>Ga0208013_1000048_pt1 | contig 159959 bp, 138 predicted proteins | sample 16_taG_FD_184091 | JGI IMG/M metagenome (GOLD analysis project Ga0208013, IMG submission 184091) | Marine viral communities from the Subarctic Pacific Ocean - 16_ETSP_OMZ_AT15313 metaG (SPAdes) (version 2) | ecosystem: Environmental > Aquatic > Marine > Oceanic | place: Pacific Ocean...
TTAGGAACGAATAATGTATATTTGTAACGATAGCGGTAGCTGCATGGACAGAAAGTGTAAAATATGCGAAAAACCACTAAAAGGTCGAACTGATAAAATCTTCTGTTCTACCTATTGCAAAAACCAGTATCACAAACACCTTCGCTATGCATCCAAACAGGCAGCCATAGAAATAAACGGATATTTAAAACGAAACTATTCCGTCTTATCAGAATTGCTCGGAAATAATAAATCACAAGTTAAAGTATATAGAAACGTGCTTGAAAAGAAAAAATTTCGGTTCAAGTATCATACCCATTTCCACATTAACTCACACAACAAAATGTTTCACTATATCTACAACTTGGCCTGGATGGAATTTTCTGATGATGAAATATTGATAGTCCGCAAAAAACAATAGGCAATGGCATTGCATTCCTTTCCCTTGCATAACTTCATAAAAAAAACTCGCAGTGTCAGAATGCATTCCTCAGGCCTAAAACCGTCAAACAGGCCAGAAATAGGAATATCAAAACGCTAATGGTAAATACAACTTTAATCGGGTATCTCTAAGCTCTAAACAAAAAGTAAACCGGCAGCTATCTAAATCCAATTAGTGCAGATACTCTCAAAGCATCCCCAAAACCTCAATCCCAACCGCATCCTTGCCAAAATTCGCATATTCCTCTTCCCCCAGGACCTCCATAAACCGTAAACCCAAAACAGGTATATACTGTAGTCCTTCTTCTTTTGTGGGTCCCCCCTCAAGTGTTTGCACTAATCTTTCAGACCGATCCTCCTTGGATCTCCTAAGGATAGGAGCCTCATAAGTAACAAAGGTATTGGTAGCTGCATCGTAAACAAGCAGGCAATAAAATAGCTCAAAGTGGGTGGCGCCTTTGGGGAATTTGGCAGCGGCAGGATTAAATCTTGCCCACTCCAATGAAAAATCCAAGGCGTCGATCCTCGGATTTCCAAAATGCTGCCGTATGCCTGCCTTCGGCGTAAATACGAATTCCCGTAGTAACTGCTGTCCCTTTAGCGTTTTTAACCCTTGCCCTACATTTCTGGACCCCGCGACGGAATCTTTATCAAGCGCCTTGATTTTCAGGAATAATTGCATCAGGCGTTGGTGCAGGCTGCCGTCATTTAAATGGCAAAGAATAGGATGTAGCGAAATCTTGAATTCCTTGACAAATACGCTACACAATGTTAATTCTTCGCTGTTCTTGTAAATCCGGGGATTTTTTTTATTATTTTCGTAGTTAAATCCTCCCATAATTACCACTTGTTGGTTTCTAATATAAATTTAGAAACATTTTCTCTCAAAAACAAGTGTTTCAAGCCGACACCATGCCGACTGCAAGCCGACCGTAAGCCGACTTATGCCGACTCCATGCCGACTATACTTCATATATACCCCATAGATACTTCCTGTTTGCCTCCAGTTTGCCCCTCCCAGGACCCACATCCTTTATACGGCGCGCCGCTGTTTTACTATTTGTACTCCGAGGGCAATAGCGTACATAGCGGCTGCAAAAAACCAGACATAGGTAATTTTTCCCTTCCCCATCACATAATAATCAAAAGCCGTACTTGCAGCCACCAGTATATTGAGGCCGAGTATAGTGTAGTTCAGTCTTAAGTATTTTTTTGGGGAAAGTTTGCCCAGTACCATAAATAGGTTAAAAACCGCTGTTACAAATTGAAGCATTGCCAGCCCGGTCTTGCCATCCTCCACTAGGCCCAGTCCGCCAATAAAAAAGATAAAGGCATTCAGCAAAAAGCTGAACCTGAATATTTTGGCTTTTAGTTTTGGATTCATTAAGCCAAAATAAAACATTTTTTTCACTCAAATTCAAAACTTAAATCAGGAATGTGGTTTAAGTGCTTCTTTTGTGAAATATTTCTTCCGTAGCCAAAAAGAAACCCGTACCAATAAAATTAAAGCTGGAACTTCTACCAATGGGCCAATTACCCCGGTAAAAGCTTGCCCAGAATTTAATCCAAAAACGGCAATGGCCACTGCAATGGCCAATTCAAAATTGTTACCGGCCGCCGTAAAGGCCACCGCTGCAGTTTTGTCGTAGGTTGTCCCCATCGCTTTTGTAACGAAAAATCCAATTAGGAACATCAATGCAAAATAAATAAGCAATGGCACGGCGATAATCAAAACATCCATGGGTATTTGCACAATCAATTCACCTTTTAGGGAAAACATGACTACGATGGTAAACAAAAGCGCAATCAGGGTTATGGGAGAAATTGCGGGAATAAATTTCTGATTGTACCACACTTCGCCTTTAAGTTTCACTAAAATAAGCCTGCTCAATATTCCCATTACAAAGGGAATCCCCAGATAAATGGCAACACTCTCGGCTATGGTTGCTATGGAAATATCAACAATGGCGCCCTCAAACCCGAAATAGGGCGGAAGCACCGTAATAAAAAGCCAAGCGTAAAAACTATAGGCAAAAACCTGAAAAATACTATTCAGCGCAACCAAACCGGCACCGTATTCACTGCTACCTTCGGCCAGGTCGTTCCAAACCAAAACCATGGCGATGCAACGCGCCAGACCAATCAAAATAAGCCCGACCATATATTCTGGATAATCGCTTAAAAAGATTATTGATAGAATAAACATCAACACAGGACCAATAATCCAATTGAGTACAAGCGAAATGGAAAGGATTTTTGTATTACGGAAAACCTTTGGCAATAGTGCATAATTCACCTTTGCCAAGGGCGGATACATCATTAATATCAAACCAATGGCTATGGGAATGTTTGTACTGCCACTATTAAAGGAATTTAGAAACTCTGGAAAATTGGGCGCAAAATAACCGATGCCAACACCCAGCGCCATCGCAATAAAAATCCAAAGCGTGAGATAACTGTCGAGAAAACTTAGTTTTTTAGTTGAAGCCATTTTTTATGAATTGATTTGTGAAAAAACAAATTTCATCTCAATCGCAATCTGTTCGCTCCGCGCCGTATATACTTCTTGTTGTTGAGGTGTACCGTCCGAAATTTTTGGGTCTTCGTACATTATTGAAATCCGTTTTTCCGAACCAGCCACAAAAGGACAGCCTTCATCTGCCTGGGAACAGGTCATAATTGCGGCAAAACTTGCTGCGGGGTTAGCCTGGTCATCATATTTTTTTGAAAAAGCAATCATCGGCGTCTTTTCCAAAGCATATTTTATGCTATAAACAGGGTTTTTGCTATCTCCTTCTTTCGAAATTTCAAAGCCCGTGTTTTCCAAAGTCTCTACAACCATTGGGTAAACGGCAGTAGCTTCCGTCCCGCCGGAATAGCACGTTATATTTTTGATTCGGAAGTATTCCGCCATGGTCTGCGCCCAAATCTGCGCCAAATGGCTTCTGCGGGAGTTGTGTGTGCAGATGAAGTTTAGTTGGATTGGCTTTTCTTCCTTCTTTTTTGAATTTATATAATCAATAAGAGGTTGCAGAACAGTTTTTCTTTCTTCGGAAAGATTTGTTGCCTCCAACGCTTCAATATATTCCCGGATTGGCTTTAATAGTTTCATTATTTAATTTTTATATACCCACTACTTTACTACGGCGTTCCAAAAGCACGTTGTCTTTCCACATCCCGTGGAGTTGCCCTACTTTTTCTTTATAACCTACTTCGCGAAAGCCGCATTTTAAATGCAATTTATGACTGGCTATATTTTCTCGAAATATTCCGGATTGCAGAGTCCAGATATTGTTTTCCTCGCTTATCTCGATTAGTTTTTTCAGAAGAAATTCGCCAACGCCTTTTCCTCTTGCGCTGTCGGAAACATAAACGCTTACTTCAGCCACGCCACCATAAACACAACGGCTGGAGACAGAGGAGAGCGATGCCCAACCTAAATAGCGGTCTTTTTCCACCGCTAAAATTCTGCCGAAAGAAAGATGCCCAGCGTCCCACTTTTCCCAATTGGGAATTGTGGTTTCAAAAGTCGCTGTTCCCGTTAGCAAACCTTCGCCATAAATTCTGGCGACTTCGGGATAGTTTTCTTCTGAAATTTCAATCAGTTTCATACTAACAACAATTTCCGTCTGGTGAACAGCAAGGTTCATCATTTATTTCAGCAAGTTTTACCTTTGGCTTTTCCACTTTCGTTCCATCCTTTTCCGCATAAACCGTGATGCTAAAAATTCCAGTATCCGAAGTGTTGAAAGTTTTCACTCCTTCCGAAGAAAGATACTTTTCAAGGATATCATTCGGAATTACAATAGGTTTTTCTTTTTGAATTTGAATATTTTGAAAACCTGCGTCTTTGATGAATTGTAGGTATTCTGTTTTTTGAACTGCGCCAGCAACACAACCTGCGTACATTTCCGCGTCTTCTTTTAAAGCGTCGGGAAGATTTCCAACGAGAACAATATCAGAAATACTGAAATGTCCGCCCGGTTTCAAAACCCTGAATATTTCAGCAATAACTTTTTGCTTATTTGGTACGAGGTTCAAAACACAATTACTCACTATTACGTCAGCAACATTATCGTTTACTGGCATTGCGTCAATATCGCCTTCCCTGAATTCTACGTTATTGTAACCAAGTTTCTCTGCATTTATTCGCGCTTTTTCTATCATTATGGGTGTAAAATCCACGCCGATTACTTTTCCTTCGCTTCCTGTTTCGTGTCGGGCTACAAAGCAATCATTTCCTGCCCCTGAGCCCAAATCGATAACGGTATCACCTTTTTTGATTTTTGCAAATTGCGTTGGCAGCCCACAGCCCAAACCTAAATCTGCATCTTCCACATAGCCGCCCGTTTCGGAATAGTCATCCATCATAATGTTGTAAACCTTGTTGGATGGAGTGGTCGCGCCACAGCAAGAGGAAGCATTTTCTACTTTGCCCTGTTCGGCTATTTTGGCATAACGTTCTTTTACTATTTCCTTTAATTCTTGTTCGTTTTTCATTTTTTAAAAGTTTTGATTTTATTTTAAATTTTTTTAGCAACAATTTTCTTTTGAAATGTCCTGGTCTAAAAACTGCATCATAATTGTCTTCATTTTTGTCCAGTTATCTTTGTCAATGCAATAGCAAATACTTGTTCCTTCAATACTTCCTTTAATCAAACCAAGGTTTTTGAGTTCTTTTAAATGTTGGCTAATAGTTGGTTGTGCCAAACCTATTTCTTCTACCAAATCACCGCAAATGCAAGCGTTTATTTTAAACAAATGCTGAAGAATTGCTACTCTGGCAGGATGTCCAAAAGCTTTGGCGAATGTTGCCACTTGGTTCTGCTGTTCTGTGAATATTTCAGTTTTTGTAATTCCCATCGTTTTGTATCAATTATTATATTGCAATATTACGATTAAAGAATTATATCACAATAGAATTTTTAAAAAAAGTGGTTATTTTTTATTGCTCGGTTTTTGAAACTTTCTTTTTATAAGCCCATTCCGCTATAAAACAAAGGCAGATAATTCCCAGGGAAATAGATACTCCCAATAAATTTGAAGTGGATTGTTGAACTATCAAAACAATAAAGGCAACGGATGAAAGAATAGCTCCAATTATACTGATTGTTTTATTCGATTTTATTTTTTCCGCTTTGCGAAAACTTACATAGTTTACAACTGCAAAAATCAACAAGAACCCTGCGCTGCCCGAGGTTGAAATGCTTTCTAAGTTTAAAAAATTTGCTGTTAATAATGTGAGTATTACCGTAATAATTAAACCAATGGGCTTGTTCCAAAATTGGTCTGTAAAGGAATGGGGCAGTTCATCATCTTCTGCAAGCTCATAGCTTACTCGGCTTCCACCGTAAAGTGTAGCGTTTATGGCAGAAAATGTTGAAATAAGCGCGGCAACCGTCATAATGGTGAATCCAATCTGCCCAATCATCGGTTTGGCGGCGGCTGCCAAAACATAGTCTTTAGCGGTTGCTATTTTATCAAAACTTAAAGAGCCCACAGTAACCATCGCAATAATTATATAAAGCAAAACCACAAAACCCACGGAGATAAAATAGGCTCGGGAAACATTTTTCTTCGGATTTTCCAAATCTGGAACGGCATTGGCAATAAGTTCAAAACCTTCATAAGCTACAAAAATTACCATTCCGCCCGTAAGTAATAAAAACGGACTTTCCCAGTTTGTGGGATTAAGCTGTGAAAGATTAGCATTTCCGAATAAGCCATAAATTCCAATTCCTGCGAAGGCCAATAAGATAAATAGTTTTACAAAAACCGCAAGGCTTTCAATTTTGCCCACAACTTTTAGACTGTAGTAATTTATAAGCGTTGCCAGCAAAATAACGCCACTCACAAAAATGTGGGTATCAATTGCTTTTGAGCCAGTTATGGAAATCAAATTAGGCGCATAACTACCAAAAGCGCTGGCGTAAAGCGAGAGCATAATTATATAGCTTATCCACAAAACGTTATTGATGCCGCCACTAAAAATACCTTTACCAAAACCTTCATTCACAAACCGTACTGTTCCACCACGATCGGGAAACGATAGTGATAATTTTGAATAGCTATAAGCTGTAAACAAAGCAATAATCCCAGCAAAAAGAAAAGCTATTGGTGTTCCACCTTTTGCGAGTGAAACAGCCAAACCCAAAACAGCAAAAATTCCACCGCCAACCATACCGCCGATGCCAATGGCTATGGCGTCTTTTAGTTTTATGGAATCTTTGGAGTTTTTCAATTTGAAATTATTAACGATTTAAAAGTTTCTCAAAACATATACTGTTTTCCACTCCAGCATATTGACCGTAGTTGTCAATAAATCTATAACCGCATTTTTTATAAAGCGAAATGGCCTCGGGTTGTTTAATACCAGTTTCCAATATACATTTTGAGTTGCCCAGTTCTCTTGCCCAAGTTTCCAGTTCTTTTAAAACTTCCACGGCAATTCCCTTTCCGCGTTGTTCCAAAGGAACATACATTCGTTTCACTTCCATTACGTTTGGCTCAAATTGCTTAATAGCACCGCAGCCCACGGAAGTATTATTTTCGTCATAAGCAACAACGGTATGTTTTATGGAATCTATTTTATTGAATTGATCGTAAAACGGATGGTCATCGCCATCGCGAATTGCAAGATCTGCATCAAGATATTTCACCAATTCAATAAAGTCTTTGTTTGTGGAATCTGTGCGTAAAAGTTTCATCAATTTTGGTTTTTGGCGAAGTGAAGATACCAAAAACGTGCTGAATTTCCATAGTGGAAATCCAACACGTTCACTAACAAACCAACACTTAGGAACAGTAGGTTTCTATTTAATAATTATTTTTTGTGAGGTGACTTGGTCGTTATTGGTGATTTTCAAAATATAGGTTCCCGCATTTAAATGACTAATATCCATTTCCATAGATATTGCATTATTGTTTGTGCCTTCTTTTACTTTTCTAGCATTTAAATCAAAGAGTTCTACTTTTGAATTTAATTCATCCTTTGGAAAATTTACGATCAAAATATCCTCTGCAGGCACAGGATAAATCACATAACCGTATTTAATTGGAGTTGTTGTGCCCAACTGAATTCCGTTGCCTTCAACAACCAAATAAGTATTATTTCCATCAATATCCGTAAAAGTTTCAACCGCTCCCGAAGGCCACTGAATTTCAATTTCCGATGCATTTGAAGCATTTCCCAACCCAAAATGATTGGTATAACTGTTCTGGCTACAATAACCGCTTGCGGCTTCAATCTGGCGTGTTTGCCAAACTTCATTACCGTTTATGGTAGCCCTAATTCTAACTTTCGCCCCAACAGCCGAACCGTTTGATGGATCGCCAACACAGCGAATCTTTACCCAATTATTGCCACTGCCCGTGTTTTTAAAAAGTGAATTGCTTTGGTTTTCATTTAACGTATTTGCCAAAATCACATCCAGCCAACCATCGTTGTTATAATCGCCAAAAGCACAACCAAAAGTATTTCCTTGGTGGTTTGCCAAAGCGCTGCTGGTGTCTTTGGAAAAAGTGCCAGTCCCATCATTTATAAATAGCGAATTCGTTTCCTGCCCAGCAAAATAGGCATTGCAAACCAGCAGATCTAAATCGCCATCATTATCAACATCTGCAAAGGCAGAACCGAACGAGCTTCCAGTTTCCGCAGCAATTGCTGAACTAGTTTGCTCTATAAATGTTCCATTTTCATTAATAAATAATTGATTGTTTTGTCCACCCCAATTGGCTACAAAAAGATCGAAATCGCCATCGTTGTCCACATCTGCCCAAGAACTCCCTGCAGAGTTTTTTCCGTTTTGGGTAATGGAAAGATTGGTGATTTGGGTGAAATTATTAGGGCCGTCATTTCTGAAAAGTGAATTGTTGGTATTGTCTTCATTCGCAACAAACAAATCGCTGTCGCCATCGCCGTCATAGTCAATCCAATTTATGGAGCGCGAAGCAAGCGTTTCACTGGTAATGGACAACCCAGTTACCGGTTCAAAAGAGCCATCGCCCTGATTTTCGAAATACAGATTACGTGTGGAAACTATACTATTTGTAATGTAAGCATCCAAAAACTGATCGTTGTTGAGGTCAATCCAATTCACCATTTCAGAATAGGTCAGCGGAATTCCGATAGCGTTTGTGGGTTCATATTCAAAAGTGCCATCGCCATTGTTTCGGTAGAAATAATTCTTTTTTCCAACGCCATTTCTACCGTAGGTTACAACCACCGCATCCAAATCACCATCATTGTCAACATCGGCAAAACTCGCCCCGTCTGAACGGTCATTGTCCGAAACTATATCATCAGCGGTTACGGTAGTGAAAGTGTTGTCGCCGTTGTTAATGTAAAGCATATTGTTTTGCCCAAGCGTTGGCCCGTTGGTAAAAAATATATCATCCCAGCCATCGCCATTCACATCAATAAAATTGGCACTTCGCGAAGCGGAAGGAGTTGTTGTAATATCCTCGAAGGTGGTTTCTTCAAAAGATTGCGAATAATTTCTTTGAATAAAAAAAGTGGAGATAAAAAAACTGAGAAATAGTAATGATTTTGCCATTGTGTTAAGTTTTTAAAATTATTCTTTGCAGCTTAAATTGTTTTCAAGTGGAAAATTAATTTTAAAAGCCAATGAATTTGTGGAAATTGTTTTGAGTGCAAAAATTTTGTTCTGAATGACCCGATTTCTGATTTGAATTGATTTTTCAGAACTTATTTATTGCGAATCCATAAAGTGATTTTTAGAATTGAAGTCCAACTATGGTATTACGGACGTCATAAAATTCATAATAAATATTCAATAGAAGAAAGTTTCAAAAGAAAGTCAATTGAAACGAAAGCATTTTAGAAACGCATTTTCGGGCAATGTGGGTTAAATACTTAAAATCATTAGCGATGTATGGCCAAGCGCCAAAAGAAGTCGAAGTTTTTTGAAGTTAATTATTTGGAATGGTCAAACTTCCCTTTTACAGTTTTAAAGCGGAGAATTCCATAGCCAATAATAGCCGAAATGAAGGAACCTATTAAAATCCCAATTTTTGCGGAATCTATATATTCTGGACTGCTGCTAAAGGCCAGGCCAGCTATGAATATAGCCATTGTAAAACCTATTCCAGCTAGAAAAGAAACACCAATTATCTGTTTATTGGTAATATCTGCAGGCACTTCAATAATTTTAAGTTTTCGGGCCAAAAAGATAACCACAGAAATTCCGATACTCTTGCCTATTATCAAACAGACCATAATATTTACAATTAAAACTGTTTCAAGTCCTTCGCCGCCACTTATGGCTACTCCGGCGTTGGCAAGCGCGAAAATTGGTATTACCAAATAGGCAACCCAGTTGTGAAGTTTGTGCTCTAAATGCTGCAAGGGCGAACGGTATTTGTCAGACCAACCTTCCAAATCCTCTATCAGGTGGAGTTGTTCTACAGAAAGAACCGGTTTTTGTAAAATGGTACTATCTTTTATTTTTTTTACCACTGTGTCCAATTGGTCAGTAAATTCATGGGTGCTTATTTTTTGTCGCACTGGAATAGCAAATGCCATTAAAATTCCAGCCAGAGTAGGATGGAGCCCTGCTTTCAAAAACAATAACCAGATTACAAAGCCCACAACTATTGTAAAAAATTCAAAATAAAACCCTTTGTAGCTTAAAAAATATACAACAGCCAATATGCCCAATGCATAAGCGAGCAATATTAAATTTAAACTGCTGCTATAAAATATGGCAATCACTAAAACCGCCGCCAAATCATCAACAATTGCGAAGGCAGTAAGAAATATTTTCAAACTTAATGGCACCCGATTGCCCAATACTTTTAAAATTGCCAATGCAAAAGCAATGTCAGTAGCCATCGGTATTCCCCAGCCCTTTAACGTATCGGGATTTTGATTTAGAATAATATATAAAACTACTGGAAGCGCAATGCCACCAATTGCGCCAAAAAGTGGAAACATAACTTTTTTGGTGGAATTGAGTTCACCAATTAAAAACTCTCTCTTTATTTCCAAGCCTATCAAAAAAAAGAAAATAGCCATCAGTCCATCGTTAACCCAAAGTATCAAAGGTTTTTTAAGTTCAAAACTGTCTGTAACAATTCCTATTTCATAATTCCAAAATGACAGATAGCTTTCGGAAAAAGCTGAATTTGCCCAGATCAAAGCAATAATTGTGGTTGCCAACAGCAAAATTCCACTGGAACTTTGAAGGTTGACAAACTTTTGAAAGGGAGAGAGTAGTTTTCGTTTTATCATATACATTTTTCGAATTGGCAATATACAAAACTCATAATAATTTTATTCTGCTTACCTATTTTGAAATCATAAGAAACACCGCCTTCCGCAACTGCATACTGCCAACTTTTTTTTACCTTTGCAACTCTTTAAAAGAAAGCAAGAATATGTTTGATAATTTAAGCGATAAGCTGGACAAAGCGCTGCACGTACTGAAAGGTCACGGCAGCATCACCGAAGTAAACGTAGCCGAAACTTTAAAAGAAGTCCGCCGTGCCCTTTTGGACGCTGACGTTAACTTTAAAACCGCCAAGGAATTTACCAATACCGTAAAGGAAAAGGCACTCGGCCAAAACGTACTTACTACGCTTCAGCCGGGCCAATTGATGGTAAAGTTGGTAAAAGACGAGCTTACCCAATTGATGGGTGGCGAAACCGCTGGGGTGAATTTGAGTGGCACGCCAACGGTTATTTTAATGTCTGGTTTGCAGGGTAGTGGTAAAACTACTTTCTCCGGAAAACTTGCCAATTATCTTAAAACTAAAAAAACAAAAAAACCACTTTTGGTAGCCTGTGATATTTACCGTCCCGCGGCAATTAACCAATTGCACGTGGTGGGCGACCAGATAGGAGTGGAGGTTTACAGCGAACCTGAAAATAAAAATCCGGTACAGATTGCCCAAAACGCCATTGCACATGCGAAGCAAAATGGTTTCAACGTAGTGATTGTTGATACCGCGGGTCGTCTGGCCATAGATGAGGCGATGATGACGGAGATTGCAAATGTGCACAAAGCAATCAACCCACATGAAACTCTTTTTGTAGTAGATGCAATGACGGGGCAGGATGCTGTAAACACGGCTAAAGCATTTAACGAAAGGTTGAATTTTGATGGGGTAGTGCTTACCAAACTCGATGGTGATACCCGTGGTGGTGCCGCTATTTCCATTAAAAGTGTTGTTGATAAGCCAATTAAGTTTATCGGTACAGGTGAAAAAATGGACGCCATTGATGTGTTTCACCCAGCCCGTATGGCCGATCGTATTTTGGGGATGGGAGATGTTGTTTCACTTGTGGAAAGAGCCCAGGAACAATTTGATGAAGAGGAAGCCAGAAAACTTCAGAAAAAAATTGCGAAGAACCAATTCGGTTTTGACGATTTTCTTAATCAAATACAGCAGGTGAAGAAAATGGGAAGTATGAAGGATTTGGTAGGAATGATTCCAGGCGCTGGAAAAGCCTTGAAAGATGTAGATATAGACGATGACGCTTTTAAAGGAATAGAAGCCATAATCCATTCCATGACTCCAAAAGAAAGAACAGAACCAGCAATTATAAACGGAAGCCGTAAAAAACGAATTGCTGCCGGTAGTGGAACAAGCGTTCAGCAGGTAAACCAATTGCTAAAACAGTTCGACCAAATGAGCAAGATGATGAAAATGATGCAAGGCGGCGGCGGACGCAAGATGATGCAGGCTATGGGGAAGATGAGGTAAATGAAATATGTTAATTGTTAATTGGAAGCGATACCATTAACCATTAACCATTAACCATTAACATTTCAACAAATGACAATACTAGACGGAAAGAAAGTAAGCAACGACATAAAAAACGAAATAGCCGCTGAAGTTGAAAAAATGAAGGCCAATGGTGAAAAAGTGCCTCACCTCGCCGCAATTATTGTGGGCGATGACGGTGCGAGCCTTACTTACGTGGGCAGTAAAGTGAAAGCTTGCGAACGGGTAGGTTTTGAATCTACTTTGGTAAAAATGCCGCATACTACCAGCGAACTGGAATTGCTAAAAAAAATCAAGGAATTGAACGAAGACGACAATATTGACGGCTTTATTGTTCAGCTTCCATTACCTCCGCAAATTGATACTCAAAAAGTTCTTCTTACCGTGGATCCTTCAAAAGATGTGGATGGTTTCCATCCTGAAAACTTCGGAAAAATGGCTTTGGATATGAGCACATTTATTCCTGCAACACCTTTTGGAATTCTTGAATTATTGCAACGATATGATGTTGATACTAAAGGAAAACACACCGTAGTTATTGGAAGAAGCCACATAGTTGGTCGCCCAATGAGTATTTTAATGAGCCGCAAAGGGTGGCCCGGAAACAGTACCGTTACACTTACGCACAGTAACACAAAAAACATTGCACAAATTACCACGCAAGCGGATATAATTATTTCAGCATTGGGAGTTCCCAACTTCTTAAAAGCCGAAATGGTAAAGGACGATGTGGTAATTATCGATGTGGGTATAACAAGGGTAGAAGACACAGACCACCCCAAAGGCTATGTGATTACAGGTGATGTTGACTTTGAGAATGTGAGTAAAAAAGCTTCGTTTATAACACCTGTACCAGGTGGTGTTGGCCCAATGACAATTGCGATGCTTCTTAAAAACACACTTTTGGCAAGAGAACAACGAAAGGGTTAAGCTTTTTCGCCTTCCGCCAAACGCCAATCCAAATATTTGTGAAGATCAGTTTCAATCCAACCCATGCCGATTGATAGTACAGCCAAATCATCTATGTAGCCAACTCCCGGAATAAAATCTGGCACCAAATCAAAAGGGTTGAAAACGTATAAAAGAGCTACCGCAATGGAAGCAATTGTAAACCACGGCACATTTGGATAAGTGCCTTTTTTAACGTCTTTCAGCATTGCGAACATAATTTTTCCGAGCTCGGCATATTTTCGTAAAGGACTGGCATTGCTCAGTTTTTTGGAAATGGCTTCCTCATTTTTCATTACTAATTCAACATCTTCGTCTTTTATTTTAGTGACTTTTTCCTCAACGTATTCTTCGTTAATTTTAGAATCCATCATAGCAATGTTAGAAGGTTTTTTATCTTTCTTTTTTCTGAAAAGCATAGTTTATTCGTTTTTGTAATTTAAAAATAAGCAATCGAATCATGAATACTTTTAAAATTTTGTTATAAAAATTTGTTGAGCAAATAAATAAGTATCAGAATAGAAAGAAGTATTAGAAACCAGTAAGGTTTAAGATTTTTGGGGTTTTTTCCGAAGAGAATTTTAGTAAGCGTAAACATAAAGCTTCGGTGCTTGGCTATGTAATTATATATGTGGTCACTGAGGTAATTGAACCATCGATTTTCTGAATACCATCGATGCCATTTTACATTTGGTTTTTTGAAATATAGAAAACTTCGGTAGGCAGAATTGGGGCCACTATAAACTTGGCCATCCTTTTCAATAAGCCGCGATGCTTTTTTAAATTCTTTTAAAGGAATATCAGGGTATTTATCCGAAACTTCTTGAAATGTTTTATAATGAATACGATTTTCGGTTTTAGATTTCCACCGAGTTATCCAGTAGTTGCAAAAACCACATTCCCCGTCCCAAACCATAGTAGGTTTTTCACTGGGAGGGAAATCCGTTTTTTGGATTTTAGCAAACATTTATTTTTGGGTTTACAAACGTTCCTCTTGGGTGACTGAATCCTCTTTTCCATATTCTTTCCTATAAATACGGACTATTACCATAAAGAGACTGATGAGTAAGGGACCAAATATTAAACCAATAAACCCGAATAACGGAACGCCCACGATAACCCCTATCAAAGTAACCAATGGGTGCACATTGTCCAGTTTTTTAAGCACATAAAGGCGAATAATATTATCTGTTGAACCCACAACTACAAAACCGTAAATAAGTATTCCCCAGGCCTGAAAACTGTGTCCTGTAGAAAGTGTGAGTACGAACACGGGAAGAATACCCACAAGGGTTCCAACAAAAGGGATCATACTCCCAATGGTGACAATTACGAACCAAAAGAATGGGTCTTCAATTCCAAAGATTAAAAAACCAATTAGCGCAACAATTCCTTGGGCAACTGCCACTAATGGAATGCCCAGTGCATTTGACCGAACCATGGCTTGAACTTCGATACCGATCTCCTTTAAATTCCCTCGATGCATTGGGATATATTCTTTTAGTGAATCTCTTAAATCGGTTCGGTTTGTAAACATGTAATAAAGCATAAAGTACATTAGTCCAATAGCAATAAATGCATTGAAAGTGCCCCCGGCTAAATTCTGAAGGTTGTCTGAAAGCCAGCCAGTAATAGCTGAAGGGTCTATTTGTGATGTAAGATCGTAGCCAACTGTATCTTCAATTTTTGCAAGCTGTTCTTTAAGGGCTTTTATAACTGCTGCAGAATTCTGGACGGCATCCCCAATTTTGTTGGTAAGCATTAAAATAATTCCAGCAATGGGGATAAGAATTCCAACGAAGGAAAGGAGCATCAAAAATGCAGCGGCAAGCGAAGGGTTCCATTTTTTTTGGTTCACCAATTTCGCCATCCATTTACGCATTAAAACATAAATAGTCACAGCTCCTAAAACCCCAGTTAAATAGGGGAGAAGCTCCCGAAAAATGAGGCTGCCCATCAATAAAATGAGCAAGATGACGAATATTTGTCGGATTATTTGTGGAGGAATGTGTTTGGTCATTTGGCGAATAGTTGTGTCATATCAGCAAAAGCTTTAAATTCCAGCGCGTTTCCGGCAGGATCTTTAAAAAACATTGTTGCTTGTTCTCCCACTTGTCCTTTAAAACGGATGTATGGTTCAATGATGAAGGTAAGGTTTTTTTGGATTAGTTTCTCAGAAAAATCCTTAAAGGTCTGCATATCCAGTACAACTCCAAAGTGTGGAATTGGCACATTCTTGCCATCTACTGGGTTGCTGCTTTCTTTTTCTTCAGAATTGATTTCTTTTAAATGAATAACAAGCTGGTGCCCGAAAAAGTCAAAATCTACCCAATGGTCGCTGCTGCGTCCTTCGGCAAGTTCTAGTATGTCTCTGTAGAATTTTCTGGAAGCTTCCAGATTGTCCACAGGAATTGCAAGGTGGAAGGGTGGTATGGTATTGCCCATTAATTATTTCTTAAGGCATGAATGAGCTCCTTCTTATTCATTTTTGAACGGCCATCAATGCCCACATTTTTTGCTTGTTCATAAAGCTCATTCTTGGCCCATTCTTCATAAGGTTCTGAATTTCCACCTTTTTTGCCGGCATTTTTGGTGTTAGCAATACGAGCTGATTTTTCCTTGCTGTAACCCTTATCGCGAAGGGCTTCGTATTGATCTTCGTTTTTAATTCTAGGATTTGGCATAATAATTAGTTTTAAATGAAAAACCCTCTGTAAAACAAAGGGCTTTTGCAGTTACTATTTAATTTTGATCAGTATCTTTTCTGTTTTTAAGCAAACCGATGCCTGCGAAAAAGAATACTATTCCCAAGATTCCTATGGCCCAAGGGCTCATGCCTACTTCCATGCTTCCGAATACTCCAAGTATTCCCATTACCAGTCCTATTCCGCCGGCAATCGTTAATATAAAACCTAAAATCTTAATCATAATTAATTGAATTTGATGGTTAATTGGATTAAAATTAAAGGAAAAGCTTCATTCCATAATGAACCTTAACAAAATCTTTACAGGATGAAATTTATTCGGAAGGAGCGTCCCAACCTATCATAAAATATTTAATAGGAGCATTGTCGGGAATCTGGCTGGCTTCAACCTCAAGGTCCATATTATAACGCAGTTCCTCGGGCAGGCTCTTTTTATCGATTGTTAAATATACATCTGTTTCCTTAAGAAAAACGACCACCGCATTAATGGTGGTTTCAATATTGTCAATAGTGTAATTAGCCTTTACGTCTTTAAAAGTACTTGCTGTAGTTAACCCTTTTTCGGTTTTATAGCGGGCGTCAAAAACCTGAATATTTGTTATTGTTGAGCTAGGGTCATTTTCACTATCGGGCGACAGCAATAGAAGTTTTTTACCACCTTTTTCATAAATCTCAACTTCTCCCTGTGTTTCCAGAGCGTTGGGTGATGAATTAATTTTTACAATAGAATCTTCCGCAAAAATGGAATCAATTTGCTTCATTTTTATTTCCTTATTTAAGTTTCCGATGGAACCATTCTTAATCAAAAAAGGATCGCTGTCCTTTCCGCATTGAACAAAAGCAAGTGAAACTATTCCAATTATTAAAAGTGTCTTTTTCATTTATGTTTTTTAGTTATTTGAATTTATAAGTTTTTTTACTGAGTTACTTCATCAATTTCCCCAAAATACCCAAAACACTGCGTATTACAGTTGGGCTGGAAAGTGTTTTTATCCAAGGGTTTGAACTGCTTCTTCGACGGGAGGAACTTCTGCTCGAGGTGGTTTTTCTCGCAGCTTCCTTTTCCTTTTGGGCTTTTTCTTTTGCTTCTTCCTTGTTGGCGATTTCAATTTTTTCCGTCAACATTTCATAAGCGCTTTCGCGGTCTATCACCTCGTTGTATTTTGGGATTAACTTTGAATTTTTTAATAATTCCTTCAGTTCACCATCTGTCAAAACATCCATGCGGCTCATTGGCGCTCGCAGCATAGTGCGGGCCAGTGGAGTGGGGATTCCCTTTTCATTTAAGGCGCTTACCAGTGCTTCGCCAATTCCCAAAGCTGTCAAAACTTCGTCTGTTTTATAATAGTCAGAAAGTGGATAATTTTCTGCGGTCAATTTGATGGCCTTTCTGTCTTTTGCTGTAAAAGCGCGAAGTGCATGCTGAATTTTTAAACCCAATTGGCTCAAAACAGCATCGGGCACATCGGTTGGGTTTTGGGTCACGAAATAAAGACCAACCCCTTTGGAACGTATCAATTTTACGATGCTTTCAATTTGGTCGAGCAATGCGCTGCTGGCTTCGTTAAAAATTAAATGCGCCTCGTCTATAAAAATCACCAACTCGGGCCTGCCGCTATCGCCCTGCTCGGGGAAAGTTGCGTAAATTTCAGCCAAAAGGCTCAACATAAAAGTTGAAAATAGCTTCGGGCGATCCTGAATATCGGTCAATCGGATAATGTTTATATATCCCCTTCCGTTTTCATCAATGCGAAGCAAATCGTCAGTATCAAAGGATTTTTCGCCAAAAAACAAATCGGCTCCCTGCTGTTCCAATTCTACAACTTTCCGAAGAATAGCCCCCGTGGAGGAGGAAGAAATGCGCCCGTATTCCTCGGCAAATTCGTCTTTGCCTTCATCGGTAGTATATTGCAATATTTTTTTAAAATCCTTTAAATCAAGCAACGGCATTTTGTTGTCGTCACAATATTTAAAAATTACGGAAACGATGCCTGCTTGCACATCACTCAAATCGAGAATTCGCGAAAGCAATACAGGGCCAAACTCGCTCACCGTAGCGCGAAGGCGAACGCCTTCTTGGTCTGAAAGTGTGAGTATTTCAGCGGGAAATTTCTTTGCTTCATACGGAAAACCGATAGCAGCGTGGCGTTCCTCAATTTTGGCATTATTGGTTCCTAGTTGTGCAATTCCGCTGAGGTCTCCTTTAATATCCATCAAAAGCACAGGAACACCTTTTTCCGAAAGATTTTCGGCAATAATTTGAAGGGTTTTTGTTTTACCTGTACCTGTTGCGCCCGCAATCAATCCGTGACGATTCAAGGTTTTTAATGGAACTTTCACATAAGCATCTTTAACGGTTTCGCCATCAAGCATCGCTGCACCAAGATTTATAAACTCTCCCTTGGTTGTGTAACCGTTATTGATATAATCAAAAAAAGCCTGTTTGTCTGCCATGACACTAAATTTTGCTCAAAAGTAATAAATTATAGTCCATCAAGGTTTTTAAACCAGCAAATTCCCACAAGGCTAAACATTTTTATTTGGAATTTGCTTCCGAAATACTATAGTATTCAACTTCAATTCGAGTAATTTTGCACCGATGAAAAAAGAAGTACAGCAATTAGTGGATAAAGGAGTAATGCTTCCCTTGATGGAAGAGTTTTACACGATACAAGGCGAAGGATTTCATAAAGGAACCGCGGCATACTTTATACGCGTTGGCGGTTGCGATGTAGGTTGCCATTGGTGCGATGTGAAGGAAAGCTGGAATGCAGAACTGCACCCGCCAACGGCCATTGAAGCAATTGTTGAAAATGCCGCAAAATATTCAAAAACCATTGTAATTACTGGAGGCGAGCCCCTTACTTGGAATATGGGACCCTTGACCGAAATGTTGAAAGAAAAGGGAATGCAAACCCATATTGAAACTTCCGGTGCATACAGATTAACTGGAACTTGGGATTGGATTTGCCTTTCGCCAAAAAAAATGAAACTTCCCACTGAGGAAGTTTATAAAGCTGCAAATGAATTGAAAGTAATTGTTTTCAACAAAGATGATTTCCGTTTTGCGGAAGAACAAGCTGCCAAAGTAGGCCCAGATTGTATTCTTTATTTGCAGCCGGAATGGAGCAAGCGTGAAAAGATGAGTCCGCTAATAGTGGATTACGTGATGCAAAACCCTAAATGGAAGGTTTCGCTACAAACGCATAAATACTTAAATATCCCTTAAATAACTTAAGCTTTTTTTAAAGGAATTTCAACATATTCGTTGTCCCATCCTATCATAAGGGTAGTTCCATTGCTGTCCGGTCTAAAAATCATTGAGAGTGATTCTATAGGTGCCGCAGCGTCTTTGACAGGGACGACCATTCTAGCAACATCTTTTTCTTTTTTATAGCTGTAAGCGCCCCAAACATTGGTATCACTATTTATAATAACAGTCCAATTATCTTCATCTGGGATTGTATACAAAGTATAGGTTCCTGGGTTTAAAATAGTCTTTCCGAATTTTAAGGGGGTGTAAATCGTAAGTTCGGTTGCTTCATTGGCGCCAGTTCTCCACACTTCGCCATACGGTACCAAATCACCAAAAATGTCGCGTCCCTTTTTTTGGGGTCGACTATAGATTACACGTGCCAAGGGCGGACTGTTCTTGTCAGGTCTGGCCATTACCAAATCCATAGGTGAAGCATCCATCTGCGGAAAACTTTGCGCTTGCGCATTCTGAAAGGTAAATGAAGAAATAATAAAAAATGTGAGAAGATATAATTTGTTCATAAGGATATTTTTTAAGCTTATTTAATATTTAGTGATTGGATAGTTATTCACTTAAAAAGTTTGATCAAAAAATTGAATAAAATCCAATTATTAAACGTTCATTCTATAAAAAATAGTGCGCAACTATTGCGCCAAATTCCAGATAAGTTTTCTGTAGCTTTAAAAGTTGTCTTTTTTCACAGTAATTTGTTAATAACTTACTGCTTATAAATTACGCAAACCCTTAATTTTATTGGGGATTTGGTTATATTTGTTCGTTACGAAAAAAACTGAAAATCATTCAAATTATTATATGAGCGAAGAACAGAAAAAAGGCAGCTACGGTGCCGACCAAATTCAAGCGTTAGAGGGAATGGAACATGTGCGCATGCGTCCATCAATGTATATTGGTGATGTTGGAGTGCGTGGCTTGCACCACTTGGTTTATGAAGTGGTAGACAACTCTATTGACGAGGCCATGGGCGGTTATTGCGACACTATTGAAGTGGCTATTAATGAGGATAATTCGATATCCGTAAAAGATAACGGCCGTGGAATTCCCGTAGATCTTCATAAAAAAGAAGGCGTTTCTGCGCTACAGGTTGTTATGACCAAAATTGGAGCTGGTGGAAAGTTCGACAAAGATTCTTATAAAGTATCCGGGGGTCTTCACGGAGTTGGTGTTTCGGTAGTAAACGCACTTTCCGAGCACTTAACTGCCACTGTACATCGTGATGGTAAAATCTGGCAGCAAGAATACGAGCGCGGAAAAGCTATGTATCCCGTAAAGTCTATTGGAGAGACCGATTATCGTGGAACTATCGTTACGTTTAAACCAGACCCGCAAATTTTCCAACAATCTTTGGAATATAGCTATGATACATTGGCCAGCAGAATGCGCGAGTTGTCTTTTTTGAATAAAGGAATTACTATTTACTTTACAGATAAAAGGCAAAAAGATGAAAATGGTGAATTTCCCACTGAAAAATTCCACAGTGAAGAAGGTTTGAAGGAGTTCATCCGCTTTTTGGATGGAAACCGAGAGCCTATCATTGCCGATGTAATCTCCATGGAAGGTGAAAAGAATGACATTCCAGTGGAAGTTGCAATGGTTTACAATACTTCATTTAATGAAAACTTACATTCATACGTAAACAACATTAACACACACGAAGGCGGAACACATCTGTCCGGCTTTCGTGCTGGATTGACGCGTACTTTAAAAAAATACGCAGATGCGTCCGGAATGCTGGATAAACTGAAGTTCGAAATTGCCGGTGACGATTTCCGCGAAGGATTGACCGCTATTATTTCAGTAAAAGTTGCAGAGCCACAATTTGAAGGGCAGACTAAAACGAAACTTGGTAACCGTGAAGTTACGGCGGCGGTAAGCCAAGCGGTTTCCGAAATGCTTGAAAATTATTTGGAAGAGCACCCAAATGATGCAAAAACCATAGTGCAGAAAGTAATCCTTGCCGCCCAGGCACGTCACGCAGCACGAAAAGCCCGTGAAATGGTACAGCGCAAAACCGTGATGAGCGGGGGTGGCTTGCCAGGAAAACTTTCCGACTGCTCTGAACAAGATCCGGAAAAATGTGAAGTATTCCTCGTAGAGGGAGATTCTGCGGGCGGAACTGCAAAACAGGGCCGCGACCGTAATTTTCAGGCAATTCTTCCGCTTCGCGGAAAAATTCTGAATGTTGAAAAAGCCATGCACCACAAGGTTTTTGAAAACGAAGAGATTCGAAATATTTATACCGCACTGGGTGTAACCATCGGTACTGAAGAGGATAGCAAAGCCCTGAACCTCGAGAAACTGCGCTATCACAAAGTAGTGATTATGTGTGATGCGGATGTGGATGGTAGCCACATTGCAACATTGATTTTGACTTTCTTTTTCCGCTACATGCGAGAATTGGTTGAAGCTGGTTGTGTTTATATAGCAACCCCTCCACTTTATTTAATAAAGAAAGGAGCCAAAAAGGAATACGCTTGGAGTGATAAGGAACGCGACAGATTGAACCAAGAGTTCGGCGGTAGCGCTTCCATACAACGATACAAAGGTTTGGGAGAAATGAACGCCGAGCAGCTTTGGGATACTACAATGAACCCTGAGTTTAGAACGCTTCGACAAGTTACCATAGACAACGGTACCGAGGCAGATAGAATTTTCTCAATGCTGATGGGCGATGAAGTTCCACCTCGAAGGGAATTTATAGAGAAGAATGCGGTTTATGCAAATATTGATGCTTAGTAAAATATGAATAATTCTAAAAAGCCCGTTTCTGAAAAATTAGGAATGGGCTTTTTAGTTTTTAACCCTTTATTATCATTATTTTAAGCAGATATTGGTACTTTTGTGCTGCCTTTCAGAAAGGTTCTGAAAGATTGAAAAGTCACTCCGATTTTCTTCGGGAAAATATATAACAAACAATAACCATAAACAATTAATATGAAAGTAACAGTTGTAGGGGCAGGTGCTGTGGGCGCAAGTTGCGCAGAGTACATTGCCATCAAGAATTTTGCAAGCGAAGTAGTTTTGTTGGACATCAAAGAAGGATTTGCCGAAGGAAAGGCGATGGACCTGATGCAGACCGCTTCCCTAAACGGTTTCGATACCAAAATCACGGGAGTAACCAACGATTATTCAAAAACTGCCGATAGCGATATTTGCGTAATAACCAGCGGGATTCCACGTAAACCGGGAATGACGCGTGAAGAATTGATAGGTATTAACGCTGGAATTGTGAAGGATGTTTCCTCAAACCTTGTAAAACACTCTCCTAAAACTATTATAATCGTAGTGAGCAACCCGATGGATACTATGACCTATTTGGTGCATAAAACCTCGGGTCTCGACAAAAATAAAATCATAGGAATGGGCGGGGCCTTGGACAGCGCACGTTTCAAATACCGCTTGGCCGAAGCCTTGGGCGCTCCAATCAGTGATGTGGACGGAATGGTAATCGGTGGACACAGCGATACCGGAATGGTTCCGTTGACACGTTTGGCAACTAGAAACAGTGTTCCTGTTTCCGCTTTTATTTCTGAAGACAGGTTGAACCAAGTAATGGAAGACACCAAAGTGGGCGGCGCAACGCTTACTAAATTGTTGGGAACTTCAGCTTGGTATGCTCCAGGTGCTGCGGTTTCAAGTTTGGTACACGCAATTGCCTGCGACCAAAAGAAAATGTTCCCTTGCTCGGTAATGCTTGATGGCGAATACGGAATGAAGGATATTTGCATTGGTGCTCCAGTAATTTTGGGCAGAAACGGTATCGAAAAAATAGTAGAACTTGAATTGAACGATGCCGAAAAAGCGCATATGAAAGAAAGTGCCGAAGGCGTTCGTAAAACTAATGATTTACTGGAACTTTAATTCCAAAATAGGATTAATAAAATTAAACCTCACAAGTCTTCGAGACCTGTGAGGTTTTTTCATATAAAAACCCCAAAGGTTTTCAAAACCTTTGGGATTTAGTCTTACATCTTGCGTCTTATAGCGAAGCGGTCTTACGTCTTTTTTACCCACATTTCGAAGACCCACAATCCTTGCAAGTCAAACAACCTTCCTGGTAAATAAGTGATGTGCTGTTACAGTTTTCACATTTCTGTTTTTTGGCTTCTGTTCCATCGGCCACATAGCGTTTCAACGCACGGGCAACGCCATTTTTCCATGTGTTGATGCTTTCACTGTCAAGTTGTAAGCTGTTAATCAAATCTACCACTTTTTCAATTGGCATGCCATGGCGAAGGGTGCTGGAAATCAATTTTGCATAGTTCCAAAACTCAGGGTTGAACTTATGCGAAAGCCCTTCAATAGTGGTTTTATAACCTCTTTTATTTTTATACTGAAAATCGTAACGCGAAGTTCCGTCCTCGTTTCGGTTTTTGATTATTACCCCTTCATTTACCCAACGTGGAATTAAAATCCCATCCTCATCATCGGCAAAACCTGTGAAAATTTCATACGGTTTTTCATCAATCAATCCGATAAAAGCAATCCATTTATCTTTGCTGTTTTGAAAACGAACTACATCTGCTTCAAGGGTTTCGGGACGTTTGGTTGGGAAAGCGGTCAAGGTTTCGTTGTCTTCTTCCTTCTTTTCTTCATTTGAAATCAAAACCCCCGAACGTGACCCATCGCGATAAACGGTAACGCCTTTGCAGCCAGCCTGCCACGCTTCGAGATATAATTTTCCAACCAATTCTTCGGTAGCGTCGTTCGGTAAATTGATGGTTACGGAAATGGAATGGTCCACCCATTTCTGCACCGCGCCCTGCATCCGCACTTTGCTCATCCAGTCCACATCGTTGGAAGTTGCTTTATAATACGGCGATTTCTTTACAATTTTGTTCAATTCTTCCTGGCTGTAATTTTTATCGGTTGCAATGCCGTTTGCTTCCATCCACTGCTTAAAACGGTGGTGGAAAACCACGTATTCCTCCCAACTGTCGCCTACTTCATCCACAAAATCAACACGTACGTTTTTATCGTTCGGGTTTACTTTTCTTCTTCGTTTGTAAACAGGAAGAAAAACAGGCTCAATGCCCGAAGTGGTCTGTGTCATCAAACTGGTAGTTCCCGTTGGGGCGATTGTCAACAATGCAATATTTCTTCGGCCGTATTCGAGCATATCGTAATACAGCTTTTCATCCGCATCTTTTAGGCGAAGAATAAACGGGTTGTTTTTTTCTCTTTCGCTATCAAATATTTTGAAAGCACCTCTTTCCTTTGCGGTATAAACCGATGCGCGATAAGCTTCCAAAGCCACGGTTTTGTGGATTTCAACCGAGAAATCGATTCCTTCCTTGCTGCCGTACTTTATGCCCAAAGCGGCCAGCATATCGCCTTCGGCGGTAATGCCAATCCCGGTCCTGCGGCCTTCCTCTGCTTTTGTTTGAATGTTTTTCCAAAGATTTCTTTCTACGGCTTTCACTTCATCGCTCTGCGGATCGGCATCTATTTTTGCAATAATTGCATCTACTTTTTCAAGTTCAAGATCGATAATATCGTCCATAATTCTTTGGGCGATGCCGATGTGTTTTTTGAAAAGTTCAAAATTGAAAGAAGCATTTTTAGTGAAAGGTTTTTCCACATACGAAAATAGGTTTATTGCAAGCAAACGACAGGAATCGTAAGGGCAAAGCGGAATTTCGCCACATGGATTTGTTGATACGGTTTTGTAGCCTAAATCTGCATAGCAGTCCGGCACACTCTCCTTAATAATGGTATCCCAAAAAAGAATGCCCGGCTCGGCAGATTTCCATGCGTTGTGCACGATTTTTTTCCAAAGCTTTCCAGCCTCGATCTCCTTTGTGTTTTTGGGGTTTTCGCTAAAAATTGGATATTTCTGCGTATAGTTTTTTCCATCTTTTACGGCTTGCATAAAAGCATCATCCATTCGCACGGAAACGTTGGCGCCGGTAACTTTTCCCTGCTCCATTTTCGCATCAATAAAATCTTCGGAATCTGGGTGGTTTATCGATACCGAAAGCATCAACGCGCCACGGCGACCGTCCTGGGCCACCTCGCGGGTTGAATTTGAATAGCGCTCCATGAACGGAACAATCCCAGTTGAGGTCAACGCTGAATTCTTCACCGGAGAACCTTTCGGGCGGATGTGCGAAAGATCGTGGCCCACACCGCCGCGACGCTTCATCAATTGTACCTGTTCTTGGTCGATTTTCATAATGCCTCCATAAGAATCGGAATCGCCGTTGTTTCCTATTACGAAACAATTTGATAGTGAAGCAATCTGGTACGGATTGCCTATTCCCGCCATAGGACTGCCTTGGGGCACGATGTACTTGAAATCTTTGATAGCCTCAAAAACTTCTTCCTCGGTCATTGGGTTGGCATAGCGCTGCTCGATACGCGCAATTTCCTTTGCGATTCGGCGGTGCATATCATTAGGCGTTTTTTCATAAATATTGCCTTCAGAATCTTTTAGGGCGTACTTGTTTACCCAAACGCGGGCAGCAAGATCATCGCCTTTAAAATATTCAACCGAAGCTTCAAAAGCTTCATCCTGTGTGTAGGTTTGGGGAGTAGGGATGGCGGTTTTTACTTGCATATTTTTGAAAAGATTTTTGGTTAATTAAATTCGGATTTTTAAAGTATGTAAATATAGCAAAATAGCAATCCCATTATAATTTTAATTTTTAAAGTTGTCAAGAATGGATTGTTAATATATTAATAATCAGATTTATAAAAATTTATCAACAGTAAAAAGTTGACAAAATTTGAATATTAAAATGATTTTTCGGAAATTTTTCACTATTGCAGACAGCTTAGTCTTAAATATATTTAAAGGAATGTGATAAAAGTCATTTTTTGACAGTCCGTATGGGTGCTATCTTTGTGCTGTGAAAAACATAATTCTCATACTCGTTTCGCTAATCATGTTCACAAGACCTTTGTGGCCCGTGGTGGAATATGTAGCAAATTATGAATACATAGTGAACGTGCTTTGTGAGAACAAAGACAAGCCCGAAATGCAATGTAACGGGAAATGCCATCTCACCAAAGAATTGGCAAAGGAAGCAGGGGCAGAGGATGACAATCCGTTCAATAATAAAACATCCAAGACTGAGATTCCACAGTTTATTATTTCTGAAAATATCGCGGAATATAGCTTTGCTTCGACCGGCGAATTTATTTCAGTTGAAAATATCGGCTACAAGCCCAATTTGAATTCTTCCCTTTATATCTCAAAAATTCTACATCCGCCGCAGTTGGGATAATTTTTAGCAACGGTCCTTTCTGAAGATTTCTATTGAATTTCTCAGATAGATCATTCTTTTAATTATCAAAACTATTATAAAATGAAAGCATTTATAAGTGTGTTTCCTTTAAAGGGAATGCTTATGGGGTGCCTTTGGTGTGCAGTATTTTGCAGCAGTTTTACCGCGCAAGTGTACGCCCAGGAAACCCCGGCGGACAGCCTGAAATTAATTCAACTCAATGAAGTGGTGGTTATTTCCGCAGGCAGACAATTGGACCATCAAAAACAGCGCAAACCCCTGTCCACACTGGACGAGTTTTTGGAGTCTTCCCGCAGTATCAAAATGGTAAAGCGTGGCGCCTACGCCTGGGAGCCAACAATGAACGATATGGCCTCCGAACGTTTGGCAATAACCATAGACGGCATGCAGATATTTGGTGCGTGTACCGATAAAATGGATCCGATAACCTCCTATGTTGATGTTTCCAATCTTTCGGAGGCGGAAATAGGTTCGGGCCAGCAGGGCGCTGCATTTGGGAATACTATAGGCGGCGGTATCAATTTGAAATTGGACAAAAGCAATTTTAAATCAACCGGATGGACGGGTTCTTTGGAAAGTGCTTTTGAAACAAACAATGCCATGCGCGTTTTTGGGGGCGAGCTCAGTTATTCCGAAGAAAAATTCTATTTCAATGTGGATGGAATTTACCGCAAGGCTGACAATTACAAGGCCGGTGGCGATGAGGAAGTGAAATTTTCACAGTTTGAAAAGTATAACTTCTCAATAAATTCGGGCTATAAACTTGCCGAGGACAAATCAATTGCTGCTACCTTAATATATGATGAAGCAAACGATGTGGGCTATCCCGCCCTGACGATGGACGTTTCCTTGGCGCGTGCCGTGATTGCTTCGGTGAGTTTTAATCAGGATACGTTGTTTGGCAATTTCAGCAATTGGGAAACCAAGTTGTATTTCAATACGATAAAGCACGTAATGGACGACACCAAGCGACCCAACGTGCCGATACATATGGATATGCCGGGTTGGAGCGAGACCGCGGGATTTTATACGCAAGCAAATCTCAACAAAGAAAAACATCACTTCTTTTTTAAGTGGGATGGATTTTACAACAAAAGCTACGCTGAAATGACCATGTATCCAACCAACAGCAACGAGCCGTTGATGTTTATGCTTACGTGGCCCGATGTGCGTACCAAAAATGTTGGTTTTTATGCCGAAGATCATATTCCGTTGAAAAATGCTTCTTTAAAACTTTCCACACGTTTGGCGTACCATTCCAATACGGTTGCCGATGACTTTGGGCTGAACAGTCTAAAAATTTTCTATCCTGAAATGGACAGGACCAATACCCGTTTCCTGAAAAGTTTTTCGGCCCAATATCACAAAATGCTGAGCGACTTTCATATTAACGGCGGCCTTTCCTATGGCGAACGCGCGCCCTCGGTTTCGGAAGGGTATGGGTTCTATCTTTTCAACAGTTTTGATAATCACGATTATATTGGCGACCCGGGTTTGAACACTGAAGGTTCTGCTGATGCGAATCTTTCGGTAACCTATAAAAAACCAATTTTTGAGATTACCGCAGGAGCAAATTACTTCCATGTTTTCAATTATATAATCGGAATGGTTGATTCATCGCTCAGCACGATGACCATCGGTGCCGAGGGCGTGAAAATTTATACCAATCTTGATTATGCGCAGCTTTTTAATGCTTCGCTCTCGGGAAGGTATAGTATTTCGAACGCATTTAAATTAACCGGAAGGGTTTCATACCATCGAGGCGTGGATGATAAAGGTGAAAATTTGCCGCTCATCAGCCCACTTTCTTACCGAAGTGCCATCGATTTTTATAAAAACCAATTTTCCGCCTCGCTCTCAATTGATGGCGCTGGAGTGCAAACAAATTACAATCCAACTTATGGAGAAACCAAAAGTGCGGCTTATGCGACGCTTTCGGCAAGTTTTGGAAAACGCTTCTTCCTAAATGACAATGACCTTTTCCTAAAAGCTGGGATTGAAAACATTTTTGATACTAATTACTCTACTTATACCGACTGGAACAACATTCCACGTATGGGAAGAAACTTTTACTTAACAATTTCTTATTCAATTAATTAATAAAATAAACAATTATGAAAACACTAAAATATATATTCGCAATTCTTTTTCTTTCAGCCACATTCGTAAGTTGTTCGGATGATGATGAAAACACGCCGGCAGAGATTAACCCTGTGGAAGGTTTAAACATGATTTACGAAATTCCGGCTACAGACCATACTGTGCAGATCTATTCGGAAAAACAAAATCTTGAAGTAGGTTACAACGAAATTTCCATTAGAATTAAAGACATGGCAAGTGATAAGTACGTTGCCAATGCCGCTCCAAGTTGGATGCCAATGATGCATATGGAAACGATGGAGCATTCCGCGCCACATAGTATGTTGACCAATACTGAAGAAAGCACAGTTTACAAAGGGCACGTTGTTTTCCAGATGGCCAGTAACGACACAGAATATTGGGAAATGATTCTTAATTATTCCCTAAATGGACAGCAAAAAGAAGAGACACTCCGTGTATCTGTGTCACAACCAGCTGATGGATTGACTAAAACCCAGGTGTTTATGGGCACCGATGATACACGTTACATTTTGGCATATGTTAACCCAAAAGAACCTAAGGTTGCCGTAAACGATCTGCAGGCCGTTCTTTATAAAATGGAGTCTATGATGAGTTTCCCAATGGTTGAAAACTATAAAATAACCGTGGATCCTAGAATGCCGGGTATGGGTAATCATAGCTCTCCAAATAATGAAGACATGACCTATACCTCAGCAACAAAAATGTATGACGGTAAGCTGTCACTGACCATGACTGGCTATTGGAAAATCAATTTGAAATTGATGAACAGCAGCGGTGAAACATTAAAAGGTGAAGACGTTACGGAGGCCAATCCAGAGAGCAGCCTTTATTTTGAGTTGGAATTTTAATTCTATTGTTTGTTTTATATTGTTTAAAGACTGTAGCGATACAGTCTTTATTTTTTTATATTTGGCGCGTGAACTGGAGATGGTACATACCTATATTATTATTAGCCCTTGCTTTTTTTGGAGTAAGCTTGGAGCAATCAACCCTGCCCAATCAGGAAATTGTTGTAGAATTTAATAAAAATTCCGTAAGCGAAGTTGATGCCAAACAAGCTATTTCCAATATAACGAACCAATTAAGGTCTATAGGTGTTGATGACTTTCAAATATCTGAAATTCGAGACGGCAAACTAAGGGTAACCTACTACAGCGCGAAAGATATCGCGATTATCAAAAACTTGTTTGAGGGCCAAATTGACTTTCAGTTGGGCGAAACGGCTTTTGGAAGTAAAAATTCCTCAGAAATACCTTCCAAAGAATTCCCCAACACCTACAAAGTAAATGTTGTTAAAATCCAAAAAGATTCAAGGCTAGACTTGGGGCTTAAGGGTTTGCCCGTTGAAGTAAAATCTGCAACAGACCAATATTTAAACCCTATTGTGTCTTTGGGTGTACCCGAAGCCAATTTTACTTTTAAAAAATGTTTTGAAAACGTTGCTTTTAAAAACTATCGCAATGTTTCACTTTTAATAGACACTACTTCACACAAAATTCCAGAGGTAAGGGCGGGCCCTTTATCTTAAAACAAATCTTCACGATATTTTTTTTAAGGTGAAAAGTTTACACTTTGAAAAAATGGCTTTGGTCACTTTATTCCCAAAGCCACAAAACTAATTTTAAAATAACCCCTATAATTGTCAGATATTACAGCAAATCATATATTTGCCCGATTTTAAAAAAAATCTGACCAAAAAATATAAACATGCAAAACAAAGGACTGATTACCGTATTCGCTATCCTTTTTGGATTGGTGAGTATTTACCAGCTTTCATTTACGTTTGTTGCGAACAAAGTAGAAGACAGCGCCAAGGAATTTGCTAACAGCAAATTTTCTGAAAATGAACCACACGAGCGTGACGATGCTGAAGCACGTTACCTAGATTCTGTTGCTAACAATCCAGTATTTTTAGGAATAGACTACAAAACCGCCAAAGAGAAGGAACTTAACAAAGGACTTGACCTTAAAGGGGGAATTAACGTAATTCTTGAAGTTTCTGTAAAAGATATCCTTAAAGGACTTGCGAACAACACGAAAGACCCTGCATTTAACCAAGCTTTGGAGAACGCCAAGGAACTACAGAAGAATAGTCAGGACACTTATTTAGAGTCTTTCTTCAAGGCTTTTGAAGCGCTTCCGGGCGAGAATGAACTTGCTTCGCCAGATATTTTCTTCAACAAGAATTTGGAGGACGTGATCAATGTGGGGATGACCAACGATCAAGTAAAGCCAATCATTTCTAAGAAAATTGACGAATCCATTACTTCCGCTTTTGAAGTATTGAGAAAGCGTATTGATAAATTTGGAGTAACCCAGCCGAACATTCAGCGTTTGGGACAATCTGCAAGAATACTTGTAGAGCTTCCTGGGGCTAAAGATGTTGATAGGGTTAAAAAATTGCTTCAAAGTACTGCCCAATTAGAGTTCTGGGATGTATATAAATTTGAGGAAATAGCAGGTTTCCTTCAAGCTGCCGATACCAAAGCAGGTGAAATAGCAATGGCAAAGAACGCCTCAGAAACCGAAAAGATTACCGATACTACAAGCACTGTTGCCGATACCTCAAAAACTGAAGAAGATGATGTAAGCAAGCTTTTAGGTGGGCAAGATGTAAATGATTCTTTGGTAGATGATAATAAGGCAAACCCGATACTTTCAAAAATGGTTTCTTTGGGTAACCAAGGCAGCCCTGTAATTGCTACTTTCAGATTAAAGGATACTGCTGCTATCAACGGTTATTTCCGTAACCCACAAATAAAATCATTGTTACCAAATGAATTACGTTTTGCAAAATTTGTTTGGGGCTTGCCAGAAGTGGAACCACAGTCAAATGAAGAGGTGACCGCACTTTATGCTTTAAAGAGCAACCGCGACAATGTTCCGCCCCTTGGAGGAAGTGTGGTTGTAGATGCAAGACAGGAATACGACAATCTAAGTCGCGTGGTAGTTTCTATGCAAATGAACGGCCAGGGTGCCAAGGTTTGGGAACAAATGACCGGCAATGCCTATGAAAACCAAAGCCAGATTGCTATTGTACTGGACAATATTGTGTATTCAGCACCAGGTGTAACCTCTGGACCAATTGCTGGTGGACGTAGCCAGATTTCTGGAGACTTTACTGTAAACCAAGGTCAGGATTTAGCAAACGTATTGCGAGCCGGTAAGCTTCCTGCTTCGGCTGAGATTATTCAGGGTGAAGTAGTAGGTCCTACTTTGGGTCATGAAGCAATTAACAGTGGTGTTATGTCATTCGTAATTGCACTTTTTATTGTATTGCTATGGATGATTGGTTACTACGGAAAAGCTGGACTTTTTGCTGACGTAGCATTATTGGTGAACATTCTTTTCATCTTTGGAATTTTAGCAGGGCTAGGTGCCGTGCTTACGCTTCCTGGTATTGCAGGTATTGTATTGACTATTGGTATGTCAGTAGATGCGAACGTACTTATCTTTGAAAGAATAAAGGAGGAGCTTGCAAAAGGCAAAGCACAAAAGGATGCCATTAAAGATGGTTTCAATAATGCATTGTCTTCTATTCTCGATGCCAACATTACAACCGGTCTTACAGGTTTGATTCTCTTGGTGTTCGGAACGGGGCCTATTCAAGGTTTTGCAACTACCTTATTGATTGGTATTGCTACTGCATTGTTTACGGCAATCTTCATCACAAGATTGTTTATTGATAGCTATACCAAGAATGGTAAGCCGTTGCCGTGCTCTACTTCAATAACTAAAAACCTTTTCACAAACGTTCACGTTTCGTTCCTTAAAAAACGAAAAATGGCTTACGTAATTTCTGCCATCATGCTTTTGATAAGTGTTTCATCACTTTTCATAAATGGTCTTAACCAAGGTGTTGACTTTGTGGGTGGACGTACCTATACTGTGCGTTTTGACAAGGATGTGAATGCGCAGGAAATACAGGACAACCTTATTGCAACCTTTGGAAGTGCCGAGGCAAAAACCTATGGTGGCGATAACCAGTTGAAGATTACAACCAAATATAAAGTTGACGAAACCGGAACTGAGGTAGATGAAGAAATAGAACGCATGGTTTTTGAAACAGTTAAAAAGGATATGCCTGCAGATATGACTTATGAAGACTTTGTGGGAGACCGCGAAGGGAAAACCATAGGTAGAATGGAATATTATAAAGTGAGTCCAACCATTGCAGACGATATTAAGAAAGACTCTTTCTGGGCTGTATTCGGTTCGTTAGTTGTGGTTTTTCTATACATCCTGCTACGTTTTAGAAGATGGCAATTCAGTCTCGGTGCTGTTGTGGCGGTATTCCACGACGTACTTATCGTGCTGGGTGTGTTCTCGTTAACCTACAAGTTTATGCCTTTCAGCATGGAGATAGACCAAGCTTTTATCGCGGCGATACTAACCGTAATTGGTTACTCGCTAAACGATACAGTAATTGTATTTGACCGTATTCGTGAATACTTTGGCGAGCACCCAAGCTGGAAGATGAACCGCATTATAGATGTGGCGTTGAGCAGCACCTTAAGTAGAACGCTTAATACCTCTTTTACAACCCTTATCGTATTGTTGAGTATGTTCTTCCTTGGTGCGGAGTCCATCCGTGGCCTGTTGTTTGCAATCATCGTTGGTATTGTGGTGGGTACATACTCGTCATTGTTCATCGCTACCCCGGTAATGTATGATTCGATAAAACGCAAAAAAGTAGAAGACTTGATCGATAAAAAAGAAGAAGCAGATCCTGCTTTGGAAGCATAGTCTTCCTTTCTTTAGAAGTAAAAAAAGACCTTTCCATTTTCGGAAGGGTCTTTTTTTTATTTAAAAAAGTAGCTTTTGCACAAAGCCCTCTTGTTTGTGTTAAGTGTTGTTTAATTGGTAGTTGAAAAGCGAATGCGATCGCCTGTCGCAAGTTGCCATGCTTCCGCAAGGCCTGCATTTACTTCCAATACATATTGAGATGCTGCTTCTGAAGGCAATGAGGTTTCATCAAAGGGTTTGGCATTCTTTTGTATGCTTACTATTTCCTTTTCAGCATTCAGATAAATAATATCTAGCGGTATTTTGGTATTTTTCATATAAAAGGAGCGGCGCTGCATATCGTTGAACACAAAGAGCATGCCTTGATCCTTGCCGAGTGAGTTACGGTACATAAGCCCCGTTTGGGTTTGGTATTCGTCATCGGCTACCTCAATATCCAACGAAGCGATAATGGAATCGTTTTCCGCCTTTAGAAGTTGGAGCTCGCCTTCTTTTTTGAAGGTGATTTCTTTGGTCAGATTTTTTTCTTCGGAAGAAGTATTGTCTTTACAATTATAAAATGAAAGGATGGAAGCAGCAATTACTGCGGGAAAAAGTACTTTTTTCATTTAAAGAAATATTTAATACATCACAAATTCACAAATACGTTATTTTCTGAACTTGTGTTTAATTTAATTCGACAATGGGTTTTTTTGAAGCTTTCCACATAATATAAATGCCAGCAATTATAAAAGGAACGCTCAGCCATTGTCCCGTTGAAAGCAATCCTAACACAGACTCAAAACCACCCTGGCTTTCCTTTACAAATTCCACAATAAAGCGAACCATAAACAGCAATATTAAAAAAACGCCGAAAATGTACCCTATTTGCTTTCTGCGCTCGGTTTTCCAATACAGATACCAGCACACCAAAAACACAATTACGTAACCCGCCGCCTCATAAAGCTGCGCTGGATGTCGAAAAGGGACGGAATTCAACAGTTCGGTAAATTGAGGATTATGCACAATAGCGTCATAAGCCTTGGCCGGATTTTGGATGCCGGTCGCCTGTGCGGCCTCCCGCTTATCGATGCCCTCGTGCACAAAACGGACGCCCAGTGGAAAATCGCCAGAAGGCTTCCCGATGATTTCAGAATTCATAAAATTGCCGATACGTACAAAAATACCGCCCGCGGCAACGGCAATTACTATGCGATCCATAATCCACAAAAACGGTTTTTTGATAACATTTTTTGTGTAATAATACATAGCAATTAAAATAGCGATAGCGGCACCGTGACTAGCCAAGCCTTGAAAGCCTGTAAACTCAAACTCCGGAACCGTGCTTATAGGCAGAAATACCGAAAGCGGGTCTTCCACAAAAAGTTCTGGCTGATAGAAAATAACATGGCCCAAACGCGCACCCACTAGTACGGCCACGACCATATAAATAAACAGACTGTCCAGTTTTTCCTGCGACAGTTTTTCGCGTTCGTAAATCTTTTTGGTAAGTATCCAACCCAGCGTAAATGCCACAACGAACATTAAACTGTAATAGCGGATCATAAAAAAACCAAGATCGATTCCTTCCGAAGGATTCCAGGTAAAACTTAAATAGTGCATAGTGGGAGTTTTATTAAGCTGCGTAAAGATACTAAAAGCGAAAAAGTATAAAGTACCATAGTTTTATTTCTTTTTTGGTGGAACGGGATCGTAACCAGAACCGCCCCACGGATTGCAGCTTGCAATACGCTTTGCGGCAAGCCAACCACCTTTTAACAAACCGTGTTGTTGCAACGCTTCTACAGCGTAATGCGAACAGGTAGGGGAGTAGCGGCAGGTATTGGGCGTAAAGGGTGAAATAAAATTTTGATATCCTTTTATCAATAAAACTAAAGGATATGTAAGTATTTTTTTCAAGCTTAAATATTAATTAAGTGAAAAGGTTGTCCCGTCTTTTCCGTCTTTCAGTTGAATTCCCTTTGCTGAAAGTTCGTCGCGAATTTTATCGCTCATCGCAAAATCTTTATTGGCACGGGCTTGGTTTCTTAATTGGATAAGTATTTCTACGGCAGCCGAAAGTTTTTCACCATCCTGTGAATTTTCTGAAACGCTATCTTCCAACCCTAAAACATCGAAAAGAAAATCGTCCATCGTTTGTTTCAGCAATTTTAAATCTTCTGTGGAAATAGTTTCTTTTTCCTCTTTGAGGGAATTTATAAATTTTACTGCTTCAAAAAGATGTGCTATTAATATTGGGCTGTTGAAATCGTCGTTCATTGCGTCGTAGCACGCTTTTCGCCAGTTTTCAATTTCTATACTACTTTTTTCCGAGGAAGTTATTTCATTCAACATTCTATACGCATCCAATAAACGGTTAAAGCCTTTTTCCGAAGCTTCCAAAGCATCGCTGCTAAAATCTAAAATGCTTCGGTAATGCGCCTGATACATAAAAAATTTAGTAACGGTTGGCGAGAACGGCTTGCTTAAAATATCGTTTTTACCAGTAAACATTTCGTCTGGAAGAATATAATTTCCAGTAGATTTCGACATTTTTTTACCGTTTAGCGTAAGCATATTGGCGTGCATCCAGTAATTAACCGGCGTAAGATGGTTACAGGCTTCGGCTTGTGCAATTTCGCATTCGTGGTGCGGAAATTTTAAATCCATTCCGCCGCCGTGGATATCAAACTGGTTGCCTAAATATTTTGTACTCATGGCAGTACACTCCAAATGCCAGCCCGGGAAACCGTCGCTCCAAGGTGAGGGCCAGCGCATAATGTGTTGAGGTTCGGCTTTTTTCCAAAGAGCAAAATCCTGCGGGTTTTTCTTATCGCTTTGGGCAGCCAGTTCGCGAGTGTTGGCAATCATATCTTCTAATTGTCTTCCGCTTAATTTTCCGTAATTATTTGTTTCGTTGAATTTTATAACATCAAAATAAACCGAGCCGTTTTTTTCGTAAGCAAAACCTGCATCAATAATTTTTTCAACTATAGCAATTTGTTCGTAGATATGCCCAGTTGCGGTGGGTTCAATACTTGGTGGCAAAGCATTAAATTTCGCCATAATGGTATGAAAATCTACCGTATATTTTTGAACCACTTCCATAGGTTCCAATTGCTCGATTCGCGCTTTTTTAAGGATTGGATCATCGCCGCTCTCGCCATCGTTTTCTAAATGTCCTGCATCGGTAATATTCCGAACATAGCGCACTTTGTAGCCCAAATGTTTTAGATACCTAAAAACCAAATCAAACGAAAGAAAAGTTCGGCAGTTTCCTAAATGCACATTGCTATAAACGGTAGGACCGCAAACGTACATTCCTACTGCATCGTTATGTATTGGAGTGAATTTTTCTTTCTTTTTTGAAAGAGAATTGTATATAAAAAGTTCGTGCTGTTTCAATTTTTCGGGTTTCAGGTTACAGATTTTTCCTTTGGAATTGGCTTTTAAAACTCTGTGTCAAGTTTTATGTAATCCAAAAACTCCCTACGTGTTTCAACGTTTTTAAAAGCACCGCCAAATTCGCTAGTCACGGTACTGCTGTCAATATCCCGAATACCACGAGAATTGACGCAGAGGTGCTTGGCGTCAATAACACAGGCTACGTCTTCAGTGCCCAGAACCTGCTGTAATTCTTTCACTATTTGCATTGTAAGTCGTTCCTGGACTTGCGGCCTCTTAGCATAATAATCTACAATCCGGTTCATTTTTGAAAGTCCCACTACAGTGCCATTAGATATGTAGGCAATATGTGCTTTGCCAACGATTGGTAACAAATGGTGTTCGCAAGTGGAGTAGAGGGTAATGTTTTTTTCTACTAACATTTCTTGGTACTTGTATTTATTTTCAAAAGTAGAGGCTTTGGGTCTTCTGTCTGGATGAAGCCCGCCAAAAATTTCTTGTACAAACATTTTTGCCACGCGGGTAGGTGTTCCTTTTAAACTATCATCACTAAGATCGAGGCCTAATGTATGCATGATGTTTTGTACATCTTTTTTGATACTTGCAATTTTTTCAATATCACTTAGCTCAAAAGCATCGGTACGCATAGGGGTTTCGGTGGAACTGCCTATGTGGTCGTTTCCCATTGCTTCAATCTCTTTTAGTTGTTTTTCTAAATCCATCTAATAAATTATGTAATAAGCCTGCAAAGATACGCAATAGCATTTTGGTAGTGAAAAGTCGAAGTTCTTATTTTTAAGGCTTTAAACCAGCTATTTTCATAAAATTTTCTTAATTTTCGCAAAAAATTTATTCAAAGTACCATGAAAAAGCTCCTCACTTTAATTGCCTTACTACTTGTTTCCTTTGTTTATGCGCAGGAAAACAATAATATAGATTATAGCTCAACAATTTCAATGGAACCTTCTGAGGTTTCTTCTAGCGCACTTTTAAATTTTAAATTTTCAGATGCGAGTACGATTAAATATATAATAAGTCGTAATGATATTGATCTATCCACAAAAGAAATAAGCAAAAATGAAGGTCTTCAAATGGTTAAAGCTGATTTTTCTTTTTTGGAAAACGGAACCTATGAAATACGATTTTTGATCGACGAAGTGGAAGTGAAAAAAATTGCCTTCCGTAAAATATAGTTAGAAACCTACAATTTGAATTAACATCCCCTCAATGAAAAAGAAATTACTATTACTTGTACTCTCCTTAATTACATTGACCACTGCACAAGCGCAGGTTTGTGATATTTTGATCCCTATTTGTGACAGTCAAGATGGTCTGCAGAACAATGCTGTAGACCCTTCCCCAATAACTATTAATACGGGTTGCCAAACACTGCAAGGTACGCGTACTATCTGGTTTCGGTTAGCTATTATTCAAGCTACTAATTTTACCTTTCAAATTGAACCGACAGGGAATATAGATTACGATTTTGCGGTATGGGTAAATGCCGATTGTAATAATCTTGGCATTGCAGATAGAGCAAGTTATGATGCCCCGGCCGCGGGCGAATATGATACAGGATTAAACCTTACTGCAACCGATTTTTGTGAAACTGCAGTAGGTGATGGACAGGTTCAATTCTTGAGCTTGGTCCCTGGCGATGAAGTTATAATTGTTGTAGATAGGTTTAGTTCTACGGCAGATATTTTTAATTTAACTTTTGGAGACCCAGATGCTTTTGATTGTTCCATTGTACAAACTGTTGCCTGCGATGGAGATACTGAAATATTGGATGCTACTAATCCAAATGCACTAGGGTATCAATGGTTTTTTGAAAATCCTATAGGATCTGGAACTTTTTCTCCATTTGTACCAGCTGAAACCTCTCCAACCTTAGCTGTTACAACCACTGGCAATTACAAAGCCGAAATTTACTTGCCTTTAGGTGTTACTGACTCAGAATTTTTTGATGTAATTTTTTACCCTCAGCCCGTAATTGCAAGTCCTCCTCAAGACCTTTATATATGCGATGATGGTACAAGTCCGGGTATTTTCGATTTGACCGAAAATGATGATGACGTTCGGGGTACGCAGGATCCTTTATTTAATATTACCTATCACCATAGTCAATTAGAGGCTATGGACGGAACAAATCCTATTGTTCCTGCCAATGCTTACCCAATAGTTGGTTCCTCTGAAACCATTTGGGTTAGAATAGAAGAGCCAAATGCCACTTGTTATGCTATTGATTCTTTTGAAATTACTTTCGCGTCAGCTACGGCAACTGCTCCTCCAAGCCCTCATAGATTATGTGATATAGGTGGAAATGGTCAAGAACCCATAAATCTTAACACCACTTTTGACACTATAATTCTAAACGGACAAAATCCCTCGGAATATACTGTAACTTATCACGATAATCCCGCTGATGCTATTGCTGGTATTAATGCATTGCCACAACCTTATATAGTTACTGGTTCAATTTTTATTTTTGCCCGAGTACAGAACAATATTAGTTCTGGATGTTTTGCTACCACACAGTTTAATTTAATATTGGGACCCCAGCCGGTTGCTAACCCAGCGGTCGATCTTTACCAGTGCGACTACGGCACGACCGCGGGAGTCTTCAACCTGACGGACAACGACGCGAACATTTTGGGGGCGCAGGACCCTGCATTGTTCACGATAAAGTACTACCAGAGCTACCAGGACAGTTTTGACGATGTCAACGAGATCCTCGGGGGCGTTCACATCATCGTCCCCCCCTCGCCGCAGACGATCTATGCGCGGATCGAGGACAACAGCGGGAGCTGTTTCGACCTTACGGACTTCCGCATCTACTTCAGCCGGGCGATCGCTGGGATCGTTCCCGTGAACGCGAGCTACTGCGATTTTGACGGGGACGGCGGGGAGTTCGTGGACCTTGCGGTGGAGTTCAACTCCCTTGTGCTGGACGGCGAGCCCTCCTCGAGCTACAACATCACCTACCATGGCAGCCAGGCCGATGCGGACAATGGCGTCAATGCCCATCCCAACCCCTATTTCGTTGCGGCCCCCGGCGAGACGGTCTACATACGCCTTGAGAACCGTGACGACGCCACCTGCGTGGACACCACGCGCAGCGTGGACCTTATCATAGACGCCCTTCCGGCCGTCAACATGTCGCCGCCCAACCTGATCGAGTGCGACGTGAACAACGACGGCTTCGCGGCCTTCGACCTTACGCAGCAGGACACGGTGATCACCCTTGGCGACCCCGTGCTCTCGGTGACCTACCACGGTACCCTGCTGGATGCGCGGAACGGGGTGCTGCCCCTTCCCGACCCTTACGTGAACGACCAGATCTACCTGGACGTGCCGGTGACGGACCCCCTGGACCCCAACTATGGCACCGGCGGTGTTTGGGCGCGCGTCACCAGCAGCACCAGCAGCTGTACGGTGGTCGTTCCCTTTGCGCTCGAGGTGCGCTTTGCGCCCGTCGGCACGGTTCCGGCTGAGCCGCTGCGCCAGTGTGACGATGCCGTGGCCGATGGCTTCACGTTCTTCGACCTTACGGTCGTTGCCGCGGAGGTGCTGGGCACCCTGGACCCTGCGGGCTTTGACCTTTACTATTACGAGGACCTGGCCGAGGCGACCCTTGCGGGCGACCTGGCGCTGACCGCCCCGGACTTTTCCCAGGCGATCCCGGACCCCACGAACTTTCTGAACAGCACCAACCCCCAGGACATCTATATCCTGGTCGTGGGCAACGGCACGGGCACCATCCCCCCGAACCCCAACATCAGTGAGGGCTGTTACGATATCGTGGCCCTTACCCTTATCGTGGACCCGCGCCCCGCGGACCTGGGCCCCTTCGAGATGATGCTCTGCGACGACGAGCTGCAGGGCAGTACCCCCGACGATGAGATCTCGACCTTCGACCTTACCAGCCAGGACGTGCTGGTCACCGGTGGCGACCCCACCATCACGGTAGCGTGGTTCCTGAACGCGGCCAATGAGGCCGCGGACATCCCGATCCCCAACCCGGCCACCTTCCAGAACACGGCCACCCCGCAGACGGTCATAGGCCGCGCGACCTCCGAGTTTGGGTGCCGTACCCTGGTTACCCTTACCCTGACGGTACTTCCCAACCCGAACCCGAATACCGCCCCGGACCCCTTGGAGCTCTGCGACGATGACGACGACGGCATCGTTGGCGGCTGGGACCTTACCCTAGCCGATGTGGACATCACGGCGGGCGAGCCGGACGTTTCCGTACTGTACTATGAGGATTTTGCCGATGCCGTTGCCGGGGTGCCCGGGACGGAGATCACGATGCCCTATACCAATACCGTGCCCTTTAGCCAGATCGTGTACGCCAGGGTGGTGAAGAACGTTCCGCCGGCCTCGGTGGGCTGCTTTACCGTTGTGGAGCTTGAGCTCCGGGTGATCGACCTTCCCGATATGCCCGTCTCCCCTCCGTTCGCCGACCCCTTTATCGGTTGCGACGAGAGCGGCAGCGGTACCGCGATCTTCGACCTTACCCTGCAGGACGACGGCGTGCTGGGAACCCAGAACCCTGCAGACTTTGTGCTGCCCATCACCTATTATGAGGATCCGCTGGACGCCGCCGCCGGCACCAATGCGATCCCCAACCCCGGGACCTATATAAGCATGGGCGGCCAGACCATCTGGGTGCGCCTTGAGAGCCGTATCACCGGCTGCGCGCGGGTCACGCCCTTTGATCTTGAGCTTGAGCTCTTCCCGACCATCGGCGTCGGGAACGACCTGACCAAGTGCGACGACCTTGTGAACGGCAGTACGGCGGACGATGGCCTTTCCACGTTCGACCTTACGGTGAACACGTCGCTGATCACCCTGGGGGACCCTACCCTGGAGGTGTTCTACTATGCTACGGCCATCGACCAGGTGAACAACAACCCGATCGCCGACCCCTCGGCCTACCAAAACATCATCAGCCCCCAGCAGGAGATCTTCGTGACCGCCTACAGCGAGAACGGCTGCAGGGCGATCAATACCTTCTTTATCATCGTGGAGCCTACCCCGTTGGCCTTTTCACCCGGCACCTTTATAGCCTGTGACTCCAACAACGACGGTTTTGCCCAGTTCGACCTCAGTACGCAGACGGCCATCATAACGGGAGGGGACCCCGACCTGACCGTCACCTACCACGGTACGCTGCTCGACGCGGAGAACAACCGCCTTCCGTTGCCGAACCCTTACACGAACGACCAGATCTACCTGGACGCTCCCGTGACCGATCCCCTGGATCCGGCCTACGGTACGGGCGGGGTATGGGCCCGTGTGGAGACCACGGTCAACAGCTGCCACCGCAGCATATCCTTTGCCCTGGAGGTGCACACCTCGCCCGTGGCCACCGAGCCCGGTCCCCTGAGAAAATGTGACGATGCCGTGGCCGATGGCTTTACCGTTTTCGACCTTACCGAGGCAGAAGCGGAGATATTGGGAGCACTGGATCCAAACGGCTTTGACCTATATTACTACGAAGACCTTGCCGATGCCCAATTGGCCGGTGACCTTGCGCTGACCGCGCCGGACTATTCCGCCGCCATCGGCAACCCGGGCGCGTACACCAATACCGTTAACCCGCAGGACATCTATGTGCTGGTGGTGGGCAACGCCAACAGCAGCATTCCCCCGAACCCCAATGGTGCGGAGGGCTGTTATGATATTGTCACCCTGACCCTTATCGTGGACCCGATCCCGCTGGACCTCGGTCCCTTCGAGATGGTATTGTGCGATGACGAGCTGCAGGGCAGCACCCCGACCGATGAGATCTCGACCTTCGACCTGACCACCCAGGACATTCTGGTCACCGGTGGCGACCTTACCTTGAGCGTACTGTGGTTCGAGACCCCTGCCGACGAGGCTGCGGGCATCCCCATTGCGGACCCGACGATGTACCAGAACATAGCCACCCCCCAGACCGTGATAGGGCGCGTGACCTCGTCGTTCGGCTGTTCGAACCTGATCACGGTGACCCTTACGGTACTTCCGAACCCCAATGCGAACCCGGACCCGGAGCCAATAACCATCTGTGACGATGACGATGACGGGATCGTAGGTACGTTCGATCTTACCCAGCGTGATCTGGAGATACTCAACGGGGAGACCGATGTTACCATCCTCTACTACGAGACCCTGCAGGAAGCGGAGAACGCCTTTCCGGGGACCGAGATCGTAAGCCCCTATACCAATATTGTTCCCTACAGCCAGACGGTGTTTGCGCGCGTGACCAACCAGGTACCGCCCGAGCAGCTCCCGTGCTATACCATCGTGGAGCTGGAGCTTATCGTGGTGCCGCTGCCCGATGCGCCGGACGCCACCCTCCAGGACCCGCTCTTCGCCTGCGATGAGGACGGTGACGGCACTGCCGTTTTCGACCTTACCGTACAGGACGCCTCGGTGTACGGCGTACAGGACCCCGATGACTTTGTGCCCGTCTCCTATTACGAGAGCCAGGCCGATGCCGATGCCGGTACCAACGCCATCGCTCCGGCGGATGCCTTCCCGAGTTCTGGCCAGACCATCTGGGTGCGCCTGGAGAGCCTTGCCACCGGCTGTGCGCGGGTGACCCCGTTCGAGATCGAGATGGGGCTCTATCCCGGTTCCGGCACCGCCAACGACCTGGTCCTCTGTGACGACGAGGTCAACGGCAGTACCGATGACGATGGCATCTCCACTTTCGACCTGACCCTCAACACGCCCGTGATCACCAATGGCGACCCCACTTTGGCGGTCTACTATTACGCATCGCAGGATGACCAGAACAACGATATCCGCATCGCGGACCCTTCCGCGTACCAGAACACCATCAGCCCCCTACAGGAGATCTTCGTGACCGTGGTGGGCCAGAACACCTGCCGTGGGCTGCTGAGCTTCTTTATCATCGTCAACCCGAACCCGGAGCCGGTGGAGCCCGCCCCGCTGGTAGCGTGCGACGTTGACAACAACGGTTTCACCTCCTTTGACCTGGAGAGCAAGAGCGCCGAGATACGCGGCGGAGACCCTACCTTGGCCATTACCTACCACGAGAACCTGCTGGATGCCAATACGGGCAATTTTCCGTTGGCCAGTCCCTACGAGAACATCGTTGCCTTTTCCCAGACCCTATATGTGCGCGCGGCCTATGGCGGCCCGCCGGCCGGCACGGGGTGCTACGCCATTGTGGAGCTGGAGCTGATAGTGGAGCCCTCCCCGGTGGTGCCCCAGGACCTTCCGGACCTTATCGCCTGTGACGATAATGGTTTTGCGGAGTTCGACCTTACGGTGCAGGAGGACCTGATATTGGGGAACCCGCCGCAGACTGACGTCACCGTTACCTACCACCTGAGCGAGGCCGATGCCATTGCGGGCATAAACTTTATCGTAACGCCGGAGGCCTACACCAACGCCGCGAACCCACAGACCATCTGGGTCCGCCTGGACAGTGACCTGACGGAATGCTTTGCGGTGGGCCAGTTTGACCTTATCGTGAACAGTGGCCTTCCGATAACCGATCCCACCCCCTTGGAGCAGTGCGATGACCTGGGCCAGGAGAACGACGGGATCGCCACCTTTGACCTTACCCAGAAGAATTCCGAGATAACCAACGGGGTGCTCACCCAGGGCGTGGCCTACTTCCTTACCGAGCAGGACGCCCGGGACAACACCGGCCGTATCGACCCCGATACCGCCTATGTGAACGTGGACGCGAACGGGGGCCCGATCAACCCGCAGGTGCTCTACGTGCGCGTGGAGGACAGCAACAGTAGCTGTATTTCCTTTACCACGCTGACCCTTCGGGTGATCAGCAACCCCAGGCCCGTGGTGCCGGACCCCATCGTGCTGTGCGACTACAACGTGATCGTGCCGCCGGGCCCCTATGACGAAGTGGAGCTGTTCGACCTCACCGTTCGCAGCGCCCAGATACTCAATGGGAACAACTGGACCCTGGGCTACTATGAGAGCTATGCCGATGCCGTTGGCCTGGCCAACGAGATTCCTGCCCTGCAGGCCACTGCCTACCAGAACACCAGTAACCCCCAGACCATCTATGTGCGGGCCACCAGCCCTGCCTCTGGCTGTTTCGAGATCGTGGAGCTTGAGCTTATCGTAGAGCCGGTACCGGACGATAGTGCCGAGGTATCGCCGTATGTATACTGTTCGCCCGACGGCGGGGAGATCGGCATCTTTGACCTGACCACCAAGATCCCCGAGATCCTGGGCGGCCAGCCCTCGCCGCCGTTCGAGGTGAGCTTTTACCTGACGGCGCTCGATGCGGAGAACCGCACCAACGCCATCGTGAACACCACGGCGCACCGCAACAGGGACGCCAACAACGATCCGATAAACCCGCAGACCATCTATACGGGCATCGCGAACGCCGGGACGGGCTGCTACATCGGCGGGGTACAGAGCTTCGAGCTCATCGTGCAGCCGGGCGCCATAGCGGTGGCCCCTGCGGAGCCCTTCGTTATCTGCGACAACCTTCCGCCGAGCGACGGCTTTGCGGAGTTCGACCTTGAGGACGTGGCCAACCAGCAGGTCTCCGACCTGCGCGCGGGGATACTTGCGGGGCAGGACCCTGCGGAGTTCAGCATCAGCTTTTACGAGACCCTTGAGGGTGCCGAGTCGGGCACCGGGGCGATCAGCTTTCCGTACGTGAACATCATCAACCCGCAGCGCATCTATGTGCGGGTGACCAATGAGATGAACCTCTTTGAGCCCAAGTGCTATGCCGTCGTGGATATGGTGCTGAAGGTGGAGCAGCTCCCGGACGTCGTCCTTGGCGGGGAGTACCGCCTCTGCGTGGACGAGAACGGGAACCCGATCGCCGAGGAGGAGGGGAGCCCCTCGCCGCCGGTGATCGATACGGGGCTCGACCCGTCGCTGTACACCTTCCAGTGGGACCTGGACGGGGTGATCATCGTCGGGGAGACCGGCCCCTCCATCATCGCGCTGCAGGGCGGGACCTACACGGTGGCCATCACCGAGCTGGCCTCGGGCTGCGAGAGCACGGCCAGTGCCACGGTGATCGTTTCCTCGCCGCCGCTGGCCTATGAGGCCAACCTGCTCAACGGTGCCTTTGCGGGCAACCATGTGATCGAGGTGGTGGCCACGGGCGAGGGCACCTACGAGTACCAGCTGGACAACGGCCCCTTCCAGGACAGCAACATCTTTGAGGGCGTGGCCCCGGGCGACCACACGGTGACCATCCGGGACGTCTATGGCTGCGGCAGCGTGACCTTCGACGTGGGGGTCATCGACTACCCGCCGTACTTTACGCCCAACGGCGACGGCTACCACGACACCTGGAACATCATCGGCATCGCCAGCGGCGACCCTACGGCGAAAATCTATATCTTTGACCGCTTCGGGAAGCTGCTCAAGCAGCTCAGCCCGCTGGGCCAGGGATGGGACGGTACCTACGGGGGAAGCCCCATGCCGTCGAGCGACTACTGGTTCCGCGTGGAGTACACCGAGGACGGAAACCAAAAAGAATTCAAAGGACACTTTACCCTAAAACGATAAATAGAAATTATGAATATTAAACAAATCTCCCTCATCCTACTTTTGTTTTCATCTCTTTATGGATTTTCACAAGACGGTATACCCGTATATTCAGAATATTTGGCTGATAATTTATATATACTGCATCCATCGATGGCAGGAGCCGCAACGCACAATCAAATTCGTTTGACGGCACGTCAGCAATGGTTTGATCAAGATGAAGCTCCAAACCTTCAGACACTTAATTTTAATGCACGTCTTGGAGAACGCTCAGGGGTTGGTGTTATTTTTTATAATGATAAAAATGGTTATCATTCCCAAACAGGAGGATATATAACATATGCCCACCATATTATGTTTTCTAGAAGTGAAGCAGATTTAAATCAGTTATCTTTTGGATTGAGCGCCGGATTAACACAATCACGTTTGGATGAGACTCAATTTGACCTCACAGATTTTGATCCTGTGATTGGAGGAATTATTCAGAGTACTTCATACTTTAATGTAGATGCCGGGCTTTCGTATAACTTTTTGGATTTTTCGGCACATTTCACAGTAAAGAATATCATCTTTCAGAATAGATCAATTTATACTGAAAAGTATGAATCAAATAACCAAAGAAAGTATTTAATTTCAGCTGCGTACGCTATCGGTCAATATGGAGCGGATTGGAGCTACGAGCCTTCTTTCCTCTTTCAATGGAGCGAGCGTACCGGTGAGCAGGCTGTGGACGTAAACTTTAAAGCGTATAGAAAAATGGATTTTGGGCAATTGTGGGGCGGATTATCATACCGAAGAAGTCTTGATGGTGCAGAATACCTTAATGGTGAAGAGATAAAGGCACAAAAACTTCAATGGTTCACGCCAATTTTAGGAGTAAATTATAAAAACTTTATGTTTGGGTACAACTACTCTTACCAGTCGGGAAATGTAAAGTTTGAGAGTGGTGGTTTTCATCAAATCACACTAGGTTATGACTTTTTGGGTGGAAGACCCGAACCGTACGATTGTAATTGTCCTGCCATTAACTAATAAAGTTTAAAAAAAGGCCTGATATTTATTCAGGCCTTTTTTTTTCTCGTGAAATTTATTGCCACGTATAATTTTTCTTTTTGGCTTGTTTTTTTATGGCTTCAACCATAGCATTTTCCAAACCATTGTTTGTTTCTTTGGAGTGCTCGGCGATGTACTTTCGGCGTTGCTCGTTTAGCTCCATGATTTCTTTCTGAATCGCTTCTCTTTCGGAACGTTTGGTTTCGAGATATTTTTTTATTTCCGAAGTGCTTTTTCCTTTCAATTCCTGCGGTAATTCTTCCTTTTTCAATTTTTCATAACTAAAGTCTGCTTCTTTTTCAGCATCTACTAAATCCCAAGTACTGTTAGTGTATAAATGGCTTCCTTTTGAAACGGTGCGGCTTACTGCGTTTGCTTTACTATATTCTTCAGCATTTGAATCTTGCTCATTTTGCATCGCCTTTTTCATTTCTCCACGGGTTCCATAAGGTACATAGGTGTTGTTAAGTTTTATATTTAGTTGAATTATTACATCATCATATGGAGATGGAACATACACGGTTTGCTGGTTTTGGTTAATGGCCATATAGTCGCCATAGGTAAGTTGGGCGCCATCTTTCCAATAGCTGTCAATTCCGTGGCGGTAATCTCCACAGAAAATCGTGTTTACAACCACCCCATTTTCCTTGGCATTTGCTGCAGCATCTTTATAATTTATGCTTCCTTGCGTAAAAGGTTCGTTTCCGGCAATAAAAACCATTTTTAAATCGTCATCCTCATTGCCCCAATCCAATTTATTCAATGATTCTTGAATAACAGCACCGCAATACTCACTGCCGCCATTGGTTGTTAAGGAGAATAGTTCTTTGGAAACATCGTCTAAATCTTCCGTAAAGTTTAAAATTTTTCTGATGTAATTGTCGCGCGAACTCAAATTGTCATTCCCATATTCGTATAAAGCTATTTGAAGTTTTGGTCTTTCATTTCGGCATTTGGCGTAGCTCAATTCGTTCACTATTTCCCAAAGCTGTGCCTTAGCTTGGTCTATGAGGCCGTCCATGCTGTTACTCGTGTCCAGCAGCAGGGCAACTTTTATATAGTGTTCTTTTTTCAAATTTTGGTCTTCGACCGTAGCTAGTAATTGATTGTCGGGTTTTTTAGTTTCGGCTTTGCACGAAAGGGTCATGGTGAAAGCTGCGAAGAGTAAAATAATCTGTAACTTTTTCATAATTGATATTTTTTAAGTGATTTTAAACAGTATAAACCTAGTGTAGACTTTGTTGAAAAAAAATCTACTTTGAGGAAGCACTTTATCTGCCTTAGGGAAGCGTATATTTGGATGAGTGAAGTATTCTTTTTTCACATAAGTTGAAGCTATTTCAGAAAAACGTAATTTTAAGCATTGCAGTAAAGTGTGTATGTTTACCGTTTTAATATTAAAATGAAAAACTTTCTTTTTCTATTTACGGCGCTTGCCATTTTTTCTTCCGATGCATGCTTTTCACAAGCAAATCGGCAATCGGAAATCAGACCTTTTATGCTGAAGGGGGAAGTGGTGGACGGCGAAACCAATATGCCAATCCCAAAAGTGAATGTTGAAATATTGGGCGGCCAGTACACTACCACAAATCTTTCGGGACGTTTCTCCATTTCAGCAAAAATAGGGGATGAGCTTATTATAAAAAGCGATGATTTTGTAACGGTTTATTATACGATAACCAAAAATGACTTTATTACCGTTCGCGTTGAAAAAGCCAAGGGAGAAACCGAACCTGTGATTTCTAAAAGTCCCACAAGCAATATGCAGGCAGGCTTTAAGGTTTATTTGGATTCTGCTAGGTTTTTTCTAAAAAAGGATGCCCAGAAAAGTATTGAATATGTAACCCGCGCCTTGGAACCGGGGCGAAATAAAAACATTTCAAAACAGGAAAATGGTCAAGCTTTTGAGACTTTGGGCGATATCAACTTGTTTTGGAACCAGCCAGATCTGGCGGTCGATAATTATAAACGAAGTCTCCAAAACACGCTGAATACAGAAGTTTCCATAAAATTGGCAAAGGCATTTGCGCAGAATAAAAATTACCAGGAAAGTATTGCAACACTTCAGAATTTATTAAAAGGAAACCTCTCAGCTTACCAAAGAGTAGAAGTTTATGAGAGCTTAGGCGATACCTATAAGGCTATTGGCGATGGCGTGAAAAGTGTTTTCAATTATCAAAAGGCACTGGATGTAGCCAAGGAAAACCAAATCACCCCAAAAATCACCAACCTAAATTCCAAAATTGGTGAAGCCTATGCCCAAAGCGGGGCGCTGAATGAAGCCGAGGAATATTTTGACAACTCCCTAAAATTGGCCAAGAGGGAAAATAAACAGCGTGCAGTTTCTGAAAAAAATAAGGTGGCAGATTTCTACAACCAAAATCGAGAGTATGACAAAGAAATACAGCTTCGTGAGGAAACCTTGGAAGAACTGAACACGATGGGCAAGGGTACTACTGTAGAAGACGAAGCACTTACCCCACAACGTCAAAACTATAAAATAGCCAATGCCTTTGTGGCACAGGAAAAGTACGAACAGGCCATTCCATATCTTGAAAAAAGTATAGCTGAAGCCGATAAAAAGGAAGATTTGATAGTACAAAAGGATGCTACCCGAAAACTTTCAGAAATTTATCGCGACATCGGTGAATATGATAAAGCCACCGAAAGCTACCAACGGTATGTGGAAGTTGTGGATGAACTTTATGTGAAGAAGGAGCAGGAAATTAGTCAAGCGGCACGCTTCACAAAAGAAATCACCCTAAAACAAAACCGTATTGCCAGTTTGGAAAACGACAGAAAGTTAAATGAAAGCCGTTATAAACTAGCCTTTGAAAACCAAGAATTGATAGAGCGAAATAGCCAAATACAAAAGTGGGTTATTATTTCGTTGGCCATTATTGTTTTGTTACTTGTTTTTGCAGCTTATACACAGTATAAAAACGTAAAACAGCAAAAATTCGCAAACAATCTTTTGGCTCTCAAATCGCTTAGGTCGCAGATGAATCCTCATTTTATCTTTAATGCCCTCAACTCAGTTAACAGTTTTATTGCGGTGAATGACGAACGTGCCGCAAATAAATATTTGACAGATTTTTCACTTTTAATGCGCTCAGTCTTGGAAAACAGTGAAGAGGATTTTATTCCTTTGGAAAAAGAAATTGAACTTTTGGAACTCTATGTGAAACTTGAACATTTTCGGTTTAAGGATAAGTTCGACTATAAATTTTCAGTAGATGAAACCATCAATTTAAATGAGTTTGTAATTCCACCAATGTTACTTCAGCCCTATGTAGAAAACGCTGTATGGCACGGACTTCGGTATAAGGAGGAAAAAGGCTTGCTAAATATTGATTTTAAAAAAATAGATGCTAAAACCGTGAAGATTACTATTCAGGATGATGGTATTGGCCGCACCAAATCAAAAGAATTCAAGACTGAAAATCAAAAGAAGCAAAAGTCCAAGGGAATGGGCAATACACAAAAGCGTATATCTATTTTGAACCAAATGTATAAAGACAAAGTAGATGTAACAGTGGAAAATGTTTTTGAAAACAGTGAAGGTACCAGAGTAGAACTTATTTTAAAGAAAGATTGATGAAACTAAACGCAATAATAGTTGAAGACGAAGAAACCAGTCGCGAAATCCTTAAAAATTATTTGGCAAAGTATTGTCCCAGCATCGCTCTAAAGGGCGAGGCGGGGAATGTGGATGAAGCCCTGGTTCTGATTCGAAATAATGATTTGGATGTGGTTTTTCTCGATGTGGAGATGCCCTTTGGCAATGCGTTCGACTTGTTAGACAAGGTTGGCGACCGCCAGTTTGAGACCGTTTTTGTAACGGCGTACAACCATTATGCTATTGATGCGCTGAATGCGCACGCTTCCTATTATTTGCTGAAGCCAATTTCTATCGATAAATTGATTGAGGCTGTTGACTATGTCTCGGAAATAAAAACAAAGGAAAACAATCTGCAGAATTCAATTTTAAAGCCGTTACAAACGCAGGTTGCCGGGAAGATTACAATTCCGCTGCAAAACGGTTTTGAAGTGCTTCAAATGGAAGAAATCCTTTATTGTCAAGCAGATGATAACTATACGCAGATCTATTTAAAGAAAGGAAAACGACTGGTAAGCAAGACGCTAAAATATTTTGAAGATTCCCTGTCAGAAAACGGTTTTGCTCGCGTTCACAAATCCTATTTGGTAAATGTGAACGAAATAACCGAATACAAAAAAGGAAAGGGCGGGAGCGTAGTACTTTCCAGCGGGAAGGAAATAATGGTTAGCCCTTCGCGAAAGAAGGAATTGCTAGCTTATTTTGGCTAAAAATTTATTTGGAAACGCAAGTGTGATGCTGTATATTTATAGCTCAATTGGAAGCCGAATATCCTTCACGCTTTAGTGCCTTTCCAAGAGATTTGAAATTTAATTTTTTTCAGCCCTAAGCCATCTCTATGCCGACTCTATGCCGACCCTATGCCGACCCTATGCCGACCCTATGCCGACTCTACCTCATAGATACTCCCTAAATACCCTATAAAAACGTCACAATTAAGTTATTCTAATTTTACAAAGAACTACAAATTACAACCGATGATATTAAAATCCGTAAATGGAAAACATCCAGAAATTCCCAAAGATTGCTTTATTGCTGAAAACGCCACTATTGTTGGTGATGTGGTAATGGGCAATGAATGCAGCGTTTGGTTTAACGCTGTGATTCGCGGCGATGTGCATTTCATTAAAATGGGCAATAAGGTAAATGTGCAGGACGGTGCGGTAATTCACGCCACCTACAAAACCTCTCCCACTACCATAGGCAACAACGTATCCATTGGGCATAACGCTATTGTTCATGGTTGCACAATCCATGATAATGTTTTGATCGGAATGGGAAGCATCGTCATGGACGATTGTGTGGTGGAGAGCAATACCATTATAGCCGCTGGAGCAGTAGTGTCAAAGAACACTAAAGTTGAAAGTGGAAGCATTTACGCCGGTATTCCCGCCAAGAAAATTAAAAACATAAGTCCCGAACTTACCAAAGGCGAAATAGAGCGCATAGCCAATAATTATGTAATGTATTCCTCTTGGTTTAAGGAGTGATTTAGAAATCCTTTTTCTCCACAGAAATCTTTTCACAATATTCCTTTAAAAGAAATTTTAAAGTCTCAGTTTCCGCATTTGTGAAAAATTGAAGATTGGGCGTAGTATTCTCATCCCGAAGCATATCCAGACTTTGAAGCACAGTCTTGGTTTGTCTGGCCACGGCTTCCCCTGAATCTATAATTTTTACGTTTGCAGGTAAAATGTTTTTCAGCTGTGGAATAATATATGGATAGTGGCTGCAGCCCAACACTAAATAATCAATATTGGCAGCAATCATTGGCTTTGTATACTTCTTCACTAACGAATGCATTTCAGGACCATCTAGATTTCCCGCTTCAATTAAAGGTACAAGGCCTTCGCCAATAATTTCGACAACATTTATATCCTTTGTAAATTTCTGTGTTGTTTTACTGAAGAGCGCACTGCTCAATGTTCCTTTGGTAGCCAAAATACCAATGCTTTTTGTAGTGGTTTGCAGCGCCGCTGGTTTTATGGCAGGCTCTATTCCTATAATAGGAATATCGTAATTTTTCCGAAGGGCAGCTATAGCATTGGTAGTAGCTGTATTGCAAGCTACTATTATAATTTTGGCTCCCATTTGGATTAACTTCTCAGTGTTTTTAATGCTGAGTTTGGTGATTTCTTCCGCAGTTTTATTCCCATAGGGAGCATTTTTACTATCCGCGAGATAAATAGTGTGCTCCAAGGGTAACAACTTGTGGATTTCCTGCCAAATGGAAGAACCCCCAACGCCAGAATCAAAAACGCCTATTGGACTGTTTTTTTTCATTACGTAAATGTAGCCAATAAGTTGAAATTAAGGTATAAAAAAACTGCCCACAAGTGCGGGCAGTTTTAAAAATTTTCTTTTAGGAAAGAATTACATTCCCAATTCTTTTTTTACATCGGCCATTAGGTCTTTTCCATCGGCAAGAATTACGCCGCTACCTAAGGTTGAATCTAGCACATACTGATATCCTTGTGCTTTTGCAACTTTTTGAATGGTACTTTGGGCCTTTTCAAGAATTGGCTTAAATATATCTGTTCTTTTCTTATCTAAATCCTGAAGCGCTTGTTGTCTGTATGCTTGTATATTATCCTGCATTCCTTGAACTTCCTGGAACCTTTTTTGGTTTTCTTCATCGCTTTTGCCTGCAGCTTCAGTGTCGTACTGTTTCATTTTGGTTTCTAGCTCTTTGGCCATTGCCTTAATTTCAGTATCATAGGTTTTCTGCACTTTTTCCAATTGGCTTTGCGCAGCCTTATATTCGGGCATTGCCTCGATTAGTTCTTGAGCATTGATGTGTGCAATTTTGGACTGTGCGTTTACAAAACTTGTAGCCCCCACGAATAGTGCCATTGCAACTAAAACTATTTTCATTTTTTTCATTGTAAGTGTATTTAATTTAAGTGTTATCTTTTTATTTGATTATTATAAAACTATTTTATTCTTGACCATCACCTTCATCGCCTTCTTTTCTTCCTTCAGAAGGATTATTTCTGTTTTGACGGGCATTCATTATTGAATCTCTTCTTTGTTCTCTTTCTTCAATCAAGCGTTGTCTGCGTTCTTCAAATTCAGCTTTTTTGGCAGCACGGATAGAGTCACGTTCCTTTTGGCGCTGGGCCATCATTTCTTCACGCTCTGTTTTTTTGGCTTCAACCAGTTTTTCGCGCTCCTCCTGTTTTTCTTGAATTGCTTTTTCTCTTTCAGTAATAGCACCTTCTTCTTCAGATGAGAGTGCTTCGCGACGCTCTATTTCGCGTTGCTCTTTTTTATTAGCAGCCTGTACTCTTCTGCCTGCACGTTCAATACTTCGCAGTACCAAATCGCTGATATCATTTCTTTTTGCTGCGAAAAGCATAACCACGTCTGCAGATTTGTCAAAAATAAAATCATACTTTTTATTCTCTGCAATTTCCTGAACTATATTAAAAACTTGATCTTGTATAGGCTGAACCAACTGTCTTCTCTGGATCATTAGATCTCCATTTGGGCCAAAACGATCCTGTTGGTATTGAAGCATTTCATCTTCCTTAATTTTAATTTCCTCTTCGCGCTCGTCAATCAATTCTTTGGTAAGAAGAACCCTTTCGTTTGCAAGGTTCAGTTTCATTTGGTCTATTTCCTTCTGCTTCTTTTCAATATCCTGTTTCCAGCGTTGTACCTTTCCTTCCAATTGGATAGAGGCTTCTTTGTATTCTGGAACACTTTCCAGGATATATTCCATATCAATATATCCTATGCGAACGCCTCTTTGAGCTTCTGCCATAAAGGTGAAGCAAAAAAGGAAAAGGGTAAAAAATAGTATTTTTTTTGTCTTCATATTATTTGGTTGTTGTTTAAGAAAATATCGTGCCAATTTTTAAAATTGTTGTCCAATGATAAAGTGGGTTTCCCATCCATTCTTCTCGGTTCCGCCCAAAACAGGGTCAAAGCCATATCCGAAATCGATACCCAAAAGTCCAAATGCTGGCATAAATATACGCAATCCTGCGCCAGCGGAACGTTTTAGTTCAAAAGGATTATAATTTCTGAAGCCATCATAGGAAGCTCCTCCCTCTGCAAACCCAAGAACATAGATGGATGCCATCTGTGCCAAAGTTACGGGATATCTTACCTCTAACGAAAATTTATTGTAAATCGTATTTCCGTCTGCATCAGATAAAGATTGGTTAGGATAACCTCTAAGCTGAATTACTTCGCGGCCATCCAAGCTATACGCGCCAAGTCCATCACCACCTACAAAAAATCTTTCAAATGGCGGTACACCACGATCTTGATTATAAGCTCCCAAGAATCCAAACTCCGTATTAGTTTTAAGAACCATTTTTCCTATAAGTCTGGTATACCAACTTCCCTTAAATTTAATTTTGTAATATTCCAGCCATTTAAAACGCTCTTGGTCAATTTCAGAAATTCTTTTCCTGTCATCAATATACTCAGGATCGTCTTGAGGTGTAAGCTCAAGAAGGTCTCTCTCATTAGAAAGAGCTTTGTAATCAACGTTGTTAAACGCTGAATAAGGTAGGGTCAACTTTGCAGTAATACTGAAGTCGGAACCTTGTGTTGGGTAAATAGGGTTGGTGGCCGTGTTGTTTCGGCTTATACCGATAGTATATGCCAAGTTGTTGGAATAACCATCACCAAATGTAAACAAGCCAGTGTTGTAATTATTCAGATTGTAATGCTGGAAGCTAATAGCATTAGACCATACAAAATAATCATCGGGCCACTTCACTTTTTTGGCAAGACCTACCGATCCTCCAGTAATAGTAAAACTTCTGGATTTGTCTGCTCTTCTATTGTTGTAATCGTAGAAATTCTGAATCGTGTGAGAGAACGAAGTGGACAATTGTACGGGCTTTCTACCACCTAACCATGGTTCTGTAAGAGATATGCTATAAGTTTGGTAATAACTACTGGCCTGTGCCCGAATTGATAGTTTTTGCCCATCACCCATTGGCAAAGGCTTGTAAGAACTAAGGTTGAAAATATTTCTAAGCGAAAAGTTATTGAAGGAAAGTCCAAGAGTTCCAACAAAACCGCCACCGCCATAACCTCCCTGAAGTTCAACTTGGCTGGAGCCTTTTTCCACGACGGAATATTCCAAATCAACCAAGCCGTTGTTTTCATCAACTTTCTTGAAATTTGGAGAAAGCTGCTCTGGATCAAAGAAGCCTAACTGTCCCAATTCGCGAATGGTTCTTACCACGTCGCGCTTGCTGTATTTTTGCCCGGGACGTGTTCTTAATTCTCGATAGATCACATGGTCGTTTGTGCGATCGTTACCTACAACTGTTACGTGGTCAAAATAGAACAGGTTGCGTTCCATTATCCGTATTTCAAAATCGATGGTGTCATTGCGCACGGCTACCTCAACTGGGTTTATTCTTGCTGCGAGATATCCGTTGTTTTGGTAAAGGTTTGTAAGATCGTTTGCTTCTGGGTCGCTTTCGTCTGCAATGCGTTCTTGTAGTAAAACTCCGTTATAGACTTCGCCACTTTTTATGCCCAGGATTTGGCGTAATTGGTTATCGGTAAACACACTGTTTCCGATAAATTTAATATCGCCAAAATAATACTTGTCGCCTTCTTCAAGCTTAATGTCTAAGGCTACGTTCTTTTTATCAAGAACCCGAAGTGTATCACTAATTATTCGGGCATCGCGATAACCATTTGACTTATATTTTTTTAGAATTGATTCTCTGTCCTCCTCAAATCCTTCTTCGGTATATTTTGAACGTTTCCAAAAACGTATAAAGTTTTTGCGTTTGGTTTTTTTCATGGAACGTCGCAATTTGCCATTGGTAAAATGCTCATTTCCTTCAAAATTGATTTTTTTAACTTTTACGCGTTTTCCCTTATCGATTGAAATCACCATATTCCGGGATACTTCTACACCTGTTGAATCTGTATAAGGGGTTGTGTTGATGGTAACCTCGGTATTAAAAAAACCGTCTTTTTTATATTTAGTTGTAATGTAATTTTTGGTAGTAGTAAGAAGATTTTCAGTAATCTTGGCGCCAGCTTTAAGATCATTGTCTTTAATGATTTCTTTTTTCTTGGCCTTTCTTATTCCCTTTCCGTTAATGACAATTTCATTAAGTTTTGGTAGCTCAACAATATAGAGCTCTAAATCAACATTGTCACCTTCAATATTTGTAACGTAAAAAGCGATGTCGCTGAAAAGATTTTGTTCCCAAAGTTTTTTGGTTACTTGGCTCAGTTTTTCGCCCGGAATGTAGATTCTGTCCCCTTTTTTTAGACCTGTAAAGGCAATTACGGTCTGCTCGTTAAAGCTCTGTGCTCCAGTAACCTTTATTTCGTTTATGGTGTATTTTCTTCCGCTGTCAAGTTCTTTTTGCTGTGCCTGTAGTGTAAAAACGGAAAGTATTGTAAATAATAAAATACAATAAGATTTTCTGTATGTATGCAATAGGAAACTATTGATTAAGTTGTTCACTGGTTTTTCCAAATCTTCTTTCTCTGTTTTGATAATTTAATATTGCTTCAAAAAGATGGTTTTTTGTATAATCGGGCCAAAGTGTTTCAGTAAAATACAATTCGGCGTACGCTATTTGCCAAAGTAGAAAATTACTAATGCGCTGCTCGCCACTAGTGCGTATTAATAAATCTACATCTGGTAAATTTTGCGTGTAAAGATGATTATTTATTACCGTTTCATCAATATCATGCGGCGAAATTAGGTTATTTTTAACTTTAAGACTAATCTCTTTTATTGTTTTTGTAATTTCTTCCCTTGAACCATAGCTTAGGGCAAGGGTAAGGGTCATTCGCTTGTTTTCCTTAGTTTTGTCAATAACGTCCAGCAACTCTTTGTGCGCTTTTTTTGGTAATGCGTCCAGATTGCCGATGGCATTTAGTTTTATATTGTTATCGGTAAGGGTTTTTATTTCTTTTTTAAGGGAGGAAACCAAGAGTTTCATCAATAGTTCCACTTCCATTTTGGGGCGGTTCCAGTTTTCGGTTGAAAAAGCATATAGCGTTAAAAAAGGAATTCCTATTTCTGCGCTTCCTTCTACTATTTCACGTACTGCTTTGGTGCCATTTTCATGACCAATAGACCTAAAAAGACCCTTTTGTTTTGCCCAGCGGCCATTGCCGTCCATAATAATGGCAAGGTGCTGGGGCAGTTTGTCTTTGTCTATTTGGTCTTTATAGTCCATTTTATAATTAAAAATTGCAATAACAAGGCTTTCTTCCGAAGGCAAAAGTAACGGTTATACCAGTAAAAACATACCAATCGTCACTGTTTGTGTTTCCAAATTTAAGGCCTTCTTCGTCTGCCAGCCCTTTTACGGGGTTGCTACCGTCCAAATCATCCGTAAATGTATAACGTGCGCCAATTTCAAAACCTACCATTGCATTTTGGCCCATATTGGCTTTAAAACCTACAACCATGGGTATTGCAACGCTCATTGCATTATCATATTCTACTATATCACCATTTGCTCGTTTGCGCAAAGCGGTATAACTAAAACCTGTGAGACCGGTATATAAATAAGGGGATGAAATAGCTTTTTGGGAATGAACGTCAAAATCCCAAAAGGTGTATTCAATCCCTATGGAGAGTTCTTTTACTGTGTTTTCAAATGAATAACCGCGTTGTTTTCTACGACTGTTTGGACTTTTGGAATCGTCTCCTTTTATATTTGCAATCAATACCGAGCCCCTAAAAGCGTGTCTTGCGCTGCGGTTCCATTTAAAAATACCGCCCACAGCAAAGCTGTTTGGGTTTATGAAATTGGTTTTCCCAACATCACCAATATAGTTTGCGCCTCCAATCATTCCACCTATTTCATAGGTTTGGGAATGTGCATAGAATGCCGTTGAGAGTATTAAAAATACAGTCGCGAAATACTTCATATACTTTAAAAGTTTGCAAATATAACAATAAACTTGGCTTGACATTGTGGGAAGCCAATTTGTCTCAGTTGATTAACAAATTTTGATGGATTTTATTGTTTAGTTCCGCTTGTCTTCGCCCCACAAAAGTTTTTTACGAAGTGTTTTTATAAAACTGTCATCGTGTAACTGAAGCAATTTAATGGTAAAAGGAGCTTTTTTAATGATGATCTCAGTTTCGTTTTCTAGCGTTGCAATACGGGAGTCCATGGAGACCAAAAAAGTGTTTTCCCGCCCCGAAACTTTTAATGAAATGGTGCTGGAATCTGGAATAACCAAAGGTCGCGCGTTTAGATTATGAGGGGCAATAGGAGTAAGTACAAAATTATTTGCATCGGGGTCTATTACTGGACCGCCGCAACTTAAGGAATATCCAGTTGAGCCAGTGGGTGTCGCTACAATTAGACCATCAGACCAATAAGAGGTAAGGTATTTGTCGTTAACCAATGTCTCCACCTTTATCATGGAGGTTGTATTTCTTCGGTTTACGGCTACTTCATTTAATGCGAAATTTAATGGTTGAATTTCTTCGCTCTTTGGGAAAGTTTCAACCGTAAGCAAGCTTCTTTCAGAAATGGAATATTCGCCCTCCAAAATCTGGTTCAGGCTTTCGGTCATTTCTTCCTTTTGGATTGTTGCCAAAAACCCAAGTCTTCCTGTATTGATGCCCACTATGGGAATGCCCAAATCTGCAACGAATGTTACGGCTTTGAGTATTGTTCCGTCTCCTCCAATGCTGAAAAAAAGATCAAAACTAGCGTCTAACTTGGTAAAGGTGGAAAAGGCAGAAAAATTTTTGGTGATATCTTGATTTTGATTGATGATGCCCAAAAAGTTTTCCTCAATAACAACTTCGGCCTCTCTCTTCTGAAGCGCATCGAGCAACATCTGAATATAAATTTCAGAATTTTCGTGATAAAATTGTCCGTAGATGCCTATTTTCATTTAAATAATCTTGATGCTATGGATACTTTTATTTTTACTTTCTACTGACGACTACTTTTATATATTAAGGTATTTGTCCAGATAATCGGAACGTTCCTTTAAATCCTCCAAAAATTTATCTTCTTCGTGATGACTTATTACGTTATAATTATACCTTCTAAACGTTTGAACAATACTGTTCATAGCGGTGTGGCCCACTTTTAAGGTAATCTGTACAGTGTCATTTTGAATATTTGAAATAAATACTCCAAAAATCCTCGTTCCGTTAGATTCTACAATTTGGCAGATTTCACTGAAAGAATAATCTTGGATTTCCTTCTCAACCACAATAATTCCACCGGTTTCGTTCAGAAAGGGAGTATTGTTAAAAAGGCTCATAATATCACCTAATTCATAATATCCCAAATACTTGTTTTCAGCACCCAAAACAGGCATAATATTGCTGTTGTGGAGTGCAAAAGCTTCCAGGATGTCTAACCAATTCGTATCTTCAAGCACGTGAAAGGGCTCTAAGGCATATTGAAAATCATTAAGTGTTTTGGTATTGTCAAAACAGTACGCATCATTTTCAGAAACACAACCAATAAAATGACCGTCCTTTTTAACAGGCACATGTGAATAGGTGAGCTGGTTGAATACCACTTGCACATCTTTTACATTAGAAGAAATGTCAAAAGGTTCAATATCGTTTATGATATAATTCCTAGTTTCCATTGCAAATTATTTTTAACGCAAATTACTTAAAATAAAGGTTCATTAGCGTTTGGAAGGTTTGTATTTTTGTTAATTATAACACAAAGAAATGACAAAACTTAGCGTAAACATAAACAAAATCGCCACACTGCGCAATGCACGCGGCGGTAACGCCCCTGATTTGTTGCAGGTTGCAAAAGATGTGGAAAATTTCGGAGCACAGGGAATCACAATCCATCCAAGGCCCGACGAACGCCACATTAGGTATCAAGATGCGTATGATTTAAAATCAATCGTTTCCACGGAATATAATATTGAGGGGAATCCGATGGATAATTTCACAAAGATGGTTTTGGAAATAAAACCTACACAAGTAACCTTGGTTCCCGACGCTGTCGACGCAATCACTTCCAACGCAGGCTGGGATACCGTGAAGCACAGAGATTACTTAAAGGAAATAATTTCTGAATTTAAGCGAAACGGAATCCGCACTTCAATTTTCGTAGATCCAACCTTAAAAATGATCGAGGGCGCCGCCGAAACGGGAACCGATAGAGTTGAACTTTACACCGAAGAATTCGCAATACAATATTCCTTGGCAAACAAAGAAGCCGTAAAACCTTATACAGAGTGCGCAATTCTCGCAAATAAATTAGGTTTGGGCATCAACGCCGGGCACGACCTTTCATTGGAAAACATTGCTTTTTTTAAGCAAAACATTCCAAATCTTTTGGAAGTGAGCATTGGGCATGCGCTTATTTGCGAGGCGCTCTATGATGGGTTGGAAAAGGTGATTTCAGAATATTTAAAAAAACTTAATTAATGACTCTCCACTCTCAAATATTAGGTTCCGGCAAACCTTTCGTAATCCTTCACGGTTTCCTCGGTATGAGCGATAACTGGAAAACCCTCGGCACTCGCTGGGCAGAAGCCGGTTATGAGGTTCATCTTTTGGACCAGCGCAACCACGGGCGAAGTTTTCACAGCGATGAATTTTCGTATGAATTAATGTCGGAAGATTTGAAAAATTATTGCGAAGAGCACAGTTTAAAAGAAATAATTCTACTCGGTCATTCCATGGGTGGAAAAGTTGCAATGCAGTTTGCAGTAACCTATCCCGAAATGGTTTCGAAACTGGTTGTTGCAGATATTGGTCCAAAGTCTTATCCGTCACACCATCAAGATATTTTGAAAGCGCTTTCGTCATTGAATTTTTCACAAATAAAATCACGCGGCGAAGCAGAAGATGTCCTTTCGGAATATATAAAAGACGAAGGTACACGACTGTTTCTTCTTAAAAATTTATACCGAAAAAATAAAAACGAACTGGCGCTTCGCATAAATTTACCCGTTCTTTCAGAAAAAATTGAAGAAGTGGGGGTTGCGCTTGCCAATGAAACTGCTTTTGAAGGCTATACGCTTTTTTTAGGAGGCGAGAAAAGTGGCTACATAGAACCGATGGACGAGATTTTGATTAAAAAGCATTTTCCGAAAGCAAAAATAATTACAATATCAAACGCCGGCCATTGGCTGCACGCAGAAAATCCTGATGAATTTTATGAGAATGTTATGAATTTTTTATAATATTGTAAGAAGGTTTCTTATGCGTGCATAATAAATACCTTATAAATAATTCCTTACTAATTTAAAACTAAGAATTAACTCTAAAGAAATAAACAATTATGAAGAAAGTATTACTACTTGCCGTTTTTGCGCTAGCAAGTGCGGTTACTTATGCGGGCGGTTACCGCGTAAGTTTGCAGGGCAATAAAGCCCTCGCGATGGGGCACACGGGCGTTGCGGTTGTAAACAGTAGCGAATCGGTGTTTTTTAACCCCGCAGCATTGGTTTATCTGGAAGATAAATTCAGTATCTCAGCAGGTGTGCACGGTGTGTTTTCAAACATTGCCTATCAAGACGCCGAAACTGGTGCAAATGCGCGGACCGATAGTCCCGTAGGGACTCCACTTTATTTATATGCGTCATACCAAGCAACAGATTGGTTGGCTTTTGGTCTTGGCGTTTACACTCCCTACGGAAGTTCTGTAGAATATGAAGACGATTGGGCGGGATCGCACCTTTTAAATAATATTGATTTACAGGCAATCTATATACAGCCAACGGTTTCTTTTAAAATTAATGACAAGTTGAGCGTAGGTGGTGGGCCAATTTATGTTACAGGTTCCGTTAACTTCAACAGAAACCTAAACCGTACCCTTACCGATCTTGATGGAAATCGTGCAAATGTAACTATTGATGCTTCTGGAGTAAGTAGCTGGGGATGGGTAGCCAGTACAATGGTTAATCTTACGGATGATCTTCACATAGGTGCTACGTATCGTTCAGAAATTATCCTGGATGCTGAAGATGGTACTGCCGAGTTTGAAAATATTCCAAACTCTCCTTTAACGCCTTTTGAAAATACTTCTATCAAGGCCTCTTTGCCAATGCCAGCTGAAATGACCGTGGGTATGTCCTACGATTTCTGCGAAAGTTGGACCTTCGCTTTTGATTACAATAGAACTTTTTGGGATGTTTACAATTCTTTGGATATCGATTTTGCAAACGAAGCTATTCCAGATTCAAAAAATGCACGTAATTATAAGAACTCTTCCATATATCGTTTTGGGATGCAATATGACGCTACCAAAATGTTCACATTGAGAGCTGGTTATTACTTTGATGAATCGCCTGTTCGCGAAGGCTATTTCGCTCCTGAAACACCTCGTAACGATAGTAATAACTTTACCGCCGGTCTTACAGTAAATCTTGGCGAGCACCTTCAAATAGATGCTTCTTTCCTTTATTCACACTTTAAGGAGGTGGATGCTTCATATAATTATTACTTCGAGAACGGTGTAGCGGTTCCATTTAAGGGAACCTATAAAACCAATGTTTTTGTTCCAGGATTGGGGCTTACTTATAAATTATAATCGAAAAAAAAATCTTAAAGATGAAAAATATACTTAAATATACATTCGCGGTCTTGGCTGTTGGCTTTGTAAGCTGCGAACCAGAATTTGATAGCCCTGTAACTGACGATGGTTTTTACAGCAGCGGAACGGCAAATCTTTCAAAATATGTTTCCGTTGGAAATTCCTTGACAGCTGGTTATGCTGATGGGGCTCTATACATTACAGGGCAGGAAAATAGCTATCCGAACATTATGGCGGAGCAGTTTATGTTTACTGGCGGAGGTGAATTTATGCAGCCGTTGATGAATGACAATATAGGGGGTTTATTATTGGGTGGTACACAAATTGCTGAAAACAGATTCGTCCTTGCCGTTGATGCAAATGGCAATCCAGGCCCAGTTCGATTGGAAGGAACTCCCACTACTGATATTTCAAATAAATTAAGTGGGTCTTTTAACAATATGGGTGTTCCCGGTGCAAAAAGTTTTCATTTAGTTGCTCCAGGTTATGGTAATGTAGCTGGAGTGCCAACTGGTGCGGCGAACCCTTATTTTGCCCGTTTTGCAAGTAGCGAAAGCGCAACTGTAATTGGTGATGCCGCTGCGCAGAACCCAACCTTTTTCAGTCTTTGGATTGGTAATAACGACATTTTAAGTTATGCAACATCCGGAGGAGCTGGAGTTGATCAAACTGGGAATTTTGACCCTTCAACCTATGGTGGCAACGACATTACAGATCCTAACGTTTTTGCCTCCGTTTATAGCCAGCAAGTAGATGCTTTAACTGCAAGCGGTGCAAAAGGTGTTTTGGTGAATATTCCTGAAGTAACATCTATACCTTACTTCACTACTGTTCCAACTAATGCGATTCCGTTGGATGCTGCAACTGCGGCGCAATTGAATGCACAATTTGCAGCATATAATACACAAATATTGCCAGGTTTGGCGGGTATGGGAGTAATTACCCCTGAAGAAGCTGCACTGCGTATGATCAATTTCTCTGCGGGACAAAATTTCCCAATTATGACAGACGATGATCTTACCGATTTAACGACTATTTTGCAGGGGGCGCCGTTTAGTCTTCCGCCTCAGTTAGCAGCATTGTTGGGCCAATTACGTCAAGTAAAGTCTGATGATCTTATTGTTTTGACTGCTTCATCGGTATTGGGTACAACTCCAGACCCAAACAATCCACAAGGTGTTATTGGAGTTTCAATTCCTTTAACAGACCAATATGTTTTAGCGGTTTCTGAACAAGCACGCATCACTGCAGCAAGCACTGCGTACAATGCCACTATCCAAGCCCTTGCCGGAGCCAAAGGATTGGCTTTCGTTGATGCAAAGGCTGCTTTGGCGAGAGTTGCAAATGGAGGTGTTGTTTATGATGGTGGCGTGCTTACTTCACAGTTTGTAACAGGCGGGGCGTTTTCTTTGGACGGCGTTCACCCAACTCCACGAGGGTATGCTTATACTGCAAACTTGATTATTCAAGCAATTAATGATACCTATGATGCAACTATTCCTAAGGTGCACATTGGTAACTATGCAACTATTACAGTTACAAATAATTAATATTAAATATGTGCTTTATAGAAAAACCGCCTAGTATGGGCGGTTTTTTTTATCTTTAAATTCAACTTAAACCTCACAAACTTGAAACTAATCATTAAATTATTGCTTACGGCCCTCGCAGTTGTGGTATTGTCAAAAATTTTGCCTGGCGTAGCTGTTGAAGGATATGGTTCAGCTATTATAGTCGCTATTGTAATTGCTTTATTGAGACTCATAGTCAAGCCTATTTTGGTATTATTGACCCTGCCAATAACCATTGTAACTTTTGGACTTTTTCTGCTTATTATCAATGCCATTATTATCCTCATTGCTGATTATTTCGTAGGGGGATTTGCGGTCTCTACAATTTGGTGGGCGCTTCTTTTCAGTTTGTTGCTTTCGCTTTTTCAATCCATACTTTTTTCACTTATTAAAGAAGATTAGCAAATTGCTGAACAACAGTTTGTAAATGTTTGTTGGGTTATGCAAAAAGCCGTACTTTTGCAACCCGAAATTCAGAAGAGAAAAAATGAACATTACAAAAAAAGACATTGATAAACTGAACGCTGTACTTACGGTAGAGGTTTCAAAAGACGATTATTCAGGCAAAGTTGAAAAAGTGCTGAACGATTATCGTAAAAACGCCAATATCCCCGGGTTCCGAAAAGGACACGTGCCTTTGGGAATGGTAAAAAAGCAATACGGAAAAGCGGTTTTGGTAGAAGAAGTAAACAAGCTTTTGCAAGATGCACTCCACAAATTTCTTAACGAAGAAAAACTGGACGTACTAGGAAACCCACTTCCGAAGAATGAAGCAGAAATAAATTGGGATGCAGATGATTATTCCTTTGAATTTGAATTGGGCCTTGCGCCAAAATTCGACGTTGACGTAAAAGGCAATGAGGTGGTTCACTACAAAATCATCGCAGATGATGAAATGCTGAACAACCAAGTAAAGACCATCCGCAAGCAATACGGCAAGTTGATTTCCAAAAAAGAAGTGGAAAAAGGTGATGAAATTACCGGAACTTTTACTTCAAATGAAAAAGAAATAGAGAAGAAAACAACCCTTTCCACAGAGGAGATTGCTGGTAAAAAGCAATTGGATAGCCTAATTGGGGCAAAAGTTGGCGACACGGTTACTTTAAAAACAAAAGGAATGTTTGCCGATGACCACGACAACCAAAAATATTTAGGTGTTTCTCACGATGATGCCCACGGTTTGGATATTGAGGTTTCCTTCAAAATTGAAGAAGTAAACAAACGCGAAATGGCAGAGCTGAACCAGGAATTGTTCGACAAACTATTTGGTGAAGCAGTAGTTACTTCAGAAGAAGAATTGAAAGCAAAAATAAAGGAAGATGCCGAAGGGCAATTTGCACAGCAAAGCGACCAAAAACTTTTGAATGATGTGGTTGATTCATTAATTGAGAACACAAAATTTGACCTTCCTAAAGAATTCTTGCAACGCTGGATAGCTATGACCGGCGAAAAGAGACTTTCCGAAGAAGATGCAAAAGCTGAATACGAAAGAAGCGAAAAGGGACTACGCTACCAATTGATCGAAGGAAAACTTCGTGCGGAAAATAACCTGCAGGTAACTTTTGAAGAGTTGAAAGACTATTCAAAAAATATGATAAAAGCACAGATGGCACAATTTGGCCAAACCAATTCCACAGAAGAGGAATTAGAGTCAATCGCTGCACGAATTCTTTCAAACAAAGAAGAAGTTGAGCGTTTAAGTGAGCAATTGAACACTAATAAATTGCTTAATTTCTTTAAGGAAAACGCAAAACTAAAGACAAAGGAGATTACTTACGATAAATTCATTAAGGAAGCCTACGCCTAATTCAGCGAAGAAATAGTTATCTTTAGGCGTTGAATTGTTTAATTTAACGCCTTTTTAATTTCCTGCGAAGGCAGGAGTCTCATAATTTTTAGTATTTAAAAATAGGAATAGAATATTTATGAACTACAGTAACGAATTCAGAAACTTTGCTATAAAAGATCAAGGCATCAACAACATGTACTACGACAAAATTATAAGTAGTATGTACCCCACGAACTTGACCCCAAATATTATTGAAGAACGCCAAATGAACGCCGTGGCGATGGACGTTTTTTCACGTTTGATGATGGACCGCATTATTTTCCTTGGTACCGGAATCAACGACCAAGTGGCAAATATTGTACAGGCCCAATTATTGTTTTTGGCAAGTACAGATGCCGCTCGCGATATTCAAATTTACATCAACTCACCCGGTGGAAGCGTTTACGCAGGCTTGGGAATCTATGATACCATGCAATTCATTAAGCCAGACGTGGCAACAATCTGTACCGGAATGGCGGCATCAATGGCTGCGGTTTTGCTTTGTGCAGGAGAAAAAGGAAAGCGCAGCGGCCTAACACACTCCCGAGTAATGATTCACCAACCATTGGGAGGCGCACAGGGACAAGCGAGTGATATTGAAATTACCGCCCGCGAAATAATCACCTTAAAAGAAGAACTTTATAGAATAATCGCAAATCACTCTGGCCAAACCTATGAAAAAGTTTATGAGGACAGCGATCGCGATTATTGGATGAAAGCCGATAAAGCTTTGGAATACGGAATGATTGATGAAATATTGACACGAAGCTAAAAAATAGATTTTTTTGAAAAAAGATAATATGTCGAAAGAAGATTTAGAATGTTCCTTTTGTGGCCGTAAAAAGTCGGAAACCAATTTGCTCATTGCAGGTTTGGATGCACACATTTGCGACCGTTGTATTGAACAGGCTCACGGAATTGTGGTTGAAGAGGCTTTGCATTCTGGAAATACAGATATTTCCAAGGATTTAATGCTGAAAAAACCAAAGCTTATCAATGCCTTTTTGGATGAATACGTAATAGGGCAGGAGCATACTAAAAAAGTGATGTCGGTTGCTGTTTACAATCACTACAAACGATTGCTACAGCCAAAGAGCGATGACGATATTGAAATACAGAAAAGTAATATCATCATTGTCGGGCAAACCGGAACCGGGAAAACCTTGATCGCAAAAACCATTGCCCGAATGTTGAACGTTCCCTTGGCCATTGTTGACGCTACGGTTTTAACTGAAGCTGGTTACGTGGGCGAGGACGTGGAAAGTATTTTGACGCGTTTACTTCAAGCTGCAGATTACAACCTCGAAAAAGCCGAAAACGGAATTGTATTTATTGACGAAATAGATAAAATAGCTCGCAAGAGTGACAATCCATCCATAACACGCGATGTGAGTGGCGAAGGGGTGCAGCAAGCCTTGTTGAAACTTTTGGAAGGAACCACAGTTAACGTTCCACCGAAAGGAGGAAGAAAACATCCCGACCAAAAATTCATTGAAGTAAATACGGAGAATATTCTTTTTATCGCTGGTGGTGCCTTTGATGGTATTGAGCGTCATATTTCAAAAAGATTGAATATGCAGGCAGTTGGTTTTTCAGCTTCGGTAAAGGAAAATCAGATGGAAAAAGATAATATGCTTCGCTATATTATTCCGAAGGATCTAAAGGATTTCGGACTGATTCCCGAAATAATCGGTCGTCTTCCAGTCTTGACTTATATGAACCCATTGGATAAGGAAACGTTGCGAGCAATTCTTACCGAACCCAAAAACGCCATTATAAAACAGTACAAAAAACTGTTTGAAATGGACGGAATTGATTTTGTAATTACGGAAGAAGCTTTAGACTTTATTGTCGAGCAAGCAATTGAATACAAACTTGGCGCACGTGGCCTCCGCTCGCTTTGCGAGGCTGTTTTAACAGATGCAATGTACGATCTGCCCGGAACTGACGAAACAAAACTTCACGTGACAAAAGAATATGCTGAAGAAAAGCTCAGTAAATCAACTATCAAAAAACTGAAGGCTGTTTCTTAAAATATCATACAGTTTTATAAAAGAAAAACCTCGGAAAGTTCCGAGGTTTTTGTATGTTGTACTAAGACGATTCTTAGGGAGTGGCAAGCAAAGACTTATTCTTAGTGTGAAGAATTTTATTGTGCATCTGCTCTTTTTTGCTTCTTAAATTATAACCGGCTACTTCTCCATCATTTTTTGCTGCGTTTGTAGACGCGCAAGATGAAAACAAAACGGTAAAAACCAAAAAGCAAACTATGTATAAAACTTGTTTCATTTTGAAATATCAATGATTTTGATATGTCAAAAGTACATTGGAAGTAAAGCGCACACAAAAGTTTTAGTTGAACTTACTTGTAAACTCGTTGAAATACAACTTTTGAAAAAAGCAGTCGATAAAGTGTTTAAAATGCCCGATTTACAACATTTTACAAGTGTTGGTATTTTTAAAAAGGAAGCTAAAAAGTATTGTTTAAACGTAAAAGTTCCTCCAAATAATCGCGTGTATTTGAAAGCCGTGGCACTTTGTGCTGTCCGCCGAGTTTGTTTTTTTCTTTTAACCAATCATAAAAAAGACGTTCGCGAGCGTGATGGATTGTCGGGGCGTTAAGCGTAGTGTTATTGAAGCGTTTGGCTTCATAGTCGCTATTTACTTCCTGTAAAGCAGTGTCCAAAAGTTTGGTAAATGAATTAAGGTCGTCGGGCGGTGATTTAAATTCGATTATCCACTCGTGCGCCCCTTTTTCTTTTCCATTCATAAAAATTGGTGCGGCTGTATAATCCACAATTTCAGCATTTGTGAGTTGTGAAACCTTTCGCAATGCTGTTTCGGCGTTTTCAATAATTAACTCTTCACCAAAAACATTTATATGGTGTTTTGTTCGGCCAGTAACCTTTATGCGGTACGGATCTGTCGAGGTAAAGCGTACAGTATCACCAATTTTGTATCGCCAAAGCCCAGCATTTGTAGTGATTACAATGGCGTAATTTTTACCTTCCTCCACTTCGCTCAAAGGAATCACCCTTTCTTCAGAGGTGCCGTAATTATCCATCGGAATAAATTCATAAAATATTCCGTAGTCAAGCATCAATAGCAATTCCTTGTTTTCGTTTCTATCTTGGATTGCAAAGAAACCTTCGGAAGCATTGTAAATTTCGTAATATCTAAAATCATTTTTTGGTAATAACTTGTTGTATTGGTCTATGTAAGGATCAAAATTTACACCTCCGTGAAAATAAACTTCCAAGTTTGGCCAAACTTCAAAAAGATTATTTCTTCCCGTGGTCTCCATCACTTGATTCAGCAAAACCAGCATCCATGAAGGCACTCCCGCTAAACTGGTTACATTTTCTTTAATGGTTTCATTTACAATTGCCTGCATCTTAGTTTCCCAATCGCCCATTAATGAAACTTCGTTGCTGGGTGTACTGCTGAACTCTGCCCAAAAAGGCATGTTGTCAATCAAAATTGCGGAAAGATCTCCGAATACGGTTCCGTTTTCTTGATACAACTGCTTGCTGCCCCCCAGGCGAAGGCTTTTTCCCAAAAATAATTGCGCATTTGGGTTGTTGTTGAGGTACATACATAGCAAATCCTTACTTGCTGCGTAGTGGCAATTTTCCAACGAATCGCTGGTTACCGGTATAAACTTACTCTTGGCGTTGGTTGTGCCACTGGATTTTGCGAACCATTTTATGGGCGTGGGCCAGAAAATATTGCTTTCACCGCATCTGGCGCGTTCAATTCTGGCTTCGTTTTCTTCATATGTGGTAACGGGTACTCTTTCAGAAAATTCGCGATAAGTTTTTATTGATGAAAAATCATACTCCCGGCCAATTTCTGTATGCTTTGCTTTCTGAAGTAAATTGAAAAGTAATTCTTCCTGGACTTCAATAGGATACTTTAAAAAAAGGTCTATTTGATGAAATCTTTTTTTTAGGAACCAAGAAGCAATGGAATTTACAATGGGGATTGGCATGTTTTTCTGCTATCTTTATGCTATAAAAATAACGATTTTATAATTACGATTTCCGCTTTTTTGAAGTGATGTTTCCACAGTGTTTCTTCAGAAAAATTATCGCCTAAATATTTTTGAATAAATGAATTACGAAGGAGTACTTACCAAAATGCAGACTGAAAACGGTTCGCCCATTCAATACTATCTTGTTTTTGCAAACGATTTTTTGCACATGAACCAATTGCTGGATAAAAAAGTTTCTATCAATTTTCTCCGCTATCAATGCCTAAATTGTGGCCTTCAAAAGAAAATTTATCGTCAGGGTTATTGTTATGACTGTTTTTATGAAATTCCACAAGCAGCAGATTGGGTAATTAGTCCCGAAAAAAGTAAGGCACATCTTAATATTGAAGATCGTGACTTAGAATTTGAAAAGCGAGTGCAACTGCAGCCCCACGTAGTGTACCTTGCCAATAGCAGTAGCGTAAAAGTAGGAGTAACGCGCAAAAGCCAGATTCCTACCCGTTGGATAGACCAAGGCGCACATGAGGCTATTGAAATTGTTGAGGTTCCCAATCGTTATTTGGCGGGAATTACCGAAGTAGCTTTGAAAGACCACGTGAGCGATAAGACAAACTGGAGAAGCATGTTGAAAAATGATGTGACCGATGAAAATTTAGTGGAATGGCGAAACAGACTGAAACAATTTATTCCTGCCGAAGCTGCCGAATATTATTTGGAAAACAATGCCGAAACAAATCTGCAGTTCCCGGTATTGAAATATCCCGAAAAACCAAAATCACTTAACCTCGAAAAGAATCCTTTCTTTGAAGGGGTTCTGAAAGGTATAAAAGGCCAATACCTACTGTTTGAAGATCAAACCGTTTTCAATATTCGGGGAAACGAAGGATATGTAGTGTCCATAACGGTAAATTAACTTCCTGTTTGTGTAGTATCGGTTTTCTTTTTCTTTCCACCCAAAATTCCACCTAACACATCCCTTATGATTTTTGTATTTTGTTGTTGCGTAGTTTGTTGTTGATTATTATTGGTATTCGTTTTAGTGGAGTCCTGCTTGGTTCCGCCCACCAAAATATCTTCCAGAATCCCAGTTCCTTGCTTTATCAATTTGTCTTTTTGCTTCGCTAAAATTTGTTTGGTCAACGTGTTAATTGCCGTTTCTGCATTTAAGGAAACTGGTGGATTGGTAAAAGTTCCTTTCAAACCAATTGGTAGTGCCACGCTCATTGCGTCAGCTTCCTGCTCATTTAAATTTTGAAGCAATTTTGTAACCTCACTCCCCAAATATTTCGCAGGTACATCCATAGTTACATTGTAATCAATAGTTTTGTCCAAGCCGTGTGTTCCGGCAACGGCAACATTGATTCCTTTTATATCAAAATCAAAAGGTTTTACCTCAATTTTACCGTTGTTAAAAAAAAAGTTGGTGCTCACGTCCCTTAAACTCAATCTATCCAGATTCAAAAATGAAACTTTGTTGCCCAAGGCGGCCAACAGAGGAGCTTGTTGCGGATCCACTTCGGCAGTAATAATTTGTGCCAAAGCAGTTCCGGCAAGCGTGGAAAGTTTTGGCGAAAGATCACTTGTGAGCTGGCCGGTAAATTCAAATTTAGTGTTTAAATTTCCCTGCAGCGCCTTTGCAATCGGTACCAAAAACTGAAACATTTCCAATTGCTTGAATGATTGATCAATATCGATTTTACTTAAATCCAGGTTCATTGCAAAAGTGGGAGTTTCATTCTTGGTTGAAACGTTTCCGGATAGCGCAATATTTCCGCCAAAAATATCAGAGGTGAAATTGCTGATGGTAATTATTTCATTCGCAATAGCGGCGGTTCCCTTTGCATTTTTCAGTTCTAAATTGTCATATATTACTATACTTGCGTTAAAGTCTAACGTAGCATTCAAAAAATCTGGAATTTTGACCCCTTCGGAAGAAGATGTGTTTTGGGAATTACTCCTTTTTTCTTCGGAATTATTTTCAGAAGAAGTATTTTCCACAGCCATAAAATCGTTTACATTAAAGGTATTTGACTGCACAGCAAACCTACCTTTCAAATCCTGTTTGCTCATCAAAAATGGAATAAGATTTTGAATGTTTCCCGAGGCCCGAATATCGGTTTGCCCCGTATTGGCATTCAGTTCTTTTAGTGTGATAGTGCCCGGCTGCATTGCGAGATTGGCATTGGCAACTTTCAATTCGCTCTTAAAACCTGCATCGTAATTAAAATTGATAAGACTGGCAGTTCCGCGGGCGTCAATCCTATCATAACGTTCTTTTTCAACCGATTCCATATCAAAATTAGCGATAACATCTGCCTTAAAAATACCGCTGAGTTTTTGTTCCATTTCTACAGGCAGTACTTTTTCAATATTTGCCAGATTGAGTGTGCCCTGCATTTCCAAGTTCACCAATGGATTTTCGGTTATTTGCTTGATGCTTCCACTAATGCGGAAGGGTTCGTTATCAATCCTAAATGTCAACTTTGGAATATTTAGGAAGGTATCTTTTAATAACCCAGTTTCGTTTACCAACTGCGCGTCAATCGTGATGTTGTCAACCGTTTTGGGAAGATCGGGATATTTAAAGGAAGCATTTTCACTCGCTATTTTTATGTCCATCATCGGGATGTGCGTACTGTCAACGATACCTTTTAGCATACCATTTACGGTGAAATTTCCAGTGGTCTTCACATCATTTATTTGCTTCACATATGTTTCTGGGATAACTGCCAGAAAGTTTTTAAAATCTGAAGAAGGTGTTTTGAAGGTGATATCGACTTCGTTATTTGTTTCGTTCACTTTCACATAGCCATCAAACGTAAGTGGAAGCTCGTTGATGTTGGCTTCGTTTTCTAAAAAAGTATATTTTTGGTTTTTGAGATCGAGTTTAAAAACTGCATTTAGCGAAACCCTGTTTCTGGTTAGGTATTCTGTACTGTCAAGGCGAAATGAAGCAAGTGCTTCGGTTTCGGTATCCAGATTGCTTATTTCCTGTGAAAGATCACCACTTCCTTTATGCTGTACTTCCGTAAGTATTATGTAGGTTTTTGTAGCCTCGTCCAAGTAATTGATGCGTGAATCTTTTATTTCATAATTTTTCAGATCGAAAGTAAATCCGCCACTAGATTCCGCATCAGTTGTGGCGGGGGCATCGTTTTTTATGGCAATGTCATAATTTGCATTCCCAAGAGAATCAATTTTTATATTTACAAAAGCTTCGTCAAGTTTTACTTCATCCACTTTTATTGCTTCATTACTTTTTTTGAAAAGTTGCATAATGCCCATATCTAGTGAAAGCGTCTTGCCGCTTGCTAAAGTATCGCCCTCAAAAGGGGCTTTGTTAATTACACTAAAATTATTCAACTGAAGTGAAGCATCAGGAAAACTACTGAAAAGACTCAAGTCGAGATCTTCCCAGGTTACTGTGGCGTTGAGATTTTCATTGATGGTACGTTTCAGCATTTTTTCAAGACTTCCTTTAAAAATGAATGGTGCCGCAATCAGCAATAGAATTAAAATTCCGAGAATAATCCCTATTATTTTGAGTGCTTTCTTCATAAAAAATTTGAAAATTTCTTTTGTGATAATCCCTTTGGAAACAACCTGTTAAAAGGCGGCCTTTCCGTAAAATTTATATCTACCCACAAATTTACTTGGTAGTCTTTTTCTTTTCCTTAATTTCGTCTTAAATGTTAAAATTTGAATCCATTCCAACCTCTGCATAACGTTTATCTCTCGCTTGGCAGCAATATGGGCAACCGTTTTGAGTATCTTCAGAGTGCGGTGAATGCGCTTTTTGAGGAGGTGGGAAGCATCATGAAAATCTCTTCGGTATACGAAACCCCGGCAATGGGTTTTGATGGAGATTCTTTTTTGAATTGTGCCGTGTGGCTACAAACCGATTTGAAACCTGCCGCAGTTCTAAAACAAATTTTAAGAATTGAAAAAACTATGGGGCGCAAGCGCAATGCTTCCAAAACATATACTTCGCGGCCTATAGATATTGACATCATATTTATTGACGATTTAATTATTGAGACTGAAAAGCTAATCGTTCCACATCCCGAAATGCAAAAGCGAAAGTTTGTTTTGCAACCTTTGGCCGAACTCAATTCGCACTTAGTGCATCCGGTTTCCCAAAAAAATATTATAAAAATTTTAGCGGCTAGTGAAGACTCAAGTATGCTTCAAAAGCAGTCCAAATGGCTTAGCAACCCGATGAAGGATTATAATATTTCACAATACAATTATATAGCGATTGAAGGAAACATCGGGGCCGGAAAAACAAGTTTGGCCACCAAGATTGCAAATGATTTTAATGCAAAACTAATTTTGGAACGTTTTAAGGACAACCCTTTCCTTCCAAAGTTTTACGAAGACGCTTCACGTTACGCCTTTCCACTGGAAATGTCTTTTTTGGCAGACCGCTACCAACAATTGGTAGACGATATTACCCAGTTCGATCTTTTTAAGGAGTCTGTCATTGCAGATTACGATGTAAATAAATCCCTTATTTTTGCAGACATCACATTGCCCGAGGAAGAATACGCACTGTATAAAAAACTCTTCCATGTAATGCACAAAGATGTGCCCAAGCCAGATAAATATATTTACCTATACCAAAACACCGACCGCTTGTTGGAAAATATAAAAAAACGAGGCCGTAAGTACGAGCAGAGCATACAAGCATCGTATCTACAAAAGTTGAATGCAGGTTATCTGGAATTCATTAAAAACCAACATGCTGAAAACATAAAAATTATTGATATTTCTAAATTGGATTTTCTGAAAAACAGAGCAGATTACCTTTATATATTAAAGGAAATAATTTCCTAAAAAGCCTCAGTCACAAGTCACAATTAGCAGTCTTTTTACTGTAAACTGAAAACTGCGAGTGCCTACTTAATTTGCTTACCTTTGCAAAAAAGTAACTATGAGCAGACAAGACAATCAAAACAGAGGAAAAGCTTCGGGGCGTGGTAGTAATAACCAGCGCAACCGAAGCAATGCAAGAGGAAATGCTCCTTTAAATTCAGAATCTTTACCCAAAAAAACCGGGCGTCAACAAGACCCTACAGCCAAGCCGAAATTACGATTTGATAAAACGGGCAAGGAAATAGGCCGCAGGGAAAAACCCGTAAAAGAAGTAAAAAAGAGCAATCCAGGTGACGGAATACGCCTTAATAAATACATTGCAAACAGTGGTGTATGCTCACGCCGCGAGGCAGACACCTATATTGCAACAGGTCTGGTTTCCGTAAACGGAAAAATTGTAAATGAAATGGGCTACAAGGTGCAATTAAGTGATGACGTACGTTTTGACGGCCGCCGTTTAAACCCTGAGCCAAATACCTACGTCCTGCTGAACAAACCAAAGGGTTTTGCCACAACCGATAGTAATGCTAAAGGAATGACGGTAATGGACTTGGTTGCAAACGCTACTTCAGCCAAAATTAAACCATTCGGGCGCTTGGGCAGAAATGCTACTGGACTGCTGCTTTTTACAAACGATGATGAATTTGTGCAAAAATTTACCAAAAAAGGGATTCCACGTTTATTCCATATAGAGCTGGACAAAAACCTAAAAGCTGAGCATCTAAAAAAAATAAAGGAAGGCTTCAGTATTGAAGGAAGAGAAATTTCCGTGGAGGAAATAAGCTACGTAGATAATTCCCCAAAAAGTGAAATAGGCTTAAAAATAAAACATACCGGAAACAGCATTATTCGCACTATTTTTGAACATTTGGGGTATGACGTGGTTCGGGTAGATTGTGTTACGCTCGGCCCCCTTACCAAAAAAGATTTGCCGCGCGGCCGCTGGAGAACCCTTACCGAAAAGGAACTCAACATGTTCAGTATGCTTTAGTGGCTAATGAAAATTTGGTGCATTATATAAATTATTGGTTTTTTTTTGGCACTTTTGTACTGTAAACAAACAAAGTGAAAGTATTTTTAAAATGGTTGGTTTTTGAGAAATTTCAAAAACAAAGATTCTAAATGAACAACACATTTTTACTCTCTCCAGCTGTACCGCAGCGCGTTTTGGGCCAAAGTTCCACTCTAAACGCCTTGCCTATTCGCAACTAATCTTCAAGTTAATTTTTTGTTATACTCCCTAATTTTTGGGGAATAAGCTACAAGAATTTTTAATTTACACTATTCAACGAAAACTAAAGGATGAACACTAAATACATAGACTTAATAAACCAAACGTACTATTTTCCTCAGGAAGAATTTCGGTTGGGGGACAATGGCCTTGAATTCCACGGCGTAGATCTTATGGCGCTCGTAGAAGAATACGGTGCTCCGCTCAAGTTTACATACCTGCCGAAAATTTCAGAAAATATAAATTTGGCGAAAAAATGGTTTGCCGATGCTATTGAAAAAAACAACTACAAAGGCTCCTATAATTACTGCTATTGCACCAAGAGCTCACATTTCAAGCACGTCTTGAATGAAGCTTTGAAAAATGATATACACATAGAAACATCTTCGGCTTTTGATATTGATATTGTAGAAAGCCTTAAAAAAGCCGGTAAGGTAACAGATAAAACATATGTAATCTGTAACGGTTTTAAGCGCGAAAGATATATCGAAAACATAGCCCGGCTAATCAACGACGGACACGAAAACTGTATCCCGATAATTGATAATTATGAAGAGATTGAGCTGCTTTCTGATAGTATAGACAATCACTTTAATGTGGGTATACGTATCGCTTCTGAGGAAGAGCCAAAGTTTGAATTCTATACTTCCAGATTGGGTATTGGGTACAAAAATATAATTCCTTTTTACGAAGAACAGATTAAAAACAACGAGCGTGTAGATTTAAAGATGCTCCATTTTTTCATTAATACCGGTATTCGCGATACTGCCTATTATTGGAATGAATTGGTGAAGTGTTTAAAAGTGTACGTTCGCCTAAAAAAAATCTGTCCGTCCTTGGATAGTTTGAATATTGGCGGTGGTTTCCCCATTAAAAACTCTTTGCACTTTGAATATGACTATCAGTATATGATAGACGAAATCTTAAACCAAATAAATATTACTTGTGCAGAAGCCGAAGTGCCGGTTCCACACATTTTCACTGAATTTGGTAGCTTTACCGTTGGTGAAAGCGGTGGTGCCATTTACGAGATTTTGTACCAAAAGCAGCAAAATGACCGTGAAAAGTGGAATATGATCAATTCCTCTTTCATCACAACTTTGCCAGATACTTGGGCCATCAGCAAACGTTTTATTATGCTTGCCGTGAACCGTTGGAATGATGAGTACGAAAGAGTGCTTTTGGGGGGGTTGACTTGTGATAGCGATGATTATTACAATAGCGAACAAAATATGGCGGCCATCTATCTGCCAAAATTCAGAAAGGAAAAACCTTTGTATATTGGCTTCTTTAACACAGGTGCATATCAAGAGACCATTGGCGGTTTTGGAGGCTTGCAGCACTGCTTGATTCCTTCGCCAAAGCATATTCTGATAGACAGAGACAAAAATAATAATATAACAACCAAACTTTTTTCCGAACAACAAACAAGCGAGCAATTGCTAAACATTTTAGGTTATGAGCACTAAGACGTACGCAGGCATCCCGCAAAAATATGCGGTCCTAGAAACATCAAAAATTGTATTGATCCCAGTTCCTTACGATGGAACCAGCACTTGGCAAAAAGGTGCCGACAAAGGTCCAGAAGCATTCTTGGATGCTTCAGAAAATATGGAGCTTTACGACATTGAAACCCAAACAGAGGTCTACAAACAGGGAGTGTATCTTGCCGATGCAATTACAGAAAATTCCTCTCCGGAAGCCGTGGTTTCCGAAGTACATAAAACCACAAAAGACTATATAAAACGAAATAAGTTTGTAACCATTTTTGGTGGCGAGCACAGCATTTCCATAGGTACTATCCGCGCATTCAATGAGTGTTTTGACAATCTTACAGTGCTTCACATAGATGCACACGCAGATTTACGCAAGGAATTTCACGGGAGCAAGTGCAACCACGCCTGTGCGGTATATGAAGCAAGTCAAACCACTAACCTTGTACAAGTGGGTATTCGCAGTATGGACGTGGCAGAAACTACTGTAATGGATGATGAAAAAGTATTTTTTGCACACGACATGGCAAAAGACGAATACTGGATGGATAAGGTTATTGAAGCTCTGGGAGACAATGTTTTCATTACTTTCGATCTGGATGCTTTGGATCCTTCAATCCTGCCTTCAACCGGAACCCCAGAGCCCGGCGGACTTTTTTGGTACGAAACACTCGATTTCCTAAAACAGGTTTTTGAGGAAAGAAATGTGGTTGGGTTTGACATTGTAGAGCTTTGTCCAAATCCGGAAGAAAGAGCCTCCGATTTTGTAGCTGCAAAACTTTACTATAAAATGTTGACATACAAATTTGCAGGCACGGACGAAGAAGACGAATACGAAAGCAATTTTAACCTCTCGGCTCCGCTCGAGGCAGGCAAAAAAGGAAATTCAAAATTTAATACAGAAGAAGATGAATACTAGCAAAGGATCTATTTCCCAATTTATTGAAAAATATTATTTACACTTTAATGCCGCCGCTCTCGTGGATGCCGCAAAAGGGTATGAAGCCCAGTTGAACCAAGGTTCAAAAATGCTCGTTTCCCTCGCCGGTGCTATGAGTACTGCAGAATTGGGAAAGATTTTTGCCGAAATGATCCGTCAGGATAAAGTACATATTATTTCCTGTACGGGCGCAAACCTGGAGGAAGATATTATGAATCTTGTGGCGCACAGCCATTACAAGCGTGTGCCAAACTACCGAGATTTAACCCCGCAGGATGAGTGGGATTTGCTTGAAAAAGGAATGAACCGCGTAACCGATACGTGTATTCCCGAAGAAGAAGCCTTCAGAAGAATCCAAGAACACATCGTGAAACTATGGAAAGAAGCCGAAGCCAAAGGCGAACGCTACCTTCCGCACGAATATATGTACAAACTGCTTTTAAGTGGTGTGATGGAAGAACATTACGAAATAGATTTAAAAGACTCGTGGATGTACGCCGCCGCAGAAAAGAACTTACCAATAGTTTGTCCAGGCTGGGAGGATAGCACGATGGGAAACATCTTCGCCAGCTACGTTTTGAAAGGCGAATTGAAAGCTTCCACAATGAAAAGTGGAATAGAATACATGACTTTTCTTGCAGATTGGTACACGGATAATTCAGAAAAAGGAATCGGTTTCTTCCAGATTGGTGGGGGAATAGCTGGAGATTTCCCAATCTGTGTGGTGCCAATGCTCTATCAAGATATGGAGCGGACCGATACACCGTTTTGGAGTTATTTCTGCCAAATCAGTGATTCTACAACCAGTTTTGGAAGTTATTCCGGAGCTGTTCCAAACGAAAAAATTACTTGGGGAAAACTGGATATTGATACTCCAAAATTCATCATAGAAAGTGATGCGACTATCGTTGCGCCTCTAATTTTTGCGTACCTTTTGGGTATGTAAAAATAGTTATACATTTTTCATACAAATACGAATAAAAAAAACCGAAATCGTTTCCCTCAACAAGAGCGTTGGGGGAAAGGATTTTTGGATTATTTAATAAAATAACAGCATGGAAAACCAGAAGATTGAAAATATAGAATTGAAATTTTTGACGCTGAAAGATTACGAAGCGTTGAAAGAGGCTACCATTCAATCTTATGGCGGACTTCCAAACAGCTATTGGAAAATCAACGAAATCGGTAACCTAATCGATATTTTTCCCGAAGGACAAGTAGTGATTATGGCCGATGGAGAAATTGCGGGTTGTGCGCTCTCCATTATTGTAGACTTTGACGAGTTGGGCGAGAAACATACCTATAAAGACATTACTGACGATCCCACTTTTAGTATTCACGACCCCGAAGGCGATGTGCTTTACGGAATAGACGTATTTATCCGTCCGGACTTTCGCGGTCTGCGCTTGGGAAGAAGATTGTACGATTACAGGAAAGAATTGTGTGAAAATTTAAATTTGAAAAGTATTGTTTTTGGCGGAAGAATGCCAAATTACCATTTGCACGCAGAGAAACTTTCTCCAAAGCAGTACATAGAAAAAGTAAAACGCAAACAGATTGACGACCCCGTGCTGAACTTCCAGATTTCAAACGATTTTCACCCTGTACGTGTTTTAAAAAGTTATTTGGAAGGCGATAAGGCCTCCGGAGAATTCGCGGTTTTAATGGAATGGGATAATATCTATTACACCAAACCCGAAAAAAAACCAAGACCTTCTGCAGTAAAGAGTGTAGTGCGCTTGGGGTTAATCCAGTGGCAAATGAGAAGCTATTCCGGAATGGAAGAATTGATGCACCAAGCAGAATATTTTATAGACAGTGTTGCAGGGTATCGTTGCGATTTTGCGATGTTTCCAGAGTTTTTCAACGCTCCGCTCATGGCAAAATACAACCATATGAGCGAGCCGGATGCAATCCGCGAATTGGCTAAGTATACCAAAGAGATTACCGAAAAGCTTTCCCAGCTTTCCATATCTTACAATATAAATATCATTACCGGAAGCATGCCCGAAATGGTCCGAGGAAAGCTTTATAACGTAGGCTACCTATGCCGTCGCGACGGAAGCGTGGAACGTTACGAAAAAATTCACGTTACACCCGATGAAGAGCGTGTTTGGGGAATGGTAAACGGGAATTCCCTAAAAACTTTTGATACCGACTGTGGAAAAATTGGAGTGCTAATCTGTTACGATTCCGAGTTTCCGGAATTATCGCGTTTACTTTCCGACGAAGGAATGGATATCCTTTTTGTCCCATTTCTCACAGATACCCAAAACGGTTATTCCCGAGTAAGATTATGCGCGCAAGCAAGAGCCGTTGAAAACGAATGCTACGTAGCCATTGCGGGAAGCGTTGGAAACCTACCAAAGGTTCATAATATGGATATCCAGTATGCTCAAAGTGCCGTTTTCACTCCGTGTGATTTCTCTTTTCCCAATAATGGAATAAAAGCCGAAGCAACCCCAAACACCGAAATGATTTTGGTAGCCGATGTGGACATCGATTTGCTTCGCGAGCTGCACACATTTGGCGCAGTTAGAAATTTGAAGGATAGAAGAAAGGATTTTTATAGATTGGAGCGGGTAAAGAAATAAAATATATAAATATGGTTCCTTCCCCTTTTTCAGGGGAAGGTGTCATAAAGATTATTGAAAATAATTTTTATGACAGAAGGGGTACAACTCCCAAATCACAAACCCAATCACTACTAAATATTCCAGCGCCACCAACCAAATCTTTTCGTCAAAACCATTTTCGCCATATGCTGAATAACTCAGCACTACCATAAAACTCCAAACAATCGGAAATTTATATTTCGTAAATACGGAAAGCAAAAGGGGAGTGGCCACATACCACGGATGCACGGTTGTTGAAAGTAAAAAGTAAATTGAAACCGCAAAAAGCATTGCGGTTATCAACTGTCTCAGTGTTTTGTTTTTTCTGAAAAAAGCGAGTCCCAAAACGAAAAGAAGTACCAAAACAGGAAGAATTTTTCCAACCGTTCCAATCACATTCCATCCCACAATTTGAAATCCAACCCAACGAATTAGATAATAAACACTAGCATTAAACTCAAAATTTTGAAACCAAAGAGCGATAGTTGCTGAAAAATGCTGAATAAATTCAAAAGAAAGAAATGGAAGAAAAGTAATACCTGCGGAAATAAATATTACTGTATAAAATCGTAGTAAATATGTCAGGTTGAACCTTTCGACTCCGTTCAAAACACGCTCCGTCGAAACCTCCTTTTTAATAAAATACTTCAAAAACAATGGTAAAAACAAAAGCGGAATCAACTTCGCCGAAATAGAAATCCCGATTAAAAATGCCGCCCAAACCCATTTTCCCTTAAAAAGTAAATACAGTGCCCAAACTAAAAAGAAAAGCATCACCCCTTCAAAATGAAGATTTCCAGTAAGTTCAATAATGATAAAAGGATTCAGAAAAAACCAGAAAATGTTTTTAACGGGAAGATTCAATTTCCCCAAAATCTTCTTTCCGAAATAAAGAATACCAACATCTGCCAAAAAAATCAGCACGCGCAAGACAACCACTGAGCCCAAAATACTTTTGCCCGCAAACATTGCGGCAACTGCAAAAAACAGTTGGTTAACAGGCGGATAATTGCTGAAATGGCTTGCGTTAAGTGGCCCCATTCCTTCAATCAGAACCTGGAACTGCGCAACCGAAATATTTACAATGGTTTTGGAATCTGGTGTAAATAAATACGGGCTAACGCCTTGTAAAAGCAAGCGCCCATCCCACAAAAACCGATAAAAATCCTGCGAAAGATTTGGGATTGCCAGAGTAAAAACCAGCCGAAAAGTAATTCCCAAGCAAGCTAAAAACCAAAAATTGAGTTTGAATTTCTCAATAAAAAGATAGGTAGTAAAAAACAGCGCAGCGTAAAGCGAGATGAGTTGTATAAAATCACTTCGCTCAAGATCATATGCAAAACTGATATAAAAGGCAATGGAAAGAACGGCAAGTAAAAGTGGGATTTTATATAGTTTAATAAAATTCACAAACCGTTTTTTTTAGATTTTCAATCAACAATCAACAATCTTTTTAGTCTTGCCATTCAGCAATAAACAGATTGGTGTCACGACCTCCTCCGTTATTTCTGTTGGAAGAGAATGCCAACTTTTTGCCATCGTTTGAAAATACTGGAAACGCATCAAAAGTTTTTCCGTGCGTTACGCGTTCTAAATTCTTCCCATCAATATCAATCAAATAAAGATTGAAAGGAAACCCTTTTTCAGCCTCAAAATTACTGGAGAACAAAATCTTTTTTCCAGAAGGATGAAAAAATGGTGCCCAATTTGCGTTGCCCAAATGCGTCAATTGGCGAAGTTCACTGCCGTCCGCATTGCAGATAAAAAGTTCCATTTCGGTGGGTTGCACCAAACCTTGGGCTAACAAATCTTTATATTCCTTAATTTCGGTTTCGGTTTTTGGACGGGAAGCGCGAAATATCAATTTACTTCCATCAGGCGAAAAGAATGCGCCCCCATCATAGCCCAATTCATTTGTTATTTGCTTTACGTTTTTTCCGTCAAGATCCATGGTGTAAAGCTCCAAATCGCCGCTGCGCATGGAGGTGAAAACAATTTTATCACCTTTTGGTGAAACGGTTGCTTCGGCATCGTAGCCAAGTTCTTTGGTAAGTTGCGCAGTAATATTTCCATCAAGATCGGCCACAAAAATGTCGAAGCTATCATATATGGACCATACATATTTACCATCTTTTTTTAATGGGGCTTCAGGACAATTTTCGTCTTTCAGGTGGGTACTTCCATAAACAATATGTTGACCATCAGGCATAAAATAGCTGCAAGTGGTACGGCCTTTTCCGGTGCTCACCATTGGGGGTTGCATGTCTTTAAAAGTTTCTTCAACATTCATCAAAAACATTTGGTCGCAGTTTACGCCCCAATTTTTATAATTGCTTTGAAAGATAAGTTTACTGTCGTCAAAACTCCAATACGCCTCTGCATTATCTCCGCCAAAAGTTACTTGGCGGATGTTTTTGAAGTGTTTTTCTTCAGGATAAATTAAAGTGTCTTTTGTTTCGGGGTCAAGAACTGCAGATGTCACGCTGAGTCTTTCGGCTTCGCTCAAGATAGACTCTATCGAAGCGTCTTCGGATTTTTGGGAATCTTCTCCAACTTTCTTCACTTCATTTTTACAACTCGTAAAAATGGAAACAATTAATAGCGTATAAACTATTTTCATTTTTAATGTATTTTTGAGCAAAAATAAGGATATGCGTATAATATTGATGTTATTTCTGGTAATATTGGTTTTCTCCTGTAAGGAAGCAAAGGTAAAAACGGTTTCTATGAAAGAAGACGTTGGCATTTTGGCCAGCGATAGTTTAAACGGAAGAAAAACAGGTTCTGAAGGCGAAAAAAAGGCGGCCGTATATATTGCAAAAAGATTTGAAGATTTGGGGTTACTATCAAAAGGAACTGATGACTACTTTCAAAAATTCACATACAAGGCTAGTAAAAACCCACATGAAGAGGCAGAATTTACTGCAGAAAACAATGATAGCACAGAAACGGGTGAAAACGTAATTGCATATTTAGATAACAAAGCCGAAAACACAGTCGTTATTGGTGCGCATTACGATCATTTGGGGATGGGTGGCGAAGGCTCGCTGTATCGCGAAGGCGAAGCGATACACAATGGTGCGGACGATAATGCAAGTGGCGTTGCAATGATGTTGCATTTGGCAGATTCGCTTCAAAAGAATGATTCTCCAAAGAAAAATAATTATCTTTTTATAGCTTTTTCTGGGGAAGAAGAAGGTTTGTTGGGTTCAAACTACTTTGTGAAAAACCCAACCATCGACACCAAAAAAGTAACCTATATGATTAATATGGATATGGTTGGAAGGCTCAATTCTGAAAAGACTTTGGCGGTTTATGGCGTGGGAACTTCACCTATTTTAAAACAAGCAGTAAATGCAAATGCAGGCGAACTGAAAATTTCTGAAAACGAAAGCGGTGTTGGGCCGAGCGACCATACCTCATTCTATTTGGCCGATATTCCCGTGCTTCATTTTTTCACTGGGCAGCACGAAGATTACCACAAACCCTCAGACGATACCGAAAAAGTGAATTTTGAAGGAATGAAGCTGGTATCCAATTATATTTTCAGCATTATAAAAGATTTAGATTCCCAAAAGAAACTTCCCTTTAAAAAAACTAAAAATGAAAGTGAAGTGGTTCCAGATTTTAAGGTAACTCTGGGCGTGGTGCCCGATTATCTTTTCAGCGGAAAAGGCATGCGCATTGATGGCGTAAGTGAAGACAAACCAGCCCAAAAAGCTGGCCTTCAAAAAGGCGATGTAGTAGTGAAAATGGGCGAGCATGAAGTAACCGATATGATGAGCTATATGAAAAGTCTTTCAAAATTTGAAAAGGGACAGACGGCAATAGTTATTGTTGATAGAGGTGGCGAGTTGAAAGAAGTTGAGGTTACTTTTTAAAAATTTCGGAAATAAAAAAACCTCACAAATCTTGAAGACCTGTGAGGTTTAGTTCTATTAATCACTTTTGGGAATTACATCATCCCGGGCATTCCGCCTCCCATGCCGCCTGGCATTCCGCCACCGGCACTTTCTTCTTTTATGTCAACCAAAGCACATTCGGTAGTAAGGATCATTCCAGCAACCGAAGCAGCGTTTTCAAGCGCGATACGGGTTACTTTTTTAGGATCGATAATACCAGCTTTTAGCATATCCACATATTTTTCAGTTTTGGCGTCATAACCGAAGTTTTTCTTGCCTTCCAAAACTTTGTTGATTACAACAGAACCTTCACCACCAGCGTTTTCAACAATTGTACGAAGTGGAGATTCAATAGCACGAGCTACAATTTGAACTCCTGTAGTTTCGTCTAAAGTTTCAGTAGTAAGTTTTTTAAGCACTTCAATTGCGCGAACCAAAGCTACTCCACCACCAGCAACAATACCTTCCTCAACAGCCGCGCGGGTTGCGTGAAGTGCATCGTCAACACGATCTTTTTTCTCTTTCATTTCTACTTCAGACGCAGCGCCAACGTAAAGAACTGCAACACCGCCAGCCAATTTGGCCAAACGCTCCTGCAATTTTTCTTTGTCGTAATCGCTAGTTGTGGATTCTATTTGAGATTTTATTTGGTTCACACGACCTTTGATGTCGCTCTTGTTTCCAGCGCCATTTACGATTGTAGTGTTGTCTTTGTCAATTGTAATTGTTTCCGCAGAACCCAACATATCAATTGTTGCATTTTCCAAAGTAAAGCCGCGCTCTTCAGCAATAACGGTTCCTCCGGTCAATACGGCGATGTCCTCCAACATTGCTTTTCTTCTATCCCCAAAACCTGGCGCTTTTACAGCGGCAATTTTCAAAGAACCACGAAGTTTGTTTACTACCAAAGTTGCCAAAGCCTCGCCGTCAACGTCTTCTGCAATAATCAATAAAGATTTTCCTTGTTGCGCCACTGGCTCAAGCACAGGCATCAAATCTTTCATTGAAGAAATTTTCTTATCGTAAAGCAAAATCATTGGATTTTCCAATTCAGTTTGCATTTTTTCTGTGTCGGTTACGAAATACGGAGAAAGGTAGCCGCGATCAAACTGCATACCTTCCACAACATCAACGTAAGTTTCGGTTCCTTTTGCTTCTTCAACAGTGATAACGCCTTCTTTTCCAACTTTTCCGAATGCTTTTGCAATCAAATCGCCAATTACATCGTCGTTGTTTGCTGAAATTGAAGCTACTTGCTTTATCATTTCAGAAGAATTGCCAACTTTCGTAGTTTGCTTTTCAAGATTTGCAACAATGGCTTCAACGGCTTTATCGATACCGCGTTTCAAATCCATCGGATTTGCGCCAGCAGCAACATTTTTTAAACCTTCTTTTACAATTGCCTGAGCAAGAACGGTTGCAGTTGTTGTTCCGTCACCAGCAAGATCGTTGGTTTTTGAAGCTACTTCCTTCACCATTTGTGCGCCCATATTTTCCAGCGCATCTTCCAATTCAATTTCTTTTGCAACGGTAACACCATCCTTTGTTACTTGCGGTGCGCCAAAGGATTTACTGATAATCACGTTACGACCCTTTGGGCCCAAGGTTACTTTTACTGCGTTTGCCAATGCGTCAACGCCACGTTTTATTGCGTCGCGGGCTTCTACATCAAATTTTATATCTTTTGCCATTTTTTTAAATGCTTTAAGCTTTAAGCTGTATGCTCTAAGCTGTGGTTAAACTTTACTTTTGAAATTATTTTTTGGGAGAAATTAGATAATAGCTAAAATGTCGTCCTCGCGCATGATGAGGTAATCTGTACCATCAAACTTTAACTCACTGCCGGAATATTTTCCATAAAGAACAGTATCGCCAACCTTTACGGTCATTTTGTGATCTTCTTTGCCTTTGCCCACGGCTACTACTTTGCCTTGTTGTGGTTTTTCCTTTGCGGAATCTGGGATGTAAATACCAGATGCGGTCTTAGTTTCAGCTTCCTGTGGCTGAACCAAAACGCGGTCTGCAAGTGGTTGAATTTTTAATGCCATTTCAATTTTATTTTTTAGTTGTTAAACTTGGGTTTAAATGTTTGATTGCTAAATGGCAGAAACTGTGCCAGTGCCTGTAAACTGACATATTACAAAACAAAAATGCCAGCTTGTCAGAAGCTGGCATTTTTAAATCTAATAAAGCATTAGAGAAAAATTTATATTAGCAGAGAATGTAAGCTTTTATTTGGGGAGTTGAGTTAAAGAAAAATTAACTTTTGATTTGAAAATTTTGGTAATTCGGCGTTTTTTTTTTTTACCTTAAACGAAATATTGCGATTATTAGACCAAAAATAAAAATGATTATTCTTTATTGTTTACCTTAATAAAAGATAATAACACCTTTTTATATTATTGATAAAATATAGAGCTGTCCATCGTAAAATCAAAGAATTAATCTTTCTAGAATTGCACAAAATCTAATTAAAATGAAAAACCTCTATTCCACAATCCTTTTTACAATATGCTTTTCCTTTTTAGGAACCATGTGGCTTACGGCACAGATAGTCAACATACCGGACCCAAATTTTAAAGCGGCGCTTCTCGCTGACGGTAATATTAATACCAATGGCGATGGGGAAATACAGGTTAGCGAGGCAGAGGCTGCGGTTGATGTTAGTGTTGTTGGCAACAATATTAATGATCTAACAGGAATTGAAGCATTTATCAACATAACTTTTTTAGAATGTTCCGATAATAATTTAACATCCATTGATGTTAGCAACAATCCTGAACTTGAAATTTTTGAATGTTACAACAATCAGCTCAACAGTATTGATGTAAGCCAGAATACTGCGTTGTACCAATTTGAATGCAGGTTCAACCAACTTACGAGCCTGGATTTGAGCAACAATCCAAATATGGTTCTCTTATCTATGGGCAATAATGAAATTATGGAGTTGGATGTGGCCAACAATATTATCTTGGTCATTTTGGAATGTACCGAAACACTACTGGAAAGTCTTGATTTGAGCCAAAATAATGATCTTGTCTCCTTAATCTGTAATGATAACGATGCATTGTCATATATAAACCTTAAAAATGGCAACAATGAAAATTTGGTTTTTGATGGACCTTTTCCGAGCAATTTTGAAAACCTGCCGAGCCTGGAGACCATCTGTATAGATGATATTAATAATACGGCACTGATAGATGAAATTACTAATCAAGTAGGCCGTCAGGTAGATTTTACGGAGGAGTGCATTCTAGGTACGGAAAATTTTGATTTCAATGAAGTAAGAATATATCCAGTGCCTATTGGAGATAAACTATATATAAGTTCCGTAACACCAATCGTACAAATTGATGTTTATAATTCATTGGGGCAAAAGGTGCTTTCCATAGCTCAAAAGAATCCCATTGTGGAAGTAAGTGCTGAAAAGCTGCCCATAGGTGTATATGTAGTAATACTTCAAGACACTAACGGATATGTTAGTGTCAAGAAAGTAGTAAGAAGATGAATTTAATTTAAGGAATTATGAAAAAAAATGTATTGATATTTTTTGCGGTGGTAACTTTTTTAGGCTGCTCAAAAAAAGATGATGGCAGTTTTACACCCACATTACCGCCCATAACCCAAACAGGGGAAAATACTTTTGGGTGTTATGCAAATGGCATATTAATAACCCCTAGAGATGGAACAGGTACTTTTAATTCTCCTGATAGAGGGATGATTCTCTTTGATGTCCCTAGCCCACGTTATGAAATTAATGTACATGATTTTGCTAGCGAAAAAACTGGAAAGATTATAATACATATCATAAATCTTGACTCTATTGGTATAGGAGAATATAATATCCACGAAAGTAATTGCTTAGATGGAATCGACAGCCCTTTAACCAATAACATTCATTGTAGAATATATGACTACGATGAAAATAAATATAAGTTTTTCTGTTCTATAGAAAACTCAGGTTTAATCAATGTTACACGTTATGACAACGGTATTTTATCCGGTACATTCAGTTGTACCGCTGTAAACCGAGACGATCCAACTGAATTTATAGAAATTACCGAGGGACGTTTTGATATTAACGGATATAAATTGCCTACCACAAAATTTCCTTAATAAAAAGGGTGCCACTGCCATGACACCCTAAAATACTTAATAAATAAAACCAGATATAATTATTGTTTCACCTATTAATTCTTCAAAGTTATGAGATATCAACTACTTTTCACATCATTAATGCTTGTTTTTTTAGCGTACATTCCCAAAAACCACCTCAAACAAAAGTGGACAGTATGCTTGTAAATATTGACAAATCAGAATTCTCCACTGGAATTCTTTATGACAGAACAGTACCTTGGGCAAACCTTAACTCCTTCAATGATAATAAAAACATTTCCAGTGTTAGATATTTTGAACAAGCCCTGGAGGAACTTTACAGAGGCTCAAATGAGAAAAAATTTAAGTCCTACAAGACCATTCGTAGGCGTTATGTTCCTGATTCCATTATAAACATGGTTGACATTGGCATTATCAATGCGGCTTTTGATCAATTATTTTATATCGAAGGTAAAGAGGAGGAAGGAGCATTACGGATTGCTAACGGAAAGTTTGAGAAGATACCCAATGGTAAACCTGCTTTCATAAAAAAACATGCTCTCATAATTTCGCCATTAAAGGAATATTTAGTTGGTAATGAAATAACCTATCATTTTGATAATTTTTTCTTAATAGAATCCTATCCAGATAAAGAGATTGTTAAGATAAGCGCAAATTTTGATACACCTACTGATTATGTAGTTTACAACAATGGACAATTTATACACGAGACTCTACAGGTTCGATATGGAGAATCTGGCTATAAAATACTGACTTTTACGGCAAATTTTAGTGACGGTACAAGCCAGAATACCCAAGCCGTGCTGCACGTGAAGATACAAGAGGCAATAATACCTCCGAATCTACCAATTAAGAATGGAGTAGTAGATGCAAGCCTTCCTTTTCAAGGAATAAAGGGCCATTTAGAATATAGAATATTCTATGGCAATCCACAAGGCGTTCTCTTAAAACCTATAATTATTATTGACGGTTTCGATCCGGGAGATAAACGGAAAATCCAAGATAGTGATTCCCCGGAACCACCAGATGAACATCGTTCTATTGAAGATATGATGCGTTATAGTTCTCCTCCCAATGATGTAAGGATAATAGACACTTTACAATCTCTTAATTACGATGTGGTGGTTGTTAATCATCCTACCTATAGTAAAAATGGTCAAGAGATTGATGGTGGTGCCGACTATATAGAACGGAACGCTCTAACCCACGTATCTCTATACCAAGCTCTAAATGATACCTTGGCCCAAAATAACAGCACTGAAAAATTAGTTATCGTAGGCCCGAGCATGGGCGGGCAAATATCGCGTTATGCATTGGCTTATATGGAAAAGGAGAACATCCCACATAACACTCGCCTTTGGGTAAGTGTGGACAGTCCTCATCTTGGAGCGAACATTCCCATTGGTTTGCAATCATTAATAAATCAAGTAGCTGAAACGGGAAACACTATGGCTCAGGATTTTGTGAGTAAGGATTTGGGGTCTCCAGCAGCCAAACAACAATTAATTGAGCAATTTAATGGCTGGAATGGTTCTCAATTAAATCAGGACTATTTAAACGCCCGTACGCTTTCTCAGGGCTATACAATTTCAAGAGGGCGACCTTCCTTTATAGGTTTTTATAATAATCTTTTTTATAATGGCTTATATGGAAGTATTGGTTATCCCCAAAATCTTCGGAAGATAGCCATTGTAAATGGTTCTTTAAATGGCAAAAGGAAATTTTTCAATCCGTTTACACAACAACAGGATAATTATATTGGGCACAATGAGATGGGTGTAAATGTAAGAGCATTCCAATACATTTGTGTTCCCTTCCCTTGTTGGTCATTACATATTGGAAGCTTGGAGGCTTATAATTTGGCTAATTATAATAGTTATGGTAAAATTTCAAGATTCAAAAAAGCCTTTAATGATGATTCAAAGTATACTACCAATATAAATTCTAGAGGCAATATGGATAATGTTCCTGGTGGCTGGTTCCCTGGTTTTGACGAAGTTGCCTCTCCTATTAATGGTACAGACCCACTCCCCCCCAATGGAAGTTTTTGGTCGGGTTCTTGGTTTGACAATATTCTCTCAGATATTTCAGATTTTTTTGGATGGGCAACAATGACTGTGTATAAAAACGAACATGTTCACTCTTTCATTCCAACAGCCAGTTCCTTAGGTTTTATAAATCCTGATTTTAACTGGGCGCAAGCCTTTAAGCGGAACTTGGTCTGCCCAGGAAACAAGGAAATTCCTTTTGATACCTACTTTGGCCCACGCAACAACGAACAGCATACCTCCTTTACCGAAAAAAGCGTCCATTGGTTACTGGAAGAGTTAGCGGGCAATCCCCAACCGCCCACGATCCATCTAGACTCTGAAGATATGAGTGGTCCGGCCGTTATTTGTGGCACCGATACGGTTACTTATAGTTTCGACTTTTGCGAGAGCCTTCCCGTTATAGCATGGGAGGTTTCAAATAACCTAATAAAAACAACTCCTTTAACGGACTATAACCGTAGCATTATCGTACAACCAGTGCATGCATCAACAAATGGCTGGGCGTACGTAAAAGCTATTTTCGCAAGCCCGAATGAGCCCGTGCAAAAAAATATCTGGATCGGTCCGCCCAAGGTAGATTTTGTTGAAGACGTGAACGTAACGCAAATAAATCACACTATGCCTATTGTTCCCCAAGGAAGTTGCGATGAATTTGGATTAAAAGTGAATATTTCACCTTCCTTTAGCAACGTACAAGAAATGGAGTGGGAAAAAGTATCCACAAATTACCAATGGTCCCAAGACCCTCCAGGCTATAATGATCCCTATGTTATTATTGCTCCCTTGTGTGAAGACCCCGTTCAGTTTCAAGTACGTATGCGGAACGATTGTGGTTGGTCTGATTGGCAGCAAATAGAGGATACGAATTCCGAATGCCAAACCAATTGTGGCGGTGGCGGTGGTGGAAGCGGTACCATCACGAGTGATTATTTTATAATCTATCCCGTGCCCGCAGATACTGTTCTCCACGTTAATATGATTGGCACAGACCCCACAGATCTTTTAATTGCAGGTGATACGCTTACTATCCAACTCTTTAACAGTTCGGGCATGATGGTCAAGAACATCAATACTATTGCCTGTCATAATTCCATTGATGTATCAACTCTTCCTGCTGGGCTCTATACGTTAAAGATTATTTATAACGGTACTCCAGAGAATCATCAAATTGTAATAAATTAGAATTAAATAAAAAAATGCCAGCTCGTAAAAGCTGGCATTTTAAAATATTTTAAAACTAAATTTTAGTTTGTAGTTTCTGGAGCAGTTGGTGCCGGAGTTTGTGTGGTTGGAACAGCAGGAACAGCGCTGTCATCAAAAGTTTTGGATTCCAAATTACGGTTTCCCATAATGAAAACGTTGGAAAACAAGATAAGCGCCAACATAATCGTGGCAAGTGTCCAAGTACTTTTATCTAAAAAGTCACTCGTTTTTTGAACACCACCAATCTGTGCGCCACCGCCTCCGCCAAACGACGATGAAAGCCCACCACCTTTAGGGTTTTGAACCATTATAACTACGACCAATAAAAAGGCCACTATCATTATCAAAATTAAAAATATTGTAAAAGTACTCATGATTGTTCTGAATTAATCAATTTTTCTATTGCCCGAATTTGGTCTGCAAAGAAACCACTTTTTTCGGGATTTTTCAAAATTAATATTTTATATGCTTGAATTGCTTTTTTGTAGTTCTTTTGTTGCAAATACACTTTAGCCAAAGTCTCCGTCATTAGTGAATCGGCGGCTTGGGTATAAGGTTTTGCAAGATTGTTTTTTCCTTCTTTTTGGGGTTTATTTTCTATTTCCGAAGGAATTATTTTTGGGCGCTCTTGGATAAACTTGTCTATCAATTCAAATTTTCGCTCCCTATCTTCATTTTGGGTTTCATCATCTTTCTTGTCTGGCCTGTCTTCATTGCGCTCAATAGGTTTTGCTTTTGTAAGCTTTAACCATTCTGAAAAAGAGTGAGTATCGTTTTTGGTAAATTCAAGAGGTTTGTCAGCTTGTAGTATTTCTTCAGCTTTATCTTTAGCATCAGGCTTGTCATCTACCTTTTCAACCAAATTGCTCACCGATTCTACCTTCCTTTGAAAAAGTTCTGGGTTTAAGATATTCTCGGCTTTCTGCATTTCGGCCTTAATTTGCATATCTATTTCAAGGCTTATCTGTTCTGAAACATTTTCGGAAATTACCTTTATTTCTTCTACGGAAGCATCGTGCTGCAGAATGGTTTGCGAAATTTCATTCTGAATAAATTTTTCTGAAGTAATATATTCAAACAAAATATCGCGATCAGTAGTGTGGGCGGCTGTAAGCTTTAAGGCATCGTTGTAAAGATAACTCCCCTGGTTTTTCAAACCTTTTAATTGAAGTGCGCGCGCGCTTTGGAAATATGGATATTTTTGAATTGTTGATTCCAACGCCGCTAAATCCTCAGAAGTTATTTTCTGTGGGTTGGCGAGTAAATATGTAAAGTTTTCAAAGTTCAAAGTTCAAAGTTTAACCCTTCAACTGCGCTCAGGGTGACAATTATAAAACTTACCAATTTGCAAGTGATTTGTTAAAAACATCCTGCGTCAACCGTTCAAAAATAATATCAACGGCAGCGTCTAGTGCTGAACCGGTTAATTGTGTTGTTCCTGGATAATCGTAATAAAAACTAAAGGGCTGTTCAAAATCCTTCAGCGGATCTTTGGTGTTGTAAAACCGAACATTTACGGCAATGGTCAATCTGTTTTGCGCGGCAGTACTATTTGCCGTGGCGGTAATTGGCGCAATATAATATTGTGTTATTTCACCTTCGTAAACCAAATCGCCATTACTGTTCACAAGATCCAAACTAGTTTGGTTCAGCAGTAAATCCTGCAGTTTTTGTGTAAAATCTCTAGCGATGCCAGGCTCTACGATCGGAGCATTGTTTTGAAAATAATTAACCTGCACCGTTTTGGTGGTGCTGTAATTTATATCGGCCCCAGTAAATGAGTACGGCCCACAACTGTGTAAAGAAACCAACAATAAAAACAAAAGGGAAAGCTTCGATGCAGTAGCAAATCTAAAATCTAAAATCGTAAATCGAAAATTTTTCATAAATCGTATTGCTTAATCTTTCTATATAAAGTTCTTTCTGAAATGCCTAGCTCATCTGCAGCATCCTTACGTTTTCCGTTGTATTTTTCGAGCGATTTCTTGATAAGTTCCAATTCCTTTTGCTGAAGGGAAAGGTTTTCTTCTTCCTCAATTTCCTCAGCGTATTCGTATTTGTCTTTACGCTGTTCGGAAGCGTGTTCCGGAATACTGAAAACCTCGACATCGGTTTGTGCTCCGTTTGTCTCTTCTTCAATTATGGAAGCCAATTCCTCTTCGGCTTCGTTTTCTTCGGAATAAATTTTATTGATGAGTGATGAGTTTTCCTCTTTCACCTTTGCCGCGTTGCCGCTTTTCATCAATTCCAATGTAAGTTTTTTGAGATCGTTCACATCGCGTTTCATGTCAAAAAGCACTTTGTAAAGAATCTCGCGTTCGCTACTGAAATCACTTTCAGATTTTTTTGAATTTACCACTGCGGGCAGGTTGCTGCCCATATCGGGTAAATAATGTTTCAGGGTTTCGTATGAAATTTCACGGTTCTGCTCCAAAACCGAAATCTGTTCAGCTACATTCCGCAACTGGCGGATGTTTCCACTCCAGCGGTATTTCAACAATAAATCAGTTGCCTGGTCTGTCAATCTGATTGTTGGCATTTTATATTTCTGCGCAAAATCTGCCGAAAATTTTCTGAAAAGCAAATGGATATCTTCCTGCCGTTCGCGAAGTGGCGGCAAATTTATTTCCACAGTACTCAACCTATAATAAAGGTCTTCGCGGAATTTTCCTTTTTGAATGGCATCTGCCATTTTCACATTGGTTGCAGCCACAATGCGCACATCGGTTTTTTGAGCCACAGAAGAACCTACCTTTAAAAATTCGCCATTTTCCAAAACGCGAAGCAAACGAACCTGTGTTGGAAGTGGCAATTCGCCAACCTCATCGAGGAAGATGGTTCCGCCATCGGCTACTTCAAAATAACCACTTCGGGTTGCCGTTGCGCCCGTAAACGATCCTTTTTCATGACCAAAAAGTTCACTGTCTATAGTTCCTTCGGGAATTGCACCGCAATTTACGGCTATATATTTTCCGTGCTTTCTGTGCGAAAGCGAATGTATTATTTTCGGGATGCTTTCTTTACCAACGCCGCTTTCGCCAGTTACCAATACCGAAATGTCCGTTGGAGCAACCTGAATTGCTTTTTCCACGGCGCGGTTTAGTTTTGGGTCGTTGCCTATTATTCCGAATCGTTGTTTTGTTGCTTGTATGCTTTCCATATTTTATCCCAGCAAAGTGCGGGAACTAAATTTTAATTAATAATATTCGTAGGTTGCTCTCGAAAATAAAACACCATCCTTTTTTGTTTCGGAGCTTATGGGATAATCGGAATCGTTATACTGAAATGTAATTTCCAAAACATAATTTTCCGAAGTATCAGTCCCTGTTCGGGTTATTTTCGTGGCATTGCTCGGCGATATAAATAATGAATGGTCGAAAAGATACCCATAATAATAAGTGTTGAAGGGGTAGTTATGAAACTCTTCGTAGAATGGATTTATTTTTACGTCATATTCATACGTATGGTTTATTTCCAAATTAAAATAATCTGTGGTAAGGTTAAGGTTGGTGATGTTCAGAGTACTATCATAAGTGATGATTTCATCGCTAACGATTCCCAGGTCACCTATATGTTTTACTGCGGTTAGTACATCTGTAGTATTATAATAAAATTCTGTTCGTTCTTGTGTCGGGGTAAACCATTGCACGTTGATCTGTTGCGGTTGATAGCTAAAGCTTATGGAATCCATATCAATTCCATCTGCGTCCCAATCCCTAAAAACTACCCAGGGCCTGCTGTTTTGGTCATAATAGTAGTTTTCAACAAAATCAACAGGGTAATTCAAGTGATTGTGGGCTTTTCTTGTAATTTGCCCAAAATCGTTGTAGGCATACTCCCAGAAATAGTCGTAAAAGGCGTCAATAATATGGTCTTTTGTTTTTTTGCCGTTTTCATCAAAAAAATACTCAACCATTTCTCCATTTGGAGTTCCGTTAGCATCAAAAGAGATGCTTGTATATTTTTTGATTTTCAGTTCTTGTGGGTTTTCTGAACCGTTATTATCGTCATTAGAACACGCCAAAAACAATAGACTTGCTGTAAAAAGAAATAGAATACGTTTCATAATTTATTGGTTCATGAATGCTCCACTACTTCGCCAATGAGCGTTGCAGTGGTACAATCGGTTACTTTTACTTTTACAAAATCGCCAGGTTTATAAGTTGACTTCGGAAATACCGCAACATTATTGTGTTCCGTTCTTCCGCTCCATTCGTCTTTGTTCTTTTTTGATTCCTTTTCTATTAAAACAGTTACTGTTTTTCCTAAAAATTCTGCCGTTCGGAATGCACTGTGTTTTTGCTGAAGGTCAACAATCTCGGTTAACCTGCGGCTTTTTGTTTCTTCTGGCACATCATCTTCAAGTTTTCGGGCAGCCATGGTACCAGGTCTTTCGGAATATTTATACATATAGCCAAAACCATATTTCACATATTCCATTAGGCTTTTCGTGTCTTCGTGATCCTCCTCTGTTTCCGTTGGAAAACCAATAATCATATCCTGCGAAATAGAACAACCGGGAATGATTTCCCAAATCCTGTCAATCAACTTCATATATTCCTCGCGGGTATGCTGACGATTCATTTCCTTTAAAATACGCGTACTTCCGCTTTGTACCGGGAGGTGAATGTGATTGCAGATATTGTCGTGTTTCGCCACAACATGCAATACTTCTTCGTGCATATCCTGCGGATTGCTGGTTGAAAAGCGAATGCGCATTTCGGGATGTTCTGTAGCAACCAAATCCAAGAGCTGTGCAAAATCGGTGGCCGTTGCCTGTTGCATTTCCGATGCATTTTTGAAATCTTTTTTCAATCCGCCGCCGTACCATAAATAGCTATCAACATTTTGACCGAGCAGCGTGATTTCTTTATACCCTTTTTCAGCCAAATCATCCACTTCGCGTAAAATACTTTGCGGGTCACGGCTTCGCTCACGACCTCTTGTAAATGGCACTACACAAAACGTACACATATTGTCGCAACCGCGTGTAATGCTTACAAAAGCAGTAATTCCGTTTCCGCCCAAACGCACGGGTGAAATATCGCCATAGGTTTCTTCTTTGGAAAGAATTACGTTTACGGCATCGCGGCCTTCCTCAACTTCTTTCAGCAAATTCGGGATGTCTTTGTAAGCATCTGGCCCAACAACCAAATCGACAATTTTTTCCTCTTCGAGAAACTTTTCCTTTAAACGTTCGGCCATACACCCCAAAACGCCGACTTTCATTTTTGGATTTATTCTTTTTACAGCGTTGTATTTCTCCAAACGCTTGCGAACGGTTTGTTCGGCTTTATCGCGGATGGAGCAGGTGTTCACCAAAACCAAATCTGCATCCTCGAGTGAATTTGTAGTGTTATAACCTTGCTCTGTAAGTATGGAAGCAACGATTTCGCTATCGCTAAAATTCATTGCGCAACCGTAGCTTTCTATATAAAGTTTGCGGCTGTTGCCCTCGCGCGCTTCTAGTGTAAGTGTGTTTCCCTGTGTTTTTTCGTCAATTATCTTTTCCATAAAAAATCTTTGTTCAATGCAAATTCAAAAGGGTTTCATTGAACTTGCAAAGATACTATTAATTTACAACGCTGTCAAAGTGGCAGATTTATTTTCGAAATATCACAAAATCACTTAATTTTTTAAAGGAATTGAAAGTTTTTGAATCTCTAATAAGGCTTCTTTTTCATCGCTCCATCCTAGAATTTTTACACGATCTGAAGGATTATAATTTATAAACCACATTTCAATAATTTCAATTGCGCTGGGATATTTTTCTGAAAATTCAGCAAATGTTTCCGCAGAAACCGTTTGCAGTTTTCTATCTGCGGGGATACAGATTACCTTAAAGTCTTCTTCTCCATTGTCCAAAAGACGAAGCATTGCAATGGGTTTTGTTTTTAATATAGTCCCAGTTTTTAAAGATTCGCAAAGCACCAAAACATCCAACGGGTCCCCATCGCCACCCTCATCGGGATTAGAATAAGTGGAAGCAATAAAGCCATAATTTCCGGGATAGGGCAGGTATTCTATTATGCGCTCTTTTCCATTGTGAACATCCACTGCAAATTTCTTTGAGGTTTTGTCCAGCTCAATTTTTTTGCTCGTTCCCGCTGGAATTTCAATAATGCAATTCACATTTTTTTCTTTTGAAAAAGTTTCCGTTTTAAAAACTTTATAGGTGGGGTTACAATTTTGAAATATTATCAGGAAGAAAAGCAAATCAATGTTTCGTACAAAAACCATAATTTGTGGTGAATATAACTTCATAAAAATAATTTTTCTGTTTTCAGGCCTTCTAAAAATAGTATAATTTAGAGGTAGTACGATGTTAAGAGTTGACTAAATTTAGGTGTCAAAAATTGCGTATTAAAAAATTCATATACTTTTGTACGCATAACAAATATGTATATGGCAAAGAATTTAGTGATCGTTGAGTCCCCGGCAAAAGCAAAAACCATTGAAAAATTTCTAGGGAAAGATTTCAAGGTTTCCTCCAGTTTCGGGCACATTGCAGATCTTCCATCCAAGGAATTGGGCGTGGACGTGGAAGGGGATTTTACACCTAAATATATAGTGAGCAGCGACAAAAAGAAGTTGGTCACAGAACTAAAGTCGCTTTCCAAAAAAGCCGATATGGTTTGGTTGGCGAGTGATGAGGACCGAGAAGGAGAGGCAATTGCCTGGCATTTGGCCGAAGAACTGAAACTTGATAAAGACAAAACCAAACGTATTGTTTTTCACGAAATTACAAAGTCTGCTATTTTAAAGGCAATTGAAAATCCACGCCAAATTGATTATAATTTGGTAAATGCCCAACAGGCCAGACGCGTTTTGGACCGTTTGGTTGGGTATGAGCTATCGCCCGTACTTTGGAAAAAAGTGAAAGGTGGGCTTTCCGCAGGGCGTGTACAATCGGTTGCCGTTCGGTTGATCGTGGAGCGTGAGCGTGAAATTGAAGCTTTCAATCCGGTTGGTTCCTATAGAATTGATGCAGAATTTACAACGCTGGACGGCAGTAAATTCAAAGCGAAACTCCCAAAGAATTTTGATACGGAAGAAGAAGCACGCGAGTTTCTTCGAAAGAATTTGGGCGCCAATTATAAAATTTCAGATTTAACAAAAAAACCTGCCAGCAAAAGTCCAGCGGCACCTTTTACTACTTCAACTTTACAGCAGGAAGCAGCTCGGAAACTTTACTTTTCAGTAGGGAAAACAATGACAATTGCACAGCGTCTTTATGAAGCTGGACTTATAACCTATATGCGTACTGACAGCGTTAACCTTAGTAACGATGCTAAAACCGCGGCGCAAAACGAAATCGTAAAATCTTACGGAAAGGAATATAGCAAGCCACGCGATTACAAAGGTAAGAGCAAAGGTGCGCAGGAGGCACACGAGGCCATCCGCCCAACGGATATGACCCAGCACAGTATTTCTGGCGACCACGATCAGGCGCGTTTGTACGATTTAATTTGGAAACGAACCTTGGCTTCGCAAATGAGCGATGCGCAATTGGAACGTACCAATGTGAAAATTGACGTGCTTTCCAAAGAAAAAGTTTCGGAAAATTTCACTGCAAATGGTGAAATGATAAAGTTTGACGGTTTCCTAAAAGTGTATTTGGAAGGAACCGATTTTGAGGAAGAAGAGCAGGAAGGCATGTTGCCAAATATGAAAAATGGTGACTCGCTCGAAAATAATTATATCACCGCGACGGAACGTTTTACGCGTCCGCCGTACCGTTTTACTGAGGCTTCGCTGGTAAAACAATTGGAAGAACTCGGCATTGGCCGACCTTCAACTTATGCGCCGACTATTTCTACCATTATCAGCAGAAATTATGTGGAGAAAGGAACTGTGGAAGGTGTGGAGCGAAAGTATCTTCAATTGACGCTTCAAAAGCAAAACATAAAAGATAAAACCTTGACCGAAACTGTTGGTTCGGACAAAGGGAAGTTGGTGCCCACAGATATCGGAATGATCGTGAACGACTTTTTGGTGGAACATTTTGAAAATATTCTCGATTACAATTTCACGGCCAAGGTGGAGCAGGATTTTGACGACATTGCCGAAGGAAAAGAGGAGTGGACGAAGATGATGAAGGATTTCTACGGAAAGTTCCATCCGCGCGTGGAACACGTTGAAGAAAATGCGGATCGCGAAAGTGGCGAACGAATTTTAGGCGAAGACCCCGAAACTGGAAAAACCGTATTGGTGCGCCTCGGTAAATACGGACCCATGGCGCAGATTGGTGCACCGGATGACGAAGAGAAAAAATTCGCCAGCCTTCGTCCAGACCAACAATTGCACTTGGTTACTTTTGAAGAGGTGATGGATCTTTTCAAACTTCCGAAGACTTTGGGCATTTATGAAAAGGAAGAAGTTGAGGTGAACAATGGCCGTTTTGGCCCGTATGTACGCTTCGGGAAAACCTTTATTTCGCTTCCAAAAGGAATGGATCCGCTGGATGTGGATATGGCTTTTGCAAAAGAATTAATTGAGGAAAAGAAAAAAGCCGATGCTCCTATATATATGTATGAGGATCTGCCAGTTCAAAAAGGCGTGGGTCGTTTTGGCCCTTTCATAAAATGGAACAATATGTTCATTAACGTGAACAAAAAGTATGATTTTGACAATCTTTCAAAAGAAGATGTAAAAGAACTTATTGAGGACAAAAAACAAAAGGAAATTGATAAGTTAATCAACGAATGGCCCGAAGAAAAAATTAGAATAGAAAAAGCGCGTTGGGGGCGTTTCAATTTAATTAAAGGCAAAACAAAAGTAGAATTGCCTAAAGGAACCGAAGCCGATAAAATAACATTGGAGGAAGCTAAGGATTTGCTGGATAAAAAAAGTCCGAAGAAAAAAACAGCCGCCAAAAAGAAAACAACAACTAAGAAAAAAGCCACGGCCAAGAAAAAATAATGATAGAGTTTTTATCCCCAGTTTCTAAAAAAGTATTGGCACACCGAGAAATTCTACCGCCCGGAACTTTGGGAAAACAAATTGCGGCCCACTCCAAAACAGGCGAGCTACCTAACTTGAAAGACGTAAAGTTTGCAATTCTTGGCATAAAGGAAAACCGTGCCGATGAGAATTTCATTGGAGGAGAGATATCTTTTGATCCCTATAGAAAAGCTCTTTATTCATTATATCCCGGAAATTGGAATTATAACATAACTGACCTTGGCGATATAGAAAAAGGTGAGACAGCCGAAGATACCCGCTTTGCTGCCAAAGAAGTAATAGCTGCCCTTTTACAAAAAAATATTGTGCCATTGGTTCTTGGTGGAAGCCAGGATTTGGCTTTTGCACAATATCGGGCGTATGACGGTTTGGAAGGAATGGTAAATGTTGTAAATGTTGATAATCGTTTTGACCTTGGAAATGCTGAGCTGCCAATTTCAAATAAATCCTATGTAGGAAAAATGGTAGTTGAACAGCCCTATAATCTTTTTAATTACAGTGTTTTGGGCTATCAATCATTTTTTAATGCCCCGCAGGAGATTGCATTGATGGACAAATTGTTCTTCGATGCCTACAGATTAGGTGAAGTTTGTGCAGACATTACAGTGGTAGAACCAATAATGCGCGATGCAGATATGGTAACCTTAGATGTTTCCGCAATAAAAAGCGCAGAATTAAGTTATAAAAATAACGACAGCCCCAATGGTTTTGATGGACGAGAAATTTGCGCCATTTCCCGATATGCTGGTATCAGCAATAAAGTGAAATCTTTTGGCGTTTATGAATTGAGCGATTCCATTGAAAGTAAGAGCGGCGCAATGCTTGTAGCGCAAATATTTTGGTATTTTATTGAAGGATATAATTTTAGGGTTGAAGATGATGATTTTGATAACGAAAATCTCTTCACCACTTATAAAGTACCAGTAGAAGATGAAGTTTTGGAATTTAAGAAAAGCAATAAAACCGAAAGATGGTGGATTGTTTTGCCTTTTATTTCAAATGTTAATAATAAATTAAAAAGACGAACGTTATTACCTTGCACTTATGGCGAATATTTGGGTGCATGCAATCAGGAAATTCCTGAACGGTGGTTAAAGGCCCGCCACAAAAATGAAGTATAATCAAACAACACAAGTAAAAACGGGGATCAAGGGTTTTTCAAAAAAAAATTGTTTTTTTGAAATTTTATAGATAGGTTTACGCCCTTGAATCTCGAAATTTAACCTAAATACCTATGAAGAAGTTTATTGCATTAACTGCGATCGTTGCCTTTTTGTTCAGTTGTAACTCCGGAGACCGAGGAGAACTGGTGGGGGCAAAAGGTAAAAAATGGTATCCTCAAAAGCCTTACGGAATGACGCTTATCCCAGGTGGATCCTTCATCATGGGTAAAAGTGATGATGATTTTGTTGCCGTTAACGATGCGCCAACAAAGACCGTTACAGTTCGTTCGTTCTATATGGATGAAACCGAAATTACAAATGCTGAGTATCGCCAATTTGTGAATTGGGTTAGAGATTCTACAGTAAGGTTGCGTCTTGCTATTATGGCCGATGAGGTGGGTGCAACCCCTGGTGATGCAGGAATCGGTGAATTTGCTTTCGTCGATCAAGAGAATGAAGAGATGACGCCATACCAGCAATATATGTATGACAATTACTTTGGGATGGGTGAAGATTATTACGCCGGTAGAAAACTGAACGATAAAGTAGATTTGATTTGGGACACTTCAGAATACCCAGACGAATACTATTCTGAAGTAATGGATACAATGTATATTCCAACGGAAGAAGCCTATAACGGTCAACGTACCATTGATGTTAGTAAGTTGAATTTCCAATATACCTATATGGATATTGAATCTGCAGCAAGAGACAAAACCAAGAGACGAAAAGACTTTATCAAAAAAGAAGAATTGAATATTTATCCAGATACTACAGTGTGGATTAAGGATTTCAACTATTCATATAACGAGCCAATGCACAACGATTATTTCTGGCACGAGGCTTATGGAGATTACCCTGTTGTTGGTGTTAGCTGGAAGCAAGCAAAAGCATTCTGCGCTTGGAGAACTTTGTATAAGAATTCATACCAAAAATCTAAAAAGAAGAACTTCGTAAACTCTTTCCGTCTTCCCGGTGAAGCAGAATGGGAGTATGCTGCTCGTGGCGGTCTGGAATCAGCAACTTATCCATGGGGTGGTCCTTACGCTAAAAACGATCGTGGTTGTTTTATGGCAAACTTTAAACCCTTAAGAGGAGATTATGCCGCGGATCAAGCTTTATATACAGTTGAGGCTAAATCTTATGAGCCTAATGATTTCAACTTATACAATATGGCAGGAAACGTTTCGGAATGGGTGGCTTCTTCTTATGATCCCGCTTCATATGACTACACCTCCACTATGAATCCAAACGTTAATGATCCTGACAATATGCGAAAAGTAGTACGCGGTGGTTCGTGGAAAGATGTTGCGTATTTCTTGCAAGTAAGTACCCGTGATTATGAATATGCAGATTCTGCCAGAAGCTATATCGGTTTCAGGACTGTACAGGATTATATGGGAACTGATGTTGTTCTTAACCAAAACTTTGGCGATGCTCGCTAATATTCCCTTATTTACTAAACTAAAATAACCTTAATCAAAAACTCTCAACTAAAAATTTAAGTATTATGGCACAATCAAGATCATCAAAAAAATTATTTAATATGGCCTACGGCCTTGGGGCATCTATTGTAATTTTAGGCGCACTTTTCAAAATTCTTCACTGGGAATTAGGTCCCTTAAATGGAGGTCTTCTTTTGGCAATAGGTCTTATCACCGAGGCAATTATTTTCGCAATCTCTGCTTTTGAGCCAGTAGATGACGATTTAGATTGGTCATTGGTTTATCCTGAATTGGCTGGAGGTGCTGCAACTAGCAAAAAAGCTTTAAAAGAACCAGAAGATGCACAAGGACTTCTTTCTAAAAAATTGGATGAGATGCTTAAGGAGGCTCGTATCGATTCAGAGTTAATGAACAGTCTTTCAACCAGCATCCGTTCTTTTGAAGGTGCTACTAAGAGTATGGCTCCTACTGCAGAAGCAATGAACTCTACAAAAAAATACAGCGAGGAAATGGCATTGGCAGCAGCTCAAATGGATTCTTTGAACAGCTTGTACAAAGTACAGATTGAGTCAACTAGCCGTCAAGCAGAAGCTAACCAAGCAGTTGCCGAAAATGCGGAACAATTAAAACAACAAATGCAGCACTTGGCTACCAACCTTTCTTCATTGAACGGTGTTTACGGAGGTATGCTTTCTGCAATGACTAATAGAAACTAAGATAGGTTTTCACCTTAATTATTAATCTTTAAAAAAGAATAAAAATGGCAGGAGGAAAACTATCCCCAAGGCAGAAGATGATTAACCTGATGTATCTGGTTTTCATCGCGATGCTTGCACTGAATATGTCCAAAGAAGTATTGTCTGCTTTTGGACTACTTAATGAAAAAATATCTGACGCAAATGTGGCTACCTCACAGCGTAATACTGCTTTTATGGAGGGATTGGCTATTAAAGCCAATGACGAACCTGCACAATACGCGGCTGTTGAAGCAAAAGCAAGAGAAATTTCCCAAATTTCTGACGAGTATGATGCATATCTTACTACTCTTAAGTCTGCTTCAATTGAAAAAATAGAAGATCCGACAGACTATGAAGTAATGGACAAGCCGGATTACTTTAACAATTTGTTCTTTACCGGAGATAAATACAAAGAAGGGGGACAGGAATTTTTGAATAAAATGGATGAATATCGCACAGAAATGATAGCGGTTCTATCTGATACCGCTCTTGCAAAAGTGGCCGGTATAGAAGATATCAAAAAATCTATTGAAGCAAACTTTTCTACAGCCCCGGTAACCAATCGTGACGGAAAAGAAGTAGCTTGGTTAAATTATAACTATGAAGGCTTTCCTCTAGTTGCATCTTTGACTAAATTGACACAAATTCAAGCAGATATTAAAACAACTAAAAGCGAAGTATTGCAAAGAATGCTAGCAGGCCAACAAGCGGCTGCGCTATCTTTCAGTAATTACTCAACTTTATTGGAAACTTCAAAATCTGCATACTACTCTGGTGAAAAATTTGATGGAGCAATTGTATTGGGTCGTACAGATGAGAGTACAAAACCAAAAAGAGCCGAATTGACATTGGACGGAAGAAAACTTGTTGAAGGTACAGATTATACTTTTGAAGGTGGTAAAGTGAAATTGAATGTAAGCGCCGGCTCACCGGGTGACCATAAAATTGAAGGAATCCTTTACTACGGTGAAGGAGGAGAGGAAACTGAAGTAGAAGTTAATAGGTCTTTCGCGACAATTTCATTACCTAATTCTGCGGTAATAGCTGCTGATAAGATGAACGTTGTTTACCGAGGTGTAGATAACCCAATGACCGTTTCTATCCCAGGTATTCCTGATAATAAGGTAAACGCATCTGCTGCAGGTCTTTCAAGAGTTTCAGGTAGCAAATATGTAATGCGACCAGGATCCGGTAGAACTGTTACAATTTCCGCAACTGGTACATTACCGGATGGAAAACCTGTAGGTTCAAAATCTGAGTTCCGTATTAAAGATATTCCACCACCAGTGGGCGCCATTCGTGGTGAAACCGGAATTGTGCGTATGGAGCGCGGCGGTCTTGAAATTTCTTCGGTATCTGCAGTATTGCCAGATTTCGATTTTGATGTAAATCTTAACGTTACAGGATTCAGTTTCAAAGTATCAGGACAACCAACCGTTCGTGTAAACGGAACCAAGCTGGATGGTGCAGCCAAAGGTGCTCTAAGAAGAGCTGGAAGAGGCGAGACTGTTCAAATTTTTGATATCAATGCCAATGTTTCTGGAAGTGGCGTAATGCTTAAGAAAACATCTCCAGTTATTATTGAATTGACAAACTAATATTTAGTATAAAACCCCTATCGGTATGAATTTGAAAAATGTTGTTTTATGTGTTTTTGGCCTCGGAATGGCTGTCGGTGCAAACGCACAGGTAAACATTCTTAACGCCAAAACCCCCGAAGATATAGGCAAGAAGACCGAAGCACAGATTGCTTATGATAATGATGAGCCCTTACCTTATGGTTATACGGATGAGCGTGATGTGTTATGGTCCAAAACCACTTGGGAAATAATTGATCTTGATGAAAGAGTCAACTTCCCACTTTATTATCCTATAGATACAAACAACATTGGCGCGGACAGACGCTCTCTTTATGATGTTTTGGTAAAAAACATTAAAAATGGAAAAATAGAAAGTGTTTACGCAGATTCCTATTTTACTGAAAAGCGTACCCTACAGGATATCGAAGCTTCCTTGGTTTATAGCGATACTACCGATTTGGGTATCGAGCAGTATAACGCTGAAGGAACCGTAGATCCACAATACGTACGTCGTTTTTCTTTGGATGCTGGCGATATAGAAGAGTGGCACATTAGAGGCTATTGGTATCTAGACAAGCGCCAAGGTGAGCTTAAATATCGTATGTTGGGAATTTGTCCAGTAGCGAATGAAGCACGTTCCAAAGCATTCCCGGAAGATGGAATTGATTCGAAGGTTGAGCTTTTTTGGGTATGGTTCCCAGGCGCACGTGAAGTTTTACACGAGGCAAAAGCTTTCAATAGAAAAAATACATCGCAACCCATTTCATATGACCACTTGTTAAATTCACGACGTTTCAACGCCGTAATCTATAAAGAGGATAACGTACAGGGCGATAGGGATGTAAAAGATTACATCAATGATAATGCACTTATGCAATTGTTGGAGTCTGAAAGAATCAAAGAACAAATACGTAACATAGAAATAGATTTGTGGAATTATTAATCAATTAGTAAAACCATACTTTTAAGAAAACCCTTCAAGTTTCATTTTCGGAAATTGAAGGGTTTTTTATATCACAATAATGATTGAAAAAGATTACATAATCGTAGGGCTCGGGATTGCGGGAATAACTTTGTGCGAACAGCTCCAAAACAACGGGAAAAGCTTTGTGGTGATTGATAACGGCGCAAAAGGCTCCACGGCAAAGTCTGGCGGGGTTTTTAACCCAACAGTGCTTAAACGCTTCACGGCGGCTTGGAACGCCTCAACTTTTTATCCGGTGGCGATTAATTACTATAAAACCCTGTCGGGAAAGCTTGGAAAAGATTTTTTTGTTGAAACTCCAATTTTTAGAATTTTCAAAAGTGTGGAAGAGCAGAACAATTGGTCTGTTGCAAGCGATAAAAAAGAGCTCCGGCAATTTCTTTCCTCAGAATTTTTAAAGAATGATAATCCCGCTATCGAAGCTCCTTTCGGATATGGAAAAATTTTGGGTACGGCCCAAATACAAACCGATATTTTACTTTCAGAGTATCGAAATCTTCTTTTAAAAGCAAATAGTTTGCTTGCGGAAGTATTTCAATACAATGACGTTTTTCAAAAAGAAAACGGAGTGGTTTATAAAAACATTTCTGCAAAGAAAATCATTTTCGCCGAAGGCGCCCAAGCAGTTGAAAACCCCTTTTTCCCAAAGCATACGTTAATTGGAAACAAAGGCGAATACCTAATTATTAAAGCTCCGGAACTTAAGCTGAAAACGCTTTTAAAAGGCCCCGTGTATTTAATTCCATTGGGGAATGACCAATACAAAGTTGGGGCAACATACAGCCGTGATGATTACAGCCTTCATACTACAAACGAAGCAAAAGAAGAAATACTATTAAAATTGAAAACCGTTATTAATTGCCCTTTCCAATTAATAGGACATACTGCGGGTGTAAGGCCCACTACCAAGGATCATAGGCCCTTACTGGGAAGCTTGAAAGAAAACCCGAACTTCATATTTTTTAATGGTTTGGGCTCCCGCGGTTTTTTGATGGCACCCTTACTTTCGGAAATCCTTTTTAATTATTTGGAAAATGATATACCACTTCCCAAAGAGATGAATATTACGAGAATGTTGTGAAAGCTTTAAATTAGGCTTCGGCTTTGCTTTTATTGTATTTCATAAAAAAGTTGATCCAAATATTTCGCGAAATTCTTAAAATAAGCGGAAGCATCACAACCAAGGTGCCTATAATGGCAAAGAAGGTATAGTTTCTATCCAACCCGATAAAAAAATAAGCAATGATAAAAGTAGCAACCGCAATGGCCACGCCCACTGCATAGCTCACGTACATTGCACCGTAAAAAAAGGAAGGCTCAATTTTAAATTTTGTGTTGCAATGGCTGCAGCGCTCGTGCATTTTCAAGGCTTTTGAGAGTTTGTAAGGATTGCGTTCAACGTACATTTCACCTTTATGGCACACTGGGCAAGTTCCCGTAAATATACTGTAGAGTTTGGAGCCTTTGAGGAATTGCATAATCAGTTTTTTTAGCAGTGCAAAATTAAGCATCTTTGCAGAAATTTTAGTCCTTTATAATGGTCAATATCCACAATTTATCGGTTTCCTTTCAAGGCGACTACTTGTTCGAGAAAATTACCTTCCAATTAAAACCTGGCGATCGGGTAGGATTGGTTGGAAAAAATGGTGCGGGCAAATCAACGCTTTTAAAAATTATCGCGGGAGAACAGGAATATGACAGTGGCCAAATAGCGACTGATAAAGAAATATCCATTGGGTTTTTAAAACAGGATATCGATTTTGAAAAAGGACGCACGGTTTTGGAGGAATCTTACGAAGCTTTCACTGAAATAAAAAGACTTGAAAAACAGCTTGCCGAAATAAACACCCAACTCGCCGAGCGCACTGATTACGAAAGTGACAGCTATCATCAACTTATGGTAGATTTAAACGAAGTGCAGCACCAATACGAAATTCACGGTGGCTATAATTATCAAGGCGAAACCGAACGCATTCTACAAGGTTTGGGCTTTCAGCGGGAAGATTTTACAAAACTAACTGAAACTTTTTCCGGCGGGTGGCGTATGCGTATTGAACTGGCGAAGCTCCTGCTTCAAAACAACGATATCCTGCTGCTGGATGAGCCTACAAACCACTTGGATATTGAATCCATTCTTTGGTTGGAGGAATTTTTAAAAGGATATGCGGGCGCCGTTGTAATCGTTTCCCACGATAAAATGTTTTTGGACAACGTGACCAATCGTACCATTGAAATTTCCCTTGGAAAAATTTACGATTTCAACAAACCATATACACAGTATTTAGTACTTCGGAATGAATTGCGTGAGCAACAATTAGCTTCGCAAAAAAATCAGCAAAAGCAGATTGAACAGACTGAAAAATTGATAGATAAATTTCGCGCAAAGGCAAGTAAGGCGACGATGGCACAGTCGCTCATAAAAAAACTGGACAAAATAGACCGTATTGAAGTAGATGAAGACGACAACAGTGTGATGACGCTGCGTTTTCCGGTGTCAATCACCCCGGGAAAAGTAGTGATTGAAGCCGAAAATATTTCCAAAAACTATGGAGATAAAAAAGTTTTGAAGAGTGTTGATCTTTTGGTAGATCGCGATAGCAAAATTGCCTTTGTAGGTCAAAACGGTCAAGGTAAATCTACTTTGGCAAAGATTATTGTTGGCGAAATTGAGCACGGCGGAAAACTCACTTTGGGCCATAATGTTCAGATTGGCTATTTTGCCCAAAACCAAGCCGATTATCTCGATGGTAGCAAAACTGTACTTGACACGATGATTGATGCCGCCAATGAAAAAAACCGAAGCCGTGTGCGTGATATTCTCGGTTCTTTTCTTTTTCGTGGAGATGAAGTTGAAAAATTTGTGCGCGTGCTGAGCGGGGGCGAAAGAAACCGATTGGCATTGGCAAAATTGCTGTTGCAACCTTTTAACGTTTTGGTGATGGATGAACCTACAAACCACCTCGACATAAAATCCAAAAACGTACTGAAAGATGCTTTAAGAAGTTTTGAGGGAACCTTGCTTTTGGTTTCCCACGATCGTGATTTTCTGCAAGGGTTGACCAATAAAGTATACGAATTTAAAGACCATCACATAAAGGAATATTTAGGCGATGTTAATTATTTTCTTGAGCAGCGAAACCTCCAAAATCTTCGGGAGGCTGAAAAAAAGACGGTGGTTTCCGAAGTAAAAGAAAAGAGAACCGCGGGCGAGGAATATGAAATTCAGAAAAAACTGAAATCGGTAAAAAACAAGCTCAGCAACGTGGAATCGGCAATTTCTTCTTTGGAAAAAGAGATTGCAACTATTGACACCGAACTTCTTATAAATTACGAAGAAACTATTGCAAAGCCACACTTTTTTGACAAGTACCAAGAAAAGAAAAAGAAGCTAAAAAAGCTGATGGAAGAGTGGGAAGTGCTTCAGGAAACAGTGGAATCCCTATCCTAAAAACAGGAAAAATCCTGTAATTTCTTTCGATTATTTATCTTAACTTGTTCTTTTTTAACAGGTTAAACAAATCGTGGGGATTATGGAAAACGAAAACACATTCAAACTTTGTATCACTATGGCCGGGGCGGTATCTGCGGGAGCTTATACTGCTGGCGTTTTGGATTATTTAATTGAAACACTCGACCTTTGGGAAAAGGCCAAGGAGAAAAATCGAAAACTTGGAGTTGCACATCCAGATTATGATCACACCATCCCGATGCATCAAGTGGAAATTGACGTAATAAGCGGCTCTTCGGCAGGTGGAATTTCGGGCTCGTTGACATTTATGGCCTTGGCCGACAAAAAGTTCAAAAGTTTCAACAAAGACAATCCCTCAGGAACCGATAATATTTTCTACAAAAGCTGGGTAGATATGGGCAACACCGCTGAAAATAGTACGGTGGACAAACTGCTGAACAATGGTGATTTAAAAGAGTACGGCGAAGTACGGTCCCTGCTGAATACCCAAGCAATAGATGTAATTGCCGATGAAGCGTTGGCGGTCCGTGAGCAACGTAAAATTCCCAAATACGCCTCAGACAGTCTGGACGTGATTTTGACTACGACCAACCTGCGCGGTATCAACTTTATGGTAAATTTTGATGATAGCGGGCGCGATACTTCGAAAGGAACGGTTATCACAAATCACGGTGGTTTTTTCAGATATAAGTTAAAGAATGATAAATATCCCACCGGGATACCTACAAAGGAAGACGAACTGTACTATGTGCTCGATCTTTCAAACGAAACACATCTTCAATATTTAAAAGATGCCACGTTGAGTACCGCAGCATTTCCAATTGGTTTAAAATCACGGGAGGTTGCTATTTCTTCGGAATACATCAAACGGTACCCGAAATATTTGTTCAATAAATCCAAGGGCATCGAACCACTTTTACCCGAAGGCGCTATTTATAAATTCAACTCTGTGGATGGTGGTGTCATTAATAACGAACCCTACGGAATTGGACTGAAAGTTTTACGGGAAAAGAACCCAAAGAGTATTGAAGCTTGCAAGTATGGAGTAATAATGATAGATCCGTTTCCGAACAAAGATCACGACGTTGCTGAAAGTGGCAGTGGAATTATGAGCATAGCAGGAGGGCTTTTAAAAGCGCTTCGCAATCAAGTAATGTTCAACCAGGATGGTATTTTGGACGCGCTGGACATGACCGATCGGACTAAATTTTTAATTGAACCTATTCGTAAAATTGAAAAGGACGGGAAGTGGGTTCGTCCCAAAAATGATTTGGCTGCTGCTCCCATTGGTGGTTTTGCAGGCTTTTTGAGTCGAGATTTTCGGGAGCACGATTTTCAGCTGGGTCGAAAGAATTGCCAAGTTTTTTTGCGGTATTATTTCGCGGTAGCTTCTGAAGATATTGAAAAGCGTTTGAGCATTGTACCAAATAGCGCCATAAAGGATAGGTATCAATTTTCGGTGCCTGCAATGGATCCCAATGGCGAAAAGTTTTTTCCTATTATACCCGATATGCGCGTCCTGAGGAATTTTGACAACCAGGTGGATAAAATAAACTACGGAAAGGATGCCGAAATTCAGGACTTGCCGTACCCAAAATTATCCTTTTCAGAATTTGAAAGCCGTTACAAATCCAAAATCAAGGATAGAATCGGGCTGATAGTGAAACATTTGCTGAAGAACAAGTTTCTTTCTTTTTTGGCAAATTTCTTTTACGCAAAAAACGCAGGGTATAAATTTGTAAAAGAAGCCCTAGAGAAAGAGCTGGGGGAAAATGATTTATTGAAATAATAGCTATGTACGAACACTTTTTTCAATGCCCCCATTGTTGGGAAGAAATTTCGATGTTGCTGGATACTTCGGTTCGGCATCAAAAATATATTGAGGATTGTGAGATTTGTTGCAACCCCATTGAATTGGAAGTAACCTTTCAAGATGGCGAACTTATTGGCTTTTCAGCGAACAGTATTGGTCAGTAAGTTTTAATTTCATAAATTTATAGAAACAAACCTGACATACTTCCCTATGATCTCCTCTTTCACGCTCGCAGATAATATTATTGGTTTTATTGTTGATGGCCCGTATGATGAAGGTTCAGTAGAAAAAATCCAAATAGAAGTAAATAATAAACTTGAGGTCTATGATAAGGTGAGTCTATATATAGAAGATACTATTAATGCAGATATTTCACTTAAAGCTGTTATTAAAAGCTTACCGTTTAAAATTAAAACCGGAAACCGTTTTGATAGAGTGGCTGTAGTGACGGATCGTAAATGGTTGCAGATTGTAAGTACGCTCGAAAAGCTTTTTTTCAATGCCGAACTTCGAATTTTCCCTACACAACAAAGACTGGACGCTATACAGTGGATCAGTCATTAAGCTTTTGTTTAAATCAAAATTTTAATAAGAGCTTCCTTAACGTTTATCCACAAAAAATTAAAAACTGATTTAGATTTGTTACGAGTGGCATTTGCTTTTCCTTCTTTGTAAAACTCATCTTTTTTCTCGCTGTTTTTTGAAATAAAGATATTAGCTATCGTCGAGAGAAACTTATTTTTTTCTTTTCCGTCTTTTTGCAACAAAGTTACCTTAAAGTCTGAATAGTTTATTTTCATATCTATTGTTGAGCTGGTATTATTTCCATCAATTGTAAAATAAGTTTTGTTGGTGTTACCTTCCAGCATTACTTTTAGATTTGGTTCTGTAAAACTGTTTAACCTTTCAGCAACAAGCTGCCCCACTTCAGCCCTAAATTGAAACTGGTCTTCCGTATTTTGAACGTCAAAACTCCAATTTACTGTGATGGGGGTTTTTTCCATAAAATTGGATTTTATTTTTATTTCTGTTTTGGTAGGGCTATTATAAGTGTTGCTCACGTTGGCCATTTCGGCATTTAAGTTTTCAAAATTGATGGAGCCGCCCATGTTTTCTGCATTTTGACGTTCTTCATAAACTATTTTCGCGTCCGATATTTTAAGGGAATCCACAGTGAGCGCGAATGGAAGCTCCCGAAGCATTTTGCTGTACAAAGGCTTTGTCTTGGTCTCATCGGCCACCAGTTTATCCCGAAATAGTTCCAGTGAAGGTTCGGTTAGGGAAACCTTTTTACTTTTTGCATAAAAACGATTTTGCTTAAAACCAAAATCAATTCCTTCTACCGACAGCGATGGTACTGAAAGGTCATAATGATCGCGCTCTTTCGAAATCAGTTTTGACAATTCCTGTTTTGAATACTTTGTTTTTAGCTCTAAATTTTTAAAATTGGCAGTGCGGTTTTGGATGGAAAAATCCTGTACGGTCAGATTCTCAAATGCGCTTACCTTTACGAAAAGCGTATCGCTCTTAGCCTCGTAGTTTTTATAATCAAGCGGTATTTTTCGGGCAATGGTGTTGTTGTCTATTTTAATACCATTAATTTCCACGGAAAGGCCTTTGGTATAGAGTTTTGTGGAATCCTGTCCTTTTTCAAAAATGGCCAGTTTGGTATGGTTTATTTTCAGATTGTCGATTATAATTGGTTTGTAAATTGAAATTAGACCGCCATCCGTGCTGTTTTCGCTTTTTTGGACCCGATCTTGGTAATAAGCTATCGTCGGATTTTCGAGGGTGATGTTTTCTATGTGTATTTCATTGTGGATTAAATAATCCCAATAGCTTACATCGGAAATTTTAAGTTTTTCGACGTTTACAAACGTATGTTGCGCCTCATTCCTTTTGTTTTTAATGATAAGTGAGGCATTGGTGATGGAGAGTGAGCCGCCAAAAGTTTCTACGGAAATTTCATCATAGGCTCTGGTCATATTTTGCGGCAATCGGTTCTTTATAAAATCCTCAACCTTATTTTTAACAATTAAATTGGCTGCTATTGTTCCTATCAGGAAAACCGCACACAATGCCAGAATGCCGTAAATAATTTTTCTATAGTTCTTTTTCATCTTTTAAATATAAGTAAAGAAAGGCATCGAAAAATGAAAGGGTTTTTATTTTTGAAAAATTTAGTATTTCTTCCTTGTAAACTCTAAAAAGCTTCGTATCTTTGCCGTCCATATCGCGGGATAGAGCAGTAGGTAGCTCGTCGGGCTCATAACCCGAAGGTCACAGGTTCGAGTCCTGTTCCCGCTACAACATAGCCCCAAGGAAACTTGGGGCTTTTTTATTTTTTGCATAGATGGAAGAATACGTGGTTTACATACTGGCTTCGTCTAAAACGGAAAAACTTTATAAGGGCCATACCTCAAACCTGATCGAACGTTTTAAATCGCATAATGCACTTTCGAAAAAAGGTTGGACAATCCGTTATAGGCCCTGGAGCGTGGTCTTCGTACGTTTTTTTAAGACCAAAAAGGAGGCCATGTGTTTTGAAAAATACCTCAAGACGGGCGTCGGGAGGGAATGGATCGCCAAAAACATACATTTTGGATAGCTCGTCAAGCCCATATCCGCCGCGGCGGAAACAGGTTCGAGTCCTGTACCCGCTACAACATAGCCCCAAGGAAACTTGGGGCTTTTTTGTTTTTTGCATAGATGGAAGAATACGTGGTTTACATACTGGCTTCGTCTAAAACGAAAAAACTTTATAAGGGCTATACCTCAAACCTGATCGAACGTTTTAAATCGCATAATGCACTTTCGGAAAAAGGTTGGACAGTCCGTTATAGGCCCTGGAGCGTGGTCTTCGTACGTTTTTTTAAGACCAAAAATGAGGCCATGTGTTTTGAAAAATACCTAAAGACGGGCGTCGGAAGGGAATGGATCGCCAAAAACGTACATTTTGAATAGCTCGTCAAGCCTATATCCGCCGCGGCGGACACAGGTTCGAGTCCTGTTCCCGCTACTAAGAAAGCCTCCTTTTTTTGGAGGTTTTTTTTATGCCCTTTTACCTCCGCAATGACAATTCTTTAACAGCATTTTTACATAGCATTTAGTACATTAGCCGTTTATTTTTAAAGCTGAACACTAATGAAATATTTCACCTGCAGTTTTTTGGTTTCACTGCTTCTCACAACAATCTCGTTTACATTATTTGCACAGGAAGTAAAACAAGACAACCAACATCTTTTTGATAATTTTTCATACAGACAAGGTAATGTTTACCGTACCGCTTCGGGAAAACCAGGGCCGGAATATTGGCAGAACTCGGCCGATTATAATTTGGAAGCCACGCTTGATGATAAAACGCACACGGTTTCAGGAAATGTAACTATATATTACACAAATAATAGCCCGGAGACCTTAGATTTTATTTGGTTATATCTTGAACAAAACCGTTTCACTGAAAACTCCCGAGGAACTTTGACAACTCCAGTTCAGGGCAATCGTTACAGTGGCGACGTGGAAGGTGGTTTTGAGTTGAAAAATGTTTCGGCAAAAACCAAGACCGGAACTTCTTCAAAACATATAATTACCGATACGCGTATGCAACTTTGGTTGGATAAACCTTTGGAAGCTAAAGGAGGTAGAGTTGAAATAAAAATGGATTTCAAATTTAAGGTTCCCGTTGAAGGAATGGACCGCATGGGCAGACTGGAAGTAAAGGACGGAACTATTTACGCCATTGCGCAATGGTATCCGCGCGTGGCCGTTTTTGACGATGTAGTGGGGTGGAATACTGATCCCTATTTAGGAGCAGGTGAGTTCTACTGTGAATATGGAAATTACGACGTGAAAATTACCGCACCAGCCAATCAAACGGTAGTATGTTCCGGGGTTTTACAAAACCCCAAAGATGTACTTACAAAAGAACAGCAAACCCGCTGGGCACAAGCTGAGAAAAGCGATAAAACCGTTTACATCATAAAGCCGGAAGAAGTTGGCAAGTCTGTTGCTTCTGTGAAGACCGATGGCATGCTCACCTGGCATTTCAAAATGGAAAACACCCGCGATGTGGCCTGGGCCGCTTCCAAAGCATTTATTTGGGACGCCGCGCGCATGAATCTTGGCGATGGCAAAACAGGATTGGCACAATCAGTTTACCCAAAGGAAAGCGACGGTAAAAATGCTTGGTCGCGCTCAACGGAATTTACAAAAGCTTCGGTTGAGTTTTACTCTAAAACATATTTTACTTATCCCTATCACAATGCAATAAATGTAGCGGCAAGCGTGGGCGGTATGGAATATCCCGGCGTTAGTTTTTGTCACTACCAAAGTAAGGGCGAGGATCTTTGGGGCGTTACCGATCACGAATTCGGGCACAATTGGTTCCCGATGATCGTGGGCAGCAACGAGCGCCGCTATCCGTGGATGGACGAGGGTTTCAACACTTTTATAAACCATTATAGTACCGAGGCTTTTAACAATGGTGAATTCCCAACAACTACTGATAATCCGAAAAACATAGTGCGCTATTTAATGTACGAAAACCGTGAGAGCATTGATACCTATCCTGATGTGGCCAATGCAATGAATTTGGCTTATACCGCTTATTACAAACCCGCAGTGGGTCTTTACTTGCTTCGCGAATATATTTTGGGAGGGCAGCGTTTTGACAATGCCTTTAGAAGCTACATTCACACATGGGCGTATAAACATCCGCAACCGAACGATTTTTTCAACCATATGGAAAACGTTGCGGGCGAAGATCTTTCCTGGTTTTGGAAAGGGTGGTTTTACGGTAATGGCAACATAGATTTGGGTATTTCTGAAGTGAAATCTTACAGCGGAAATTATTTGATTACAGTTGAAAACGATGGGCAAATCCCGATGCCGGTGCAGCTTCAGGTGATTTATGATGACAATTCAAAAGAAGAAATCTCGCTTCCCGTTGAAATCTGGCAGCGCGGCAATAGTTGGACGCACCTTTTAAAAACGACCAAACAAGTACAGCGCGTGGTTTTGGATCCCAATAAAATGCTGCCCGATGTAAATGTTTTGAACGACACTTGGAATAAACTTTAAAAATTCCAACAAGGAAAAAATGCTTCCAAACTATAAATTTTGGAAGCATTTTTTTTAATAATATTTGGTAATTAATTTAGCATCCGCCTAAATGAACTATCGGATATTGGCTTACATCTATAGTAACATCGTTCGTGCTTTTTTTCACCATTTCAATCGCTTCGTCTGTACTGTATTTATGTGGGCCTATGTAAAAAGTAGCTCCCCGTTTCCCCAATTCCTTTACATATTCCACTGGGTCTGCAATTGGCGCTGGCGGAGCCTCGGGAGCCATATATAAATTTCCGTTTTCTGCTGATGGTGTTTTAGAAACCTTTGGGGCTGGCGGCGGCGGTGGAATATCACTTTTTTCGCCCATTTTTACTTTTGGTGGTTTTGGCGGAGGAGGTGGAGGCGGCGGAAAACATTCTGGAAAAGGCTGCGCTTTTGCTTTTTGCGCATCGGTCATTTTTCTATAAATGGTTTCTAAAACCTTCAGATCTTTCAGTGGAATTTTTCGCTTTTCAATATCCACCGCATTATATTTTTTTGCTAATTTGTTGTATTCTGCCAATTCAGCTTCGGTGGCTTTTTGCTGAATTATTTTTCCAGTATTTTCATCTCTTTGTTCAGGTTCATCTATTTGAACTGACCAAGGATTGTTTCCGTCATTTTTTACATTGGTTCCTGCCGCTTTAAATTTTTCAAGATCCCTTAAGTATTCTTGATATAAAACTTCAGCTTCTGTAACAGTTTTTCCAGAATATGAATTTACTATAACATTTGTATCCAAATTTGCATCCTCTAAGTTTTTTATATTGGACATGCTAATCTTCCTAAGGTTGCTGGCATAGAATATTTCTATAATCTTTTCAGCTTTATCCTTATCGTTTTCGTTGTAAAAACCCACATTCCCAGAAATATATTTTTGTTTTTGATCTGTGCTTAAATGTATATTTCGTTTATTTATTTCACTTTTTAAATTTTCAAAATCAACGGGTATTCCATTTAAAGTAAGCTTAGAATCTTTATCAATAACAATCTTTATATCCTCAATGGTGTCAGTTATAATTGTTGTGTTATTTTCAGAGAACTTCGCTAAAACTTCCTTCGTGCTAAATCCATAAATTAATACAGATAGCAACGGTAAAATCAATAAGCTTCTAAGCCAAATGGCTCTTTTTGAAGTGTGTGTTTTCATAACGGTAAATCGTTTTTTGATTGATGAATAATTCAGGGAATGCGCCAGTGAAGGCGTAGCTGCATCCCGATAGCTATCGGGAGATGAGAATGCAAGAAGTATTTTTTGATATGCTGAGGTTTCTGCGCCGGCTTTCAAAACGGCACGGTCCGCCAAAAATTCGTGGTTCAGTTTGATGCTTTTTTTGATGAAATGGAACAGTGGATTGAACCAAAACACGATCTGCAATATTTCAACAAAAATAATGTCCAAACTGTGTTTCTGGCGCGCGTGGGTTTCTTCGTGAAATATGACTTCCTGCGGTATTTCACGGTTTTCGAATTGCTTTTTGTTCAGAAATATATAGTTGAAAAATGTGTGCGGAATTATAGCTTCCTTTAAAAGCACATTTATAAAAGGGGTGTTTTTATATTTTGGGTTTTTCCGAATTTGTTGGATTAATCCAAAAAGATTTCTGAAAAATTTAATGCTGAAAAACAGCACTCCCAAGCCATAAATCGCCCAAAGCACGAACGGCCAGTAATTTAAGGTTTGTTCAACTTCAGTATAATTTAATTGCGGAGTTACTTCGGAATAAATGGGCACGATGGGCGAAACTTCCACATAACTGGTAAAAGTGATAAGCGGAATTAGAAAAGCGGCAAATAAACTTCCGAAGAGATAAAAACGCTTAAAAGTGTGCATGGAGGTGTTTTCCAAAGCAACTTTATAAAAGGCGAAAAGGACGGCAAGAATGGCTGCGGATTTCAGTAAATATAGTTCCATAACTACTTCTTTTTAATTTCAGAATCGATTAATGTTTTAAGCGCTTCCAACTCTTTTTTGGAAAGATTGGTCTCTTCGGTAAAAAACGAAGCAAACTGCGACGGACTATTATTGAAGAAATTTTTAATCAACCCATTAACGTGTTTTGAAAAGTAATCCTTCTTTTTCACCAATGGGAAATATTCACGAGAGCGCCCAAGTTGTTTATAATCTACAAACTTCTTATCCTGCATTCGCTTTAAAAGTGTGGCAACAGTTGTTGTTGCTGGCTTTGGGTCAGGATACGCATCAACTAAATCTTTCATAAAAGCGCGTTCCTGCTTCCACAAAATCTGCATTAATTGTTCTTCGGAATTTGATAAAGCCATCATTGAAATATATTTGTATTCTACAAACGTAGAACAAAAATTTTAATTCTACAAATGTAGAGGTCAGAAAATTCTAAATAGCAAATTCCAAATTCCAACCTTGTCATGCTGAGCGCAGGCGAAGTGCTCGACTTAACTCAAAGCAGAATAGTTTATATTTGCACAAATTTTAAAAAAATGATCTCAGAAAAAGAATTACAACAGCGAAGCGATAATAAATGTGAACTTTGCGGTTCTGAAGAAAATTTAAATGTTTATGAAGTGCCAAGCTCTCCAACAAATGTGGCGGAAACAAGCATTTTTATTTGCAACACTTGCAATGAACAAATTGAAGATCCCGAAAAAGTTGAACCCAATCACTGGCGCTGTTTGAATGATAGTATGTGGAGCACCGTTCCTGCTGTGCAGGTTATGGCGTGGCGCATGTTGAACAGATTAAAAACTGAAGGCTGGCCGCAGGATTTGCTGGATATGATGTATTTGGAAGACGAGACAAAAGAATGGGCTAAGGCTGGAGTGGCAGAAGCAAAAGCAGATGCAGTTATTCACCGCGACAGTAACGGCGTTATTTTGGAAGCGGGTGATTCTGTGGTTTTAATAAAAGATTTAAAAGTGAAGGGAAGTAGTATGGTAGCCAAACAGGGCACGGCAGTGCGCAGAATTTCCCTCGATCATGAAAACGAGAAATACATTGAAGGCAAAGTTGATGGGCAGCAGATTGTGATAATTACTGATTTTGTGAAGAAAATATAGACTAATATTTATAGTCTAATTTTTTCATAAATTCCTTAAAGCGATTCTCGTTCCTATAGGCTTCAAACATAGGTTCGTTCGGTAGTTCGATGAGTCCAAGATCATTGTATGTCCGTGCTTTTTCCAACCAATAGTACATTTTTTCTTTGTCTTGGAGCACTGCATAAGTTCCCGCAATTTGAAAACTCCATGCTTTTTCATATTCATTGATCATTTTAGTCAACGCGGAATTGGATTTTTCCTTATCACCCAGAAAATGGTAGGCTATAGCCTCTACATGAAGCCTAAACCCTTCCAAAGGTTCTTTCTTAATGACCTCTAAGGCTTCATTATAACGTTTCTGGTTCATTAGTATTAGCGCATATAATGAGTACGCAACATCTTGATTGGGATTTAAGTCAATGGATTTCTTTATGGCTATTTCGGCATCCTTGAAGTTTTTCGCCATATAATAGGTGTTGGCTAAACTGTAATAATTACCAGCATTTATAGGATCCAGCGTAATTACTTTTTTATGGATAGCAATGGCCTCTTCGGTATTGCCCCTTAGAAGCGCTACTTCTGAAGCCCTGTGCAAAGCGGTTTCATTATGGGCTTCTAAACGCAAAGCTTTTTCAGCAAGTCTTCCAGCTTTACCAATATCATTTTCGTATTCCAAAGATAATAAAGACAGAAAGGCATAAGTTTCCGCATAGGTGCTGTCTGCTCTTATTGCTTTTTCTGCAACTTGATAGGTTAGCTTTTTAGCTTCTTCATAATTAATAATTCCGAAATTATTTTTTGTGTGGTAAATATTGCCCAACGTTATTAAGGCCGGAGCGTATGTGGAATCCATAGCCAAAGATTTTTTCAATAATTGTTCAGCTTTTAGCAAAGATGAATCGTCATAGTTATTGTGAAATATATAACGACCTTCCAAAAACAAGGTGTAGGCTTGGGTGTTTGATTCTTTTACCTTCGGAATTATTTTATCCAAAATACGCAATTGAAGATTTTCAGCTACTGCCTTGGCAATTTCATTTTGAATCTTAAAAATGTTTTTTAACTCTTTTTCCCAAGTCTGTGACCAAATATTATTGTCGCCCTTTGTCTCAACCAGGTTTACACTTACCCTTATAATGCTGTCCTGTGAGCGTACGCTGCCTTCCAGGATGTATGCCACCTTTAATGCTTTTGCTATTTCTGGCAAGCCCATTGCTTTATTTTTGAATGAAAAGGCTGATGTGCGCGAAGTAACTTGCAGTTCGTTTATCTTAACAAGGGAATTTAACACCTCTTCTGCTAAACCATCTGCAAAATAACCTTGCTGATTGTCAGGCGACATGTCTGAAAACGCCAAAACAGCTATGGATTTTTCAGGATTCGTCTCCAGCGCAATGGTGGGTTCATTTTTTTGGGATCGCAACCGAAACCTATCTACAAACAATAAAATTATCGCCAATGCTAAAAAGGCAATAATGAAGGTATTGAGTTTCTGTCCCGTTTTTTTGGCAATGGATTTTTCCTTTGGAACATTCTTGGTCTTTTTGATACCGTCTGCCGTAATTTCAAAAAACCATGAAATACAGACCCATACCGGGAGCAAAACAATCAAAATAATTAAAATCATTTTTCCAAACCAAACGGGAGCATTGATGATAGGGGTGAGTATAGCTATAACCTGAAGCAGAACCCAAGAAAATACCAAATATGAAACCGTGCCTTTAAAGACGTTTCTTCTTTTTAGCTCGTTAAAAAAATCATTAAGGTTCATGGTGTGCCGTTATCAGTTATAGGGAAGCCCATTTTGTCAATAAATTTTTGCCATCTTTTATCGTTGTGCAGATTTCTAAAGCGAGGTTCAGACAAGACTTCGTTCAATCCCACATCGTGTACTTCGTATGCCTTATCCAACCATTTAAAAGCATTTTCGGTATCATTTCTAAAGGAATAGCTTTCTGCAATTTGATAGGCCATATCATTAGTGTATTTTGCAATAAGTTCCTGCATATAGGCATTAGATTTTTCCATATCGCCCAATTTATAATATATGTCGGCATAAATTTGCAGGCTCCATCCTTCATCTTCTTCTCTTTTAATAGCTTCCAAAGCGGCTTCAGTTCTGTTTTGCTGCAATAAGATACGCGCGTAATAATAATGCACGGCATAGCGATTGGGCTGTAATTCTATACACTTTTTGGAAGCTGCCACGGCTTTGTCTAACTGGTCTGCGCAATAATATGCATTCATCAACTGATAATAGGAGTCGGGATTTAGGGGGTCTAAACTTGCTGAATATTCCTGAAGTCTAACGGCACTATCCACCTTGCCCAAAGCCAGTGCAAGCGTAGATGTAAGGCTTATTATTTCGGGATTAGAGCCGTCCAGTTTTAGGGCTATTGCATTTAATTGTTGGGCTTTGGTAAAATTCCAGTCATAGCTTAATTCATAATCTGCCAAATATGCATAGGCCAATGCATTTTCGGGGTCTATTTCCAATACTTTTTTTGCAGCATCCTTTGCTAAAGTATAGCCCTGCTTAAAACCTAGGGTTCCATTGTTGGCCTGGGTTTCATACACTCTTGAAAGCAGCAGCCAGGCCGGCACGTACTTACTGTCCATTTCCAGTGCTTGTTTGGCTAGAGCAACAGCTTCTACCAGTTTCTGTTCATCGCTGGAAAAATTATATGCGTGCACGGCCTGCAAATAAAGTTTATAGGCTTCGGGATTGGTTTTTTTGGACTTCGGAAGCGGTTTTGAATCCAGCAGATTTAGCTCCAGTGCTTTTACCACGGCTTCTGAGACCTCGTCCTGTATTGCAAATATGTTATCCATATTTCTATCATACGTTTCAGACCATAGGTGCTTATCTTCTTTTGCTTCAATAAGCTGTGCGGTAATACGAAGTAGGTTTCCAGATTTGCGCACGCTACCTTCCAAGACATACGTAACGTTTAGTTTTTCTGCAATTTCAGGAATCTGGAGTTCTGAATCTTTAAACGAAAAGGTTGAGGTGCGGGAAGTAACTTTCAGATTTTTGATCTGCGATAATAAATTCAGAAGTTCTTCTGTAAGCCCATCCGCAAAATATTCGTTGTCGTTTTTCTCAGAAAAATCCTCAAATGGAAGTACCGCAATGGTTTTGGAATTCATTGCTATTGCAGGGGTGGCAAAAGTATTTTCACGTTTTTTATCGGTTATAATAAACCTGTCAATAACCAGAACAACAAGAATAAGCGCTAATATTCCAATTATAATTTTATTGAGTTTTTTTCCAGTCTTTTTTCGAATGGAAGCAGATTCGGCTACTTTACTGGTTCGCTTTAAACCAGTTGGTGTAAATTCAAAAACCCAAGTAAGCAATAAATATATTGGAAAACCTATTAAAAGCAGATAGAATAGACTTTTGGAAATCCAAAGAGGCATTTCTAAAATGTCCTTTAGCAGGGCTGCAATGCGAATAAGGAGCCACGACACCACTAAATAGGAAATGGCCCCCTTTATTACATTGCGCCGTTTTAGTTCATTCCAAAAACTTCTCCCCCTCTTCAAAACTCAAAATATTTGGTTAGCTATATTTAATCCTAAAGGTAGCGAATTTATTGATTATCAGTATTCACGCCTGTATGGATACAATCTGGGGATTTTAAATAATGCTTTTAAATAAAACTTAGCTGATTTGAAATTTACTTACTCAACTCAGTAAAATAATGGTAGAATTGCGGAATGGTTTCAATTCCCTTTAAATAATTCCAAATTCCGAAATGCTCATTGGGTGAGTGGATGGCATCGCTGTCCAATCCAAAGCCCATTAATATGGTTTTGCTTTTCAGTTCCTTTTCAAACAATGCTACAATTGGAATACTTCCGCCACTTCGCTGCGGAATTGGGGTTTTTCCAAAAGTTTCTTCGTACGCTTTTTCAGCGGCTTTATAGCCCAAACTGTCAATCGGCGTAACATACGCCTGCCCGCCATGATGCGGTTTTACTTTTACGCGCACGCCTTCCGGAGCAATGCTCTCAAAATGTTTAGTAAATAGTTCCGTAATCTTTTTCCAATCTTGGTTTGGTACCAAACGCATACTAATTTTTGCAAAAGCTTTACTTGCAATTACCGTTTTGGCTCCTTCGCCTATGTAGCCGCCCCAAATGCCGTTTACGTCCAATGTGGGGCGGATACTATTGCGTTCGTTGGTGGAATATCCCTTTTCGCCATAAACAGCGTCAATGTCCAAAGCTTTCTTATAATTTTCAAGGCTGAAGGGTGCTTCCGCCATTTTCTCGCGTTCTTTTTTGGAAAGTTTTTCCACATCATCATAAAATCCGGGAATGGTAATATGATTGTTTTTATCGTGAAGCGAGGCAATCATTTTTGTTAAAACGTTTATCGGGTTGGCCACTGCACCACCGTACAAACCACTGTGCAGATCACGATTTGGGCCGGTAACTTCCACTTCCACATAACTTAAGCCGCGAAGGCCTGTGGTTATTGACGGTACATCTTTCGCAATCATTCCCGTGTCACTAATCAAGATAACATCGTTGGCCAATTTCTTTTTGTTTTTGCTGACGAACCACCCCAAACTACTACTGCCAACTTCTTCCTCACCTTCAATCATAAATTTTACGTTGCAGGGCAATTGGTCGGTTTTGGTCATATACTCCAAAGCCTTTACGTGCATATACATTTGGCCTTTGTCGTCACAACTTCCACGTGCAAAAATGGCGCCTTCGGGATGCAATTTTGTTTTTTTGATGACCGGCTCAAACGGCGGACTGTCCCACAAATTTAACGGATCTGGCGGTTGCACGTCGTAATGGCCGTAAACCAAAATGGTCGGCAGTTTTTTATCAATTATCTTTTCGCCGTAAACAATAGGGTAACCCGGCGTTTCACAGATTTCCACCGAATCGCATCCCGCTTTTGCAAGTTGCTTTTTTACGGCTTCCGCAGTTTTTAAAACGTCTTTTTTGTAAGCTGAATCGGCGCTGATGGAAGGTATTTTCAACAGTTCGATCAATTCATCCAAAAACCGTTCTTTGTTTTTTTCAATATAAGTTTTAGCACTTTTCATTCTGATATATTATTTTTTCTAAAAGTACTAAAAATGCCGTAATTTGGCAGGTGAACCAACGCTTTCATTTTATGAAAACTGCTTTTTTGAAATTGCCTTTTCACTTTTCGGAAGAAAAACTTCTTAAGGATTTGGAGGTATGTAAAAAGTATGAATTCACTTCACACTTCAACAAAAATGATTATTCCGGAGATTGGACCTCAATCTCGCTGCGTTCCCAAAATGGCGAAATGAACAATATTTTTGCGCTTCCACAAACCGAAAAAAAATATAGAGACACGGAGCTGCTTCAAAAATGTACCTATTTCAAAGCAATTATCGATTCTTTTGAATGCGAAAAGATATCAATCAGACTTTTAAATTTAAAACCTGGCAGCATTATTAAAGAGCACACGGATTATAATTTGGGCTATGAAGATGGGATTTTCAGGATTCACATTCCAATTATTACGAATGAAGGGGTTCATTTTTTTGTCAATCATGAAGAAGTAAAAATGCTTCCCGAAGAATGTTGGTACGGCAATTTCAACTTGCCACACAGCGTTCGCAACGAAGGAAAAACTGATAGAATCCACTTGGTGATGGACTGTTTGCGCAATGATTGGTCTGATAAATTATTTGCGGAAAGTGGCTATAATTTTGAAGCTGAAAACGTCCAACCTGAATATTCCCGAGAAACAAAATTGCAAATGATTGAACAATTGAAATTGATGGATACCGAAATTTCCAGGGAAATGATACTGCAATTACAAAAGGAGCTTTAATGGAACAGGGGAAAGAACGCGACTCGGTTTTGGAACAGATTTTTCAGTTTTTTGATGAAATTTCCATTCAATATAATTTCACCGAAATTGAAACAGAAACCTTTTTGCCCGGTATCCAAATTAAAAATGGCGTCCTGCAAATTGATTTGCAAAAGCTTAAATACCCTGGCGATTTAGTGCACGAAGCGGGACATATTGCGGTAACAAAATCAGAAGAGCGAGAGGTTTTAAACGATAACGTAATTGAAAATAATGCAGAAAAAGCCGGTGAGGAAATGGCAGTGCTGTTATGGTCTTACGCTGCTGCAAAGAATATAGGCTTGGCTCCCGAAATTGTTTTTCACGAGGACGGTTACAAAGGCGAAGCGGAATGGTTGCGGGAACAATTTGTAAGTGAAAACTACATTGGGCTTCCATTGCTGCAATGGATGGGAATGACCGACGTTGAAGGCGGATACCCCTTTCCAAAAATGAAGGTTTGGCTTCGCGAATAAAAAACCTTCAAAAAATTTCAGGATAAGTTGGCAATCATTTGGAAGTATTATTTATATTTGCACTCCTTTTACAATATGTCCTAAGTGTTGTAAAGGATTTTGATGCAGGCGTGGTGGAATTGGTAGACACGCTAGACTTAGGATTTAACCTAAAAAAAAGTGTTAAAATATTTAAAATGCGGATGTGGTGGAACTGGTAGACACGTCAGACTTAGGATCTGATGCCGCGAGGTGTGCAGGTTCGATTCCTGTCATCCGCACAAAAGCCGAAGAGAAATCTTCGGCTTTTTCATTTTAAAAAATGGGATTTTCTTCACGATTTTTGACCTTGGGTACAACATAGGTACAACATTTTACCTTTTTTCAGAACTGAATTGGCTTTAGTACTATATCCATTCATTTGATAACAAATCCTATTTTCTGTATTGAGGATTAATAAATTTTAGGTTATCTCAACCTCTGTTCTTCGTTTGAGGGGTTTATTATCATACAATATACACGCAAGGTAAACTCGTAAAATACTTCCATCAAAAGACTACGGCATAAAGCCAACGCTTCTTCCTTTACTCATTTATTCCGTTTCCTTTTGAGCCAAGATTTTATCTTCCGTTTGGTTTCTGCTCAAATATTGTTTAATCAAAAATTTGAGTATTATGACAACAAAAGCGAGTACCAAAATGAAGCGCAGTAGAGCGAAATCTACTGCCAAGAAAGAAGTAAACGGAAAGAAATCCGAAGTACTTCAAATTCAGAACTTACCATTGGGTAAAATCAAGCCTGACCTTGAACAGCCCAGAAAAACTTTTAATGATGATGCCTTGCAGCAGCTTTCTGAGAGTATCGAAAAGCACGGTGTGTTGCAGCCAATCACGGTAAGGCAACTAAATGGCCATTATATCATCGTGATGGGCGAACGCCGATATCGTGCGAGCAAGCTTGCAGGAAAAAAGACCGTACCCTGTATCGTAAGAACTTATGAGAATAATGATGTTCTGGAAGTTCAAATCATCGAAAACCTGCAAAGACAGGATGTTGAACCGACCGAAGAAGCCGATGCGATTGCTTACCTAAGTGAGAAATATTCACCTACCGAAATTGCGAAGCGATTGGGTAGAACGGATAACTTCATCAGACAGCGTTTGAAACTGGCCGGATTAATTGATGGTTTCAAGCATTTTGTACGCAATGGCGAAATGACCATTTCCTTGGGCGTAGGCGTGGCACTTTTTGAACCGGAAGAGCAACAGATGATGTTGGAAACGATGGGCGAGGATTTTAATGCACATCAGATAAACAGGATGATTAAAGACCAGACTTATGACTTGGAAAAAGCATCCTTTGATGTTACCGATAAAAAATTGGTTCCGAAAGCTGGGTCTTGCGTTGAATGTCCTTTCAACGCGGCAAATCAAGGCAATCTGTTCGGCGATGGTAAAATGGTCTGCACGAAAGCAGCCTGTTTTGAAACGAAGAAAAATAAATCGTTCTTGAACCTGATTGAGAAATCCAAGAAAGAGAACATCTTATTAATTCCTGAAATACGACAGTATTGGGCAGATGACGAAAACAATAAGCTCATTATATCCCAATTGGTAAAGAACGGATTGAAAGTTTATTTACTGGACGATGTTGAAATTTTAGAGAATCCGATTGAGCCAACAATCGATGGCATTAAAATAGAATATCAACATTACGATTATTCTGAAGATGAGTTAAAGGCAGAATTGGATGAAGCAATGCAAAATTATAAAGAAGCATTGGAAAAATTCAGTTCAGCAAAAGAAGAAGGATTTAAAAACGGTATTGTGTTCCATCCCGATTCATTCCAGCACAAGGAAATTTTTGTAAAGATTGTTGAAAAATCAAAGAACGATTCTACGGAATATTCGGCACCATTGGCGAACAGAAAAATGGCAGATTGTACGCCTGAAGAACAAATCGTTAAAATTAACGAAAGGGAAATCCGTAAGAAGCAAATTGAGAACAACAAGCAGTTTGAAGAAGTTGTAGAAATGATTCGTGAGACGAAATACATTCATACAAAGAAGACACTTTCAACAGATGAAATGGTGGCATTCTCGATATCGCTATTTGAGAACAATGTGGACTATATGAGCCAACAAAAGTATTTCTCAAAGTTCTTGGGCGACACTTTAAAGATGACCAAAGTTGAAATGGTCGAGAATTTCAAGAAGAATTTCAAAAAGGAAATCTTTCACAAGTTGATACGCTATATGCTCACAAAGCAAGTGCATTTTGGCGAAAGCAATCACGTCAACAATTTGACGAACATTTCATTCTACAATGCAATGCAAGGATATTACAAATCCAAGATTGCCAGCATAGAAAAGGAGTATACCGAAAAACGAGACAAGCGTGAAGCACGTTTGAAAGAGCGCATCACAGTTCTTGAAAAGAAAATTCAGGAACTCAACGAGTAGCTTTTGTTGTTTGAAGAAGGGTCGGCATTCGTGCTGACCCTTCTTCTTTTTTATGATAGTGTTTTGAAAGATGGGTTCATAAGGAAGGGGTTATCAATCAATAGTTAGCGCAAAGGTAAACTCGTAAAATACACCCATCAAAAGACTACGGCATAAAGCCAACGCAACATCCTACGCCTATTTATTCCGTTTCCTTTTGAGCTGAGATTTTATCTTCCGTTTGGGTACTGCTCAAATATTGTTTAATCAAAATATATCATTATGAAACGAGTATCTAAAAAACCTAAAATTTCGCTACAAGAAGCTGAAAAGCATTATCAGTCGAGTAGAGAAAATTACCAAGTTGATAGTGGCGAAAGTCACTTGGCTTATTACAGGGATAAGCATCCCAACTATTACCGAGTATTATCAGAAAATGTTTAATCTAAATTCAAAAGCTATGTATTTAAAAAATTTGCAACAGGATGAAATCTTTGTTCCATCAGAAATGAAATCCTTAAAAAGTCTGACACAGATGGAATCTCGAAGAGGGCTTGAAAATGCCATTATTTCAAATGGCAAAATCGTCAATGTGGTCTCGAACAGTTATGGCCATATTCCAAACCAACTGTTCTTCAAGAAAGCCGAGGAGATGTTAACCGATGCACAACTGAATTTCCACAAACGCACCATAAACAAGAATGATAGGTCGTTCATTACTGACTTTATTATCGATGACAAAAGCCAGTTTACTGTCAAGAACGATAAAGATTTGATACTTCCGATGCTTCGGTTCAAAAACTCGTATGACGGAAGTGAAAAGACCTCTGGTCACTTTGGGTTTTATAGAGAAGTGTGCTCAAATGGTCTGCACGTTTCACAGGCTGAAATCGAGTTTTCCATAAAGCACAGTAAGAACAATACGCACTTAATTATGCCGAGGTTGAACAATCTTTTCGATAAATTTCTGGACAACGAATTCTACACCATTACCAAGAAATTCGACAAGATGAAGGAATTTAAAATCATCGACACACAAGAATTTGTGAAAGCGATTCTTGACAGAACGAAATTGTTCAGATATGAATGTAGCGACAAGAATAGCGACCCTTCAAAAAAGTCTCGTGAGGTCATAGAAATCTTGAACTACGAAGCCTTGCTACTGAATGAAGAACCAAATCTCTGGTTGGGTTATAATGCGTTTAATTCAGTACTTCATAATGTCTTAAAGAAAAGCTTTGGCCAACAAGAACGGTTGGATAAAAAGCTGTTTGATGAAGTCTATGATATGACATAAATTAAATAAAGGTATGTCCAGTACCTCAAACTGGATGACTAAATATATAACAAACGGTTACTTCTAATCCACTCAGCACATTCCCCTACATTTCGCGAAAATCTACATTTCGTGAAAAGAGCTTCACTAAAATAGTCTTGGACACAATCCCCAATTTCAGCTTTCCGTTCCGCTAACCCTTCCCGTCCCGATAGCTATCGAGACTGGGAAGGAACACTTCATTCCAGAGCCGAAATTGTGAATTAAGTCCGCTTTTCTAATCGGAAAGCCATCGCTTTGATTTTCTTGACAGGATTTTCGGCGCGGTCTTCTTGAGCCCTCACTCGAAAATCCTTAAAAACCAAACCGCTGTCTTACACATTTTAAGGGGTTTATAATGGATAAAGCCTTTGTTGTTTTTCGGGTCATCGAAAAACAGGCACGACATAACCAATTCTAACTTAACCACAGTTGCTTATCTCGCTTAACTGTCGGTACGCTCAAACGCAACTGCGTTTAAAAGAATTGCTAATGCCCTTATGGAACTTGTCAAGACTATACAAAGTTTTAGTGAAAAATAAGGTTTCTACTTCCTTGAAAATCCAAGGATTTTTCTACGTCGCAAACACACCTGATTTTACCCTAAAAGTCTTGACAAAACCCACTCTATCCATTGTGCGATGCACAGAAGAAAAGAACAAACACCCCTTAAAATTCAATTAGAACCAAATAGGGGATAATTATTAACCAAGTCTGTAAAAAAAGAACAGGCTTTAAAAACAATGCATTATGAGTACTATTAGAAATCACGTACAGTTAATTGGAAACGTTGGACAAGAGCCAACCATTACGAACCTTGAAAGCGGTAAGAAAGTAGCCCGCTTCTCACTCGCTACAAACGAGTATTACAAAGACAGTAAAGGCGAAAAGCAAACGGACACCAACTGGCATACCGTTGTAGCTTGGGGAAAGACTGCCGAAATTGTAGAGAACTATGTTGATAAAGGTAAAGAAGTAGGAATTACAGGGAAGCTAAAGACCCGAACCTACACTACCGATGATGGCAACCAACGCTATGTAACGGAAGTTGTAGCCGATGAAATCCTATTACTTGGAAGCAAAAACGACAAGTAATCTTCAAAATTAAAGAGGGCGTTCCTCTGGAAAGTTGCGCCCTCTTTTTCATTATCCATTAATTAAAATTAGATAACAATGAAAGCACAAGTTAACGAAATAAAAATAAGCTACAAAGGAGGGTTAAAATCCTCTGAGTGGCAAAAAATAAGTAGTTCACAAGATGCGGCTGAACTGCTCTTTGAGGATTGGGATAAAGATACAATCGCCATACAGGAAACTTTCAAAGTTGTATTGTTGAATAACAGTAACAAAGTGAAAGGTGTCTATCAATTGTCACAAGGCGGAATTACAGGTACACTAATAGACCTTCGGATTTTATTTGCCGTCATTCTAAAATCCTTATCGGTAGCTATAATTCTAACGCATAATCACCCAAGCGGAAAATTGATGCCAAGTGAGGCAGATAAAAACCTTACAAGCAAAATAAAAAAGGCAGCACAATTATTCGATATTACCATTCTGGACCATTTGATATTTGCACCTGATGGGAATTATTATAGCTTTTCTGATAATGGACTTTTATAAATTAGAAAGCTATGATTTATTTGAATTTTACCGATTTGAGCGAGGAAACACAAGAGCGATTACTTGCCAATTCTAAGGAAGATGTAAAGGAAAAATATGGCAAGGATATTATGGATTATGCAACCAAGCATAATACCAATTTGGATAAGATGCTTGATGAAGAAGCACTTCGGAATTTGTATTCGTACAAATACATATTCAACATATAAATTGTATGAAATTAAAAGCAAGCACCTCTAAAATTTAGAGGTGTTTTTGTATGTGATTAACATATAGTAAAGAAAAAAACGTATCTTTATTTCGCTGAAATTCAGCATTCAGAATTACGTAGGGTTATCCACTTTTCGACTTTCGCCGATAACCGTACACATCGAAAAATAACATATCGGAAAATCATTTTCCTTGAAAATGGCAATCGGCTTTTTAGCCGGATTGTATGGATTTTTGTCACGCTTGCGCGTGACGAAAAGGAATAGCAAGAGGGTAACACGCTGCGCGATGTTTCGGATTCCTTTTCGTTTTCAAATAGCTGATAACCAGCAATTTGGATATATCTTAAATTTTTGACAATCAACGATTTGCGACAAACGGGCTGTAAACGCCCATTTTTAGGGAAGATTTTGCGACAAATCGGCGAAATATGGACTCATTTATTGGAATTAGATTTAAAAAGGAAACCGCAAAACGTTTCCAAACTTTCTCACGCACGTACTTCAAATCGCACACCGAGGCGATGTCCACGATGCTCGATTTTTTCTTCTACAACGAAATATCGCCAAAGGAAAAATTAGGACCAACGGGACGTACCATTGAGGCTAAATTACTCAAAAGAATCAATGCGGTTATTGCCATAATGAGAGACGTAGAAAAGACACAGACCAAACCTACGGTGGCGATGATTCAGTCCCTTTTTGAGACCGAAGAGCCAACTAAAAAACCGCTGATTGTAGAAAAGAAATATGCCGAAGAAAAGAAGGAAGTCCGCTTTCGCGAAAAGAAAAACCAAAGCACCCAACTCTAAATATTTGAGCTATGTACATTACAATCACACCTCAAAAATTAGGCAACAATTATTCACAAAGTTCAGCTGATTTTGTAGGCTATTTAGAAAAAGAAAATCAAGGTTTGGAACAGCACGAAATGGAACATTTTTTCAATCAATATGGCGATGAAATTTCCGCTGAAGAAGTGGTCAAAGAAATCGATGGAAATACCGCAAAATTGAAAAAGAAAGAACCCAAGTTTTATTCTATCACGGTCAGTCCTTCAAAATATGAATTGCAAAAACTTCAGAACAATAGCCAAGATTTAAAAACCTATACTCGTGAGCTGATGAAAGATTATGTTGCCAGCTTCAATCGAGAAATTCACGGACGACCCATAACCATAGATGACATAAAATACTTCGCTAAAATTGAACATCAACGAACCTTTAAAGGAACAGATTTTCAAATTAAAGAAAACCAACCTTTTGCTACAAAAATACTTCAGCTGAAAACCGAAATCAGAAACATTCAAGAAGGACGAGCTGAAGGTAATATCAACAAAATGAAAAAGGTAATTGCCAAATTGGAACGCCAAGCACCACATCAACAAAATGGAAAACGAATTGTCCAGGGAATGGCGAAAGATGGAAACCAAAGTCATATCCATATCATCGTGAGCAGAAAGGATGCTTCTAATACGGTCAGTCTTTCGCCTGGAAGTAAACACAAAGCTTCTGAAGTTGAAATGCACGGCAAAAAGGTAAAGCGTGGTTTTGATAGGGATGCCTTTTTCGCCAAAGCGGAAAAAACGTTTGACAAAACTTTTGGCTACAAACGCAACTTTGCCGAGACCTACAAAGCAAAAAAAGATTTTGTAAAGAATCCTAACCTGTATTTCGCCGCCTTGATGAAATTACCAGCCAATGAAAAAGCTTTGGCGTTTAAAATGATAACCAAAACAGGATTGCCAGTAGCGCCGAGTATTCCAGTTAGTCAAACACAAATTGCACTTCGGGTTTTCAAACGGTTAAGACGTGGAGCAGAAGTGGCCATTAAATCAAGTTCAATAGGAATATAGAGGGTATGCAAATGGACAACCTTATAACGATACTTTCAATTATTGGTTTAGCCAGTACCATTTTCTATGCGATGTTTCGAGTAAGCAAATATGCGTTTTTATTAAATATTATGATACTTGCTTTTTTCCTATTCTATACTTCTGAAGGAAATGAATTAATATCGATATTATTGTATTTGGTTTGTCCTCTTATGCTAATTAATACAGGACTGTATGTTTTTCTTCATAAAACTGAAAACGCACAAAATGGAAATGCTAAATATCAGGTCAGTTTTTCTACGACCAAAGGGAATTTCAAATTGGATAATATCAAAAGAGGCGCGTCCATAATCGGTTCTGCCGGAAGTGGAAAGACAGAAAGTGTGGTGTATGGATTTCTAAAACATTTCCGGAGAGAGCGTTTTTGTGGAATCATTCACGACTACAAAGATTTTGAGCTGACCGAAATGGCGTATCCACTTTTTAAGGATAGCGATATTCCTTTTAAGGTCATTTCCTTTGATAAAATTATTCACAGGGTAAATCCCATAGCACCACGCTATTTAGAGAATGAGGAAAGTGTAAACGAAGTCTCAAGGGTACTAATTGAAAATCTTTTGGAACAAAGGGAAAGCGGAACTACAGGAACAACCAAATTCTTTAACGATGCAGCCGAGGGATTAATTGGTGGATTGATTTGGAAACTGAAAACCGACTATCCTAACTACTGTACGTTGCCACATTTAATAGCGATTTATCAAATGCTCGATACCGATAGTCTTATTCAGTTTTTGGAAACCAACACCACTTCGAGAGCAATGGCAGATGCTTTTATAAGCGGAAAGGATTCGGATAGGCAGACAGCTGGTGTGAAAAGTACCCTGGCTAATGCGCTGAAACGAATTAGTACACAACGAATTTTTATGGCACTATCTGCAGACGAAGTGCCATTGAATATCAATAGTGAGGAAAACCCTGCAATTATTTCCGTGGTCAATAACCCAAAATATGAAACGTCCTATTCGCCCGTCATCGCCACTATTATTCACACCATTACAAAACAAATGAGCTTACGAAATTCTAAACCGTCTTTCTTGCTGATGGAAGAAGCACCAACGATTCGCTTGTTGAATATGCACCGTATTCCGGCAACGCTTAGAAGTTATGATATTGCTACGATTTATGTGATGCAGGATAAAATCCAGAATGATATGATGTATGGTGATAAGGCGAGTAAAGCTATTTTGAGCAATTTGTCTTACCAGTTTTTTGGTAAAGTAAATGACCCAGACACGGCAAAGTACTATGAACGTTTCTTTGAAATCATCAAAGACCCAACTAAAAGCATCAGTCGTGGCCATAATCTCGATTTTGATACTCGCATTACAACCGGGGAAAAGGAAATTCCAAAAATTAGAGCTGGTGTGTTCTTCAGATTGAAACAGGGAGAATTTATCACGTATGCAGATGGGAAGGATAAGAAAGTACATTTTAAACTATCTAACATCATCAGGCAGCTACCGAAGGAATCAAAGCAATTTTCTCAGGCTGATTTAGAAGCTAATTTTGAGCGGGTTTATGAGGAGGTGAAGTCAATTTTTAATTAGCTTAACCTTTTGGTATCCAAAATTCCAAGTCAAAATTTCGAAGTCTTTCGATAAATGCTTTCTGCGAAACCATAATATCTTCTATCTTACTTACGAGTTTTTTGATATACGTAAGTCTAACCAATTTTCCGTGACCAAAAGACCATCTTTTACCATTGGGTTCTTTTTCAAATTTCATTTTGGGATTGATACAATGGATAATGATATCATTGTCCTTAGCTATGGGCTCTGACCATATACCGTGAATGAAAGAGTTGCGTTCTGATTTTATATAACTTACTTCATTTAAAATTTCAGCCAGAATTTTCTTTTCGTAGTCATATTTTACATTTATCGTTTTAATGAGTTTGATATTCGCATCAAGACTATTCTTTTCAAAAAGATAAGCATTGAGAACATCATCATCTGATATAAATGCCCCGAGCATATCTCGGACAAGTACTTCCATTTTGGCAAATCTATCTGAGAGCAGTCCTATATAGAAATAAAATTCTTTTTCGATGTCTTCATATTCTTTGTAACGTTTTGCCATAATTTAAAAACCAGTTTGTTTTAATTAATAATTTTTCTATTGCTTCTAAGTTCCTTTTATTCTTCTTCATCAGACTTGTCGAATTTAATATTACGAATAGATTTGTATGATTTCCAATAATTTTTATCAGTCATTAACCCTGGAATAACGTCGTCATAGCCAAATTCATATGGATACTCTTCAAGGAATTCAGTCCTATATTTAGAGATATGGTCCCCGTAAAACTGTATGATGTTTTTGTGGTTTCTAACAATGTCAAAAATAGATTGAGAAAGCAACTTTGCATAGCGTTCTTCGGACCTGGATTGTTTCGTATGGATAATTTCATTTCTTAGGTTTTCAAGCTCAATAAAAGGCATCCACCAGTCCTCACGAGTTGGGTCAGGAGAATTCAAAATTGGGCGTATCACTTTTTTAAACTTTTCACGTAGTTCAAATTTTCGTTCGATTGCTTCTTTGGAATATATGGTTTTTACACCATTGGCTTCTGTTTGGTATTCCCATCCTGCTGGTATACATATATTAGCAAAAGCTTCCAAGGCTGTATATGCAAATATGACCGCCTGAATAATTATCTCAAAATAGTCGTAATACTCTTTTTGTTTTTCTAAAGAAGGAAAACTACCATGCCATTGTTTATGTCGTGGTAAAATGACTTTTTCGTAAAACTCCATAGCCTGATTCAGGCATCTATCAGCAATATTGGAGTACAATGCTACGTCATTGGGCTGAATTAGCATTGTTTCTAAGTGATCAAATACTAATACCCAATTGGAATCAAAGATAAATCGATGAGTAAAATTATCTTGGTTGAGCATTATATGGGGTTTCTTAACGCGCCAATCCCTATCTTTCCTGTAAGTTTGGGTAATTTCTTTGCCAACTTCCAATAATGGGTTGAGTACCTTCCAGCTACCATCTGAAAAGGTTAAATACTTTTTGTTGTTCTTTCTTGAATATGAAGTTTGTATGGCAGTTTTCAATTCACTTTCTTTTTCTTGATGTAAGTGAGCGATTGTATCAAAGGCAGAAGCCAACATAGTTACATAATCGATTTTCTCTGGTAGAGGATGAAAAAGAAATTTTAAGATGTATGTATTCTCAAGTTCAAAGTGGAGTGAAAATGGCGCCATCTCAATACCATCTATTTGTGACATACTTTTAAAAATTTCTAGAAATAAATCAAATTTTTCTAAAAAGTCGTTATATGCTTCTGATAATGGAGCTACGTGATTTTCTATAAAAGGTATAGATGCGAAGATTTCGAAAAGTGACGAATTGTAAATCCAATCTCTGTCATCTATATCTGGCTCATCAGATAAAACTACATCCACTGAAATTTCAACAGGAGTTTCTTTTGTTTTTAAATTTTCAATCAAGACTTTATCAGTATAAAGTTTGAATTCTTTTCTATCCGTATGAATTAATATATCCTTTTCAATCTTTGGGAAACTCATATAATGTTGTTTATTTACTACAAAAATAGTATATTTGTCGTAAATAAGCAACAAAATGAATTCTAAAAAAACAATTATTCTTCCAAAGTATCAGAAGATTTTTGAAAACATCGGTGAGAATATAAAACTAGCTAGGAAGAGAAGAAAGCTAACAACCGAGCAAGTTTCAGAACGTGCAGGTATTCATAGAGCTACCCTTTATCGTATTGAAAAAGGTGACCCAGCTGTAGCGATTGGTTTGTACTTTAATGTATTTAGGGTGCTCAATCTTCAAGATGATTTTCTAAAGTTAGCGGTGGATGATGAATTTGGTAGAAAACTGCAAGACCTTGATTTATTATAAATATTATGGCAACAGGAAAATTTGACATATACGTATTTGCAGATTGGGCAGCTTTAGAGAAACCAACCTTGGTAGGCATACTTTCCGCTCACTTTGCTAAAGGAAAAAAAGCATTTAGTTTTGAGTATGACAAGGATTGGTTAAAAACCAATGCACAACGATTGTTAGACCCGGATATAGAGTTTTATTCGGGGCCACAATATCCAGCTAACAAAGAGAATTTCGGTATTTTTTTAGATAGTATGCCAGACACTTGGGGTAAGACCTTAATGAAACGTAGGGCTGCTCAAGATGCTAGAGCAAAGAATGAAAAGGCACCTACACTCTATGAAATAGATTATTTACTTGGGGTTTTTGACGAAAGTAGAATGGGTGCTTTGCGTTTTAAAACTGAACTGCAAGGACCTTTTTTAGATAACGATGCTCAAAGCCCAACACCACCGTGGTCTTCGCTTGGAGAATTACAAGAAGCAGCTAAACAGTTAGAAAGTGATGACCAAAGTGAAGCCGTAAGAAAATGGATTGCTGTATTGATAGCGCCAGGTTCATCATTGGGAGGTGCTAGACCAAAGGCAAATATTTTTGACCTTAAGAAGAATCTTTGGATTGCGAAGTTCCCATCAAAGACAGATACCATTGATAAAGCCGCTTGGGAGTTTTTAGCCTATAGACTAGCAACTGCCGCAGGTATACATATGGCAGATTCTAAAATAGAAAAGATAAGCGGTCAGTACCATACGTTTCTGACCAAAAGATTTGATAGAGAGACTGAAAAACGCATTCACTTTGCTTCAGCTATGACGATGACAGGTAATACAGAGGATATTATAAAAGAGTCTGCGCCAAGTTATCTCGAAATTGTAGAATTCATAGAAAATTATGGTGTGGATGTCGAGGCTAATTTACATCAACTTTGGCGACGTATAGTATTTAATATAGCGATATCTAATACGGATGACCATTTGCGAAATCACGGATTTATATTAACCGAAAAAGGTTGGGTTTTATCGCCTGCTTATGACCTAAACCCCTCGATAGAGAAAGATGGTTTGTCTCTAAATATAGATATGGATGATAACGCTTTAAGTTTTGATTTGGCTAAAAGTGTTGGCGAATATTTTAGATTAAATAATACAGAGATGGAAACTATTTTAAACGAAGTGTTATCCGTAGTGAAGAATTGGAAAACTGTGGCACAAGAAATAGGAATCAAAAATGCAGAAATTGAATTGATGGCTGGAGCCTTCAGGTGGTAAGAGAAGCAAGAAAATCAGATGAGTTATATAACAATTAAAAACGATGAGCAGAAAAATTATGGGTTGGTTCGCAAAACTGACTTAAATCTAAGAGCAAAATATCCCGAACTTCAAACCTTTATTTATCAAACTTCGGACGACTCTTTCATCATTTATATCAAAAACAGAAAGGTTGATTTTGGTACTATCGAAGAAGAATTTGAAAAATCCATTAAACCAATTTTTCTTCCAGTTGCAATTTCTACAAGAAAACCTAAAGGGAAAACCAAATTAATTCCATCTTTAGAGGATAGGGATATCCCCAATGGAATGCAAGGGGTGCTAATGCCAATGTCTCGATGGGCAGATATGTTAATGTCTAAGTTTCCACATATTAATTTTTATAAAATAACGGATGAACAAGGGATTTTAAACATACATATAGCTAATTACTGGATAGAACAAAACGGTATCAGAAAAAAACAGTTTTTGACAAGGTTTCAAGAAGGGAATCTCATAGATTTCTTAAAAAGACACCAAAGTGGGCTGGAATTTAGAATACATATAGACGAACTTGACAGTCCGCCAACTCAGCAGAATGGGTTTTCAAAAGATGAAGCTACTGTTTACTATTGCAATCATATTGTTCGAAACAAGCCTAAATTCATACAACGTGACGAATCAATCTGGTACGATAATATCAATGCTATTTACGAAGGTAATTTTAGAAAAAATGGTCTCTTCTTTCTCAACGAAAATGAGTATGCGTGTTATATTGACTTTAGCGTCTTTCCAAATGTAGATTTGCGCTATTGCATCTTGTTATACCAACGTATATTCTTATCGCCGCCCATAATCAAAAATATGGACGAGTGGTTCAAACAGCTATCCATAAAAAGGTCAGATTTCCTCGAATTAATTCTGCGTGAACGTATCACGTTGATTCTCGTTCAGGATATTTCACGTTATGACAGGAAGTTTCTTGACGAAGTTTTTGCTTTAAAACCCGATGCTATTGTTTCTAGAAGAGCTGTAGCTTGCTTGCAACAATGTGATATAGTTGAAACTGCGGATAACTACCTATTTGGTGATGGGATTTCTATAAAAGAACTAAAATTTATAAGTGAGATAGTTGCGAAAAAAAGCAAAATGGATGCTTCTATCCTTTTTAAAACGTTGACCTGGCCCATTACTGCCAAGCGTGAAAGTTTTGACGTTTTACAATTGGGAGGAATTCTAAGCGCTTCGGTTTATGGTGTAAACAAAATTATTGACAATCCACCTCAGGGAAACATTAGTGAGAGTAGTGAGTTTATGCTCAATGTATTTTCCTATGCGGCGCACCTTTCTAATTCATTGAATGCTACATATTTCCCAGTAAAAGGACAAGACGGATTTACGGATGCTACCTACACAGAAACTATGGGTACTTTATTAAACTTCTATAAACGGGCAACAATCAATTCTCTTAAAGATTTTGTTGATGGTGAACAACAGCTAATAAAGGGGAACACACTTATAGAACCAATAGAGCTTATAAAAATGAATGACTACATACCAATACTGGAATTGGAAGAAGTTCTGAGCAAAGAGATTGTATATCCCAACAGCAAGAGGTTGCTTGAAGTTTTGGCTGGTCTCAATCCTGAAGAACAAAAGCAAAAGGTTGAATTGTATAATACCGAAGTGCAAAAGTTTCTGAAATCCCAAAGAAAAACAGGCGTCATTATAGATTTAAGTGCGCAAACACTTAATCTAGCTATTGGTGTGGCCAGTGGTGTACCCACTGGGCCAATGTTGTTCGTACTTAAGCTGTTGGGAAAAAAAACCTTAAGAAGTTTAAATCCCGTTCGTGGATTAATGGAAAAAATTGAACTGGCTATGAATCAAGATGAGAAAGACACTAAAAATATTCACTACCTCTCTCGTATTAACAGAGTAGCTAAATTGAAAGAGTATTAGGTATGGATAGAGAAGAAAGAATAAAACAATATTTAGCATTTATAGAAGACGAAAAGGCGTGTAAATTATCTGAAAATGCAAAACTAATCCAATCCTTCATTAGCTTTTGTGAAACCATAAACATTAAAGTGAGGCTAAGTGATTTTGACTACCAAATGGGATTAGGTGTTTTATGTAATTGCGAAAATATAGTACTCAGACTTAATGAACATATAAGTGTGGATAAGGAAGGTTTGGTAGATTTTCAAGTTCTCTCAGAATTATTTGAAAAGAAATTGTTTTCTGAAGGTGCACTTTTTGCACCAAACTATATTCTATTTGCTAGCAATTATTTTAGAAGAGGATTTTATTCTGGCAATAATTTCGCACCAAGGTTTATTGAGCATTTTTGGAAACACGATTTTCAGTATAATGACGTGAGTATTGCATTGGATTTAGACAGAGTGCGAATAGACATCCGTGGTCCAGTCCTTATTGAAGAAGATACCTGGTATGGTGGAAAATTCACCAAAGAGATTTCAAAAATAAAAGATGGTGTTTCCAGCTTAAGACCACCACAATATTTAGACGATATAGAACTTGATTTCCTTTTTTCAAAAGCATATGCGTTGGATGTGTATTGGTACACATATGATGAAATCAAAGTTTTCCAAGCATTAGAATTTAAGCAACCAAGTATAACAATTAATATAAATGAAGTAAAATATTTTCCAGTACGCTATGTTCACGCGGAATTTGATATGAATTCAAAAGTATTTCGCCATTTTGATGGGGCACTGCAGCTCTATACCGAAGATGAATATTTCGAAAGAAGAGATAATAACTTTAACACCAAGACTAAAGGTGAATATCAAGTAAAAAGTAAATCAAAAAAGTTATTTAAAATCAACGGCGATTTGTCCGTTGAAGACTGGATTAAGTTTATAAGTCATTTCTTTGCGAAGAATCCTCTGATTTTAGAATATTTTGAGGGTAAAGAACCAGATTACTTGACCCCTTACCTTAATGCTTTTAAAAAAAGTAAAGGAATTAAAATACCGTGCTGAATCAAAGTCTGTATAAAACTATCAGGAAGAGCTGCACTTCCATATGCATCCAATAAAACATAAACTTTTACATTTCGTTGAGCAGCTTCTTTCAGGCAAGCGGCTATATCATTTCCCGTTTCATCGTTCTCATAAATATAGGTTTGAAGATGTATCTCTTTTTGTGCACCTCGAATTATTTTTTTTAGTCGAATAAAATACTCTTCGCCAGAATGCAGCAATTGAATATACTCATTGTCACCTTTGCTATCGTGTAATTGTTTTTTTTGTTTTTCAGTTGTTGATTTATGAATCATCAAATGCTTATTATGATTTATTTTTTTGAAATTTATATTTCACGTTAAGGTATCTTTCGATTTCATTGAGGGTAAAACAAATCCTATTGAAATTAAAATAACCGCCCCGGCAATAATAAAAGGATAATAAAAACCACCGGTAACCAACCAAGTTCCTAAAATGGGACCTAAAATCTGACCAATACTGTTTGTTGAACTTTGTATTGAAATATTTCTACCAGTATTTGTTTTGGATAACAAGGATACAGCAGACAGCAAATTAGGTGTAACCATAGCACCACCAGCAGCAAACACCACAATTAAACCGTACACAACAAATTCATTTTTGAAAAAAGGAAAGGCAATTAATGAAATTCCTGAAATGAATAACCCAAAGCCGATTAGCTTTTTAGTAGATAGAATCTTTTCCCCATAACTCGCAAATACAGGCTGCAAAACAGCCATTATTGAACCACACAGCATAAAACCAATACCAACCTGGTTGCTGTTAAACCCTAATTCGTCTTTACCGTAGATTGAAAAAACAGTTTCAAACAAGGTCACTACAAATTGGATGACAAATGATAGCGCCAATAGGACAAGGAAATATTGGCTGAACGAGAACCGAAAAGTGAATTTTTGAGTTGTAAATTTATGGATGCGAACAGAATTTTTTAGCCATTTTACAACAATGACTAAAACAATAGAACCTAATAATGCAGCGAATAAAAAAGGTGTGGAAAATCGACCCAAATGTAGTTGACCAATTGCATACTCAAAATGAAGGTCTGATTGCGAAAGAAAGCCACCGATAACGGGTCCAAAAATAACCCCTGAACTAATGGCTACACCAGACCAGGCCATTATCTTCGTTCTACGTTTTTCTGAAGTAATATCACTTAAATATGCGTTGCTGACAGGAATAACTGATGAAGTGAAAACACCACCAAAAATCCGAGCGATATATAGCATCGTAAGTGATGTTGCAAGCCCAGTTAGCAATTGCATTATTACAAAGCCAATCAAACCAATAATAATGACGGGTTTACGACCATATCTGTCAGATAACTTTCCCCAAACGACAACAAAAATTAATTGAAATAGAGGATAAATGCTGGTAAGTAACCCAATATGGAAGTTGATTAAATCGGTGTCGAGATTGTCTTTTAAAGCTAATCTTTCGGTATAGTAGGGAAGGGTTGGCAATAAAATACCATAACCCAACATCACTACAAATAAACTCAACAGGATTAAAGATATCCTGTTGAGTTTTTCTTTTCTTTCCATCTATTTTTTACCGATTTTTCGCTTTAATAATTGCGCATTAATAGCTACTATAATCGTACTTAAACTCATAAATACCGCACCAACCGCAGGACCTAAAACAAAGCCTGAAGAATATAATACACCAGCTGCTAAAGGAATAGCCACGACATTATATCCCGTAGCCCAAATCAAATTCTGAATCATTTTATTGTAGGTGGCTTTTCCAAAGAGAATTAAATTGGCAATATCCTGTGGATTACTGTTGACCAGAATGATATCTGCTGTTTCGGCGGCAACGTCCGTACCTGAACCAACCGCAATTCCCACATCAGCTTTGGCAAGTGCGGGCGCATCATTTACACCATCACCCGTCATCGCTACAAAATCGCCTTTGTTCTGTAACTCTTCTACAATTTCAACTTTTTGATGTGGCAATACTTCGGCGTAGTAACCATCCAATCCAAGTTTTTCACTCACAGCCTTAGCGGTTTTTTCGTTATCGCCAGTTGCCATCAGGACTTTGATATTGTTCTTTTTAAATATTTTGATAGCTTCCGCAGATTCAGGTCTTATTTCATCAGCAAGGGCAATGTATCCTGCTAGTTGTCCATCAATTAATATAAATACAACAGTTTCAGCAGCGTCACTATAAGCATCTTCAGGAATAGTTATTTTTTCATCCCTTAAATAGCCCGGACTAACCACTTTTACTTGTTTGCCTTCCACATTTGCCTCTACGCCTTTACCTGTAATTGCATTAAAGTTTTCAGGATTGGGAATAGCAACCTTATCTTCCTTAACTTTTTTTATAATACCAACGGCAATAGGATGTTCCGAACTTTGTTCCAAGGCACTTGCAAGCCGCAACACTTCATCTGAAGAATACTTCTCATTTACCGATTCGATTCGTGTAACCCCAAAATCACCTTTGGTCAATGTTCCTGTTTTATCAAATAGAAGAACGGATATTTTACGGGATTCTTCAAAGGCAGTTCTATTACGAATCAATAATCCGTTTTGAGCTGAAACAGCGGTCGATATAGCGACTACAAGGGGAATGGCAAGACCCAATGCGTGTGGACAAGCAATGACCATAACGGTAACCATTCTTTCTAAAGCATAGACAAATGGAAAGCCTAAAATCAGCCATACTGCTAATGTTCCAAAACCAATAACCAAAGCGATATAGGTTAACCATTTTGCAGCCCTGTCTGAAAGATTTTGCATCTTGGATTTGGTTTTCTGCGCTTCCTCGACCATTTTGATGACTTTGTTGAGATAGCTATCCTTTCCAGTATGCTCAACTTTTACTTTTAATGTACTATTGCCATTTACAGAACCACCAATAACCTTATCTTTTTCTTCTTTCTTTACTGGTTTCGATTCTCCTGTTAGCATTGATTCATTAAGGTAACTTGAACCTTCAACAATGATTCCGTCTGCTGGAACTTTCTCTCCAGGTTTTACCAATATCACATCATCCTTTAGTAAATCTTCAAGAGGGATGTCTTCTATGATGTCGCCTTTTACCCTGTGCGCTTCCGCAGGCATCATACTTACCAGTAACTGTAAAGCTTTTGACGCACCTAACACACTTTTCATTTCTATCCAATGACCAAGCAACATTATGGCTATAAGTGTTGATAGCTCCCAGAAAAAGTCTTCACCTCTTAAGCCAAATACAGTAGCTGTACTATAAAAATAAGCTACAGAAATTGCCATAGAAATCAAGGTCATCATTCCTGGCGCACCTTTTTTGATTTCAGACCAAAACCCTTTTAAAAATGGCCACCCACCATAAAAATATACAACAGTGGAAAGTGCAAAAAGGATGTATGGATTTCCTGGAAGTAAAAATTCATAACCAAAAAATTCTTGAATCATTGGTGAGAAGAACAATATGGGGATGGTAAACACGAGTGTTACCCAAAACCGTTTTCTAAAGTCTGCAATCATCATTTTATGATGGTCGTGACCCATTTCGCCGTGACCAGGGCTATGACCGGAATGGTCTCCACCACCCTTTTTCATTTTTGAATGATCCATTTTGGAATGATCTTCTTTTTTGTGTTTCATCTTCGAATGGTCCATTTTCGAATGGTCCATTTCTTTGTCTTTGTGATCTTTGTGATTGTCCATAGTATTCTGTTTTAGGTGTTGGGATATTTTAAATTATGTTTTTTAAGATGGTCCGTCAGTATATTTGCAACACTATAGTTGCGATACCAGCGTTTATCTGCGGGAATGATATACCAAGAAGGATCATCACAGTTGGTTATTGCCATATTGTAAGCAGCTCTATAGGCATCCCATTGTTTCGCCGCCTTTTCATCTGCGATACTGTATTTCCAGCGTTTATGGGGTTTTGAAAGTCGTTCCTGAATACGCTCTTTCTGTTCTTCCTTGGAAATATGTAGGAAAAATTTAAGTACGTGAATGTTGCTCAGTCTTAAATGCTGCTCCAAGTATTTTATAAGTTTGCAACGGTGGGCTAACACTTCCTCCGAAAGTGAATTTGCTACCATAGGCATAAGTAGATCTTCGTAATAGGAGCGGTTAAAGACCTGGATCATACCCTTGGGAGGAATGTGCGGATAGACCCGCCATAAAAAGTCGTGTTTCAACTCTTCCTCGGTCGGTTTTTTAAAAGATTTGACCTGAACGCCCTGCGGGTTCATACTGCTAAGGGCATGACGGATGGTACCGTCCTTACCCGAGGTATCCATGCCCTGCAGGACAATAAGCAATCCAAAACGTCCATCGGCATAAAACTTGTTCTGAAGCTCAAAAAGTTCCTTGCGTAGCCGTACCAAGTCCTTCTTGGCCTCGCTTTTTGAAATGCTCGAGGACGGTTTGGTCGAAATTTCATCTAAATCTATCATTTTTAATGTTTTATTTCAAATTAGTATCTGGTCAATATTTTTTATCTTTTTATTTGTCGTAGGTATTCCTTTCAAAAATTCCATTTTAAGCGGGTATAAATGGTATTGAACAATAAATCATAATTATTTGTATTTCCAAATAAACTTTGCGAAATAATCGACAAATCAAATTGTTCGCCCATGATGATATTCAGGGACGGGTTTATAAAAACCGCATTATCGGCGGGGGAATAAAGAATGTTCATACCTACGTTTGTTATGGCACTGAATTCATAGGATAGCTGGGTAAAAAAGTTATGCGTAAACGGGGACAGGTTTTTTACATCCAGATTTATTGAAACCAAATTTTCAATGGCATTTTGATTCGCCCCTGCTGAATTGTAAAAATACGCCCCATACAGGTACAGCGAATTTGGAAGGGCATAGTCCACAGAGACCGAAGAAATGAATGTCCCTGAATCTCCAGCAAAGTTTTGGTAGTTTCTGAAATAAGAGAGTTCCGTCTTAAGCCCGGCGTTCTTGATGTTTCCCGCCCATCCGGCTCCGGCCACAATATCGCGTTTATAGACCCCACCTAGCAATTGTATATCGTAATTCCATTTGTTGAACTTGTACAGTGCCGCGGCAATCAGTTCGTCAGGGTCATCGGTGATCTTTACCGCCATATCCAATGTATAGTCCGTATCCTTAAAATATTGTATGCGCAAGGCATCGCTTCCCGGCCGTTCCTCATAGTCGAAATCAATAAATGAATAGGCGTTAAAAATGTCGTTGGGGTTGAATATCCTGTCCACGCCCCAATTCACCCTTTGCCGCCCCAAAGTTACCTGCCAAGTGGTACCCTGCCATTGAACCCAAAAACGGTCCAGTGTTGTATTTAGGAGAACATCCTTTTTTTCCACAATATTGGCCGAGAGGTCAATTATCCCATCGTCCTCAATACCGGTCAACAATGGATTGGCCGTAATTTGGTCGCCCACAAACAGCCTGTTCCTTACCTCAATGCCCACTTTCCAATTATCGGAAGGGTACCACCTAAAGTTGAGCCGGTTATGGAGCAGGGAGTTGGTGGTAATGGAATCCAGGTCAGTAAAGGAAGTGGCCTGGAGCCCTTTTACATAACCGCTCAGTTCCCATTTCTTTTCTTTGGCCTGCGCCATGGCCTTGCTGTTGTACAACATTATCAATAATAGGGTATAGAGGTAAAACTTCATTGCCTTGCTAATTCCTGTTCAGTATTTTGTTGAATGTCGGACACCACTTTGCCGTCTTCGAGCGTTATAACCCGCCTCGCCCTTTTTATGACCCGTGGGTCGTGGGTCGAAAAAATAAAGGTGATATGTTCCTCCAAATTCAATTTCAGCATAATATCCAATAAGTTTTCCGCCGATTTAGAATCCAGGTTTGCCGTGGGTTCATCGGCCAGTACAAACCGGGGTTTGGAAGCCAGGGCCCTTGCCACGGCGACCCTTTGCTGCTGCCCGCCCGAAAGCTGGGATGGCTTTGAACCCGATTTGTCCTTTAGGCCAACGGCTTCCAACATTTCTTTTGTTCGGTCCTCACGTTTCTTCGTAGGCCAGTTTTGCAGCAGCATTATAAACTCGATATTCTCCTTGGCCGAAAGCACCGGTATCAGGTTATAGGCCTGAAATACAAAGCCGATGTGCCTTAACCTGAAATCGATCAGTTTGCCCCCGGATAATTTCAGGATGTCGCTGCCATCGATCATTACCGAACCGTTACTGGCATCGTCCAAACCACCGATAACATTTAGTAATGTGGTCTTGCCCGAGCCCGATGGCCCAACAATGGCGGTAAATTCCCCTTTTTCAAAGTTTAGGTTTACCTTATTTAGGGCATACACCGGAATGGTATCCGGATTGTATATCTTGCTTACGTCTTTTGTTTCTATGACATTCATGACTTTTTGTATTAATTTTGTTTGCTAATAGCTTCGTTAGGTTTTAACATTAAGGCCTTTACGGCCGGATAGATGGAAGTGAGCACAGCTGTAAGGATGACCAAAACGGTTATCAACACATAGACCCTGGGTTCCAATGTTGGATAAACAACGTCACTAAAACCCCAACCTGATAAGGCTTCAGAAAACAGGCTCAAGTTGATACCGTTATAACTAAGGATTGAAACGGTAACAAATCCAATAAGCATCCCCACGGCACCGCCCAAAATAGAAAGGTAGGTGGTTTCCACAACAATCATGGTAAATACACGCCGCCTGTTCATTCCAATGGCCATTAATATCCCCAATTCCTTGTAACGTTCCAATATGGACATCAACATGGTATTTACTATCCCAAAGGCAAGTGCAATAAGCACAATTATAGTCATTATAATATCCATTTGGTAAATCATATCGCTGATAAGTTCCAATTCAGGATTTGCCTGCCGCCAATCTTGGACCAATACATCCGGTTGGCTGAATTTTGACTGTAGGAAAGCAAGATAAGTGGCTAATTGTTCAGGTTCTTTGAGCTTAATAACTATCTTGTTGTATTGCCCTTCAATTCCTGCCAGTTTGGTGACATCATAAAGGTCGGCATAAACTAACATTTCCTCATCCCTAGTTTGGGTGGCATTGTATAGGCCTGTAATCCTGAACGTTGAGGATATCAATTCCCCGCTTTTGCCTTCAAAGCCCAATACTACTTTATTCCCTGGTTTTACATTGAGTTTTTTGGCCAGCCTTTCGCCAAGGATAATTGGGTTCCTTACCTTCTGGCTAAGGTATTCCCCAGTAGCCAACCTTGATTTTAGCATTGTGGTTTTTTCTTCTGCCCCGGGCAATATACCTATAAGGATTACATTGGAAGAATTGCCGGCCGAGGCGATGATACCTGATACTTCGGTACGAGCCGTGGCGGCTTTTACTTCATCATCCGTTCTAATTTCCTTCAGTATTCTTTCCCCGTTAGGGATGGTTATGGTCAATTTTTCGTTCTTTATAAAATCGGGGTTCTGGATTTGTATATGCCCGTACTTATATTCAATACCATCCTTTAAGGCTTCCATGTGCAAACTATCCGAAACGGCCAGAATAATAACCGTTGCCCAAATACCAATTGCCAATGAAATGACCACGACCAGGCTTCGGGTCGTGTTCCTCCAGATATTTCTCCATGCTATTTTTAAAAGTGTTTTCATGTGTTTATATTTATTGTTTTTTAACTGTCACATGCGGTTCGCTATTAATCATTCCCTTGGGTGATAACGCTTTTAGCATGCTCGTTTCATCTGTCGATATTTATTTTTTTGATGCCACAGGCTTTAAACTTGAAATCTGATGTATGGCATAAATTGACAATAGGATCGAAATGACAAGTATGATCAGGGTATGTTTTGTGAAAACACCAAAATCGACCGTAGTGGGCATTATGGGGTCAATCCCAAACGATTCCCAACCGTCCGCTACCTTGCCACGAAATTGGATGGGATTTACCTTGAAATAATTAACAATAGGATAGCTCGCTAAAAAACCCAGGACTGCACCAAAAAGTGCCATAAAAAATGTTTCGATCAATACCATAAGCTGCATTACCTTTTTCCGCATACCAATGGACAATAATATTCGTAACTCGGTCATCCGTTCGTGCGCCATCATTATAATGGTGCCGAGAATGCTAAAACTAATAAGTACATAAAGTAGCACTACTATAATGACGCGTAGCGCGTCTATAAGGCCGATGGACTGGGTGAGCATTGGCAACATTTCCTGCCAGGGTTTGACGATAAAATCAGTATTCAGGTTAGGTTTCAAGTTCGCTATAGCCTGTTCCTGGGGTTGGTTTGGCCTCAAAAAGACCGGGATGGAAGTAACCCTGTCATAGGCACCATACAAGAATTGGGCATCCTCAAGTTTTAGTATCACGATATTATTGTCTAGGTCCGGGGAGCCCAGCCTTATAATGCCGGAAACTTCATATTTATCGGCAGCACTGGCACCGTGATAGCCTTCGCCCACCAGCACCAGGCTGTCCCCGACCGAAATATTCATTTTTTCGGCCAGCCCTTTGCCTACCAAAGCCTGATTGTTGGTTTCGCCAAGATAGTTTCCCTGGATGATCTTTTTATCAAAACCTGTTATATTTTTCTCCTTATCGGGATCTATGCCCATTACCAATGTGCCCTTGGTCATCTTATTGGTAGCTGCCAGCGCAACCGATTCCAGGCGGTATGAAAAGCCTTTTATTCCTTCCGTGCCTTCAAGTGCCGTTTCCAGGCTGTCATTTGGCACAAAGGAATTGTGGAGCGATTTATCCTCCCAATACCCTTCCTGCTGAATTTGAAAATGCCCGCTGTACACGCCCACCAGGCTATCTACCATCTGTTTGTTCAGGCCCAGTAGCAGGCTGTCCATTATATTGGCTAAAATTATTGCGAAAACTATGGAAGCTACTGTTATCAGGGTCCTTCGCCTGTTTCTCCATAAGTTTCGCCAGGATAGTTTAATAATCATTTATTTAAGGTTTTTTAGGTTTCTTAAAGAGAAAAAATTATCATCCATAGGTTGGTCAAATGCTATGGATTTATATTCCAAAGTGGTTTTATTGCCAGGTTCATCGGCCGGGGTTATCTCCAAAAGGCTGGTTACGGTGCGGCCTCCCATTGTTTTAATGTTCTTGCCCAACAGGGTGTTTACCAGTTCCCCTTCTTCATCGTAATAGGCCAGTTTCAGGAAAAGGGATTCTTCCACATCTACCCAGGCTTCCACCTTTCCCCAGACCACGGAGGCTTCCTCTTTGGGTTTTAAAAGGATCTTGTAGGCTTCCCTGCCGCTTATTTCTTCCTTCCCTATCAGTATATGGTCGTAATCATTGACCATGGAAGATTGCTTTACCAGATCGTCATTGGTAAAATCGGAGCCCATCCAACTTTGCATCATACTGGATGGCGGAAGCTTTATACTGCGCTCTATACGGGGCACCCAGTTGTAGATCTCGTCCCCCCTTTTCAGGAAGGCCGTTCCCTGGTCCCTTGCCGGACCTGTTATTAAAATCATCATAAGATCGTTTCCCTTTGTCCATAATTTTAAATCTATTTCTCGGGTCCATTTGGGCCTGATGATATTTAAGGTCATCGTGGCGGAACTGGTCTTGCCAAGCCTTTTATTGTCGGCTTTTTCTATAATATCCCTGGCGTTGTCCTGGACAGGGGCTGTGCCACTTATAAGGAACAGGGTAATGGTGGCCATGGAAGCAAGTTTGATAAATGATTTAGTTTTCATATGTTGATATTTATTGTTTTTCAATGGTTATATGGAATCGCCTTATATCTTCATTGGTGTTTGCTTTCGCAAACTTGTTGTTAATGGCGATTTCATACTGTTCTATTTAAATGTTATCGTAATTTTTTTCTCATTGCTTCTGAAATGTTTTCAGCATATACGCCATAGGCATCCACCAGAAGGCCCTTAATTCCATTTTTTGATGAAATGGCATAGAGAACGCTATTGTCATCGGTACTGCTCATTCCTTCAAAACGGTACACTTCCTCTACCTGAAAATCTTCGGGACGTATTTCTATTTTGAGCGAAGCACATTCCAAACATTCAGGTTTTAGGTTAAAATCATATGTATAGCCATTTCCCTGTAAATCGTTTATGGCTTCAGAAAGTGTATCGTAATTTTTCATCTGTCTTTATTTATAGTTTATTGTAAAATAGCTGTTATCTGCTTCTGAAAATTTCTGAAAAGTCAATAAACCTTTTTCATTTAATTTTTCGATAACGGTATAATTGAGTTGCTTAATGCGAATTCCCCAGGCATAGGCTTTAATATTAATTTTTGATTTTATAGTGTTTTTCCCATCCTCTAATTTTCGGTCATAAATTTTTATGATGCTTTTGGAACCAAAAAAGTTTAACAAGCCCGAGTCAAAACTCATTTCCAATTTAATATCTTTCAAGTTTTGTAAATCGTAGAGCTTTTTAAAATTTTCAGAAATGGTATTAATTTCGGTTTCTTTTGATTTTGGATTGGAAAACGGAAAAGCCATTACCATTACACTTGCCTCATCAGGCTTACAGCGATAGGTTGTGGTGTATTTATCGGTCGATTTTTTGTCCTCATCGAACAATTCCGTAACCACCTCAATTTCATAGTATCCATTTTTCTTTATTGTTTCACCAGCTTCAAAAGTTTGTTTGTTTAGAAAAGAGCCTTCTTCATCAAAATTTTCTCGAACAACAACTCTACCTGAAATCTGCCCAATGAGCATTTCAGTTTGTCCAGTCATTGTGATGCTGAATAAAGTGATTAGTACTATAAAGCCTTGTTTTCTCATATATGGTGCATTAATTTCTTTACTTCTTTCGCCATAATATCGCTCAAATCAATACCATTTGAAGGATGTGGAATAGTATTACAAGTTACAATTTTTTTCACTCCAGAATCCAGCAAGTCCTGATAGGCATTACCGGAAAAAACAGCGTGAATTCCAACACATATTGGAGGTTTCATCCCCGCTCCTTTTAAATGCTTTACAGTTTCAATCATTGTTCGGGCTGTGGAAATAATGTCATCTACTAAAATAGGTGTGGCATTCTTGTACTTATCCACATCGGGAACAGAGACTTCTACATCACGGTCACCGTGACGCACCTTTTGTAATACCGTAAATGGTGCTCCTGCATTTTTGGCGACTTCAGAAACCCATTGTTCACTTTCCGAATCAGGCCCAATAAGTACCGGGTTTTCAATGTTTTCTTTTATCCATTCTGAAATGGCATCGGCAGCGTGAATCACTTTATTTGGAATTTGATATACTTCTCCCAACGAACTAATTCTGTGCAAGTGAGGGTCAACCGTGGTAATGCTATCGGCGAAACCAGAAATCAATTTTCCGAAGAAACCGGAAGTCACTCCTTCTCCTTCATTAAATACTTTGTCCTGCCGCATATACGCCAAATAGGGTGCTACCAAACAGGTACACATAGCTCCTAATGATTTGGCTGTGTGGCTTAAAAAATATAGTGACAACAGTTTTTCGTCCGGTTCGTGCAAGGTGCATACCAGTACCACACATTTATCTTTAACATCAGACAATATGCGCGTGTATGATTCCCCGTCAGGGAATTTCCTTAATGTGGCTTGACCCACTTCAGCATCCATTTTTGTAGCCATTAGTTCTGTGAGTTCTTCATTTCCGGGAAGACTGAATAATATTGTTTTCATAGTATGTTCTTTAATTTATAGTTATGATGTCGTTATGGTTGTTTTCATATTCCAAGGCATAATTAAGTTCACCTTTGGATTCAGCATATATGGTATAAAGCAGTTGGTTCTCTTCGATTTGTTCTCCCAAATGCACATTTAGAAGAATCCCTGCCGATTTAGATTGTGGTGCTCCAGAAAGCTTGGCCAGTTTTGCAATTTTACGGTTATCAATTCGTTGCAAAACGCCTGACTTTTCAGCTTTAATTTCAATTTTATAAGGTGCTAAAACTGGTTTTGAAAATTGACCTTGCGCCTTACAAATGGCTACGAATTTTTCATATGCTTTTCCAGATTTGAGAATTTTATGTGCGGTTTCCTGTCCCTTTCCTTTTTCTACTTTTCCAGAAAGTTCTAATAGTTCAGTAGCTAAAAGCAATGCTCTTTCTGTTAAGTCTTTAGGTGCATCTTCCTCATTTTTCAAAACTTTTAATATATCTATGGCTTCTAAAGTTGGACCGATACCCCTTCCAACAGGCTGCGTGCCATCCGTAACTACAACTTTTACATTCAACCCAACAGCAGTTCCAACGGTTTCCATATGATTTTTTAGTTTTTCTGCCATTTCGGTACTGCGAACCTTGGCGGTTTCTCCCACGGGAATATCAATGACCACGTGAGTAGAACCAGCTGCTGCCTTTTTAGAGAGTACTGAAGCGATGAGCTGACCTTCGCTATCAATATCCAAGGCTTTTTCAATTTTAATGAGCACATCATCGGCAGGACTTAACTGCGCTGTACCGCCCCAAACAAAACATCCGCCTTCTTTTTCTACTACGGTCTTTATTTCCTCGGAAGAGAGCGTAACATTGGTCAGTACTTCCATTGTATCTGCTGTGCCTGCTGGCGAAGTGATTGCCCGTGAGGATGTTTTTGGCATAGTAAGCCCATACGCGGCAACAATGGCAACTACCAATGGTGTTGTCCTATTGCCAGGCAATCCGCCAATACAATGTTTGTCGACCACGATATCCTTGTTCCAGTTCAGTTGCTTTCCGGAAGCAATCATTGCTTTCGTTAGGTCGGATATTTCATCAATATCCATTCGGTCGCCAGCACAGGCAGTAATAAATGCCGAAAGGTGGATGTTGGAATAATCGCCTTCCACGATATCGGTTATGATGTTGTTATAGGCCTTATAATCCAGTTTTTTGTTATAGATTTTTGCCCTGACGTGGCTTAAGGATTCAATAGGCTCTAAATGGGAAACATATAATGTATCGTTTGGGGAAACATTGAGTTTTTTCGCAGCAGCATCTGATAGTCCGATTTCATTAGGCAACAGAATATCAGAATTCAGGACATTAAGACTTGCTACGATTGATGTATTTGCATTGGATATTCTTATTCGGGTAAGTGCCTCAAACCCTTCTGAAATACAGACGTGGCAATCATCGCGCATATACACTACATTTTCGTTTTGGGTATAGATTCCGAGATGTTTATATTTTAATATGTTTGAGTGTGTGTCCATATTTTATTGGTTGTTGTGATTTTTCGATTTATTCTATTTCTTCGATAGTGTATAATTGCGGAATTTCTGCATCCCACCCATAAGTTTCCTTGATGCCTTTTTGCAATGCTTCCGCACTTTCTTTTTCACCGTGTACTATGAAAATGCGCTCTGGCGTATTTTTTATTTTGCCCATCCATTCTATAAGTTCTTTATGGTCTGCGTGTGCCGAAAGCCCTTCAATTTCTGCAACTTCCATATGAAACGGCACCCATTTTCCGTACACTTTCAATTCCTTATCACCTTCCAATAATTTTCTTCCCCGAGTACCTTCGGCCTGATAACCCACAAAGAACAAAGTGTTGTTTGAATTTTGTGCTTGGGTTTCGAGATAGTTGAGCATTCTTCCGCCAGTAAGCATTCCGCTTCCTGCAATCACAATTTTTGGTTTGTTATCGGTTCGTAATTCCATAGTCTCGCGATAGCTGCTTACGACCGTAAAGTGCGAGCACATTTCGTCACATTCGTTATCTTCCAACCTGTGCCAATCTCTTGTGCGATGAAACAATTCTAATACACTTGCTCCCATTGGGCTATCCATTATCATTTGTATTTTTGGTATTTTCTTCTCTTTCAATAATTTCCAAAAAATCAGCATCATCAATTGGGCACGTTCTACTGAAAAACTTGGAACAAATAGGCTGCCACCTCTGTTGATGGTGTCATTGACCAATTTTTCTATCTGTGGAAGTGCTTCTACTTCATCAGGATGAAATCTTCCTCCGTAGGTGGATTCAATAAATAATACATCTGCCTTTTTTGGCTTTAATGGCGGAAACAGTAATAAATCGTTTGTTCTGCCTATATCGCCAGAAAACACAAAACGTTTCCTGTGTACATCCAACTCAATGTAAGTTGCTCCCAGAATGTGTCCATTATATTGAAATCGAGCCCTTATGCCATCAAACAATGGAATCCATTGTGATTGCGGAATTCCTTTAAAATGAGGGATAGTTTTTTCTACATCCTTTAGGTCGTACAATGGTTCAGCAGGATTATGTTTGGAATAGCCTTCTTTATTGGCACGTTCTGCTTCTTGTTCCTGAATTTTTGCACTATCATTCAAAATGATTTTTGCAATGTCCAAGGTGGGATTGGTACCATAGATGGGCCCTTTGAAACCTTGCTTTACCAATCTCGGCAGATAACCTGTGTGGTCCATATGGCCGTGGGTGAGCAAAACAGCATCAATATCAGCAACATTAACAGGTGGGTACTCCCAGTTTTTAAGGCGTAATTCCTTTAGCCCTTGAAAAAGTCCGCAGTCTATCAGTATTTTTTTATCTCCTGTATCCACTAAATATTTTGAGCCGGTTACCGTACCTGCTGCACCTAAAAAGTGGATGTTTATTTTTTTGTTTTTCATCGTTATAGTATTTATTAATGTCCACCACAGCAGGAAGGTGTGTTTCCTTTATCTTGATTTGATTTGCTCAATTCCGCTATCTCATTATACAGATTACGGGAATCTTCTTTGATAAAAAGCGCCAATTTCTTAACGGATTCAGGTTCAAAGTTTACCATCCCCAATACTATTTCAAGGGCTTCTTCAAGTAGTTTTGGATCATCTTCCAATGCTTGGTAAAATGGCTCTAAATCTATACTGTCCTTTTCTTTCAGTTCATCTGTTTTCATTTGTTCTATTTTTAAATTAAAAATGTATGTAGTGCTTTATTGAATTCTACATAGTTCTCTTGAATCTGCCAAAATATTTTTGTGCCTTTTTTTGTCAACCCCTATCTGCTCTAATAACGCAGGATTTTCGTGAAGCTCTTTACAGAGCACAATTCCCTTGTCCAATAGCTTTGATTTCTCAGCTTTGGTCAGCGTTGTCAATGCGGTCAATGGGTGCAGACCAGCTTTATCTATTCTGTCTTTTAACCCGTTATCCATTGGGTAATCCCAACTTGTCAATAATAGCCCAACGCATTTACCATATTGTACCGCATCACTTGTAAATCGTGTATTTGTATAGACGCCTCCTTTGTGAAGTTTAGTATCGTGACCTTTTTGGCGTTCCCAATTTTTTTCTACATCTAAAAATCTTGAATTGATGTATAATGGAATCTTCACGTTGCAAACTCGGCCTTGATCGCTATGGTATTTGCATTCAATCATATAATGATTATTGTCTTTTTGCGCTATCACATCTATTTCGTGTTGAACACAATTACCTTGGACAATAACATCAACTTCTGTATCAAAACCTTCGTGTGCCAATAGTTTGCCTACTAATTTTTCAAATGGAAAACCGGTTGGACCTAGTTCCATTAAAGCTTTTTTGAGCTTGTACTTTGAGGCACTTACCCTAGATTTTCGTTTTAGCATCTTGAAAGCCAACTGATAGATTTTTTTGGTTGTCATTCCTTCTTCAATCTGCTCTTGTACTTTCCGGGCTATATCTTGAATAATATCCTCATCTGCCCGTGAACGCCGCAGGGAGTTGATGAGTTTGTTTACATCAAAGGCTTCGTACTCACCAGAGTATTTTTTTATTAAGACTGATTTATTCATTGTTACATTTTAATAGTCATTACTGGTAATTCGGAGTGATTGGTTACACCCTCTGCGATGCTTTTAGAGAATAAGCTTAAAAAGCCTGTACGTCCGTGAGTACACATTGCGATTAAATCGGCATTTTTATATCGTAAATAATTGTTTATCCCTGTTTCTACGTCTGGTTCGTTATATACATTCATTGAGAAGTTATCCAAATCGGGGAATTTTTTCAGGAACTCCTTGATGGGATCCAACCCTTGTTCTATACTGTTAAAATCGGTCTGAGTATTGACCCTCAATAAATGGATATGTGCGCCGCATTTTTCAGCAATCGAAATAACCTGCTTAAATGCATCGCTTACATCTTGAAGAAAATCTGAAACAAAAACGATATCCTTAAAAGGAAAGGATACTTCTTCATCCTTGACTACAACAACTGGTACATCAGCTTTCCTAACAATTTTTTCTACGTTGCTTCCCATTAACTCACGTATACCGCCTCGGGTGCCACTACTTCCCGTAACTATAAAATCGTGATGAAAATGACCCGAATGTTTAAGGATATTTGCCTGACCACCATCAAATTTAAGAAAAGTCCTGCATTCAAGGCCTTGTCGTTCTGCTTTTTTCTCCAGTTCTCTCAGGTAGGCTTTTGCGATGCCTATTTGCTTTACTGTTTCTGGGTGCTGTTTTTCTTTTTGTTTATCCAACTTTACCCATTCTACGGGGGTTTTCATCAAATGGAAAAAATGGATTTCGGAATTGTAAAGCTTTGCCATTTCAATTCCGAGTTCTTCTGCTTTATTGCAATTTTTTGAAAAGTCTGTTGGTACGAGTATGTTTTTCATAATATTTGTTTTTAACTATTAATTAATGCTAATTTCATTTCCAGAAGGTTTTTGTTTTTCAAAACAATCCAGATTATATATGGTTGTTTCTGCAATATTGGTCAATGCGGTTTTGGTTAAAAAAGCTTGATGGCTTGTTATTAAAACATTGTTAAAG
>Ga0208013_1000061_pt1 | contig 116349 bp, 121 predicted proteins | sample 16_taG_FD_184091 | JGI IMG/M metagenome (GOLD analysis project Ga0208013, IMG submission 184091) | Marine viral communities from the Subarctic Pacific Ocean - 16_ETSP_OMZ_AT15313 metaG (SPAdes) (version 2) | ecosystem: Environmental > Aquatic > Marine > Oceanic | place: Pacific Ocean...
AGAGGCCGCAGAGGAAGTTCTTGAGGAAGAAGAGGAAGTTCTTGAGGAAGAAGAGGAAGTTCTTGAGGAAGAGGAAGAGGCTATGATAGTCCCCCCTGAGAGCAACCCATTTGGTGAAGTGGATTACCACTCATGGACAGTTCGAGAATTACAGGACGAATGTAGAGAAAGAGGACTTACAATTCGTGGCACCAAGTCAGAAGTCGTTTTGCGTTTGAGGCAACACGATGAAGGAATAACAATTACACAGGAAACTGAAAGCGAGACCGAAACCCCCTCGGAAGAGGCTGTTGAGGAAACGTCGGATGCCCCCTCGGAAGAGGCTGTAACCATGGAAGTGACTGAAAATGACAATAGTGGACAACAAGGAGAATATAGTAGCGAAGAAGAATGAACGAAGACATGAGATTGGCGTAAACCGCGATAATCCAGATGAAAAGATGGAGGTGTGGGTGCGCGACATTTCGTTTTTCGACGTTCAAAAAGCCGCCCAGAACCTCTTTCTTGTCGATGGTGACGACGTCAAACTTGACCTTGAAGGTTATTGGAAATACGCCTTCACCAATTGGATATTGAGAACTAATCCCGAACTCTCACCGGATGACTTAGCCAACGTTAATGCCTACGTAGGGCAGCAGTTAGCCGCGCTATTACCAAAGCCAGATGAACTTGCAGAGGTGATGCAGGGGGGTTTTACGAACGCGAACAATTGAGAGTTCAGCAGTTCCTTAAGAAACGGAAGATAGAATCTATCGAAGATTTTGGACTGCAGGCTCAGTTGTTCGCCTATATCGTGGCGAAACATTACAGCATATCGCTTACAGAGGTATATCAGATGGATAAGGAGATTTTCACCCAGTCCCTTGCTTGGGCGCTCGCAATCAATGATGAAGAAGACAAGGAAAGGAAAAGACAGCATATGCAAGACTCTACTGGAAATGAAACCGTGACTCTTGATTATTCATTCTTAGATGGAGAGGATATCTGATGGCGCTAGGTGCATTACTAAACTCACTTTCTGCAGTATCAAGTTCTCTTAGTGGGATAGGCAGTGCTATGAGTGGGCTTGGAGGCATCGCATCGGGTATCGGTGGTGCACTAAAGGGCATCTTCTCTGCTGTAAAAGGAGTAGCAATCAAGGCATTCACCAAGATTAAGGAGTTTTGGAACGAGCATCTCGCTCCCATTTGGGAGGGATTCAAGAATCTTGTTGCTCCTGTGTTCAAATTTATTGGGGCTCTTTGGAGAGGACTCGTCAAACTCATGAAAGGGGTTTGGAATGAAATCTTAGTTCCGATATGGGAGATTTTCAAAAATACGTTAGGGTTCATTTTCAATCTCATAACATTACGGTGGGGGAAAGCCATTGATAATATCAAGAATATCTGGGATATTTTAGTCGGCCGTCTTTCCGCTGTATGGAACAAGGTAATCACCCCTATCTGGGGAACTATGAAGAAGGTTGTTGGAGGTGTATTCAACGCTCTTGCTTCTACATGGGGTAAAATCTGGGGAGGTATGAAGAAGGTTGTCGGAGGTATATTCGACGCTCTTGCTTCTGCATGGGGTAGAGTGATGGGTGTGATGAAGAGCGTTTATGATAAGACGCTTGGTCCGGTATTCTTGTTCCTCAAAGATGGAGTGGGGGCTATTATTGACGCCTTGATGAACATACTGAAAACGGCTAAGGATATCATAGGTGGCTCATTGGGTAAGGTCTTCAATTTTGGTAAATCAATAGTGGGTGGAGGAAAAAATCTCGTTACCGGCGGTGGCGGTGGCGGTGGCGGGAGCACTACAGTAGGTACATCCGTTCAGGGTGGAGTCACTCAAACATTCAATATGTCAATAGAAATGAGCGGTGTAACAGACCGCTCAGATAAGAGAGCATTGGCTCGTGAAATGAGTGACTTAATTCAAGAGGAACTCGCAAGAAACATGGGCGGTGTGACGCAACGTGGTAGGTATGCATAATGCCTTCTGCTACTCCCATTAGACTCGTGCAAGAGAATGGTAGACTCATTGAGTTAGATGCTCAAGAGATGGTCCTGACTACAACAAGAAAGGTAGGCGGGTCGCCTATGCCCTTCAGTGGTAGCAAGCGTATAGGATTCGACCTTAACGTGAACCAAGCGATGATAAACATCAGAGGCATAATAGCCGACGATAGGAGTGCTGGAGCAAGCACGGCAGCATCAGCCGTGATTAACTTCGCAAGAGGCGGTGGGCTTGGACATAGACACGAAGCATTCGCAACAAGCACTAATCTCACTGCTCTGTTGGGCCAGAAGTTAGAGATAACCGACCTTTCTGGCACCAAGAGATACATCACTTTCACTTCGACGGGTTCTGGTGTCGCAAGGCATAATTCAGGTAATGACGATGTTCTAATCAACCTCTCTGAGGCAGATAGCACCGTTGTCGGCAATCTCGCCAGTGCTGTTAATACTTGTATCAATGATAGGTTCTCGGCTGCTTTATCGAGCGCAGTTGCACGGACTACAAATCCCGATGGCGATGAAGATAATTGGGGCGTTTCCATATCTATGGTAGCGAAAGGAGCAGTTTCCAATAATGGCACGCCGAGATTCATCCCCGATACAGGCGTCACTGGGGGATTCTTTTCCTCGGAAATCAACCCTTTCTCAGGCGGGTCTACAGGTAAGAAGAAATCGGCAGGCGATAAGGCCATGGACCTCTATGGAATACTCAATAATAGCGTAACAAAGGCTGGGAGAGAATTTGTAGGGCTTGCTATGATTATAGGCGGTATTGCTGCTGTTCCAGCCACTGGGGGCTTATCACTTGCTGGCTCACTTGCCGGCGTAGCAGTTGCGACTACCAAATCCAATGATGAGAACGATTACATCACAGGATTACAGATACCTTACAATTCATCTATCAAAGCGGAGGATGGAGAATTATATACTGCAAGGAACTTTTTCATGCCCACTGGATTATTTGGCGGAGTAAAAGGCTTGGGTAAGACTTCTGAGGGTAACGACTACCCAGCAAGTGTTGCGTTCGACCAAGGAGATAAGTTCACAGGCATTCAAGGCGCTGTACAAAAATTAGACATTATGTATGATGCCGGAGAGACAGTATACTCGTTCAACATGATATTCGCCCCAGTGGATAACTTGTTGTGATGATATGACTGTGATAGGCCGCTCCAATCATGCGTTCTTCTTTGATGGCGTGAGCGATAGTATCATTATTCCAGAAGGGCAGTTTACTGCGCTTGGTCATAAGACGCTTGATGGTGCGAGTGATGTAAGAAATATCCTCGATGAATCGCCGCACGGCCATCGTACACTAACTCCTTCATCTGGTAAGTTCTCCAATTATCTCGTCATCGAGGCTTGGATAATGCCAGATTGTGGCGGCACTGTGATAGAAAAGGAAGGGCAGTTCAAACTCACTGTAGGCAATGTAGATACTCCCGGCCCTGCAGTATTTGAGGTCTTTCTCAAGGATGGTGTGAGCACTCAAAGATTTCAACTTAGCACCGCTACTAAGCAGAGCACCAGATATGAGGGCACTGTTTATCCATCTTCTTCATATGGTGGGATTCATGATTCATACAACAGATTCACAGGTTTAACCTATGATGATGCTACTGACCTAAATCGTAACCACAGGCCTCTACTTCACGTAGTTGCAGCAGTTAAATCGACGGCGATAGAGTTGTATGTGAATGGGTCGATTGTAGTCAGTAAAGACATTAAGGATACCAATTTTACTTTGGCTAAGTCTAATGCTCATGTGTATGTAGGTGGTAAGGGCGGTCAGTTTAGAGGCGTCATCGAAGCCGTGCATCTGAATGGAGGACTGAAAAATACTCATATTACTGGCAATACTCCATTACCAGACGGTAGCACTCAACTTCTCTATCGTTTCGAGGAGCCGATTAGTCCCATTGAGGGAATATACAACATTACCAATATCGCAACGAATGGCACTCAAGTTGGAGGGCAGTCTGTTACTATCTCGCAAATTACTCTCTCTGATGCAGAAGCGACGGCGCTTGCGAAGAAATTAACGGGGCTATCTACGGTTAGCGGCAATTATGCTTTCACGTCCTCCCCATATAGCAATGGAGATTATGAGATTACGCAGAGCACTTCTTCTGGAACAACCATGCGAAAGATTCCTCATGTTCCATACAATATACTCGTTAATCCGGGTAGCATCAATCCGAATACTAAGATACCTAATCAGACTCCTCCAGAGAGACTCAGACTTCATAATATCAATGTGGACACTAATACTTGTCTTGTTTCCAGTATTCATCTTGACTTTGCCGCAACTCCAACAAGCGGTATTAGAGGAATGCTTCATACATCCCGTAGCACCGATGTAGACAATCATTTCGTGGTCATAGGTGCAGACTTACTGATAGATAGTGGGACTGGGAAGCCGTATCAACCTCCTCACTTCTCTTCTCAGATAGTGGATAGAACGGGGCAGATGGTGATAGATGAGGGGATATTCGAGTCTCATGGCTTCGTGTATTCGAGTCGAATGGCTACTACTACCTCCGACCCCGATAATCCCTATGCAGTTGTATGGCCCACTTCATTAGATGCTGCATTTCAAATCGGACATAGTGGGAGACATACGTTGAACCATGTTGATGGTCATGAGTTCCTTAGAATACTCCCAAGAGCCAACGATGAGATAATCGACCAACAGATAGATGGCTCGGCAGATATAATCGACATTATGTATGATGATGCTCAGAAAGGTGTCGATAAGCAGATATCTGTCAATAGCAGGGTAGATGTATACAGAGAGGCTGGAAACTTCAAGATAAACGATGTAGTTAATTCGAGCACTGTTACAGCCGCCTTCAATTCGTATCACAATACATCTTCACCTCCTGCTGGAAAGAAGAAACTCATAGCCATCGGCGGTCCTAATTTTGACTTCACTCCATTCATGCTAAAGGGGCCAGTACCAGCATGGAAAGGCACCTTTAATGACGAAACAAGAAAATTCCATCTTCGACCCTCGAAGGAAAGCAGAGTAGCATTATTGCATGTTCCGCAATTGAGCAGCACCAATGTCAAGTTCGCTCCATATGTTGAGATTCACTACAACGCAGTAGACCTTACTGGAGCAAGCATGAGTGGAACAACCCAACCCCTATTGATGGTTGAGAAAACCGTTCCTGCTTCCGATGTGGCTACTGGTGGTGGCTCTTACATCTATGATGCCATAATCAATGCCATAGGCTCTGGAAAGACTCTCTATTCGCCGGGCGGTTATATTGACATCGCTGCTATCGCAGAACTCTCATTGAATAGTTTAGCCATGCCTCATTCTATGATAGGTGATGTAAGTGAGGGATATTCGGCAGACGATGAGTTAGATGATTCCCTTACTCCTTACAGGTTCACTGATGGTGTAGGTGCAGTAAACTTCACTCCCAGAGCAGATGCTGACTCGATTCAGAATAGTCCACCGAAAGTGATTGTGGAATCAGTAAGTAGCACTGGAACTCATGAGTCGGTATTCAATAGGATAGCATTGAACAAAGTGGAGCAGAAAGTAAATCTCACAGACAAAGGGTTGTATTCCAGAGTTGAACCACACACAACGGCAGACAGTCCTTCTGCTGGAGAGTTCGATACTGCTACCGCATCGTCTTCTACGCCGATTCACGAAGTCTTCGATATCATAGACAATATCGAGATAGTAGATTCGCCCACATCAGACACCAGAATAATCATTCAACCATCTGATAGAAGGAGAACCAATCAACTGACTAACGTCAAGTCATTAGTCTCCACTTCAGATGATGCGAACACAGCCTCGCTCATGTATCTCATGAGTCGCGCTCGTGTGAGAAGCATAGAAGAAACTGAGGGAGAAGGGCAGAACTTCACTACCATACGCTGCATTGGTCTTTCTGAAGCAGCAACTTCCCGTTCCATCAATGAGATAGGTAGAGGAAGTCCAGACTCTCATATCGTCAAGGAGATAGAGCCGAACTCACCTGTGGTAACAGTCACGCTTGGAGGACCGGGGCAGGGAGCGATGGACACAAAGCCTACGAATCAGCCAAGTATTCTCGCTCATGAACCATATTCTTCTCGTCGTGCTTTTGCAGCAATGGCCCATAAGTTGGTGGCTAACTTCAGTAATGGAGCCGATGTGCTTCATGTAAAGGCCATCAATAATGAATCTGCAGATATGCAAAGTTGGGGCACTTACGGATTCCCACGTTATGGTAGGGTGTATCTTGCAGATGGGAGCAGTGGGAAGTATGATTCCAAGAATGGAACGACCTTCACGTTTTCATTAGGTGCGCTGGGTTCGGGCGACTTCGTCTCATCGAGCGGTGTCGAATATACCTCGATGGCGAGACTGCTCAATGCTACTGGTTTTCTCAAAGGAGAAACGAGTGGAACCCCGACTCTGGAAGGTATTTTCACTGTATACAATGAACCAGACTTTGGGGAGCAGTCGAGGATAGAGAATGGTAGCACTGTGAATGACCGTATGTTCCAGAGTATGAGTGATGTTAGCCACGATTACCAATTAGGCACCCAATACGCCAGCACTCGCGCTTTGGCCGAGATACCTTTCTTCTCTCATCAGTTCTTTGACAGTGGGGTGGGCCCAGATAATGGATTCAAGATTCACATAGACGCCACTCACACTGCTCACACGTGGAACCCAAGTCCAGTAGGGAGACGGCTCAAGGACGTAATGCCAGCAGACAGGGAGGCTCAATCTGCGTATTCACACGCTTTGGCTAACAGGGAATATATCAACTCGACATTCATCACAAAATGGGATGCGTCTAACAAACGTCTCTATGTGAACGACATCAATGTGTTCCCGGATGCTACCACATCGACAGGCACTTACAGAGGAGTAACGACAGCATACAGATACAGAAAGGTCTGGCTCGGTAACGGAGAGTGGGCTTGGTATAGTGGAGTGAACACAGGTGACAAGTATCTTACCATCGTTGATGCAGAATACGGCCACACAAGTAATTTTCTTGATGGACTCGATGTAGGCACTCCCGTTTTTGCTGGCGGAATCGGTTTTGATGATACTCTCTCCCCTCTGGCATCAGACGAGTTTACTCCATCGTCTGACTTTGAAGGCAGAAGCGAGTATTACTACGACGCAGCCAGTGTAAAGACGCAGGGCGGAAATGTGGATTACGGTCTGCGCCAATATGCGAGCGCAGTGGAGTTCAAGGCTGGTCCGGAAAGTAATCCCCATGCTGCGCACATGGAGACTAAGCGAGCCACCACTACTGTGCTGAGCGCTACAGAATACAGTCTTGGAACCCTATTGAAAGCGATAGTGATAACCGTACCTGATGAGGACTTCTCAAAATTCCCAAGCCTCGGTTATGATGAGATGCAGAATATGCCCATTGGCACTGGGACATTGCGATACTCAGTTCAGTATGATGATGGCACTAATGTGTTCGATTATCAGTATCATGGGCATTTGAAGAAACTCCCGCTATCACCTACAGTAGATATACCTGAGAATGGCCTTGTTCTCGTATACCTCCAAACCACACCTCTCTATCCAGCATCGCTCAATGGAAAGAAGATTACGCTCGCTAAGAAGTGCAGGGATGTCATTAGTTCTAACATGACTACCGCACTCACAACCACAAGTCAGATGCACCCGCTATGGAGCGAACTCAATGACAATCTGATGATTGACACGAACATAGTAATCACTGCACAAGCGGCGAATAGCAGCGCTCCCTATACCATTGAGATAACCAATCAGACTGGTAAGAACGTCAACGACCTCCACGGTCTCAATGTCAAGAAAGACGACATCCTCTACTACAAGACCACTGCTAACGTCATTCACAAGATAGGGACTGTGACTAAGGTCACAGAAGCGCTTGCTAATGACAAGCAGACGATAACGCTGAGCGCTGCCACACCGATAATTCCAGCCAATGCCAAATTAGCAGTGCGGATAGGCGATTATGAGGACAAGGACGCCATACTCAATGCCAAGTGGCTCAACCCCTATGCACCGGGTGGATTGCGAAACGGGGATACGGTATGGGCCAATATGTCTTACAACAACCCCCATGCAGTTGAGGGGCTATTCGCAAAGAGCAGGGGAGTTCTGAATGAAGCGCAGGTATGGAAGGAGTTTAACGGAGGAAAAGGAGATTTGGATACGACTAATCCAAGAGATAGTATACCGCTTGAAAACTTCCTAATTGGAAACACCTGCCTTGAAACTGCGAGGAATTACGTACAACACGTGAATAGGACTGTGGAGGAGAACTACAAGGCGCTGGGTCTCACAGCCGCTCAAGCCCCCACTGTGGCCTACGTAGACCCATATCTGGCTGAAGATGGACACGCACGCGTGCTTTTGTATGATACTGCGCACGATAGGGAGTTTGTAGCCTTCCAAGATATTCACATGCAGGTGCAGTCAAGCGCCCAAGCCGCAGAGATAGGTTGGCCGAAGGAAGTCGTGGAAGATGGTGGCACAAGCAGAAGCAGACTCGACAAGATTACTGCGACATACAACGGCTCTGGTCCAAGCCCATGGACTACGCAGATAGACGTGGCTAACGGATTCCTTTCACAGAATCCCTACATACGAGGTACTCAACAGTCTAAGTTCATCGAGAGCGCATACGCTCATGACCTTGCTAACAGGCATACGCTTGATTTGCTTGAAAGTAGCACTTATCGTGACTCTCCAATAGCATCGGGAGTTCTAATTAACAAACCTCTCAATCCTACATATTATTCGGCAGGATACACAGGGGCTATGGTAGTAGATGGTGTTGATGCCACAACTGTCTACTCTGTGGGTGATACACTCTTCAGTTCAGTCGGCGCTATTGCGGGTTTAATCACAGCGATTTCGCCTACATCAATCACAGTTGGTGGAGGTATTGCTGTGCAGTTGGCTAATAACCAGAATCTACAGTCTAACGTTAATTTGACGCTTCCCGATGATGGTAGGAAGATAGCAGGCGCGAGATTGTATGGTAAGGCTCACGGTCACCATGTCCATACGGGCTATTCGTTCGGTGGAACAGTATCTGGTCTCAGCGTTGATAATAGTGTGACTTCGAGGACTAATGACTCTGTGGCTCTCTACAAGGTTGCAGATGGTTATCACTCATTTACCAGAATACCAGTTGATTCGTTTGATACCTTTACGAATGAACTGGTGAGACTTAGAAACGGAACGACAAACTGTTCCTTCCGTGACCCTTCAACATTCTTTGATACTCCAGATGGGACCAGAGTGATTCCCGCTTTCCTTTGTCTAAAAGGAATACGTAGCACGACACTTGACTTGTCATCTCACGAAGAGAGTAGACTCCAACATCTGCCTCAGTGGAAGGACATGGACTTCGTTAGGAGGCTTACGATAGACTGCGGTGAGGTTGCTCAGAAGGATGGAGTAGTCAATACTGAGGCAGCAGCGCAGGAAATTGTGCGATTAATCAACCAACATGCTGCTCTAAACGCTCGTTATACAGATGGTTCCGCGCACGACCCTGCACCATTCTGGCATACCGATAACAATGACCGAGGAACTCACATGGGGTATATTCGTGCCCATATCGGCAGAGAAGTTCAGGATTTGAACGGAGATACAGGTTACACGGTAGTGATTCACAGCACAGTGCCCGGCGCTACTGGCAGGAACTTCTGCACATGGCTCGACAATAGCACAGGACAACACCCCTATCAACCGCAGTTCCTCATCGGTCATGGTGGAAGGTGGCGTAACTTCTGGGCATTGCCCGAAGAGGGTGAGGGGGAGAATATGCATCCCGCGCCATTGCCTCTGAATAAGCATGGAAGACCATTTGCCCCAATCACCACATTACAGCAGTATATCACTGCAGAAGAAAGCGGAGAGGAAGTCAGAAGCGTTGCTGAGTTTGAGGAAGATAGTGTTCTTAGAGCAGTATCTGATACAGTAAGTGGAAAGAATCACAACACAATAAACAATGAATCTTTCTCGCTCAAGGGTTCATCTTCCACACTTGTGAAAGGTCTCAGAGTTGGCAGTAGAGCAACCTCTCGTATCAATTTCGGAGGACTGGTAGCCAGTGGAGTGCCCGGTTGGGCGCCAGATGCTGGGATTTGGGGCTTCGGAAAGATTGGAGATACCAAGTTCAATAAGCGATACGGTTCATCTTCGGTGACATCATACAGCAGTCATGTGCCAACTGTAGATAAGTTGTCTGACGCAATAGGTAGCGGTCAATTATACGGTTTTAGACTCAAGGACAATGTTGGTTCTGAGTCTGGGCTAAGGTTCGTATATCGGAAGATGGGTGATTCTTTCGCCAATGAGAACACCACCTTACCTTCAACAATAGAGGAGGAGGTCTGCGTTTTCTTTGATGATAGAGACGTAGCACAAGGCGGATTTACTGTCGGTAATCACATGCACGGCACAGGAGACGCTACGGGTAGAATGGATTTTGGTGTATTGTCCATAGAATCGAGTTCGTGGAAAGGAGCAAGATGGAGAGGAGTTCATGCTCCAAGTATTGCTGCTTACGTCGGCACGGCCGTATCGGGCACTAAAATGACGATAACGTTCCCTGCGCCTTTCGATGCTGCATTTTCTGATGATAAATTAGGATATTTGGGCTTCCCAAGAGAAAACGGTCTGATACAGATTTCGGATATTGACGGCGATGGCGACGCTGATGTTGGTCTGACTCTCTCATACACAAGAAGGGATGGTAATGTATTCTACGGTATCACAGGTTTACCAAGTTGGACTGATACGAATTATCTCATCACTCCTGTATTGAATTGGACTACTCTTGTCACTGACGAACTTATGGCTGCCGTAACTGCCGCCGCAATAAACGCTGGAAGGGAAGTAAATACCGAAGATGGGCATATCTTCGATTGTACTGAGATGTATGCGGCAGACGGGCGAACTTTCGGTGAATGGGGCGTCAGCGAAAATGCTGTGCGCATTCGGGCATACAATACTCAGAAGCCGGTAATTCCTCTAAATGAGGCGTTTTCTGCTACTCTTCATCGTGACTTTGGCATTCAAGCGGCTCATCTTGAGTTCGGAGAGGTCAAAAAGGTTACAAGACCCACAGGTACTGCTGACTGGGACTTCGATACCGGGTCGAATTATGCCACATCTCGTGCAGTCACAGACGCATTGATAGATGATAGCAGAGGCATAGACTGCGGCTACATCCCCTATACCCTCTTGCAGATTCGTTCCTTTGCACGTGGTCCTCATGCTAATACTGCAACACCTAATTTGGTCGATTCTAAGAATACTCCAGTCAATATCAATGAATGGAGAGAGAATCTCAAGGGTATACGATATACGAGGTCGTCCGGCGACCATATCTTACCGCATATTGATACTCCACATTCTGTGCTAAATATGGGTTGGACTGCTATTCCTACTACGCCTAATCTGGTAACAGATTACGCTGCTGGATATCCAATAGGTTGGACAGATGCAATAGCGATAGACACAGGAAATTCTGCCAATATAGCAGTAGGAGACATAGTCGCTACGAATAATGGTAAGGTGGTAGGAGAGGTCACTGTAGTAAACGGCACTGCTTCATTCACAATAGGTGGAGGAACTCAGACGAGTTTGCCTGATGGCAGTATCATAAACAAGAGATTGACTGGTTCTGCTGGTGGAGTAGGTTGGCTTACAAGCGCAACACTCGGCGCTGCCATGTTCCACTTTATGATACCCGCTGGAAATGATTCGGGTAATATCCCATCATTCGGAGAGAAAAAGAAAGTATGGTTGAATGAGAAGGATTCTCTTTTCGCTGAGAGTAAGAGGGGAGCGACCAGTTCAACCGTGCTTTCTTGGGACATCGAAAACGCTGAAGGTAACATAACAAGAGACGCACCATATTGGAATAATCTTCTATCACTTAGCAATAACAGAGATTTCGATGGACTGCGCTCCATAGGTAGTGTCTTCTCAGAACCGGTTGTATATTTCAGAGGGGGAAAAAGCAGCAGCGACCACAGCGTGCCTCTTTACTTCGGAGGCGGATTCAGTGGCGTTACGCTCGATGTGAATGACGGCACTAATAATGACTACTCCACATTCTACACACATCCATACGCTAATGGTCCAACGGGAGTGGCTGGTATACAGAACGCTAACGAGATATCTACCAGTTTCGCTATGATGGACTGCAATGCTATGTTTGCCTTCTTCCCCGGTGCGGCTCTCTGCAACCAACACAGAGGTAGTATCAATCCACCAGCATTCAATCGAGACAACATACTCTCACCAGATTTGGGTAGAGGGGGCTCACTTTACGCCAGCACAGGGGAGATAAAGGCCAAACCAGTTCCTCTCGTATTACGATTCACTCATCCTACAGCACGTTATGAAGACCATGTTGATGGAGTAGATATCGACAACAAGACGACATATATCATCTTTGGACCGGGGCAGGCATTCCCATTCACACAGGAAGTCGCAGATGCTGCTTCGGGCCACAACACACTGGAGCCTTTCTCTGGTAGAATCATCTATACTGGTAATTCTTGGGCAAGCGTGCCCTCTTTAGGCGGTTCTAACAATAAGTTCCCGAACTCGATAGTCAATGACCAAGGAAAGTATAGACCGCACTCAAAATCATACTACAATGCTACTGCTGGCTTCCATTGGAAAGCGATGGTGAATTGGGAGACTCCTGCTGGATATTGTTGGAAGAACTCGGCTAACAGTGGTAGTGCGGGCCTGTTCCAGAGGCCGGAGCATGGTAGGATGTATGGTCAGTTATTGAATGACGACTCAATACACAATGCAGAGGATTTCGAGCAAGTGCATCCTAAAATGCATGTTCCACTTATCGGTTACGGCATTACGATGGGTGCCGATACGGTATTCCATATGGATGGGGGTTTCCACGCAGGTGGGTCTTGGTTAGATAATCAGTTTACGTTTAATCCAGTTCATCCAAAGAAGAATACTCGGATTACTGGTGGTAATTCATCAAGCACATGGACAAGAGATAACCAGATTCATCCTACTGCTTTCAGAGTCGCTGGACCCTTGATGGCTACAATACAGGATTATATCGGTAGTAGCACAGATTTCTCAATTGGAAACACCAAGAACGAATACATCCTGATAGATGGGACAAGATGTCAGAATGGAGAAGAACTCGCAACTGTAGTAGGAGCAGCCATCAACGCTTTCCCCGGTGCTGGAGCACTCAAGAGTATGGGAGGCACTCACATGCCTTCTATGGGTAATGCAATGCGACAAGACCGCTATGGATGGGTAGATTTAGGCACTGTTGGCTCTTACAATCATAGCACCTATCCGCAATATGTCGAAAGCGCCGTAAATGCCAGCCAAACACTATTGGAACAGATTCCCGCTTCGGGTTGGCTGAGAGTCAATACCGATGATGACAGTGAAGGGGATTCTGTGGACCCCGGTTGGGCGGTGTATCACTCTCGTGACGTAATTGCTTCAGGAGGTGATTGGAAAGTAAGATTCCATCTTGCACCTAATGCGATAAGAGGCCAGACTGTATTTGAGTATGATACTACATGGGCTAATCACAAAGCAAGCAATGCAAATAGCAATCCTACGACTTTGAGTGGTAATCTGTATGTTTGGAGTAAAGCCGGAATAATGCAATTCAACAACGAAGATGTAAGTGCACGAGACCACATGACGCAAGTTCACTTCTCAGGCATAGTTGATGCAATAGACAGGACGAGGCCAGTAGGTGTGGCCGGTTGGCATGGAGAGCGGTATTCATATCTCAATAGTCTCAAGATAAGCACCAGCGTAACGAAGAATGATTCGACTACTACAGCAACCGGATATGCTGCTGGATTAGGAGCATATCATTCAATGCTGGGATTCTCACCATACGGCTCTGCTGGTTCCGTTATGAGCACATACGGCACAGTTCCAGTAGTTGCTCCTATGCGACATAGTCCCGAAAGCACTCCTACCATCAATGGCGCAGGAGATAACCTTGATACTTACATCACGAAGGCAAGTCTGTATACAAATTATACATTAGATGCTAATGGGCGAACACCTGCTAATGGACAAGGCTACTTCAAGGACACAGATACTACGGATAACTCAAACCAATGGGCAAAACCCACAAATTACGAGATATCAACCACTTTACCAAAGGAACTCTCATTGCCACAGGGATTGTATAGTAATGCATTCCTTGTAGTCAGTTACAACTCTGAAAGTTCTTTGATAGCGAAGTTCGATAGAGATGCAATTACGGCCACAGGTGATTGGTTACATGTTAAGGGCGAAGGAACTGACCCCATCCATTATGCTGGAACTACACTATGGGATGAAAGATTCCACGGTCAAGACCGCTTTATTGCACCTGCAAACGCTGGTCCTAATGTCGAGGCTCTAATTGTAGATAACACAACTGTTCCAACGATAGCAAATGCTCTCGCAGACAATTCCTCTGATGCTCCATTTAATGGCGATGTCGGGACATATTTCCACGGTGCAGTATCAGATGACCTCAATCTCAAGAACGCAACACCCGGACGTGCTAAGACTGGTGATTTACTCTTCGATTTAGACTACTCTGTTGGTTCTGTGCTTCTTGAAAGTGAAGATGCAGAACGTAATGTATCTGATAACCATCAAGATATGGACGGCACTGGATATTCCTATACTGCAAGCGGGAACTATCCTAACGAGTATTGGATGGGTGACGTGAATGCATTTGACATGTATAAAAACTCAGCAGCAAAAAACTTCTCAGTCGAACACATAGTTTGGAAAAGAATGGATGGCGGCAATCTCAGTTTACCCACTATCAACGCACGAGGCCTTGGTGCAGTGCCGTGGATGACGAGGGTGAAGAATAACACAGCCTACACTACAGGAGAAAAATTGTATGGGAATGTTAGATTTACTTTCGAGACAACAAATAGCGCTATGTTACCTGTGTTACAAGCGCAGGAACTTGCACACCCTGAGTTGATGAGGAAACACCCATACAAGATGGGGAATGTGCTTACTATACCGAATGAAGAGATACAATTCCAGAGTATTACTGTAACAGATGATGCGGGGCAAACACACAAGATAGAGGGTGGTAGTCCGCTGGGGACTATCATACGTGGCTTCCGCACGCCGGAAAATCGTGGCGTGGAAGGCAACGGACCAGCACTCGCTAACTCTGGAAAGACTCCTAATCTCAAAGTGCAACTACCGAATCCCGATTCCATACCGGGAAATATCGTAGTGCGCTCAGGATTCGACCCACTGCAAGCCTATCAGAACGAAACTATGGGAACAGGAGGTATGATACACCCAGATTTAGGTGCCGACACAATAGGCCATCTTTTCGATAACAGTGTAGTGGGGCCAAGAAAAGGACCGACATACGAAGACCATAATTGGGAGAGAATAGACCCCATAACATTCGATTCTGAAGTAGGAGCATGGGTAAATAACGAGCCACTACATACGTCCTACGAATTACATGATAGGACTCTATTCTTCCATGTCTGTAAGATGGGACACAGTCACACTCATCGTTATCCGACTATTTACAGTCATACTAACGGTGTGGTAAACGATAGTGTATCGGTTACACAAACACTTGGTGCAAATAATTGGAATGCTGAGACTGGCGTTCTTACAATAGACGGGGCACTGAATACTGAGGTTTTCAATGCAGGATTTGGAACGAAAGAGGCGAAGGACGGAAGAAAGTTCCTCAGAGTGTATAATCCCATAACGGATGAAGGAGTTGTTTGCTCATATCTTGCTGAAAATGATACAACCATGGAGATTGTAGGAGATGTTGATTTTACTGCCTTTATGGCGGAAAACACAACTACTGCTCTGAAAGTTGTTCCATCTTACTATATACCCGGTGGAAGCACGCGTTTCTTTGCGTCAAGACGCTTACGTGACCATGCTGAAGTATCTGGAAATTCCCCAGATATGGCCCATACGCGCTATTTTGCCAGTGATACGATAGCATACAATGCATACAGTAAACCAAAGATGACGCCTATGCCATATCCCAGAATGGGACATCACTTCATCACGCCCACAATGCCTATGCTGCCCGGACACTGGGCTCATCCTGCATATCAGAGTCTGTATAATCGTCATCTTGCTGATTACAACATGAGTGTTGGATTCACAGATTCCGCTCGTTTCGACGAACACACCACTGCAATTAACAAGAAATCGGGTATCAACAATTCTATGGTAACGCAATATGGCGGAACAGAAAGCACGTCACTGCAAGACAATACTCATCCAATGGATGCTGAAATCAACTTCAGTGGCATAAACGCAGCACCTTCTGGCCCAAGCGATATTCATGGTGGAGCATTCACTTTGATGTTTGAAACAGGCTTGAAGTATGACGGTTACGGTGTTTTGGCCTCTGCTGGTTCATTAGCGGGCGCAGTGAACAAAGCGGGCGGACATAGCATCGTTCTCGAAGCCGCAGCCAACTACACACTCGCAAAGCACTTCCCCGACCCTGCTGAAGTTGGAGCCTATCAAATCATCATACAACCAAATCTGTTCAATAACCAACTTGTTGGTTTCCACAACAACATCACTACAGAACTTACCAGTCAGCAAGTAAACACGGTAATAGGCATCAATGAGAGCACTGCAAAAGGCGGGCTAACATTAGTTTTGGCAAAAGCCACACAAGCAGATGTGCGTGGTTGTGAGGTATTCATCAACGAAGCCATGCTCGATGTTAATCCTGATTTCGGTAGTCAATTCACGAATACGCCTCCACTAATGCTTCATAATGCACATGGAATACAGATGACGGAGTCTCCCGCATTTACAAGAAGAGGGTTTCCTTACTCAACTATGTTCTCAGACTCTTCGCCGGGTCACACATTACACATACCATGGTGGAGTATACTTCACAAGAACGGAGTGCCCGCGTCTAACTTCCGAAAACTATCGCAATATGCACCAGATGATTACTTCATGTATTCAAGAAATGGGTTTGGAAGTATAGGCAATCAACAAACTATCAATGGATATACCTCAACATACCTCGACATATACTCCAAACTACAACAAATTGTCAGTCTCAATCCAAAATGCATTGTTGAATCCTTCAATACAGGTGGGACAATTACCGTAGACAATGCAAATCTATTCCCATTAACCTCTCATTACGCTCAGGAGATTGAATACACGGCAAAGAATGGGGATATCTATTCTAAACCGTATACAAAGAGAAGCGGTAATGATGCTGCAAATGTGAATGTGCCTAATACCATCTATTTGGCTGCTAAATCAGGTGCAGATAATTTCTGGGATAACATATACGATGGTGCAGAACTACGATTGTCGCATTCATACAATACATTATCTGCAAGTAAACTACTTACAGATAGAAAGAAGAGTGTATTTGCGAATATACTACCAGATATAGTGAATGGTAATCGTGATACATATTCATCTCATATACCAGATGCTTTCTTATGTATGTGGCATCCTAATTTAGGAAGGCCAAATACATATTTTTCAGATAGTCGAACTACTTGGGGAAGTGTTGCTGTGGATAAAGCATCATATAATTCAATGCCAGAACACTTTGAGACTATACATTATCATGATTTTACACATGCTATGAGTGCTGGACCATTTGACTTCCTAATTATGACACCTAACATATCGAAGACAGGAGAAACAGTTGCTGCTACAACTGGCACTGACCACCAAGCAGGAGGAACCGATGTAATGTTGAGCGGTTTCTGGCCTTGTGGGAGTCGTGGCGGCCCTCATGTCAGCAAACTTGACCTTTTCAGTTATGCAAGCGCATCTTGGAATGTGCACAATCACAGCGATGGAAATCCCAATTTCACTTCCAGCGACCTTCGAGAATGGGTAGATAGCGATGATGACGGCAGTTATTCTGTCTCTTCAGGCATTACAACGGCCGCTATGGGGTCTTCTCGAAGAAAACCGTATGGCTACCGTAACGCTATACGTCAAGCCTGTAACAGGCCTACATACGGTCTCAGTCCGACCAGAGCAGTCTATGAGGCAAGCCCAACAGGGTCGGGCATTAAAACCCTTGATTATGACGCTGGACCACTGGTTCAGACTGAAACTGCGACATGGACTTATGCAGGCGGTTCGGGACTTTCCAATGCGACTCATCCTACCACATATGTTGGAATTATGGAAAGACAGACCAATTTCACAGGAATGCTGGCTCAAGACCAAGCGGACTGGCAAGTGCGTTATAGCGACGGTAGAAGGATGACCAGACCCTTTGGGACTCCTGTGAGAACACTAACCAATAACGCAGGAACTCAAAGAGACTGGTGGGGAGATGAAGTGGCTATGGACAAAACAAGCCTATCTGAGGCCTCTCAGTATTATCTGGTGGATTGGTGGGGCAACGAGCGCGGAGAGGACGTAAGGCGTGCTCCAGTGCGTGGATTCGGCATCAGACCGGCATGGGACTGTGGTGACGCTTATGAGAACGACAGAAGGAATAGCAGAAGCCCATATCGGAGAATCTGGAATAACGCTAAACCGATTTTCAATATGAAGGGCGTGGCTGACTTATCTAACGGCAATGTGAGCGTGACGACTACGATACCGAGATTTGGTGGCACAAACAACGATGTGAATCTACACGCAACTAATACAGGTCATGATTTGGTAGATGTATTTGCGCCAACTCACTCTATGCGTGTAGGAGATATGGGTAATGGTCGCGGTGTGCGTTATCCAACGCGATTTAATGAGGATGTGCTTACTGAACTTTCGGCTCCTATCCATAAAACGGGTGTAGTCTTGAGTCATAATACTGCTGAACCTCTCTTCGGAGATGGTTTGCTGAGACCCCGTAACGCTATACTGCAAGCCGATGAAGTCAAGAGGGGGATTAGTGCTAAATTAGCGATAGACAGTAATGGGTTACTGAAGCCAGAGGCTGTCGCAAGTGATAGAATTGAAGAGTTTGTAGGCGTTTCTCCTCACAAGGATGCAATATCGAGAACAAGTCCCAGAATTGGAATAGACGCCGAAGTGACTGAAGGAATAGAGCAAAACCACATTGCTATCAATACTGAGGCGCATAGTCTTCATACAGACAGAAATGTAGGTCAGCGGGTCATTCTACACGGTGGATTCCAAGTTGGCACTAACACGATAGCCGACGTTGATTATACAGGTGGCGCATTTGGAAGGCAGAATAATGGCTCTCCAGTAAGTGCAGTGCATCGCTATTCTCACACTAATGCATTCAGACCCTATGGCGGTTCCTATGTGTTAGATGCAAGTAATTATGCTGGGTTATTTGATGATACGAATTGGGGAGTGGCTTCATTGACGGGAAGTAATGATACGAGCAATCCATATCAAGATGCAGATGACTACACCTCAAAATCAGTGAGAAACAACGAAAAAGACAAGAATGTAAAGTTCTTACTTCGACCAATTAGAACCTTAGACTCTAAACATACAGAGGTATATCGCATTCATAATTCAATTGTTACTGGCACTCCTCAATACGACCAGAATTACCTTTTTGCATCGTCTGGTGGAAAATATGGTCTCTTTACGTATGAAGTTAGTAATGGAAGAGCAGCCACTGGGAATCTGGCATCTGGAAGAAGCCTACCGGACGGCAATGGACCCTACTTGCCAGTATTCGTATTCGACCCCACAGGGGCTTTCACGACACCAACGAGTTTCGGTCCTAAACTACCCGGAACAGAAGTTTCTGGATTCGACAAGGAGAGTCTAAACTCAACAGTGAGTAGATTAGTCATTTCTGATAATACGCTACAACATCATCGTTCCGATGCTCCAAGAAGGCGGCAAGAAGAAGATACAGATGACGAAATGAAGCGAATGGACTTCTCTGTTAAGCCAAGATTTAGTCAAGCGTTGCATTCTAAGGGGCACAAAGGGGACATTTCATTTAGCATCACGGACCATAGTGGGGATGGAGCATGACGCTAATACAATCTTCCGTTGGTCGTTTCGATACCACTCTTACTTCAGTAATGAACGATGTTAGACAGCCCGTATTCGTAGATAACGCAGTTCATTATGCTAAGATTCAGCCTCAAAGTAGCAATAAGAGCAAAATTACAATTGAGACAAGGAATGCTCAGAACTACGATTTAGCGACAGAAAAGACCTACACATTTGTAGAATCAGAATCTGGTATGCATATCACTCATAACGAAACAGATGGGCATTCATTGAAAGGCACTATCTGGACAGGAAAAGGGAAAGACACGCCTACATCTCTGATGTATGGTGTGAATAAGCCGTCGAATAGAATCATAGGAGGTAGTAATGAAAGTACGACTTCTGGAGTAAGGGTGAATGTAAGGAACCTGAAAGGTAACACATTGAAGGATTTAGGATTCAATGAAGAAACACTGCGCTTTGGTCAAATTATAGATGTGGGGTTGAGAACAACGGATTTGGCAATGAAACTGGGTAATTCTATCACTGGCACCGTCACTGCTGTGACGATAGGCGATTCGCCTACAATAGCGAACTTGGGTAAAAATAGAAGAAAGGTAAGCAATACGTATCTTGCTGCAGATTTCAATGGTGTTAATCTGCTATCTGCATTGAGATTCATCTCTCGTCATGATAACAGGATTTCGATATTCAATCGCTATGGCGCGCTACAATACGTGCCATTCAACTTTTCAAACGGAATTAAACAACTAAACCCGCAATTTAGAAGTGGAAGTGAAGATAAGAGTCCAGTGGAAAATACAGAGAATCGAATTACTGTTCAAGGCGAGGCCATTGCTCTGAATGAGAAATTGATACTCACTATGGACGATGGCGCAAGACAGCAGGGTAAGTTCGATACGGACATTCTCGAAAACACCACACCAATATACGATGCGTCGATAAGCAGTGTGCAGAGTGCAAAGAAGGTCGCAAGACAGATATTGAAGGCAAACTCAATTATGAGAGGGGCTATTGTAACAAATGGACATCCAGATGCTTGGGATTTGAGACCGGGTAGTGTAGTTGAATACGGCAACAATATGTATGTAGTAATGGAATCAAAGCATAAGTTGAGCGATAGGATGAGTGATTTCACATTCTTAACATTAGATACTGGCATAGAGGGCGTATTGCAGAGTATCACGAAAGGCAGCATCTCAAGAGGCTCAATTGAGAATCCAGATAAGAGTAGTCAGATTGTGGATGAGAATCTTTCCTTCTTTGATTCATTGGATGTTTTCATAACGCCGATAATCACATTAAGACAAGTGTCGTCTTCTGGCCTCATAATTGGAAAAAATGCAAATAGAAGAGGGGTTGGAGGCGCAAACACCATCAATGATGGCATTACAACATATACCATCAAGCCTACAGGCTTGAACAAGAGTGCCGTAGTAATCATGCGAGGTGAAAGTTAATGCCAGCGAACGACCATTTGAAGAGATTGATGATTGATACGATTGCATCGAACATCAATGAGATGGTAATAGGATTCGATGGTACTCCGGCAACATCCAGTGATGGCTCTGCAGGTCGTCCTGCCGTTACCATCATTCCAACGGTAAAAGTGATTGATAATGCGACGCTTCTTGTCGAAGGAACACTCAGCACAGCCGATACATTCGATGAGACTTTGAAGGAAGTCTATGTCCAGTTACGCGGAGCGAGCGGTTTCACACCCATCACAAGGCATGTTTTCAGGCCAATAGTGAAAAGTGCAAATAACGAAATGAAGATTCAATTAGTAGTAGAGGTGAAGTGAGTAAATGGGCGATAATGCGAAATCTGGACATACAACGGGTCTAACAGATGGAGACTACATACTCTCTCCATCTTTTACTAATCTCTATGAGGGGCTTCATGGTAATGGAATCTTAGCATTAGAAGACGGGGCAGTAGGAGACGGTGATAGAAATACACCTGCGGATATGCCCGGCGCTATTTCTGCTTCAACCAATGTATTGACGATTAAGGGTGGGTATGCTGTCATTGATGGCATCGTAGTAGCATTCGGAGGAGGGTACGATAGCAATGCACCCGATGATTATACAGTAACGCTTGAAGATAGTCGTATAGAGGGGAACCAATCTGCCTTAACAACTGGTCAGTCTGTCCTTTTGGTAGTCTATGTCTGCTCTGATGGAGGTAGTACGAAGAAGAACATCTATGTAGAAATGGGCACTCCTGTGTCAAGCGGTTATCCTGTAACTCCAGAAGGATTCCTTTCCGACCCCAATAGTTCACTCGTGTCTAAGCAAACTACGGTTCTTGGGATAGTGAAATGTGTTTATTCCAGTGGCACAGGCGATTTGGATATGACTACAGCCGGAGGAGAGATACTCGATAGGCGAACATTCCTTCGTCCATCGCCAATTTACATGACTCCCGTAAGCACAGGCGCAGTAGGAGCCACTGTTACGGATTCAAATCGCGTTGATATGCATACTGACTTAGATGGTATTCACGGAGGTGGAGATGAAAATGGCGCACTGACTAACAGCGAGTTAGGCGCTCTATGGATGTCTTACAGTAATGCTGGGGATAACGTGCTTTACTTCAGCGGTAAGCAGGGCGGTGCACGAAGGTCATACAGACTCGGTCCAGACAAACTCAGCACGAGCAATGCTTCGCAGACTTTCAGATTCGATGGGCCAAACTTCTTTCATGCTACGCCTACTGGTAACATCACACTAACGCCAAGTGGCACATTTCCTCCAAGTCATACGGTGACAGTAAACAACGCTGCTTCTGCTACTCACAATATAGCATTCGACCCGTCTGGTATCAATTCCACCGTTGGTCCTGCGTCAGCAGCAGTATTTGCATACAACGGCAGCGCATGGGTCAAGATATTCGCATCAAGTAGTAGTTCGAGCGCTTCGGGTGGCTCTACTGGTGATGTTCAATATAATGATGGGTCAAGCGGATTCTCTGGCGAAGGGGTATTCACCTACAATGCTGGAACGAACACTCTTACTGTAGGCGTAGTATCAACAGCAGGCCTCATTAGTGCGCCTACGGGTGTGCAATTTGGCACTGGCACGGCTACTAATCCGGGTTCAGCAACTACGCTATGGCGCGATTCCGATGATTCAAGATTATACTTCAATACCTCAAAGGTGCTTCTTGATGGGGATTCCATAGCCACCAATTTGAATGCTCTTTCTGCTGCTGCTGTGGATGTCGCCGCCGATTCGATTGGATTCATTGACGCTAACGACTCAAATAATTCCAAGAAAGAATCTATCGCTGATTTGGCTACTGCTATGGCTGGCACAGGCATTTCAGCATCCAGTGGTGTTTTGAATCTCGATGCCGCCCAAACGGGCATTACGTCAATAGGTCCAGCGAGTGGAACGCTTACTGTAAGCGACGACCTCACAGTCACTGGTGATTTAATTGTCAGTGGAGCGACTACTACATTGAACGTGGCTACGATAGACGTGGCGGATAAAAACATCAATCTCGGTAGTGGCTTAGGAAACGACGCTGCCGTAGATGGAGGAGGTATCACTCTTGAATCATCGAGTGGCACTGGGGATAAGACGATAGCATGGGTTGATGCCAATGATGCTTGGACATTCAATCAGCATATTTACCCAAGTGCAGATAGTGCGCTGAACTTAGGTTCTAACACCATCAGATTCGCCACTGGGTATCTCGATGCACTTACTACTGGCACCATCACTGGAAGCGGAGATGTTACAATCGACACGAATGTGCTCAAAGTAGATACTGCCGGAGATAAAGTCGGTATACTCCAAGCCTCCCCAGAGGCCACATTCCAAGTAAAGGAGACTGGTTTTGGATACGGTAGTGGGACTCTTGCAGCAGGTTCTAACAATGGCTCCACAGTAGTCAATGATGGGACTTCATCTACTGGAATCGTACTCTTTCATAGTCAGAAGTTCAGAGCAGGAAAACTGCTTGTCGAAGTGGCTAATGAGGGAGATGACCCTGATTTCTCTACTGGTAGAATATACGAAACTGCAGAAATGGTCATCACACACAATGGGCGGTCAAATGCGGCTGCTACAGAAGCATATCTCACTACATATGGCGTAGTTACAAGCGGCGGAGGCACACTCCAAGGCGCATATAACGTCGCTATCGTGAGTGGAAATGTTGAATTACAGGTTACACCTACGGTGAGCAGCGATGACATCACCGTGCGCGTCTCTTGGCAAGCAATGACAATATGAGAGGGATAGAAAATGGGCACGATAAAAGATTTCAGAGTAAAGCAAGGATTGGTAGTAGAAGACGGGGATGTGACGCTTGCGAGCGACCATACTGTAAAAGCGGGGATATTCGATACGAATGTCGCTGCAGCCGGTGTTACGCTTACAGGCACGACACTTGCAGCAGATGGCTCAAATACCAATATCGACATCAATATCACCCCGAAAGGGTCTGGAGAAGTGAATATCACTAAGGTAGACATTGACGCTGGCACGATAGATGGTGCGACGATAGCCACATCGGATGTTACAGTTGGCTCTGGAAAAACGCTCGATGTTTCCGGCGGAACTCTTACTCTGGCTAATAATCAGATTAGTGGTGATAAAGTCGAAGGAGGAACAATCGCTGCTACTACAATTACTGCACTTACAACTGCTGGGATTACAGCGACTTCTAACATAGATATCGGCGCTTACAATTTCAGAGCAGCGAGTATTACTGCAGATGGATTGACTTCTGGTCGAGTTCCATTTGCTTCCACTAATGGTTTATTGACTGATGATGCCGATTTCGCTTTCGCTACTGATACGCTAACAGTCACTAAACTCGGCGCTTACGAACAAGCGGGTGCAGTTGATTTCTCCGATGAAGCAATGACTAATGTGAACATCGACAGCGGTGCGATAGATGGCACGGCTATCGGTGCAAATAGTGCTTCTACGGCGGTATTCTCTTCAGTTGATATCAACGCTGGCACGATAGATGACACAGATATTGGGCAGTCGACTGCAAGGTCAGGAGCATTCACGACACTCAGTGCGACCGGCGCTGTTACTACTGGCACTGCTGGCAGTGGCGTAGACGTCACATTCCATTCAGCCACTTCTGGCGACCACATGTTGTGGGATGCTAGTGAAGAGCAATTGAAAATTATCGGTACTTCAGGTCAAGTTGCACTGGATATTGATACAGGTAACTTCACAGTTGGTGCTTACGGATTAACTGATGGTGGTGCAGCAACTATCGCCTCAATGGCTGGTAATTGGACTAATGCAGGTAGAACTGTGGCCGATGCGGGCACTCTTACAACCGTAGATATCAATGGGGGCTCGATTGATAATACGTCAATTGGCACTTCTACAAGGGCTTCGGGTAAGTTTACTTCACTCCTTGCCACCAGCACTGCAAAGTTTACTGCGAGTCAATCAATTACAACAACCGGAAAAGTCTCAGTTAAAAATGCTGATGAGGATAACCCCGCAATAGAAACCAACACTCAATTTCAAGTCAATGGGCCTGCTTTATCTGGTTCCGATGCTACTACCAGCATGAATTATGCGGAAGCCCGTATTCATACAGATATTGGTAACGACGATGTTGCTGGAACTACTTACAACGGAATAGGTAATGCCTTGCTCTTAGACCAAGCAGAAAATATCCATGTTGGTCAAGGAATAGTATACACCCAAGGTCGAAGCGGCACAGGAAACTCTTGGGCTGTGGGAAGACAAGCCAACAGAGCGGGTGGAAATAGCGAAATTCAAACCAATGTATTCCATATCGGATATAAGGCTAAGGATTATGATAACGTCGCAAGCAGCACCGACAATCCTCTCAATGTTGGAAATTATCTAATGACTCTGGACACTAGCGGCACGGCTAAGTTCAAAGGAGATATTATTCTTGATGATGGTGGTAGTCTCAAAGAACGGAGCGGAACTGCGGCTCTTACTTTTGATGCTTCGGGGAATATAACCAAGATAGGTCAAGACTCTCCGAGCGATACCCATGTCTTGACTTGGGACAACAGCGCTGGATATGCTGTTTGGTCTGCTTCTGCTTCAGGCGCAGACGGAATGGGTAGCGGATTTGTCTTAGAAGATGGGGACGGCACAGAAGTCACAATTGATGAAGACAAAGAAGTGAAGTTCATTGATGGTAATGGATTAAAAATCAATTGGACTGATACATCAACAGGCTCTGACGGAGACCCATACGACCTAACTTTCTCTTTGGACATTGACGGAATGACCGACATCGGTGCAGGACTTGCGAGTGGTGATTTATTCATAGTCGATGATGGCGCAGGTGGAACCAACCGAAAGACAACAGTGGACAGGATTGCTACGCTATTCGCTGGCGATGGTATTACTGCTTCCAGTGGCGTGATAAGCGTAGATGCCGCACAAACAAAGGCTACCAGTAGTATGACCAGTAGCACTTCACGCACAATTACGACTCCTTTACTGAGTATTGAGAGTAGCACGAGCACTAAACCTGTGGTTCAAATTAAGAATACTACTAACGACCAAGATGGTCCTTCTGAACTGCGCTTTGTAAAGGATAAGGGAGCAGCAGGTGCCGCAGGAGATGTAGCAGGTGCAATTACCTTTTACTCCGACGATGCTGCACAAAATAACCAAGCCTTTGGAAAGATACAGACAAAGACGACAGCAGCAACTGCTGGTTCAGAAACCGGCGAGATAGGTCTCAGTGTAGCGACATCCACAAGTGGCGCTCTCGCTGAAGTGCTTGTAGTCACAGGTGGCGCAACTGCCGCAACATCGACTGTTGATGTGAAGGGTCATCTCATCGTGCGCGGGACAACGACCACGGTGAACAGCACTACGATTGACGTAGCCGATACTAACATTACTCTTGGAAACGGTGTCGGAAATGATGCGGCAATAGATGGTGGTGGAATTACTCTTGAATCAAGCGGAGATGATAAGACATTCATCTGGGTGGATGGAACCGACTCATGGACTTCTAACAATCACATGAACTTGACTTCCATCACCACTCCTGCATACAAGATTGCTGGCACATCAGTTCTCAACGCTACCACACTTGGCATAAATGTAGTTAATTCGACTCTTACCAAAGTGGCCGCACTTAATGAAGGTAGCATCACATCGGGCTTCGGCACAATTAACACAGGCTCGTCTAATATCACAACTTCGGGCACTCTTGCTGGAGGGGCAATTACAGGAACCAGTCTGGCGGTTTCGGGCACAATTACTGGAGATACTTCGCTTACTCTCGATTCTACTACACTCACAACCGCCGAGTTAGGAGTCTTAGATGGTCTTACAGTAGGGACTGTGGCAGCGAGTAAGGCTCTAACTGTAGACGCCAGCAGAGATGTAGCCACAATTAGAAATCTAACTTCCGATGGACAAGTGCAAGGTGCCACACTCAGCGCCGATGCAGTAGCCATCATTGATACAGCAAGAGGTAGTGGAGCATCAATTTCTGGCGAAACATCTCTCATGAACATCGCCAAGGCAACATACCGAGCGGCTAAAGTCTTGTATCATATTAAGAAGGACGATAGTGCAGATACAGATGCGGGTGAGATACTCATCACATACAACGGCACAGATGCCTTCCTAACTCACTATGCGGAAATCAGCACAGGTTCTGCAGTAATCGGAACTTGGGATGCTACAGTCAATAGTGCTAATATCGAAGTGAGATTTACTCCTACTGCAGACGGGGCGCATACATACAGTCTCTGCACAACACAACTCATAACCTGATGGACAGTGAAATTATGGTGATAACTTGGGAACGAATAAGGATTTTGTAGTAAAGAAAGGATTAGTAGTAACCGAAGACATTGAACTCGGTCATGCTACTGATACCACGATAGCGCGCTCCAGTGCTGGAGCAATAACCATTGAAGGGGTAGCAGTCCCCACTGTATCATCCACTTCCACACTCACGAACAAGACACTTACAGCGCCCGTCATCAACATAGGTTCTGATGCAGAAGGGGACATTTACTACCGTACTTCTGGTGGCGCATTTACTCGTTTGGCAAGAGGGTCTGATAATCAGACTCTAATGATGAATGGTAATGTCCCTAATTGGGAAACAGTAAGTGGCGGTGGTAGTGGCGATGTAGAGAAGGTAGGAACACCAGTAAATAACCAAGTTGGAGTTTGGACTGGTGATGGGACTATTGAAGGAGATGCCAAATTAACATGGGATGGAACAGAACAACTTGAACTAACTGATTCTGATGCAGGTTCAGGATGGGGGCCAATTCTCAGTCTTTACCACGATTCAGCATCACCACTTGCTAATGACGGGCTTGGAAACATAAGATTCTATGGTAAGGACAGCGTAGGGAATAAAGAAGAATATGCTCGTATTCGGGCTAAGATAGCAGATGAATCATCGGGTACAGAAGATGTACAGTTGAAGTTTGGAACAGTTAATGCGGGTACTTTCGATGAAGATATGCTTGTTCTTTCTGAGGGTGGAGTTTCAGGAACAGTAATCAAAGATGAAGACAATTTGGCTTCCAATTCTGCTACTCATCTTGCTACTCAACAATCAATCAAAGCGTATGTTGATGCTAACGCAGGTGGCGGTGGTGCTTCTGCTCTTGATGGCCTGTCCGATGTGGCGGATAGTACCGATGCAAACTTAACAGAGAGCATAGTAGTGGGGAACGCTGTTGGTTCTGTTGCGAGTGGGACATGGGATAGGGTCTATTACCTGACCGCACTTGGTTCAGGCGCGGCGGCGAATATCACCACAGGCGACGGTATAACAGCCATCGGAAGGAACGCAGGGAGAGCCATAACAACCGGCTCCGATTCTGTATTCATTGGCTCAGGGGCTGGGTCTAATTCGGATGGTACATCGGGTGTTACTACAGCAACTCACAATTATATTATCGGGAACGCAGGTTCAGGACCAATGACCGGCAGTAAGAATGTAATCATGGGTGCAACCGCAGGTTATGACCTAACCTCGGGTCATTCAAATGTGATGTTAGGATATAGAGCCGCCGCTAATCAGACAACGGGCAACTCTATGGTGGCTATCGGCCATGATGCACTTTACACAGGAACAGGTCAGAACTTTATGACCGCAGTAGGTCATAGTGCTGGATATAGCCATACAGGAACAGAAGGTGTCTTGATTGGTTCAGATGCAGGGAGAGAGTCAGGTAGTGGAAATGGTGCTGTTCATATCGGCAGACAAGCGGGCTACTACGCTACAGGAAACGACAATGTGTCGGTTGGCCGCACCGCTATGTTTGGGACAAATGGTTCGGCAACAGGGACTAACAATGTGGCGATGGGAAGAGGCGCACTTTACACCTACACTTCGGCATCAGGCTCAACAGCAATAGGACATAATACTCTGTATAACCTCACCTCGGGAGGATATAACGTCGCTGTAGGTTATCAGACCATGTATAATGCTTCGGATGGGGAGAAGAACACCTGCGTTGGGTATCAGGCCATGTATAATCACGGAGGAAACTATAACGTCGCACTTGGCTACAGGACGTTATACGGAGCCAGCGAAGCATCATCCACAGGTGGCTACAATGTCGCCATAGGCGAGGAAGCCATGAAGAACAACACATCAGGAGGGGCAAGTGTCTGCATCGGTTGGGAGGCTGGTAAGGCTATAACAAGCGGTGGCTCCAACATCGCAATAGGTCGTGCGGCAGGTTGGAGCATGACTGACCCAAACTACAACATCTTCATTGGCGAGTTCGCAGGTAAGTTGGTGACTACCAATAATTACTGCGTCGCGGTGGGTCACTTCTCACAAGACGGTATGACAGGTAGTAACAATGTGAGTATGGGAGTTAATACTCTTGGTGGTACTGGGGCTGGAGAACACAACACAGCAATTGGAAATCACGCTGGTCATGCAACGTCGAGTGGGACAAGAAATATCTTCCTCGGACAGTATGCCGGGAGTGGAGTCACTTCGGGTGATAACAATGTGGTTATAGGTAAAGCAGATGTGACGGCAGATGCAGACGACCAACTCTCAATTTCTTCGGGTGATGGTAGCCCTATTTGGATTACAGGTGACTCAGCAGGTAAAGTCACAATGAATGATGTATCGCCAGCAGAATACAATACTTGGGCGCAATTCTTCTATCAACGAGATGATGTAGGAACAGGCACAGTCAATATAACTTTACCTACTCAATCAGGGGCTGATTCAACTGCGGCGGGTTATCCAATGCCGGTAGCAGGGGTAGTTAAAGCAATATCATTTCAGTCTTCGGGTGTTTCTCTTAGTGGTTCAGATGCACAAACATGGAGAGTTAGAGTAAATGGTTCAAGTAGTGCGGGTGATTATGAAGATTTTACTTTTTCTCCGGCAGACATGGCTAATCCAAGCGGGACTAATTTTGTTTATACTAAGACAAGATTAGAATTAAGTGTGGATGCAAACGACTTATTACAAATTAGAAGACAGGCTGTTGCTGGTTCCGTATCATACGGAGATGTGAACTGTATAGTATATGTTGATTTTAGTTGAAGGTGATTAAATGGAATGGGATGAATTAAGAGATATTAGAACACAAAAACTGTTGCGTATGGACAGGTATCAATTATCAATACGATACGATGCGCTTACAGACGCACAGAAAACAGAACTACAACAATATAGAACAGACCTTCTTACATTACCACAAAATTATAACACACCTCAAGAGGCGTATGATAACATTCCCACCAAACCCACTTGGTTTGATTAAGGAGGAAAAGAAATGGCACTAAGAATAGAATACGAAACAGCATACGGAATAACTTGTGAATACGCGCATTGTGTGGTAATTGACGCTAGATGTAATAGAGATACAAAACGCTCTATTGTTGACGGCGAAGATGTTGAGATAAAGACATTCCCAATAAATTACAGTGGAAAAATATACGCGAGTGAATCTGCGTATGGTGATGGGGCTTCACCCATTGGCGGATTTAATGGTCGCTTTGAATTAGATGCTACTGGTGCTAAGACACAATACAACATAGTAAAACAATGCTACAATCACTTGAAGACCAAAGATGGTTTTACTGACGGTGTGGATTGCTGATTACTCATCCATCAATTCGCGGGCTTTCTGCACGCTGAACCGAATCTTCTGCGTGCTTGGTAAATACCAAAATGTCTCCTTTTCTAAGCCGAAGGTTTCTTCCACTCTTTGACATAGTTCGTAGCGCGAGTTTACACGCAAGTCATCGTCTATCTCAAGACCGAGAACGGTGCCTGTTTCCTCGTCTGTATATTGGATTTTCTTATCCAGCCAAACATAGACATTACCCATTAACGAGATAAGGCGGCGAGCCAACCACTGAAACACGGTGTGAAAAATACACCGCTTCTATACTAACTTTTCTTCTTAAATGCAGTGTCTTGCCAAATATGACCGCATTCTTTGCACTGCCACAATTGGATTTGTTTTGCCCTACCTGTGGCTTGAGTATTGGAATAGCCCGAATATCGAGCCATGAGAGAGTGGGGGATATGCTTGTGTTCGCAATTGCGACAGTGGACTTTCAGTCTATCCATTAAACGGCCCAATCGTGCCACGCCCTAATTACTTCATGTGTAGGAATCCATTTTTTACATTTCATACATCTTGAGTAATGAAAATCATCTATTCCCCAATCTTTCTTTATGCAATCACAATAATCACTCATTGTAATCCCACTCCCAATCTCTCATTCCATATGCATAAGAAAATATCTTATCCATTGCGAGTCCTACATACCACATTCCGTAAACTAAGGCGAAAGATAACACTCCCAACAACGCAAGTTCTGTTATCCAATATAGCAACATTCACTCACTTTCCTTCAATTTTAGTAGCAATTTACGGGTTTCTTTCATGTATATTCTCGCTCTCTCGGTTATGACTCGGCGGGTGATGTTATTCCACAAAGCACCACATTCATTACAACTAATAACTGTTGATTTGTATTCTTCTATATCTGAATCTTCAACAAGATATTCTTTAACCATTTCAGAAGCACAATTGAAACAATTATCCATGCCCTCATCAATGTTATTCTCAACATACAGATATTTCATTCACTCACCTCCACGTATTCAGGTGGCTTTACACTCTTACCAAAGCACCAACAGTTGTGTTTTTCGGTGTGGTCATCGTTATTGTCTTCCATCCAATGAGTTATCCCCATGAATTGATATGGTGCATTGAGATTATGACCACAAGCAGGGCAAGGATGATAATTATGCAAAACCCAATGGCTTGTGGTAGGCTCGGTTACATGGCCGCACATACAACCATATACGATTATGTTGCTTCTTTCTTCTTCATCACTCATGCATACCAACCTTCCTTAAATCTATTCAATTCCTTTAGCGAAGTGAAGGTTCGTATCCCCTCATCAATGTTATTCTCAACATACAGATATTTCATTCACTCACCCCTCTTGGCAATCATGTCGTCAATCTTGAGGATTGAGGTTGTGACTTCGGTTGCGCTCAGAACTGCTTGTCTAACCAACGATACAGGCTCCATCACGTTATTGTCTAACATCGAGACGATGCCCTCATGCTCTAAATCCGGCCCCATATCAGTCACCCCGTCTTGTATAGAGTGTCTGAGTGCAAGGATGCAGTCGAGGGGGTCTTGGCCCCCATTCTCCGCTATCGTGGCTGGAATTATCTCCAACGAGTCAGCAAATGCTTCTATCGCCATCTGCGCTCTTCCCGACACTGAAGCGGCTTCGGAACGAAGATGGGATGCCATAGCCGCGTATGTGCTACCGCCTCCCGGCACTACACTGTCGCCATTCTTCACCAATGATACTACACCGAGCGCATCATCAAATCCTCGCTCTATCTCATCGAGTGTAGTGGTGGTTGCACCTCGCAATACAAGCGTGGATTGGTCTGAATCAACCACTCCTTGCACGAAAATGTAATTCACATCATAATGTCGCTCTTTGTGGACCTTTGCCTGTGCGGCGCATTCTATGTCCGAAGGGGTCTGAGCCACTGAAAGGCCAAGAGTCGCTGAGAGCGCACGCATTGTGCTTTGTGGGAGGTTTCTGATAGTATGGACATTGTTCTTTCGCAGATAGTTTACTACGCTGTCTAACGCACCGTCTCTTACAAAGACCAAACCTCCTTCCGGTAAGTGTTCGCTTATCTGTTTCGCTTGCTCCAACACTCCTTCATTGGTGGATGATTTGAATTGTGTATATCCCTGCATATCTAATTGGACAGTCACATTGTCTTCTGTCTTCTGTGGCTCAAGCCCTCCATTCAAAAGGACAATGTGTAAATCTCCATTTATCTCGTCTTCAATGACCAAATCTTTATTGATGATTGCTCCATTGAAGAGATACGAGTCTTTCAGGCTCCCGCCCGGAAGACATAGGACTCTTACTTTCTCGGCATCTCCTGCCTTCTCCACCGCCGAGACGCACAGATGCGCTACGGTATCGAGCGCTGCATCAACAGTCTTTCCGGTTATCGCCGTCTTTGCGACTGCGTATTCGGCATGGCTGTTTGTTTCTAAGTGACTATCACTCACATACGAGTGTTCTGTATTCTTCAAAGCAATTTCATTCATTAGGTAATCCACTGCCATAGTAGCAGCATCGTTGTAGCCTTTACATACAACATTAGGGTGAAGCCCTTTATTCAGAAGCGCCGCACTGTTAGTCAACAATTCACCAGCAAGCACAACGGCTGTGGTAGTGCCGTCGTAGCACAGGCTTTCCTGTGTTTGCGAACACTCGATTATCATCTTCCCAGCGGGATGACTTACGTCGAGTTCACGGAGAATTGTTGCTCCGTCGTTGGTCACGATGGTGTTCCCACCATCGTCAACCAGCAATTTGTCGCGCCCAAGCGGCCCAAGCGTGGTCTTCACCGTTTTCACAATCGTCTTTACTGCCTCTATGTTGCTTCTTAATGTCGTTTCACTATCTCCTTCTGTCATTTTTCTTCCCCCTGTAATCTTTCTAAGTCCTCTTCAAAGCACTCTTGAGTGCAATATCCTACTGTAAATCCAATCTCACTATTTGATGGCTTGTCGCAAACCCAACAGAAAAACAATATGTTGGCTCCTTCGGGAATAACTTCGTGTAGTAGGAATCCTTCATCATCCATTATTCCTCTTCCTCCGATGGGTAGTCTTTTTTGATGGGGTTGGCATCTTCCGCTTCGGCTAATATCTCATATGTCTCCTTCAATGTAGCCGGTTTTCGCAAATACGGATAGCCTACTTCTTCTGCAAGTTTAGATGCTACCCTACTTATGTCGTATAGATTTCTTCCACCCTGTATCATGCTGAACAATATGTCTAATGCTCGCTTGAGTTTGTAGTTCTCGTCGTCTGTCGTATCGTCTATTTCGGGCAATTCGCCTCTTGGTTTGTATTCTACCATCCTATCTCAACCTCCACTATGTCTCCGGTCTCAAATGACCTTGACTTCAATACACCATTGTCTTTCCCATACTTGTATAGGTCATACGTTAGTTTGGCGTCTTTGAGGCAGTAATCACATACTTCCTCATATTTTCCTTCTCTCCAGCCTATGGGCGCATCAACGCTTTTCATGCTCTTGCTTTCTCCCAAATTGTGAGTGGAGAGTGATTGAAGAGATGACTCAAGTTTACCGTATGATAACGACGCCTTCTGAAAGAGTAGTTTAGTATCAATCACATTCTCAGATTTCTGCATTACATCTCCTATCGCCCAGCAGTCGAGTGACTGCTTGAGGACAGGAAAGTCGAATCCGATAATGTTGTGACCGAGCATTTTTCCGCCTTTCGTGACGTGGTCGCTTATGTGGTCGCCAAGAACCCTTGGATGAAGGTCATGTGTTTCACACCCGTCGAGAGTCACGTCTGCTTTCGTGAAGATGTGTCCTTCCGTTCCATTCCATGTGGCTACGACTGATGTGTCGAAGAGGGCTTTGTTATCCCAACCGCCAATCTCCCATGAGTAATTGCTCGTCTCTATGTCTAATGCCATTATGTCCGTCATTCCTGCATCATCTCCCTTGGGTATGCTGCACACATACATAGTTCGAGTTCATACTCTCCATCAACATTTTGGTAGCATACTACACCGCGCCCTTTGCATTCGACGCACTTCTTATGCTTTCTTACTGACATTCTTGAACTCCTCCTTCAGTCGCACATACCCTGTAGTGCCATCTTTAGCATTATCATACAATTTCACTGCCCATTTCGCATAGTGAGCGTAGCCTGTGCCACGAGTGACTCCTGTTTGTGATAGGTAAGCGCCAATTACTCCGTTCTTTTTGCGCCATCCGTCGCCCTTGTTCCCAAGTTCCACAGACTCGGTGGCTTGGTAAGCCACTATCCACTTGTTCCTTTGTGTTGCTCTTTCAGCCACTTTCGGTCCAATCTCGACTTCACCTTCAAGCCACTGTATGAGATTCTTGAATAGGTCATACAGAATCTCCGTTGCCATATCCACGTGGTCGCCCGTCACAATCCATTCATTATCCAGCATAGCCATGTGCGTCGATAGGATAGCCGTGTAGTTCTCCATAGCGGGTATGAAGGATGCCACTACATCGCTGATGCCCGGTCCTAATCCATCCATCAATTCGTAGTAGTCGTCTATCGAACCAGCAAGTGCGGCATAGAATGTTCCCTCATCTGCACTGAACATCTCAGTCATACAATCCTGTAATATGGTTTCTTGCTCCGCTCTCGACATGGCATCCCATTCAACGAAGGAGGTTTCCGTGAGTTCAAGCACCTTGTCTCTTAATCTCTTTTCCAATGAGACGAAGTATTCCACTATCTCATCGTAAGACACTTTCATTTTAGGCACGCTTTTGTAGCACTTTTCCGCTCTCATTTGACTGACGTTTTTCCTTCTATCCATGCTCCAATTCGACCAATATAGCAGAACTCGTTGGAAGATTCCTTTCGTCAACACATATTCCTTGACGCCAGCAGGTGGATATGTGGTAATCCACAGTGATACCAGCGATTCAGTTTCGATTCGTCCTTGTTTAGTATGCTTGACGAGGACGTTATTGTTGCTTCCAACCGGATTACACGCCGATTGAAGATACAGAACCGTCTCTTGGCTATGCTTGTTTGGATTGAGGATGATTGAACCCTCATCGAAGTTCAACGCCTTTCGTCCGTTCAAGAAGCCTTCTTTTAATTCGACTTCCTTGTTTCCATCCACCAATGTTTCCTCGAACCCGCCTATCAATCCTGCGTCAGTTCCTGTGGTATAGAGGTCGGTGGGAATCCCCACGTCCTTCAATACGTCACCTACAAACTCCCATGCGATTGACTTACCCGTTCTGCTTGACTGAATCCAAAACGAATGCACACGTGGGTCCAAGTGGGTTGCCCCCCAAGGTATACGCACGTATGGCACTGCTAATTGGCCCTGCACAAAGAAGAACGATAGCATCGCTGGTATATCGTTGTCCATTGATATGTTCCCAAAGTGCTTGACGTAGCCGTCAAACACGGAGAACTTCTTCACTGCTTCATATTCACTTGCTTTCTTCATTTTCTTTTCTCTCCCCTTTTCTCCTGTCCGAGTATTCCTTCGTCCCGTCTATACACTCGTATTTAATTCTCCCTGTTTAGACATTACTTCGGAATAATCGTATTTACTATCTTCGTTTAAATACCAAATCAATTGAACACCTTCCTTTCGACGTGAACAGGAGATTCGCTAGTTAATGCCTTGATGATTTTCTTTGCTGACTTGTCGCCCAACCCTTTCACCTTCTTGAGTGAGTCTAAGAAAAGCATCTCTTCAATAGAGCCACATTCCTTGAGTAATCTATCAGCCATGACTGAACCTATGCCGGGTATGCACAGAAGTATGTCCTTCCGCACATCGTTTGTGCTGACCCTACGTATTCCCTGTGCGCCATGTTGAGACGCTGGCTTGTGGAGTTTGTTGTGTAGTTTCACCACGAATGAGGCGGCTTCACTGACGTTTGGAGTAAACAAGACTTGGCAGTCAAAATCTGCCATAGTGCGCGCTATGAGTCCTACCATCTTACTTTGGATGCGGCTGTATGAATGCTTCTTGTTCATTTTGACGTAGGCTGATATACTGCCGTGTATCAATAAGAAGAAGCGTTCGTAATTAGCATCCATGTTATCCAATTGCTTCCACAGGTGTCCGGTGTCGCAAGAATGGAGGAAGTCGCTAACCGATTTGGCTTCGATGCACGCCGCACCTAACAGGTAGTCGCCAACCACAAGCGTCTTTCTTTCAACACACAAGCCTGCATTTTCGGCCTTGCGTATCACGGATTCGCATAATTTGCCTCTCTCGTTGGTGTCTATGAATAAGTCAGTCATCCGTTCACCTCCTGTGCATCGCACACATATTCTTTTTTGATTCGGGAAGACGTCTAAGTTTGCACCTCTTCCCTTTCGCAGTTAAGGCGATGCAACGGTCTTCATCCTTTGGATAATTGAAACAAGGCTGACATAATTTTCTGAATGAGTATTTTCCATTCACTTTTCTTTGGGGGTTCCTATGGCTTAACTTGGCGCCACATTCACTACACTCTCTCATAGCAAATCCTCCGCAGTTCCATCGTAATACTTGCATTTACCTGCACACAGGCCTTCTTGCATCAAAGTTTCACAACGTGCGTGAGCATAACCCTTGAACACTATGCTCTCGACTTGGGTTCTCGTTATGTTTTCGTTCCAATCGACCCATCCTTGCTCCGAGCATATCTGCACAATCTGCTCAACGTGCTTCGGCAAGTCTTCTTTCGGCACATTATCAATCGGAAAGAACCAACGAAGCCTGTCTGCGAGATAGGACGCGAGATGGTATCTCGCTCTATGTGTTGGATTACCGGCTCCAAGAGCCGCTTGGACTATACAAGGCAGAACTTTGATTGAGCCTAACGAGACTGTGGGTAAATCAGATACATTCTTTCGCTCTTTCTTGCTAAAGGCATTATTCTTCTTAGGCAGAATGAGTTTGAGTGGTTTGCTTCCTTGAGCGATGTAGCCACGTCTGTAATCCTGTGCTATTTCGTAAATAGTCTCGAAATCTAAGGACATGAGTTCATCACTTTCAATCGGTATAACCCAACACCCTCTCTTTGCGTTGTAGGAGTTAGGGATGCGTATCATTCCCGCAAGGTCGAATGCAACAGTAGGGTCGTTGCATGAGAGGTTGAGGTTATCATGCCAGCGCTTCATTAGCCTCCTTCCGGCACTTTTGATTCTCGTCACCTCCAATCCGTCTATTGGTAGGAATGTTTCAGATAAAGGAATATAGATGTGAAATCCACCTCCTGTGAAGAAGATGTAGTGTTGGTAGCCATTGTCCAACAGATGTTTGTGAAGCCGTTGCACTTGTTCCTGCATGAAGGAGAAATCAACATCAACACCTCCATTCTTGAAGTCCTTGCAGTCGAAGTCCATTACAAAGTGTCTGACTATTGCAGTATTGTATTCGACTCTATGGTGCTTGGGTGCTTGGGTGCTTCGATACCCATATGCGGTATGATACGCATTACCAGACCCGTTCTTTCCTTTCCAATACTTCTCCAACGCTTCCCAATCGCGGACGATATAACGCCCACCATGCTTACCGCTCGAACTCACTTCGAGGACTTCTCTTGGGAAGTCGCGTATCAATGACGCAAACGCCATATTACTCAGCCATATCCTTGTATCTTCGATGGATTTTTACTGCTAAGGACGCTGGCCCTTCGGGAAACAAGTTCTTCTCAGTATACGTAAATGCGCGCTTGTCTATCACAACGTCAAGAACGTGAAAATACGGAACTTCTGCGTTCTCTTCGGTGTAATAATCAAGCGTCATCTGCTTGGTTAATTGGGCCTTGAAATCTCCCGTTCCCAACATACCGTAAGTTACATTCACTTCCATATTCTTATCCTCTCCCTTCAACATCTCAGACAAAATGTTTGCCGTTCTATTTACTTTTTCTTTCAGTTCACTCTTCTTCATTCTCATATTCGTTTCCTCCTTCATTCATTCCCCAAGCCGGACACAGTTCCATAAACGAACAGTAAGAGCAATTTGTCATTGTCTCTCCATTAGGTGTTCTCCATTCTCGTATTTTAGGTTCAAATGAATCATATAGGTGCCCTTTCACAAGGTTCTGTATTTTTCTCATCGCAGTTCGAGGGGCGAATTGTGTCTTTCGTGTTCCGGTTTCTTCTAATTCCCATTCTGCTCTATCGCCTCCGTTCACATATCCTCTTGGGAACTCCCAAGCCCAATGTGTGATAGGAAGGAAATCACTGTATTCTCCTTCTTCAAGCATCATTCTGTAAATCTGCATTTCCACTCTCATCTTAGTGGCAGTCTTCTTCTCTCGCCATTTACCTGTCTTAAGTTCCATCAGTATGAATCCGCCCTCTCCATCCGAGAAGATGGTATCAATGAATCCTCGGAGATGGACAGGATATTTTTCGCCATCCACTTCCACCATAACGACGCCGTGCGCTGATACTTCGTTTCCTACAGGCATCCAATCCATCATATCCATATCAGGAGTGGAGCAGACGAGAAATCTATCCCACTGCCAATCAAACCATTTTCGTATGACTACTTCTTCTCCAAATTGATATGGGAGTGGAGGTGTAGGTATCACTTGCCACAGAATATCCTTCGCAAGCATTTTCTTCCCTTCTTTTAGCAAGGCGCTGGCGACCTCAAGCGGAGTGCTATCGTCCGTTTTCTGATTCTGCGGACACGTCTCGTCGTAGCGATTGTGGTTCAGATTGTTGCAGATACATTCTGGCTCATGGGGAGGCTCATCCACGTTATCCCAGAAATACTCGACTATGCTATGCACGTTCGTTCCACGAATCATATCGTCGTTTTCTGGCTCGGAGAGGCGATAGATGTGCTTGAGTTTGTATTGATGAGGACACCAATCATAGTCGTTGATAGACGATTTACTTGCCCTCAGTATCATATCCTTCATGTCGGGTGTCCAATTATAGCACGACCTGTTGTATGATTCAAGCAGTTTCGGCGTATGCGCTTCAGTGCGCCGCTCGAAGAAAGCCTCTTCATTCGGATTAAACTTCATTCAGAACACCCCTCACATCTCATATTGGTGAATGGTTTTCGACAGTTTGGACAAGTAGGCGCTCCATTTACCATATAGGTCGTAGTAAACCCATGCCATCCACATACACATTGCGATAACATTTCAATCACCAATGGGTCTTGGGTTTTTGTCTCCCAATTGCCTCTCCAATATCCCAATCCAAAACCCGATATATGTTCTCAATTTTCTTTTCGATGAACTTCTGAACACACACGGCATAATCAATTTGGAAATCCTTGACTTCATCTGCATCCCTAAATCCAACGACAAGAGTCGGAGGCATATCTTTGGGAGTTTGTAATACGTAGCACCACTGTGGGCTTTCTCCGACCCTAAAGGGATTTTTAGGGTTGATGTGGTCATTGTAGTAATATGCCCCTCTTACAGCCATAGGCGGCGTTCTCTTGTATTCTGCCTTGCCTATTTTTCCATACGGTGAAAGCGCATCCCACGTCCAATTTCCTGCAAGAACGTCAAGTGATATTTCTCTAATCATCTTCGTGACTTCTTCTTCGTCTGCTCCTGTTCCGACTAAATCGAATATCTTTCCTTGTATCGTCTTTGTGAGTGGAGATACGCTGGACGCTTTGTATGAGAATCCTGTCACCTTCAATTGCCCTTTCTTTTCGGGAGGCCAAATCATAAATCCGAAGTTTTGATTTTTCACATCAGCGGTTAGCCAATAGTCGAAGTAGGCTTCTAACTCAATTTCCATCATGGGAAGTTCGTATCGAGTCCTAATGATTTTGTTGAGGTTCTTGAGGTGAGCGTCTATCTCATCGAATGGAATCTGAATATAACCGGAATCGGTGTGGCCTGCGAGAGCCGCATAACCAGCCTTCTCGCTTTCCAGCAGAAGGGTGTTGATACACTCTCTTCCGTAGTAGGTAATAGTGCGACCCACATCGGGGTCTATCCATCCACCACTCACTTTCTTCTGAGACATATAGCCATAGATTGCGTTGGTTGCGACTTTGACAGCAGTCTGCAATAAATCCCATTTGAGTTTCTCGTCTTCGCTCTTTGCCGCCTTCATCTTCTTCTTGTAGTCTTGTCGTAATTCAAGCATACCCCAAATGATTGCAGGAATGACGCCTATGCCCGATGCCTCCTTTCTCCAATGCGTTCCGTTTCCAACGCTTCGGATTCCGTCGCCACCATTTTTCTGCTTTGTTGTCGGGCATAGATTCGCGTTATACGCTATTAGCGGGTACATGGACTTGAAGTCAATACAAGCGACTCCTTCGTGTCGTCCACCAACGGTTTCCGGCACGTCTGCACCATCATATTGGTCGCGTTGGTGGTAGTGAGTGGTGAGAGCCTTTATGTCGGTATGGCGAGAGATACGCCCTCTTACAAAACGAGATACGTTACAGGTACTTTTGAAGACGACTCCACATTCTTTCTGCATAGCCAAATGGTAAGGTATCGCATTCACCTTTTCAGCACAATGCCTCAATAGTGTAGTGTCGCGCACACAGTAATCAACGAACTCATCGAAGTTCTCAACCCACCATGTAAATACATCAGCATCCATTTTCTTTCCCTGCTCACCTAACTCTTTGGCTAACTCTAAATCTTCTGCGATGGTTGCGAGTTTCTTGTTTCTGAATGTTCCACGTCCATTCTTCTGCCAAACTGCCTCCAATCCGCTTCCTGTATTCCACGCGAGCGCAGTGTCGTAAACGAGCCTTCCCAAAATTGGTTGAGCATTATCGTGGTAGCCATCCTTTTTACGCGGTCTTACTGTCTGCCCCAATGGACTGAGTTTGTCTGCTTTATTTCCTAAGCGTTCAACGAGTTTAGGCAAGTCGGCCCAATAGATGGCGTGGGCGATGAGAATGTCAGGGTTGCACTTATTCAAGTGCTTAAGAAAAGCGTCGAGCATTTTCTGTTCGCTTCCATAGAGGTATCTATCATACCCTCCTTCTCTTTCGATGTAGTCTATGGTGCAACCTTTCTCTCCTTCTTTCCAAGCGAATATCAATGGGCGGTTTCCCATAGTGTCGTCAATCGCAATCATGGTGATTGCCCCTTCATGTTGACACCCTTCGGGTTGCCATTCCATATCGAAATACCAAATCCTCGGATGAAAGTCCGGTATGTCTTTGTTATCGGGGTAAGCATGAATCATCAATTGGTCTGCGTAAGGCATATCTGCCTCATAAGTCTGAATCTCACTCTTAATGTCGTAAAGGTGTATGGGATTAGGCACGTCGAGACGTATCAATGATGCTTTATCTATCCCTTTCGCCTTAATGTCCGAGCGTACCCTAACGCCCGGATAGCGTGCAGTCAAACGAGACAATTTCTTCGGATGGGTGTTCTCCGCCACCCAACAATGTGGGGGAATCCAAAGCGGGTTGTCAATGTCGGAGTTTTCGTTGGGATTTATCGCGTGTTCGATTACTTCCCCATCTGCTCTTCTATATCGGTAGTAAACGTGTGGATAACCAACGCCTTCCCACTCGTCATCGGGATAATAATAGTCGATTATCATTGAGCACACTTCCTACACAATAGTATCTGATTTTTGTTAGACCACAAAGGCCCAAACTTGTGGCACTTACCACAACGTCCGATTTCCTTACTCATGCTGGCTCACTCCTGCTGGTCTATGATTATCAGTAATCTCTTCAAGTTTGTTTCGGTCTGCTCTATCACAAGCCCACTCGCATCACCGAAGTGAAAACGACACGTAGTGCCGCCATCCACTAAGCCAAGGCAAGGGAGCAACCATGGACCGAAGTTAGACTTCACAGTCTTGATACCTTTCTTCTCAAGAGTCACATCAGTGACTGTGCTTGACGCGAATATCTTAGCATCATGAGTCTTACCCGCAGACGCAGAAATCTCTTCGTTCTCAACGTCCATTGTGACACTATAATCGGCCCCATATTTCGTCACGATGTTCTTCAATGAAGCGAGTTTGAGTATCTCGCTCATCTTCGTTCTCCCATGCACCGTGTAGGTATCAGCGCCAAACGTCTTCCACTTATTCCCCTTAGCCTCCTTCACGAGTTTGGCGTAGGTCTTGACCAATTGTTGGCTTTTGCTATCCGTCACAGGAAGCGACAGTTTGAATGAGCCGCTCGCCAAATATAGCGTGCTTCCGTTCTTCACTTGTTTTATCGTCACATCTCCACTGCACTTCTTCAAGAATGCACAGGCTTTAGTGAGGTCTGAGAAAGTAAGTGGGCCTGCCTTTGCTTTAGCGTCAGGGTAGGCGCGAGATACATTGAGGAAGAAGGTCTGATAGCCTGCGCTATAACCGATAGCGTTTGGCGTCTCAAAGACGTTGATTACTAAATCACTAATCACGTCACTGAACTGCCCTACGTGGGCAAGCCACTCCTTGCTATCAAGCGTTATCTGCGCCATCTGCGTTCACCCCATGATATTCTTCAAGAAGCGCATCGAGTTTAGGAGTAGTGCTACCCGACCTCGTCAGTCGTCTTCCACTACAATACTCAGACAGTTTTGATGCGAGCGTTTGCTCTCTCGTTCGTAGTCGCTGAATATAGATGACCGCATCCATGAGTTCGTGTTGCAGATGCTCCAACCACTCATCATGCGTGAGGTCATCACGCTCCATTGTGAGGCCACCGTATTTGTCGGTGGCTTGCACCTTCTTCGCTCTTGCTTGTATGATTGCGCACACTTCGTCTTCCACTTTGCTCATTCGTTCACCAACCAATTCACAGCCGCTCAAGTTCCGGCAGACCCATGAAGTTAGGCTCCTCGCCCTGTCTCGTTGTTAGGATAGTTCTCCGTTGCCCTTGTAGCGTGGCGTCAGTCTTGCTCTTCTCAAAGGCGGCTGTGAATGTTTCGCCTACAACCTTCCCGTCCTCAACCTCGTCCTTGCGACGACAGTGAACAATTTGGAACATATATCCAGCACTGCTCTTCTCCCATGCAGGCGCGCCATCGCTCTCAACTATCTTACCGCCTTTACCGTATACGTCCTTCATGTGTGTCTCCCAAAAGACTCTCACGCCTCTCTTCACCAAAGCACGACAGACGGCAGTTAATTGGTGGAATCGGGTGACTCTAATCGCCCAATCCCATTGTTGTTGCACTCTTTCGTTAGAGCCTGCACCACGATTGTCTGCGGCCTCTATACCATCCTTAGAGAGTCCTAAGTCCTGTATTCTCATACAGTTAGTTGCTACGCTATCCCATAGGTCTATGCCGGTAATTAGAACGCCCCACAAATCCTCGTGCTTCTCCATAGCGAACTGCATGATTTTCATCGTTCGGTCATGGGTAGCAGGGTAGTCGTAGGCAGTCCTCTCTCCCTTGAGATATACCCAAGGTTCCCAACACTTGATGCCCTCATTGTTTGGATAGTATGCTGACTTGGTAGCGGAGCCACCATTGTCGAAATCAACCACCCAAAACTGCTTCGCGCTCATGCCTTCACCTCATCAAACTCGACAAGAGTAGTTTGTCTGCCCTTCCCCTTATGCTTGTCGCAGTATCGCTGATAGAAGTCGAATATGATGGCACTCTTGCCCGTATTCTCCTTCCCCACTAACGCCATGAAGATGTGAGTCTTCGGTTTGTTAGCATTCACGTCTGCGAGTTCTGCACGTAGTTCCGCAAATGGGTCGGTGTTAGCAGCCTTGCTTGCCGACTTCTTCTCTTCCTGTGCTGCCTTTGTCTGTCCGAATCCCGCCATCATTCACCACCATCCGTATCGTCTTCGACCGTTGAGAACATTCGATTCAGTTCTCCTATGTCTCCCTTTAATTGGGTCATTGTTTGGTCAATCGTGTTAGCGAATCGCTCAAACGAGCGTAGGTAAGCCAACCTACGAGAATGCTCTTTCTCCATTAGGGTGGCTCGCGCAAATAGTTCATCATACCGAGCGATGGTGTCATTTAACTCCATCTTAAACTTGGTCAATTCTTCCTTCAATTCATCCTTAGTCATGTCTTTTTCTTTTTTCGTTGTCATTTTTTTCTCTCCATTCAATCGAATTGCGTTAAGTCGGTGTCTCCACCGCCCACTCGTCTTGTGGACCTTCTGTTGTCTGCATAGACGCCCCATACTGTAATTTGTGGGAGTCTATTGCCGTCTTGCACCCTCATCTTTAATCTTCCATGAATGAGAACTGTGCTTTTCTCCGCGAAGCCCCATAGTTCATCGTCCACGTCTATGAAGTGGAAGGGATGCGTTAAGTCGTGGCACGCGCCGCTTACCCAACATGGAATCTCGCCTCTATTCTTCGTTCCATAGGTGTCTTCGAGCGACCGTGATGTAATGGAGAGGCTAAAGTTCCTCCCCGTCTCATCCCACTCGGATTCCCTGCCCTCAGTGGACATTCTCGTGACTCTTCCCTTCACGATTATGTCTGGACCGATTGTGCCGTCGTTTCCATCTCGCCCTTTGAAGTGCCTCTTTCGTGAATCGAAGGCTTCTTCAAGTTCATGTAGCGGAACATACAAGTCATCTATTAGTTCCTCATCTGTCCATAATTTGAATGGGTTGAGAAGGCTTCTTTCGCTTTCTGGACACCACTCGTTTGTGTATGTCATAGTTTCCGAGAAATTGAAGTTCGTTCCAAGCACGTCTTGGAATGCCTCGTTCTTCGATGTAGGTAGTCTCACCTGTATCTCCACAGGCACGCCAACGTGTATTGGTAAGTGTGCGTTAGTGCCGGTCAAGTCCACTCGCCAAGGCTTTATCTCGCCTTGATTCAAGAATGCTCCCTTCTCGTTGCCCAAGAAGCGGTAATATCGCCCCATTCTTACACATGGATATGGTCGTCCTGCCTTCGATAATAGACATAGCCACTCATCTCCGACCTTGAAGCCCATAGTAGGCTCTTCCTCAGAAGTTTCCTCAGTCACTATCTGCTTGAGATTCGTGCTGATACACCATACGTCTCCTTCGACGTAGTAATGCCCCACGAGGCCAGACGAAAGTGCTTCGTTAGCGTCATCTGTCCATCTTTGTGTAGCGTTCCTAACTGCCCATCCGTTCCTGTCGTTCATCTTGTCTTCAACACCGAGCCATTCACCAACGAAGGTAAGCGTCTCTCCGCCTCCGCCGCTCACATTGGACTTTCGGTCCTCCATGAACATCATCTCGCTCCAATCAATCAGAAGGTCTGTGTCCTCTTTTTGCCAATCGTCGCAACCGTATGTTGTGGCTATGTGCTTAGTGTAGGCCGCTACGACCTTCTCGACGCTCTCGCCGGTCCTTTCGGCCTGCATTTTGAAGCGTTCCATGACCTCGGAAGGCCACTCCTTCTGTTCCTTCTCCGTTTTACTAAACGGATTCTTGCTATCTGTCTTCTTTTCTTCATTCATTTTTCTTCACCTTTTCTCTCATTTTAGCCACCGCATAATCGCAGTAGGAGTAGTCATCGCCGGGCCATGTGTATCTATGCGTCATCACGTCGCCGTATGCCGCCATTATATCCCATATAGAATCGAGGTTATCCTCTTCATCAAAGTAATCGTATATGTTCAGATAGAAGTTCCTCATTACTTGATGTAAGGAACGCCCGTTCTTGAGCATCTCATGGAAGTTATTGCGCACTTTCCACCACTCGTCTCCTATGGCGTGGGCAATCGCATCCTCACCCATTGTTTCCTCTAAGCGCGATAGTCTCTCTCCTAATTGCTCTATATCAATTGAATCGAGGAACATGATAGATGCACGCATATCACCGTTCATGAGTTCAATCAGATTCTGAAGTTTCTCGACTAATTTCCTTCTTTCATCTGTCGAATACTCAGCACGAATCTCAAGCAGACATTCATGGGGTAGCACTGAGAGTAGTCTCATCGCTCCCGGTCCTGCTGGCACAGGCGTAAACGCATACGCTTTGCATCGTGAGCGTATGGCTGGGCGTATCTTCTCTAATTCGTTGCACGTCATTATGACCATCGCATTGTGACTATACTTCTCTATCAATTGTCTCATAGCGTCTTGCGCGCTTGGTGTGAGGCCGTCTGCCTCATCGAGTAGGATGATTTTTCTCGGCGTTCCGAGAGGTTTGCTACGCATCGCAGACTTGAGTTCGTTGCGAATGAAGTCTATGCCCCTATCGTCGCTGGCGTTGCTCTCGATGAAGTTCATATCATTAAACCAATCATCGAGCAGTGTTCGCGCTATGACATGAGCCGAACTCGTCTTACCCGTTCCCGGAGGCCCATAGAAGAGAAGGGCTTGAGGCCAATCATATGTATCGGCCCACCCATTTACGTCTGCAACGAGTTCGTCCAACCCAACCAATTCGGTCAGGGTTTTCGGTATCGCCATTTCTGCGAGGTCCATGATTCTCTATACTATCTTCGTTTAAATACCAAAGGCATTTTCAAGCATCTCTTTTTCATTATCGAATGACTCAATCCAATTAAGGAAATCCGCGTCATTTGCAGATTTGCGCGGAATGGGATTTGCAGTGACCCATTCCATCATATTCAATCCCGCCCTATCTGTTATCGCTTCGCTCCATTGGCGATTCAAGAGATGAAACCACTTCTCTATCTCTTCGCGCTCTTCGTATTTCTCCTTGAGTTCAATACCGAAAGGTGCGAGAAATATCTCCACACATTGTAATTGACTGCCCGTTCCCGTTTTGAATAAAGAGCGCCAGCATATCCTTCTTCTCACACGATAACCCCATCGAGCGTCAGCCCTCTTTTCGACCCACGTTCTAAAGCGTATCTCCGTTAGGATGATGCCCAACCCCATCCATTCCTCGCGTCTGTCGTTAGTTTGCATCTATGCCCACCAAATCCACATACTGCGTCAAGTCAGATATACCCATATCACTCATCACCTCAACGAGAGATGGCTCGCTCAGTGTGTTTGTCCTCCTATCCACAAAAGGAGAACTCACGCCTAAGACGATGCAAACATCATCGGAGATTTCTCGCCACGACTTTGCTTCTTCTGTATTAGAGCCAATCATTCTTTCTATGTTGAATATCACTGCCGCTCGTTCTGAGGGTATTTGAACCGTGAGTAGTCCAACATCAATGTATTCGTCTCCATCAAGTGCGTGTAATTTCACGTATAGCGCATCGCCAGATTTGTATGATGCTATGCGTAGTTTACTGATATGTGATTGCCTTACGAGAATATACCCTCCATATTCCGTTGGAGAGAATGCTCCTGTATTTGGAAACCTTATCGTGCCTTCTCGCTTGACTATGCTTTCCCAAGAGGGTATCATCTCAGGCCACGCTATGTCTGCATCTTCATGTGAGTCAGCATATTTGACGAGTCGCTCTTTGAGAGGAAGGGTTGGGTATTCGGGATATGCTATATCGGTAATTGTCTTTCCTACTTTTTCTATAATTATGTTTTTATCTTCGTCGTATTCGACTGTGACTGTGCCGCTCGGTATCGCTTGAAATGTATCTAAGGCAACCGTTGTATATTCATTCCAAGCCTTCCATTTACGCTTACGTAATCCAGCAGTCGGCTTCTCATACCACCGTTTAGGGTCGAGAAGGGCATCTGTATTCCCATATAAGGAGGTGATTATTTCAGAATCTGTGAGGAAAGACCGGCTGTTAGTTATCGTTTCGTGCGGCACTTTGGGATTGAGAGACTTGAGAAAACGCAAGGAAGAGATAGGCATTCGTTTGCCTAAGACGCTATCCCAAAATAGGTGCGCATCTATTCCATCCATCTGCTTGCTTAGGGAAAGGAACGAGAATGAGGTTGTGGTGGTCGCATTCCTAACGCGGAGTGCTTCTTCTAACGACCACTCGCTTGAATTAGAGGCACTGCTTTCAGACGCAAGTAAAATCGGTATACTGCTCGCCTCTAAGGACATAAGGACTTCGTATGGAACGCCTAATTCGTTAGCCACTTTGAAAACTAATTGTCTTTCGGTCAAGGTTTTATCGGGAAACAAAAGAGCATATGCTTGTCTTGCTTCAGCCTCGTTCAGCGTTAGCGTTAGTTTGGAATCGCCTAAGCGTATGCGTTCGCATACAATTGCTAACTCACTGAAGCGCATCGTCTATCAAATGCGGAACGGAAGACGCCCACTTATTGGGGTTTGGCTTTGTTTTTTCCCCGAATATCCTCATGGTTGCTTTCTCCACGTCCTTGATGCTTACCTTCGTGTTATGTTGCTTGCGCGTCATTAGGAATATACAATCAATTAACAGGCATTTGTTTGTTCTCCTATTGGAGTAGTGAGAGTTATTTCGCACTTGGTTATACAATGTATACGCCGCATTGACTTGAGAAGGCTTCAAGCCCAATTCCATACCTAACGAGTAAATCGAGGCTTCCATAAACTTAGACTCATGGATTTCCATTTAATCACCTATCGTTGATGAAGGTGTATGCTACGAGACTCCACATTTCGTTGTATAGTGCTTTCAATTGCTTATCCTTAACTGAGTTTTTGAAATTGGTATAACCTGTTTCTTTCAATCTATTCTTCACTGCTTCTCCGACTTCTTCTCTCGGTATGTATGCCCTATATGGGTAATCTGCTAAGGAGTCCTTGAAGTAGTCGCATTTTGGAAATACGTTAGTAAGGTGAGTTAATTTTCTTGCTCTCACTAACAGTGTTTCATCATCATTGTAGTTCTTCACTATACTCAACCAACCATCATTCAATCCTATCCACATTCTTCTCTATCTCCTATACCCTCTATACTATCTTCGTTTAAATACCAAACATCTGAGCGGCGGCGAAGCCAATCAATCTAAGCGACGGTGGAGCGAGTCAATTCGACGACCCATCACATCTCTTGTCTGTTTATCTCTCAAAACTGAAAGGGCTTGTTCCATAGCATCTGAGCCACCGTAAGCATCGTAAGACTGTCCAAGTTCTTTATCACCCATACTTCCAAACACGTCTTCTGTAAATGGTGGCTTCCAACGCATAGTGTCTAACTCACCTACTGTGTCTCCCCATGCTTGCCCCTTTTCGCCTCCCTGCGCTCTATATGGGCCAGAACCGCCCACGTCCACATAGGTAGGAGTACCATCGGGTCGCATTAACACATTATCCATATTCGCCCCTAATACGTCCCAATTTGCTATGAGGGCTTGAGGAACAAAACCTTCCTGTAATACTCCAATATCCTTCCTGTTAGAGAGCGAGGGCTGTCTTGCCCCACTCTCAAACTCAGTGAGCATTAACGGCATTCCTCTCTCATCTCTTTGCAGCGATGCTTTAGGTACACCCACTCCCAATTCGTGGAGATACCTATTGAAATCGAACTCGTTATCAATGTGTTTAGCGTGAGCGCCGCGCTTCACAACCACTTTCTCCCCCGAAGGGAGGGTCATTTGCACTGCTCCTGTGGAGCCGCCTAAGTATCGAGGGTCACTTGCTTGAAGATGTTCCCATGCCTTCGCTAAAGGGTCCATCATTTATGCACCGTTGGGTTAATCGGAGTCTCGCCGTCATTATAGATATACTTGTCCTTAACTTCCGGCTTTTCCTCGCTGAATAATACATATTGATGCTCTCTTCTTCCTTTCTTACAATGGAAAGAAATTGCCGCTTTTTTGATGATTTTGAGTTCTTCACCCAACAACAACAATCTGCCAGCAGAACCTCTTGGCACGTCTTGCCATGCCCATTCGAGGATTTGTGCCTTAGTCGTCGGGGTTCCCCTCATCTCTAAGAACTTCGTGAGAGTTTTGAATCTCTTTTCCTGCATCGGCGTTAGAGGTTTTTTCGGCGTTTCGTCTATTAGACTTGAACTTGGTATAGGTATGTCTGCATTCTCGAATGCCTTGCTGATTCGAGAGTTCACGATAGCGAGTTTTTCTGAGAACTTCTTTTCCATGCTATCCACGAGAGCGATTTTCTCATCAAAAATCTGCTCCACCTTTTTCTCGACTGCTTCCGTAAGTAAATTAAGCGCGTGAGTTTCTATGTCTCTCACTATCGTATTTTGCTCTCCCTGTTGGATTTCAACATTAAGTTCAATCGCTCCTATTTTGTCTTCTATTTCTCTCAATCTCTTGTATGCGTCTTTGCTCATATCATCACTTCTTTTCTTTATTTGTCTGTGTAGGTTCTTTACTCTCGGACTGCACTCATCGCACGTCCAGCGTTGAGACGTAAATGATATAGCACGAAATGGTTTCTCGCATTTTCGACACGTTCTTATATATGACATATATCCACCAACCTATTTTAACTAATCATTCATAGAATCGAGTATTCCACTCCACATAGTATATCCAACGTCGTCATATTCGTCTTCCGCCTTCTGTATCATAGATTCGACTTTCTCAATCTGTTTTACTTGCTTCTTCTCAAGTAAAGACTCTAATTCATTCTTCGCATCTTTCTTCACCTTCTTGTTATTCATGCAATCAGGGCAGGTCATGCGCAGTTTACCTCGTCCTTTCTGCTCTTTCTCTTGCTTACACTTCTTACAGGTATAAGCCCGTATAACAGGGTCGTAGTTCTTCAACGCCGAGACTCTTGCGATTTCGTTGCGTTGCTTCAATTGGCATACAGGGCATCTCGTAGCAAGTTTACCTCGTCCTTTCTTAGTTCCTAAAGCGGTTTCGCAATCAATGCAAGTGCCTTGTTCACGAATAATCGGTCTGAATGTCTTGACTCGATATTCAGCATTTTGCTTCTTCTTGAGTTTGGTCCGGCATTCTTCACACCGCTTGATTGTGCGCCCTTTTCCTTTCTGTGTAATTTCAGTATCGCAGTCTTCGTTCTCACAAATGCGCTTTCGCACTACGCGAGGTTTAGGCTTCCTCATTTGCTTCCTGTATTTCTTCAAGCATGATTCTTTGGCGCACATACTCGGTGCGCGTCCACGTTTCACTTCGTAAGTGAAGGATTCGTCGCAGATTTTGCATGATAAACTCAACCCCCATACTGATTCCTTATCCATACACTCACCGCCTCCGCTTTCTTATGTCGTCTATATATTCGAGTATCGCAGCCACTCCAGCAAAGCACCAAAACCAATCGCTATCAATATCTGAATAGCCTGTCACATTCGACAGGCTTCCAATTACTATGACTAAACCTGCTACGAGCATTCCTTCGTGTCGTATGATTCTCGGCGCTAACGCCTGTATATCTTCAACCGTTAATTCGCCATCATCATTAAAGTCGAGAAGGGCCGTAATTTTCTTTTTCATATTACTCTTCCTCCCCACAACTACATACAGCAATTTCATATTCACTATACCGATGACCTTCATCTATTATATCTCCACACTTATCACACTCTTCTGTACGAAAAACCCAATCAGGTAAATCATCTTCAGGATGCCATGTGCTTCTATCAGGAACTGAACGCATTATACTCACTCCAACATTTCCATCAAGTCCTCGATATTGGACTTCTGCCAACCTAATGTTCCACCTTCTGTTATGCACTCAGCACTACATCGGGTGCAAAGGAGGTGGACATTCCCAATCTCCCACATATCTGAGTTCACTGTCGTTAGAGTCCATACGTGACCCTCGTCTCGACAGACTTCCAGATACTTCTGTATGTCTCTTTGCTTCATGAGGTCGCTTAATTTACTCGCAAGTGCTTGTCGTTCATCTGTTAGTTTTGCTATTTCTTCATCGTATTTTTTTGCCATGTTTCTCATTCTCCTATTACTATCTTCGTTTAAATACCAAGATTGAGATATGTTCTCAAATAGAGAGGACTATCATCACGTGCGCGAACGGGCGTGCGTTTTGTATAGATGCCGAGTTTCTTTGGTTTCGCTTTAACCTCGCTCGCTTTATCCACGTTCTTATCAACATACCACTGCTCTCGCAGTTTATTTCTTCGCTCAAGTTCAGATGTGCAGTCCTCACATCTCGGTAATTTCTGATACAGACCTTGGGATTCACTCATGTAAGCGTCACTCCAGCCTGCTTCTTTCTTTGCATTTTTACATAGGCTGCCGCCTTCCCATAGAGGATGAAAACCCCCCATGTATATGTGAATACGAGTCGGTGTCTTAGCCATATGCTCACCCTTAATCGTTTCCGCCACCATCTATTGTCTCATTTTCATCCTCAAACACTTCTTCATCGGCCAAGTCACTCTTTGAGAGGAACTGATTGTGGTTATACTTGTAGCCATACTTGTAGCCACGCTTGTTATTTGATTCATCTAAGACAGGCATATCATCCTCTTCTATTGGTGAGGGTTCGACAAGCGTTGAATTGATTGGCTCAAACGTTCTGTTAATATGCGATTCTCCCGTTTCAAGTTCGCGTTCTATTCTTTCGAGGTAGTCTGATGGGGTGTGTTGTCCTTCACCGTTAGGCCATCGCTTTAGCACGAGCGAAAGAATGAAGACATTATTTTCCGACTTAGTCCTCCTGTTATTCCTCTCAAAGGTAGTAACTCTTCTTTCCGTTTTGTAATTATAACCCCACATATAGTTGCGGCTAACGTATACGTTGCCTTTTTGTTCCAAACGAAGACATATATGGAGTGATTTAGGATGCGTAGGTATCACGGGATGGCGTGGCAATTTCTTTCCATTGAGTGCGTTATTCACTTTGTGTATGTGTGATTCCTCATTCCCGAAGGCGGTCTGTTTTTGCGCCATAAGCCCTATGAACTCAGCGATTTCTTCTCGCGTTCCGCCAATACGAACTGAGTTGTGCATCTGCGGGTAGGCTATATGAGGAATGAAGTGATTATAGTGTTTCATTTGCTCTTCTCCTTGTAATCAACGTGGTCTTTTGGTAATTTATGCGCTCTTCTATCCATCATGTTCTGTATCAATACTGATACGGACTTAACCGCCTTATCAAATCTCTCGCTTGATACCTTGTCTGGACACATGGAAGAGTGTAGTTTCCGAAGGTTTATCTCGTCCGTTAAGACGCGCAAGATTTCATACTCTGCATGACTAACGCTCGCCGCTCTTCCTCTCATCCTTCTCCCTCTTCTCTTGCATGGCCTCAATCATCTCCTTCAATACCACAATCATCTCCTTTGTTTGCGGTAGTGTGAGTCTAACTCCGTGTCGAGTGAAATGAGGTGGAGTCTTGGACATATTCATGATGCGCATATCTATCCAATCCTTGCCGTAGTATTCGATGGAGCGCAGGTGAATAACTCCCTTGTTGTCCTTCCACTTACCTTCCATGCTCGGACTCTTCCACGCTATCTCGTCACTCATGTTTCTCACTCCAAGTTACTCTCGTCACGTATACGCCTGTATCAATCTCAATCATATCTTCATGATACCACGCCTTTGCTTTCCAGCAGTATTTCCGTTCACTCATCCCAACTTCCTCCAATCCGCTAGGTAGCAACTGCGCTTACAGTATTGATAGGTTTGGGGAATCGTGGGTGGAATCAGCCCCTTGTCGTGTAGCATAAGGGTAACGGATGAGTCATCAACAATCCTGTACCAAGCGGTGCTTTCATAGCCGCAGTGAGAACACTTTACATCGTCACTCATTTTATCTCCGCCTTCTTTATTAGTCATTCACATTTCCTCCCCTTTCAATAAACAAGCGATATATGATAATGCCTCATCCATTTCGATTGGCTCATGGTTACACCATTGGGCTTTATCCCATACCGTACACATGAGTTTACGCAATCGTTTGATTTCTGCTAAGAGAAGTGGTGCGTCTGCTATGAGTCGTGCGTCTGCACCAAACTTCAACTCAAGGTCAAGTCCTTGCTCTCCGAATCTCACCGCATGGTGTGGATTATCTGCACCCATCTTGTAAGTAGTCCACTGGTCGGCAGGTGTGTGTCCTGTATATTTGTCTGTATCAATCATTCCTCTTCACCTCCTTGACATTCTTCGCACAAGCCTTGCTTGTTCATGTCCTCCAATGGGTAAGCGAGGGAACACCCTAAGCAATAGCCCATGAGTATTCCTTTCTTTACTCCCTCGATGTAGTCTTCGTCGTGTCCTTCGTATTTGTCTAAGTCAATCATTCTCAACACCAACCCTCTTTTTCTAATCTATCTATGTCAAGCACTTCGGATTTCTCTTCGCACTCCATACAACAGTCTGTTCCACCATAACCAGTGCGAGTGTGTTTAGGCTTCGCTCCATTCATTATGGCTTGTTCTCTGTTACATATATCTCTAGGAGTAAAGAACCTACCCACATAGCCACCACAACCGCAAAAATATGGTTTCTCACAAAAGGGACACGATGACATTTCTTCATCACATTTTATGCACCAATAGACTTTCTTAGGTTCTTCTTTAGGTTCTTCTTTAGGTTCTTCTTTCTTCTTCCAAAATCTCATTCAATCACCATTCCTCGCATAGAATTGTTGCCGAATCCTCGCCACCCTCGTTCTCATATATGAAATAGCGACCATATTCGTCACACCAATCATACCCAGCAGCACGAAGGACATGCCCACTCACAATAGTGACCCCTAACACATCAGCAATTTCTTGACATATTTTGTATTCTTTCTTAACCGACACCTCACCTAATTTGTCATCGCATCTAACCTCGTTGAGATATGATTGCGCGGTTATCTTCAACAACCGTATCAATTCACCCTTTGTCGCCATTCAATCACCGTTCCTCAGTTGTCTTTTGTTGTTGAGGGCAACACTCATGATTACCACAACCACAACACTCATCCAAACAGCATTCGCGTTGTTTGCGTTCTTCTTCATCTCCTAGCATCTCTCTTATTTTCTCGATTACTTTGGTCAGGTAGTAAATCTGAACATACACTTTCTCATCTTGAAGTTGCCATAATGGGGTGTCTAACTCAGCGAGCAATTCCTCATAACCCTCATCGGTGAGAAGGTACTCTATGACTTGATTATCTTCAAAGCGGAAGCGTCTTGACCGACCGAACGAAGTTTCATCAGCCCTACTCATTCCTCTTCCCCCTTCATCACAGCGTAGTCGAACGGAGCAAGGAGCGAGATAATCTCGTCCAATACTTCATCTCGTCTATCGTCGTTCAATAATTCCCCACCATCATCCCTATGTGTTAAGGCCACTATATCACTCATTACCTTATGATAGGTTTCTAACTCAGTGAAAATCTTGGGGAGATTTCTCAACACGTGCCACGCTTGCGGCTCGGTATTTTCTTTGTGATACAACCTCACCTCCACTTCTGGTTTTGGGAACCACCTATGCAAATCTTGATGGTAATCATGGCCGACGCTGAACGCTCCGCTATCGTATGTGTCTAAGGATGGTAAATCGAAGGAAAATCCATCAGCATTTTTCTCTATATCTAACTGACGCGAGTTAGATGATGATGAAAACCACACCTCTATGATTAGAGAGTCGAGCAAATCACCAAATCCTTCATAATTGAGGTAGGCAATTGCTTCTGATTGGATTCGCTCGTATTCCCTCTTATACTCCTTGAACATTGGTGTCTTTCGATAGAGATTGTAAATCTGAGTGTGATTCATTTGGTCGATGCCGTATTTCTTCTTAACAGAATACATGGGATGGAGGTCGTTCCACCACGCTTGAAATATCCTATCCGGTGAGGTGTAATAATTTTGGAACTTCGTTTTGAATAAGACTGTTGTAATGTGTCTATCTTTCTTACTTTCACTTTCGTTAATTTGAATTAACACGTTCCTTAAGTCATCGTGAGCCTTCACGACAAAATCAGAAGCGATAGTGTCTGCAATCATTTCTATTAGACCTACTACGCCGTCATTCAAATTATCCGCCGCCCATTGTTCGGCAGTAAAGAGGCCCGTCAGTAAATGCCCCGTATCTTCTGATGTTATGTTCTCATATCCACTTGCTCCAAGAGAGATTGCCGCAGTATAGTGTGGGGAATTAACTTCTATTCCTACTTCTTCCAATTTACTAAGGGATATCTGCCTTCTTTTAGGGCGCACTATGTGGAGTTTATTGTCTTCTATGAATTGATTACTTGCGTTTAGTATTTCCAATGCACTGTATCTCCCTGTTCCTACATTCCCAAACGATAGGGCAGACGGGCATGTTACCTCATCCATGTGAAGATTATTATGTGCAGATGGCAACAGGCTTACACCCTTCTCTCCATCCCATAGTCTCTCTTGCGTTTGATGCACGGCGTTGAACTTCTCCGCCAATATAGGAATCATATCAATGAACTTATTGAATCCACCTTCGCTATCGAAGTATAGACCAGCACGCCTGCCGGTAATTAGATTAAGTGGATGCAAAACTACATCGTTGCATAAAGCCTTATTTCGAGGCTTAGAGCATGACTTATCGGTAAATGCTAATCCACTTGGAGCCACTGAAAGGAAGGCTCGTATGGCTTCCCATTCGTCATCGCTAAGAGTATTCATTTTCATTCCTCTTCATCTCCTTTATCCCTTCTTCATATCCGCGGACTGTAACCTAACACTTCTTCAATCAATTCTTCGTGAGTTAAGTTAATACATCTGTCAATAATTTGCTCACCCGTTGCAGGTGCAATTGATTGTCCTACAATCGCTTCCTTGAGTTCCATGTATTTCTCACGGAACTCGGTCAGTTGCTTGACTTCTGCGTGTAGGTCTAAGCATTTACAATCTTCAAAAGCATACTCCAAGACTGAAAAAGTATTCTCCAAGACTGAACGCAACCGCTTCACTTCTTCAAGGAGAAGTGGTGAGTCTGCTATGAGGGAAGAGTCATTACCGGAAATGTTGGTAGCCACGATTGTTTTACCCACTACAACATCAGTCGTGCGATAATCATTCGCTTTTGCTACAACCCTCCACGGCCCTTCCGTGTGTCCTTTGTATTTGTCTAAGTCAATCATCCCGTCACCTCCACGCCATTGACGCTGAAACATTCCGTAATCTGCTCAATGGTTGGTAGGTCGTCGTCGTCGTCGCTAGAAGACCAACGTATAGCATGAATGTCCTCAATAAGTATATCAATATCCCCACTCTCTTGCGAACCTAACTCCCTGTAATTTGCACTAAACCAACCTATACGGCCATCACTCATAGTGAACTTGTATTGCCTGAAATATGTGATGTCAATTATCTCATTGTACAAATCGTATTCTATTTTCATTCAATCACCATCTCCGTATTTGTATGGTTCATCTTCCCACCCAATATCTTCATCAATTGCTTCATACATTTCTTTGTCATAGTGGGAAATGTAATCACCCAACCTGCACCAATCATCTTCCCACTTCTTGATTGCTTTACGCAATCGCTTGATTTCTGCAAGGAGAAGTGGTGCGTCTGCTATGAGTTTGAGGTCAGGGTTCATTGTGAGGTTAGGGTCGCCATTCGGCCTAGTTATTAACACTATGAACTCATCTCGGTCAGGGTCGTTCCGTTCATGGATAGCCGCAAGTGTCCAACCATCATCATCGGTATTGTATTCCCACGGCCCTTCCGTGTGTCCTTTGTATTTGTCTAAGTCAATCATTTTCATTCCTCTTCATCTCTTGACTCTTCGCAGTAAGTTCCCCATAACCAAGGCGGAACTCTTACTTCATTGATTGAAGAGCCTACACCTACGCCTATTTTGCCCGCATCCAAATATGCTACCATCTCTTCTCGGCTCAAGGCAATATAGCACCTTTCTTTGGCCCTAAACCGCATGAAGTATCTATCTCCCATCAGTAAGTGGTAGTCGTCGGGGTCAATCACTATCTGCTCGCCTGTGTTTGGGTTGAGTGCTTTGTAGCCCCATATTTCGATGGACTTAGTCTCGCCATCATCGAGAAGAATCTCCCTATTTTCGATATATTCCGGCCACAGATTTTCCAGCCCCATATCCATAAGCAAAGTTCCATCCTTGTCGGCCCATCCTTTAGCGACCTCTCTCTTCATTGTGACCTCTTGGAGGTAAGCCTCTTCTGCCGTTTCCGGTAGCGGTAGTATAGCCACATCGTCATCCAATACGGTGACTCCCGCATCCCACATCAACGTCTTCATTCTATCGTGATTCTCTCTCACTTCATCGCTCTCTATCATGGATTGTAGTCGCCACTTGTTTTCTGTTTCCTTGATATATGTCAGCCCACTTCCTTCGGGCATCCATAGACCGCCTACACTCATTTGTGCAAAGTGTTCCTTCGCCCATTCTATCAGTTCTTTCGTTGGTTTCCATTGTTCATTCATTTCATTCATCTCCTTGTAACCATCAATCCTCAAAACGACGGGTCTTGGTAATACCGCCTATGTCCTATCCCGATTCCTCCACCCGGAGAACGTAGGGGCCAGCCTTTCTGCTTGAATCTCCCTGTCTTCCGCATTGAGTAGTATACGATATTCCCTTTTGGGTTAGGGTGATACTCGTAATCGAGGTTAGGCCATTTTCCACCTATGGTTTTCGCACTATCCTCTTGGACCGCTATTGTCTTAACAAGTCCATCTGCATTGAACTCCACTTCAATGATGGTAGCGGGGTATCGGTCCGAGCCAACACACATGGTCGCGCCCATTCCTACTTCGGGGGTAATCAAGCGACCACCTTTTGTTCTTCTTCCACTTTCTTAATGACGGGTCGCTTGTAATTGGTTGCACACTTTTTGGTAATATATTCGATATGCTCATCATACTCTTGAGGTGTGCCAAAGAGGATTGCTTGCATTATCTCGGTAGGATTAGGTGTGTTTTCGGGGTCTATATCCATCCCCATCTCAAGGCTATGGGCGGTCCTCATGACCGTGAAGGCTTTGTCTCCATCAACCTCTTCTATGCCTGCATTTCCATTCCATGTTCTGCCTTCTTTGTTTACAGCACCACACTTACCTGCCATCATAGAAAGGAAGTTCTTGAACTTGTAAGCCTCTTGCTTGCTCTTGAATCTATACGGGAGTCCTTTTGAGTTCCAAGAGTTTCCACCTATGTTTACGTAGTAAGTGTAAATCTTGTCTTCGATTGCAGGCGGTGTGGTGTAAACCGACTCGTTCCCCACACCACTCTTGTGTTGTGCCTCGACATATTTTTCGTTCGCCTTACCCGGAATCCACTTGAACTTAGCAATTTCAAACCCGTAGGATTGTTTAGAATCATACTTTGTCCATTTCCAGCCATTTACGAGGTCATGCTCTTTACGATTCTTCTTACTTGTCTGTGCTATCCAAGCCTTCAATTGAGCAAGCCACTCCCAATTCTTCCATCTATATGTGACTGTGGAGGGTAGTATTCTGCCCGAAGTTTCGCTACGTTCTCCATCTCTTGCTACGCAGTTTAAGTTCCTTGATTGCATACGCCTCAATGATTCCTTAATGTTCTTGATAACAAACTTAGGGTCGTTCTCCCATATACTGTTGGAGAGGCTTCTCGCTACCTTATCCCATAACACGACTCTCTTAACCGCTATTTGATTTGTTTGCCACTTTCGGGCAATCATATCGTTGTTCCATCCTCGATACACTGAACCTACACCTGCTCCCCTATCCCATAATTTCACAAACCTGTTATCGTTGATTACACCGTTCTCGATTTGCTTGATGAGAACCCATCCGGTATATGCTGGCTGGTCGTGGTGAGCGCACAATCTTGGTTTACCCGCTTTTTCGTGGCCTTCAGGGTATACCTCTCCCTTCCATTTGCACTCTCCAAGAGTATGATTGTAATCGAAAGGTACACTCTCACAACCCCACTTAGTGCTTTTGAGTTTCTTCTCTATCTGTATTCGCAGTGGAGCGAACTTCGGACTCATCAAGATTCCGTGTGCTTGTTCAACACTGAAGTTTGGTGTTCCCCTACATACACGGAAATCCCACGACTTTTTCAGTGTCTCAAGCAATCCTATTCCGTTTTGTCTCTGGATGCGCCATTTGATGATTCCTCCATCAACGAAGGGTGTTCTCCACTTTACAAGGCGGGCATCAACCTCGTCATGCCCGCATGATTCAACTCTTGGGTCTGGCACAGTGCCATATCCAACCATCTGAGTCATCATAGCCGCCGCCATTTTCGTGTATTGATTAACCAAATCTTCGGCTTTCAAACTCACGCCCGGCCCCTTAGATGCGAGGCTAAACGCCACTGCCGCATCCATAGGCCAACACTTACCAATCGTATCTTTCGTCTTACCAATAGTGTGTGCTATCTCAATCTTATCGTCAGTAAACATCATATCGTCACCGACGATACCTGCTTTCTCATATTTTGCCCATGTGGACCAACCTTGTCTTTCTCCGCTCATATTCATACCTCCTTCACTTCTAGTGCAACAATCGCATTCTTCTTGATAACCTGCACTTCGTCCTTATCTGAGGGGGTTAATGAGGTCTGCAAGACCACGATTTGTTGAATGTTTTGTGTGTCATCTCTTAGCATAGGTGATGGACCAGCCTCGTATATGCGGTTTATTCCACCATACCCGTAATTGTATGGAACTCCCTTGTTTTCCTTCATGCTGAATGCAATAATCTCAAAGTCCTTCTCTTTCTTGCGATACCGTTTTAGCAACAATTTAATGTCGGCGTTGAATCTTATTATAGTCCATATACCTTTGAGGTAGGTGGTGTTCGTCTCACTATCCCAATACGTCTGCGATTCGCCTCGACAAAAATCGACGTAGTATACGCTCGGCACGTGTATCTCTCCTGTTTCCTTATTACGGATTCCATAGAATCCCACCTGTCTCCCTCCTAAAGCAGAAATCCCCTTTCTCGCATTCCTCGCATTCCTACCTGTTTGGGGCGAGTGGAAGGCAGTTCCATCAATCATTTTCATTGTTTTCGTCATATTTCTCATTCTCCTATTACTATCTTCGTTTAAATACCAAACCTTCATTCTAATGGTTTAACGAAGTAAATCTCCGCTCCCACTTGGGGTGTTTGTTCGGTAATCTTCATCAGTGTCTCGACAGGCATATCTATGCACGAAGGGAGCATCATCACGTCCTCCATATCCCAAAATCCTGCTAATGCGCCATCCCACGCCGCTCTATGAAATGCAGGCGTAGTCAGTTTTGCGTGCTTCTCTTCTAAGGTAGGTTGTCCATTCTTGTCGGTGAAGAAGACCCACACGCCTTGATTGTATACCTTCATAATGCCGGGGTCTGTTCGCATCTGTAATCCAAGTGCTGAGAAGAATGCCATAGGTAGGTCATGTATCTCCGCTAATTCTTCCCACAACATGAACATAGTCAATGGGTCCGTAAGTGTCTCAATTGGTGGCATATGTGTTATCCAACCAAAGTGCTGAAGGCGACTATCATCACACATACGCTGGAAGCGTCTAAAGGACTTACGTCTATCTGTAATCATTTTAGCAGTCTTCGGGGGTATGGGGAAGTCCTTACCTAACTCGTTGTTGAGTGTCTGCAAGGTGTCTGCAATCTTGGCTACTGTATCATTCTCAAACTTCATTCGTTCCCCTCCGCTTGAATTATGTTTTTCCATGCGTTCATGATTTCTTTGCGGTGAGCGTGGTTAGTATCAATCACGGTGAATATGGTTCCATTCTTCATATGCACATCTATGTTGAAGTTCTCCCTATTAGGTAGGTGACAAACTATTGCACACACCTGCCTAAAATCAATCCATGATTCTCCACTTGAGGTATTTAAGCGATAGAGCATCCATGTCGGATAACCGGTATCGCTCATTCCTCTTCCCCCTCTATAAATAGTCCAACATCTAGGTTAAGCGTTTCTTCCGGCACATACGGGTCAGTGTCTGTGTCTTGTATGAATCCAGCCTTCTTAGCGAAAGTCAGCACTCTCTTTACCCCCTCAGAAAGAGGGTGTAATCCCAACATAGCACCTTGTGGGTGGTTGGCGGGCGTGCCGGGAATGAACATCTGCATCACTCCATTTGCATACCTGTATATGGTGAAAGGCGTGTATAGCAGTTCACCGGATGCCGCCGACTTGAGGACAGGAGGTTGCTCTCGCAACCACATACTGACCTCCATCGTAGTCCTCATTTTCTCCGCAATTCCATACTCTCTCCCCATTTGGGTATTCCCTGATACACCTTGTATGTGCATCAGTTCGTCGTCGTAATTGCACTTCACTTGCATTCTTTCTTCTTCCATCATTGTTTCCATTTTCAGTCCTCCGATTCTATTTCTTCGTTTGTTGCTCGCTCATACATGTCGTGGCCCATGAGTCTTTCAAAGTCATCTTCCACTTCGCCTCTCTTGCGCTTCTCTCTATATGCGTCGAGTTTTGTATCGTTAGGGTGGTGCTTCTTTGGCCCTCTATTTGTGTAATCATGTGGGGTATGCTTATTCTTCTTCTTGAACTTCCTCTCGGTCTTTCTCATCTGTCCGTATATTTTACTCACTGAGACGAGTTCATCCTTTTCATCAAGAGTTATCCACCATGTAGGTTGCCAAACTGTATTGATTTTAATTTCAGTTCCGAGATGCTCGCCGTCGGCATCCTCCACATCTCTTACCTGCATGTGTCTATTCCGTGCGATTGCTTTGAGCGATATTTTATCATCATACATTTCAATAGGATGCCACATCTGATTAGTGTGAGTGCATAGAGTGAGTTCATAACCTTCTAACAATTCTATATCTGCTTGCATGATTGCTGACGAGCCACAAGTTCGACAAGGTATGTTCATATCTTCTTCCGAGGTTCGTCTCCATTCATAGTCAAGGCAATCGTCGCACTTAGTGAGCGTCCAATTCTTCTTGATTGGGTCATCGTAGTGTTCCCGCTTGCGCCCCTTACCTTTCTGGGGCTTCGGTTTACCCCGTCGCTTTCTTTCGTTCTCACGAATCTGAGCGTCCATTTCATCGTCGGTCATAAGCGCAGAATCATCAAAATCCACTCCAGCCCATGTGTTTGTCTGCACCGAAGTCATCGCTTTGCCTTCAGTAAGGCCACAACAGTCTGCAACGTAGGTTTGTTGTTGCTTGGATTCGACTGCGTGTTTGCAGTATAATTCTCGGATAAACGCGATGAGTTCTGCCGCATCCTTCCACGTGTGGTCCTTTTCTGGTATCAATTTGTGCGCAAGAATAGCCAATTGAACTCCTGTCCTCCCATGTCCTCCCATGCACTGAGTGGAGATGGTGGTAATCTTCTTACTCTCTATGTCCTCCACCAACGCATCCCACCACGATGGTCCGAGGTTCTTTGGTATGCCGTAGTCGGGCCAATCAATTTCCATCACTACTGTTGGTATTTTTCCAATGACGTTATCTGATGACTTCCATCCCTTCGGTAGCAGGTCTGCTGTTTTATTCGATGTAATCACGCCTAACGGACCCATCGCTAAATCGGGCTTGTTGGGCATTCTATGCCACCCACCTTCTCGATTTGTTCCACCTGCATATACCTTCACTGTGCCGGTGTTAAACACCAACGGATTTTTCTTATGGCAACCACTCATTCTGTTTCCTCCTTCAATATCACTAATACCGCATCAGTCCATTCGGGGTTATCACCCATCTGATTCTTAGCGAACTTAGTTAGTAATTCTGAGAGCATGGGGTAGGTAGGGTCTTGATTGTTTAGTGCGTTCCATGCACCTACCCACATCTTCGGCGTCACCTCAGAATACTTCTTATCTCTCAGTAATTGAGACACTGCATACGCATCTATACCGGATTTGTTGGTATCTGAATCAACCATGAATGCTTCGGGGAACATAGGAGTGAGAAGTATGGCGGTTGCATCCTTTCCGTATTTGAGTTTCATAACGAGAACGTCGTTATCTTTACAGTGTTTACACTCATCAATCCCACAGGGGATGAAATTGTTTGACTGAGTATATTTGTTTCCTAAGTGCATGAGTTTAGGTCCACACTCTATGGCTGCATTTCGCAAGCCCGCCGGTATATTTGTGTCATAGGCTATGAAGTGTTGTCGCCAATAATTCGCACCCTTACCCTTGAGGAAATTGAACATAAGTAGCCAATCAGTAGGTGGAGGTGAACACTTGTCGTTTTGCGCTCCGTCCATGAATAGTCTCGCTAATTCATACGTTCGGAACATGGAACTAAGGCCGTGTGTATTGTGAGGGAATAGTCCATTCGTCTTGGGGTTGCCCTTAGAATCCTTACCCGGATGCGCACTTGAATAGTCAAATGCCCTTTGGTCGAGGAACTTCCCATAGAGGAACCCGTTGTTGTGTTCGGCATTCTTAGCGTTATTGACTACGCCCATGAGTTCTTGGAGGGATTCTTCGTCGGGTGATTTAGTGAACTCTATTACTGCGTTGCACACATTCACTCCGTGTTGAGCGCATTCACTCCATGCCTTACCACCATAAGCACCAGACCATCCTGTTTTGAAATTGACTACGCACCATTGTAGTGCAGCCTTCAATTCAAGGAAATCCACATTCATTCTCTCCATAGCCATGTAGTAGTGCTTTCTCTCGTTTCCACTTGCTACGCCAAGTGAACCCTCTTTACCGTTGTAGTCTTCTTTAAGTTCCTTCCAATTGTGTGTGCCAACCATAGCAGTTAAGGTAGGCCACAGGTCCACCATAGCGTTCTTCTTGAGTGACTTAGCATACCTCATTTCACCCAGACATAGTGCGAGTATACCTTTAGCCATCCAACCAACAAAACCACCGGCAAGGAAAGCACCTGCCTTCCCATTGTAATTCATACCAGCCCACTGATGGAAGAAGTGACCGAGCCAACCCTGCTGTCTTTGCCAATGAGTCTGGCTCCTACTCAATCCCGCCTTGAATGATTCCACATACTCCGGCGCACATGGGTCGTATGGTTGAGCCTCAATTGGGGTCATTCCTTCCAAGTAATATGCGCCCCAAGACGGAGAGCCTTCAACCCATATCTCTCCTTCATTTACCTCACCTACTATGTAGGGGATTCCATGTTGTCTTGCATGAGCGCAAACGTGAGACATAAGAGAGCCATCGGGGTGTGATATAACGAACCCTTCCGGCATGGTTTCCTTATTCACCTTCTCTTCTAACTCTTGCATTTCTTCTAATCCGGTAGCCACATACGCTTGCTTAACTACGACTGTGCCGCCGGGTATAGCGACGTCCACCGTAGCGATTCTCGTGTTTCCATTAGCGTCCACGAAGGAGAACGGAGATGCTCTCGGTGCATGAGGTGGTGCGCCACGAATCTGTGTAATGTATGCTTGAGGGCCACTTGACTTTGCGACCTTGAAGTTTTCATCACGCTGATAAACAAACTCCATCTCATACTCTCCATGCTTATGGCCGATAGATGCCATGTGTTCAGTCATCAGTGTATCGTCGGGATTCAGTATGAAGTAAAGCACTCTTCCCCACCCCGCCGTGATACCGTCGTGTCCTTCGCTGATTGCTGCGTATTCCTGTGGTCCGAGAACTGAAGATGATGTAGCACTGACGAATGGTTGTAGTATCATACACCCATTGGGGTCATGCTCTAACATCTTATCACGCAAGTTTTTCCAATCTTCTCTTAGCGACTCTTCTTTTACTTGAATGGACTCAAGAACGCCATGCCTCGCAAACTCAGGACAGGCTCGCAAGAATGCTATACCTTTACCATCAAAGTCATGTGCCATGACACGCTTATACGATGCTTCGACTATATCGTAGTCATCATCCAATAGTATCACTTCAGTCATGGGGGCTTTCCACTTTGCCTTACCCTGTTTATATGATTGCACATACTTGAGGAACGACTTGGCCTTCTGAGATTTAGTCAATGCAAGACGAGCAGTTGTAACTGTTTCAGCAAGCGTCTTTCCACTCGCCTTCTCTTCTTGCACTTCGTCAGACATTTCATCCCAAATAGACGCAAACAGGTCCGTCGCATCCATCTTTTCATACTTCTTTTCAATCGTCATCTTTCCATCTCCACTGTTTTCACTATACTATCTTCGTTTAAATACCAAAGCCAATTATTCAGTTTATTTTTCAACATTCATTCTTCCTCCCCTAGTCGTTTCTTTATGGCTGTCGTGCCAAAATAATAGGATTCCCCGTCTTGAAGTGTCGGAACGCTCTTTACTCTCGGCGGAGGATGTTCCGTTTCAACATCCTTAATTGGAATATCAGGGTGATTCACGCCCAACCATACCTTGAGTCCTTTGCAGGGCATACACCACGAAGCCGACCACACAATCATTCTTCTTCACGCTCCCAATGTCCTGATTCGTATCGGACTAAGTGCATATCTTCCTCGCCTATATTCTTAACGGCCCACTCATACGCGGCGTTTTCATCTGCTTTATCTAATAGTCGCCATAGGTCTTTCACCCATGCCTCAAGTATCTCAATATCGTTCATCTGATTGATTATTTCCACCAAGTATGTAACTACTTCACGATGTTCCTCATCGAATACTGCTATGGTTTCTGTACCTTCGTCTGTGGATTTGAATAAAGTCACCGCACCATCTAAGTCGTCTATTTGTAGTTCTTCGTATTTGTCTATGTCTATCATTCAATCATCTCCTTTTAGTATTGTTTTTATGCGGTTTAACATGCGCCACTTATCAGTTTTCTTTGTGTCAAAATCACTTACTATCTCTTGTAGCCCTTCACGCAATCGTTTGATTTCTGCTTGTAGGTCTTTGTGTTCATTACAAACATCTTCCCAATCATGGTGATTCATCTTATACCAATCTTCAATCGTTAGTTCTTCGTATTTGTCAATCATTCGGTTGCCTCCTGATTCCACCATATCATTTCCTGTTCGCCAATGTTATTGATTGCCCAATTGAAGCCATCATCTTCGTCCAACATAGCATGAAGTTGCTTCACCATACGTCGTGCATCAATCAGCAAGTCGAGCAGTAGTGGTGCGTCTGCCATGAGTTGTGCATCAGCGTATGTGTGTTCTCCTAACATCTTAGCAATCCTACCTTGCGCGCCGTATGGTGGGGCAACAATGTATATCCTGTAATCACCATCTTCCGTATCCGCTTCTCGTTTGTATTTCCACGGCCCTTCTGTGATTTTCGCCTTATGGTATTTGTCTATGTCAATCATTCTTCTTCTTCCTCCTTGTATTGATGTAGTGTACCTATGTATCGTACACCATCAAGTGTCATGTCAATCATTAGAGTATCATCTTGCACTTCGCAATTACGTATGCGCCCCTTACCTATGCAGTTTGTTCTATCGCTCCACCTTGCGAAGTTAATCCATTTATCTATTTTCATATTATTCTCATTCTCCTATTACTATCTTCGTTTAAATACCAAAGGTTCTTCAACACCAAAAAACGACTATCATCAAATACCATGCGCATACACAAGTATACACATAGACTACCGTAAGAGTATATGGTTATCACAACAATCACATCCGTAGTCTATATCATATGGTGGCATTAACTCGATTAACCTTCTCAATATAGGCATTCGTATAACTCAAAGCATCCGCAAGCATACCCCAATAATCATACCATCCATCGCTCATCTCGCCCACGACATTTTCATACTCAATATGCATTTCCCTTATTTCTTTCTCAAGGTATTCTTGGGCCTGTTTTACAAGTGAATACATGAAGTCCTCATTATCCATGTCGCCCAAAGCAATTCTAAAAGGTTGCTCGGAAGCCTCCTTTAGTGCCTTTTCATGCTCTTTATTTATTTCGGTTATAATTTTTCGTTGTGCGTCAAGCATATCTTTTATTAGATTAGTGACTTCTTTTTCTTTTTCCATTTTTCTCACCTTTTCTTTTTCCATTCTTATTATTTCATGCCCGCGAACTTAGGCATAAGTAATCCACAGTGCTTACACTTGTTAGCACCATCAGCATATACCTCTTGATGCCACTCAGTAGGCCAACAGTCGCACAGTTTTATCATTCGTAATCCCTCACAGATATGCCCACAGGGAAGCGGGGGATGCCGTCGTCAGTTAATTCTTGATACTTAACCGTGAGCATCTTATTGATGTATGAATTACCATTGTTAAACCACACCCTTCTTTGTTCGCGTGTGCCTTTCGGTCTGACGTTGAAGGTATGGCTCGCAGTGCTGCACTTCCATATCACACAGCCTGTTTCTCCACCCTCACCTTGAGTGAATCCTACTATCCTATACTCACCATCGAGGAAGGTCTTGACCTTCTGAAGGTTGGCTGACCTCTTACCCAGCGCATACGCGCCGTGATGATTCCTAACCATAGCACCCTCGTAGCCTTCTTCGATAAACTGTTTCTGCAACCTGTATATCTCATCCTCATTGTTAGCAGTGAAGTTCTCCACAATCTCCCAACCCTTCGGCATGGCTGTTCTGATTCGCAACACATTAGTTCCAATTATATTTTGAGATAGTATATCCTTAATCAGACAAGCACGAGTCTTGAAGGGGGTATCGGCGCGCCCCGCATCGTAACAGTCATACACTCGTAGTTTGATTTGCTTCATCCTCTCAGCATCTCCTTCCTTCAAGGTTTCACGCTTAACCATACCAACTATCTCTTGGAAGGTCATCGTGTCTGAGTATAGTTCTCCATCAAACACTATGGGACGATTGTTAATCTTCGGCACTACTTTATGTGTGTGTCTAAGGTGATTGAGATGAGGAAACTCTTTGCCCTTACGAGAGAGCAGCCTACCATCCGGCATGGCGAAGCATCGCACACCATCGAACTTCCTCTGCACTATGCAAGGGAAGGAGATGTTGTGACTTCTTTTCTTATATGAGTGAGCCAACATTGGTAGCATCACTACATGAGTCAAGGCTTTATCGTAGTCGTTGAGATACCCGTCGTCTTTCTTCTTGTTGAGTTTAGCATTCAATTGGAACTTCGCTTGCTCGCTATCACTACGCCCCTGTTTGCCTGTGCATACTACACCAACAGTGGTGGTTAGTTTACCACTGACCTGTCCACTGCGTACATAGAAGGTGTTTCCTTCAGTCCACCCCTCCCATTGTACCATCTTTCCTGTACTTCCTTTCTTGTACCATATCCCTGTGTTCATTCTTCTTCCTCCTTCTTGTTGTGTGTCTTTGGTTTGCTACCCATGTGTTTCAACATATCAGCAGGTATTTCTCCGGCATCAATCATCGCTTTGAGCAGGGCAATCGCAATACCTGCTCTATCTTCTCCTATATCTCCGCCGTCGAGGACAGCAGAAGTCACGCGCCTCTTGTCCTCCACTATCGCATCGAACTTCTCGTCTATCGTGCCTATGACTGATAGGTAAATCGCCCACACTGTGTCGTTGTCCTGTCCTATCCTGTTGATTCTATCTTCGGCTTGTTCTTCCCATCCGGGAACCCACTCGCGCTCGATGAATACTACCGTGTCTGCGGCAGTGAGAGTAAGCCCCTCCTTCGCCGCTATCGTGGAGCAAAGTAATCCATCTAACATACCTGCTTGGAACTGTTCAACATACTGTTGCCGCTTAATTGATGGCGTGCCGCCCGCTATTACTCTCCATTTCTTGTGGTTGTATCTCTTGTCGTTAGTCATCATGTCTAACAAGCCAGCCCCTACATCTTTGTGATGATAGAATATGATGATTGGCTTGTCTTCATTCTGTGCCTTGTAGTCAGCCACCCAATCAATAGTCGCACCTACCTTGAGTGTTCCCGCATGATGACGTAAGTCAGTCAGCATATTGAGAACGAAGCCAAGAGGGATTCTCCCTTCTGCTTTGTAGTGAGCGTAGTCAGTCATCCATGTTCTATGCGCTCGCTTGTATGCAGCCATCTCTTTCTGATTAGGAACAACGGGGATAAACTGTCGCACCTTGTCTGGTAGTTCAGCCAACACTTCCTTCTTGAGCCTACGAATCATACAGTCACGTAGTTTCTCATGTAGTTCTTCGATGTTGGTTGCGCCTGTAAAATCCCATCCCCATCTATTCTGTTCAGCACCACAGTATCTCTTTGCATACTGAAAGAAGTTCCCCTTGTATTCAGCAGGTCTAATCATTTCCAGCGTAGTGAATAGTTCAACAGGTCTGTTGGTAATGGCTGTGCCGCTTAGACACAGCACCGAGTCAGCACCGTCAGCCAACGATACGCAAGCCTGTGTCCTTTGTGCCTTTGAGTTCTTGAGATAGTGTGACTCATCGAAGATGATAAGGTTGGCTCCAAGTGAGTGAAGGTTATCCTGTTGTCGCTTCGCTAAGTCGTAGTTAATGATGGTGAAGGTTGCGCATTCTATGTCCTCCTTCCCTGTCTTCACTGCTTGAACGTCCACGTGTGGAAGCCAAGTCTGTATCTCCTTGAGCCAATTGTATTTTACATTCGCAGGGCATACTATAAGGACAGGCCATAGTTCCTCATGCAGTGCAGCATAAGCGAGGGCTTGGATTGTTTTACCTACACCCATGTCGTCACCGATTAGACAACGACCATCTGCTAACTCAGCAAAGCGCACGCCTGCATATTGGAATGGATAGAGTGTGTAGCCGGTTGGAAATATCTTAGTCAGCCTACTCTCCATCTCCTTGACTACCTTATCGTCAGTGAGTGTAGCAGCACTGCTGATTGCTATGCGTTCAGCCTTACCCTTTAGGTAGTCAGTCAGTGCATCTATCCCTTCTAATTCAGTGAGCAGGGAGGCAGGGCTGTTGCTCCATTCACTTGCTTCCTTGAGTTTCTTGATGAGGACAGTGGCCTCGCTTATTGGAACAGTCCATTGTTTCATATCGGGAACCCACTTACGCCCGTTGAGTCCTTTGACTATATTCCTACAAGTGGTATCGTTGTAAGGTAGTTTGAGGAATAAAGCATCGCCCCTCAAACGCACTGCATACCCACTGCTGTTAGTCTTAGGTTCAGTAGTCTTGATTGATGCACCGACGGCATCGAGTTTGCTTGTGTCGTAGCCATACTTGGATAGTATAGAAGATACTTTCTCGATAACCATGCTGTCGAGTGAGCAAGACATGGTATAGTCTTGATACTTGAACGAAGGAAAAGGCACTGCCCCCTTGAGGTCATAGTATAATTGGGTGTTGCGCCCCTTCCATACAAGTTTCAATCTCTTACTCTTACGTGGGTATCTTTGTTGGTAGTCATTCTTACTATACCACACCTCATCGTATTCCTCCACGTCAAGAGAGAAGCGTGACTTGTAGTTTTCTAATTTACTCAACCCACTCTCGTTAGCACCATCCACTAACTCATTGACTGACGCTACATCTATACCCATGTCTAAGAGTTCATTCTTCAAGGACTTCAGTTCGCTATCAGATAGAGGTGTGAAGTATGACTCGCAACCCTTCTGGGTAATGAGGTCATCCACATAACCACTCACCTTCCGCTTACCCTTGTTTAGTTTCTTTGCATACTCTCGCTCTATCCTCTCACGCTCAAGCCTCTTCTCTTTCGCTTCCTCACCTATCTGATGTAGTCCATCTAATGCTCTCCCCCAATCAGTAGTGGGTGCGTAGCCCGCTATCTCCATAATCTCAGGCAATTGAGTGCCGATGTATTTGCGGAAGCGTTGGCTCATCTCGATGTAGTCTTCCTCATCCATCTCATCCTTAGCAGCCACTCGCTTGAAGAAGGGAGCGTCCGGTGCGTTAGGCCCAATGTCATCCTTGATGTGAATGCTATTCACTTCGTGATGGATAGACACGAACGCCTTTACCATCCTCATCATGTCGTCTTTGTTTGGTGTAATCATTCTTCTTCATCTCCTATTTCCCACGCCATCAAGCAGTTAGAACTCGATTCCCATCCATGTGTAGCCACTTGGTAATAGTGATGTAGTTCCTTAGCAAACACATCAGTCGCTTGCTCATAAATCTCCATCGCTTCTTCAAGTGTATCTATATTGTATGCCTCATCCATAGCGCCGAGTGATTCGCTTTCATCCCATGCGGCTTGGTCTTCGGGTGCATACCACACTAACACAGCATACTCTGTTGCTTTCTCAGGTAGTGGGTCACTCATTCTTCCTCGCCTCCTATCATCGTAGGTAAATCAATCCAGCCCCATCCTGAACGCCCACATTTACTACACGTAATCGTTATTTGGAACTGTTCGTATGGTTCATCCCAAAACATATCACTCATCTCCCAATGGTGGTCTTTGATACTCACTACCTCAGTTCTGCAATCGCTCATACATACACCTCATCAATCAGCCACTCACCATCTTCAGGAGTGAGTGTGCCTTCACGAGTCAAGTGCATAACCATCCTTGCGCCTGCCCTTGCCTCCATCACTTGCCTTCGTAGCCCATCTATTTCCTCGCATAACCTTATGACTTCTCTCTCATGTTCTTCTTTGTAATCATCAATGCGCGTCGCGGCTACCTCCAGCCTAAGCCTAAGCGCGCTGTTCTCTTTCTTCAATCTCCAATATCCATGCTTCCATTTGTTGTGTTCATCTGTTTCATTCATTCTTCCTCACCTCTTCGCACAATTATCATCTTCAGTAATAGGGTGGTGTTCTCCGCAAATCCTACATTTACCCTCACCATCGTAGTAATCCACTACTTTATCATAGCATCTATGTCTGCAAACTTCTTTCATGCCGTTTGGTACTAGGTAATCGTCTGATGAAAAACCGTTACCATCAAGGGAAACTCTCGCCATTTGTGAATCATCGTGTTCATGGATATATAACCCCTCATTACCGCAGTAATCACAAGTTACAAAATCACATTTTTCACAAGACATTTCAGACCATGTATGTTCTTCCATCTCCTTCCCACACTCAGAACAGTATAGACAGGATTTGCAGTAATGTGCGAGATTACCGTCTTCATCTTTAACCTCAACTTCTTCACATCCAAGAGTATGACATTCATCAGGCTCTCTATTCATTAGTCTTATATTTTGGTCTATGGCCCACTGTGGTAGTTTTTCAGAGTTCATTCTTCCTCACCTCGATGGACCCAGCCTAACGAGTCAGCATGTGGGTCATGGAGAGTCAGTTCCACCCATGACTCATCCTCATGGAATACATGGCAACACTCATGGGCCACGCTAGTCAAGCAACCATCTGCTAAGTGATACCACACGATGGGCGTATCTAATTCACAGTCCTCTTTCTCTATGAGAAGACGCATCGTGTCTATGACCTCACGAATGGTGAGCATAGTGTATGGAGGATAGCGCTTGTCCTCGCTCATGGTCGCCCCTCCATTATCCAAGTATAGACAGGACACGTTTCGTTGTGCATATCTATGCGGTGTAGCACCTTGTCCTTCCTCATTTGATAGGTGTGGGGAGGATAACACAAGCAAGTTATGTGCCAGCGTGTCCTCATCTTACCGATGGCAGGCATCATTCATCCCTCTGATTCTCACAACGTGTGCATAGAACCATTCCTCTATACTTGGCTTTCACTATCCCTACTGTTGCACAAGTGCAAGGGTGGGGCTGCTCCATTCTTTGTTCAGCAATACTACTCAGCATCATTTCTTGTATACTATCTTCGTTTAAATACCAAAGCCTTTTTTCGTCAAGGTTTCATCGAGGTTTTGGATTGAGGGTCAGTAACATGAGCGTGGTATCCTGTTTTTATGCGTGTGATACCATAGTTTTCCGATGATTCTATTGTCTTGTCTATACAATCGGACAGTTCGATTGTCCTACTACCCCTCTATACTACACTATTATTCTCCTTGTTTAGACAATACTAAGGAAACATCGGAAAGGTTCTGCCGTCTGTCCGAATCCGCGCTGTCCTCATGTGTGTATGTGCAAATTAGCACAGTCTGCATAATCATCAGTGATATACAACCATGTGGGGGAGCATAGGACACACCGAAATAAGCATCGCTGCTTAAGTCAAGGGTATGTGGGGGTGTATCTCTCTCCGATAGTGAGAGGATATTCTATGAGAATACCAACCGTATGGGTGGGCGAGGCAAGTGATGTTGTGAGCCACGATAAACCGCCTGCGGTTGTGGAACGAAGGACATCAATGACGAAGACCAACCCCGCCGTCTGCTCTCAGATGCCTTGCGGTCTGCTCAGATATCCCACGCATACGGGTACGGTCTGCTCTCAGATACCCTGTGGTCTGCGGTCTGACTTAGCCCGCGCGTGTAGCATGAAGCCAAGCCAAAAAAAATGCCCCCACCCCGCGAGTGCGGGGCGAGGGTAGGTAGGAGGACAGGGCATCGCCGCCATGATTGCACCGGCATGGTCGCGCCCTGCCCCCCTGTTCGTGAGCGTGTTGCCGCACCCCCGCCGCTTGGACGGGGGGCGGTTGCGTAGTTCAGCCAATAACTAAGGCTTGGAATCTATTCAAGCGACATTACGGTCAAGGAACGCCTGTGCGCCCTTCGCCGTCTTGCCCTTGAACCCGAACTCTTTTGCGGCCAAGAGGACTACCTCGTCTTGGCTGATGTTGCCCTCAGTGGTGATGGTGAGGCCATCCATGATGAGCCAAGCCGCACGCTGAGTGTGAGTGCGAGCCTGCTTTCGCAGGTCTTTCGCATCCTCTCGCTCGTGCCACTGCTTCCCATTTGTAGGTGGGATGAAGGTGCGACACCATGCTGCTGCTGCCTTACGCTGACTTGGGTAGCCACGAATGTTACCGTCGCCGTCAAAGACGCCGCGTGCTATCCACACACCGCCGTCAGCGATGGCCTGCTTAAGTCCGGCCTCTCGCTTGGCTGCCTTTGCTGTGAGGTGTGCAGCATAGCGTAGTTTCTCCATGTGGTAAGCAAGCACAGGTACTTTTCCTGTCTTTGCTGATGGTGTAAACTTGACCTTACTAGCCTTGATTGCACCGGCATGGTCGCACTTAACTGGTAGGTTACTTGCTACTTTTCGGTTAGCAACTGCATCTTTGATGTAGCGGTGTAGGGCGTTCTTTGCTTGAGCCACCGTAGGTGTCCAAGCCCCTTTGACGGGGGCTGCTCCGGTGCAGATGAAGTCGAGCGTCATTGTTGCTCCACCCCACACTGCAAGAAGCCCCAGTACAAGGGTCTGCATTTCCATTGTGTTCTGTCGTGTTTTGTTCATTTTCATTTCTCCGCCGTTGTCGGCAAATACACTATACTATCTTCGTTTAAATACCAAAGCATGAAAGAAGGGGTCGGATTTACTTACTCTTATGTGCGACGCAAGGCATGATGTGAGAGGATTCAGAGCATACCGCAACAGCATACCGCAAAAGCAAACCGCGTGGGGGAGAGGTGTATTTGATACGACCAACCATACGGGTGGGGAATCCAAAGCGGTGCAAGGGCTGGCGTTGATGGTGAGGCGCAGCCGCGCAGTATAGCGGTTTTGTTGTAGCCTTGACCCTTAGCAAACGAGCGTATATGGGTGTATAGTGCGAGCGTAGTGCCGTCTTGCGGCACACGCGAGAGGCACACCGCTTGCGGGTGTGCCGGTCATATGAGCGCACGAAAGCAATAGCATACCGCAAGCATACCGCAGGGCATACCGCAAGATGGTGTGGAAACTGCACCGCCGCAGTGGTGCATACCGCAAGCATACCGCAAGCCTTAGCCGGAGCAATAGGGCATACCGCAATAGCATACCGCTCTATAGTCACACACAGCGCTGGAGAAAATTTTCACAAAAACAGATAATCCGCGCCAAAGCGACTTTGTTTCATTTATCAATTGTTTATCCATCGAAACGTCAAAGAGGTTGACCGCTTTCCGTCATTCGTGAGTGCAGTGTGGCCTATCGACCGAGCATTCGATATTCTGAAGGCTCAGACTACGTTAGACCAATGGGGAATGAAGCCAAAACCAGTGCCGAAGAGGAAAAATAAGATTTTTGAAAAATTAGAGAGGTTTCGTCGCTACGATGAGGTTCCTGACTCGGTAAAGATGCATTTGTTGCCCAAAAATCACGACCATTACCCTCACGAGTTCGCAAATGAGATGGATGAAATAAAGACGAATGCACCTTGGGGGCTCGATGTGCCTATGCATGAGAGGCTTCTGAATCAAGGTGACGGTTTGTCGTTCCAAGTGACTCAGGACCATATTGACGCACAATACAAAACAAAAGCAAGGGAATGGGCGGAAAGGCTACACAGGCTTAGAGGAGATGAAGAGCGGATTTCGTATCTCTCACCGACATATAAACAACGGAGGGAATGGTTTGGTGAAGATGGCTTACTTCTTACGCCTCAAGAAAAATGGTATCTAAGAGACCAACCAGTATCGAGAACTCTTCTTGAACAAGATGCCTATCTGGAAGATAGGAATATCAAAAGGGAGCAGGCCAATTGGAATGAGTTAGAAAAGTTAGGATTTAGAGAAGACAGCCTAGAACTACCGAGTTATTATGCTATGCCTTTTAGTCCCATTCTCAATCCAGAGACTTCTCGTGATAGCACTTTACCTGAGCATGATTGGAGTCTCGATAGGACTACTGGTTGGGAGGGCATAGAGCCAGTTAGCGCTGTACGATACATGGCCCCCGAATATGCGATGGATGCGCAAAAACGGGGAATTAAAGGGCGTGAAATGGAGGAAGATTCTCAGATGTGGGAGCACGAGTTTCGGGGTACTCATGGAAGGAGGATGCCTTTTGAGGTGGGACCGCCGTGGCCGATGAGCGATTCGACTTATCGTGACCAAGATAATCCTTATCTTGGTAATTTTATGTTTCCTGCACCAGCAATTGATAATGGAAGACTCCGTGACTCATCGAAGGAAAAAACAGCCCGTGTAAAGCCAGTGGGCTTTGGGGGGAGGGGGAGTGAGGACAAGCAATGGATAGGAGTAAGAGGAAACCCGTCTAAAATGACGGGGCAATTTGCTAACACTGGACATGCTACAGAGGGGGCAGAGGCTTTTATTGAGGGAGATTTTCCACCAGAGCAACTTATTACTGGGGGTGTGCCGAAAACGTGGCAAACTCGCGCCACACTAGCGGGAAATCGAGAGTGGGGGCATTTACCAAATGCATTTATTCAAGGATTGATGCCTGACGGTGCAGCAGACCACATAATGGGTTGGGAACAGAGAGATGGGATGTATACCTTCTATGATAAGAATCGCAACCACGTGCTGGGACCGATTTCCAGAGACGATATGGCTGAGAGAATATCCGGAGGCTTCCAATGACGCCTTTCGACAAAGCATGGACTTTTCTCAAAGCACCTATGGTCGATGGTAGTTTAGAAAGGCGCGACACGTGGCAAGATAATGAGGGGGATGAGAACGTTCGCTATGTCGCTGACTTCAAGCATCCTGAGACTGGCGAGATGCACCCGATGGTGGCTGACATCAATCATGCCGAAACAGACACGATGTATGGGAGATTTTCACATCCGATGATAAACATGAACATTTTACCACCTAATCATGATGTAGGCGATGTGCCAAAAAACCGGATGTTCTCTGAAGAAGATAGTTACAGGCACTCAATAGCAGAGGCTTCCTTTCGACCTCAAGAAAGCGATAATAACTTCGCCAATAGGAACATGATAGGTATGCCGAGAGTTAAGGATGCTGGACCAATGAGAAGAATGAAAGGATTTGAAGATTGGAAAGAAGATAATCCTGAACATTCAGACATCAGTTTGATGGATTATATGATAATGTTGGATAATTACAAACATCAGGGTCATGGGACTGCCATGTATGATATGGCTGCTGATGTTCTCGACAGGGAGACACGAGGAGGTCATGTAATTGTGCGCGATGATGACCAAACCAATAATGCTGAAAGAATGTGGGCGAAACACAAGCATAGAAGTAATTGGCCGCATAGGGGGCAAAGATGACCCCTTTCAACCAAGCGTGGCAAGTTCTCAAAATGGCGAGATACAAAGTTGGGCCGACTGAATTTTGGGATAGGGATGAGCCGATTTATTCAGGTAAAGATGAAGAGGACAAAAAATGGTTCGATGGAAAGGGTTTTCCACAAACGAGGGATTTAGGCGAGAAGCCGAGTCATTGGAAGGACGATTGGCATGATTGGGAAAGCAAACGTATTATCCCGAATTATTTTCCGATGGGTGGGAGTCCGTGGTTTGGTAGGATGGCGGGCAAAGTTATGATGCGCCCCTCGGATTTTCTCAGTTTGGCGTCGTCGAGCGAGCCGGGATATTACGGGGCCGACGAAAAGGGTAATCTTGATATTAGCCATTATTTAGAATCAGAGACGGGCAAGGGTATTGAGGAAAATATGAGGGCGGGCGTGCCTACTTTTATTCCAAATCTTAGTGTGAGTAGGGGGAATGTTATAGGTCACGAAGGGAGACACAGGATGGCGGCTGTTCATAATTTGATGGGTGATGAGCCAGTGCCTGTGCAGATTTCAACGGATGATTATTACGATAATCGCGGACATCGGGGTGAATATCCTCATCCGGCCACACAAGAAATGATGGATGATTTAGTTGGTGTGAAACTACGAGGGCAATATGATGAGGAAAGAAATTTGGAACTCACTCCCGAAATGTTTAGGATGGAGGGACAACAATGAACCCCTTCAACCAAGCGTGGACTTTTCTCAAAGCCCCAATTTATGAAACGGGTATTCCCAACATCAATTTTGTTACACAAGGCCCATTTCCAGACCCTTTTTGGAGGGAAGAGGAAAATGTATACGGCTACGTTCCTGATGACCCAAAAGGGAATGCGTATGGCTATCGTGATGAAGGAAATGAGGTTGGGGAAATTAGTTATATGACACCCGGTGAATACGGAAAAATGACTACTGGAGAGGAAAAGGGCGGTATATATATTGACATGTTGGGGAGAAAATTCTCTCCAAGAGAGTCAGATGATACTTTCTACCAAGAGATGATGGACAGGGCGGAGGCGGGAGAGGACATCAAGTTCGGTATGCCGTATGTTTTTCCCGATTCTCAGCCTGAAACATATCATGAAGGGAGACATAGAATGGCTGAACTCTTCGCTCGTGGTCACGGTGATACGCCCTTACCAGTCAAAGTCATGAGGGGGACTCACGGATGAACCCCTTCAACCAAGCGTGGGGCTTACTCAAAGAGGACATGAGCAGAGACCCCTCATGGGTCGTAGGGGGCATGAGCGACGACATAGCGTTTGATGGGGAAGCGGATTGTGAGAAACACGTCAGAGAATGGCTAGTCAGTGTCATAGGCTTCATGAGAAACAAAGACCCTTCCGATACAGCAGATAGGGCGTATGACTTCTATGCTAATGCTCCCTTTCAACACTTAGAGGCACTCTTGAGAAACGAACCCAGTGAGTTGCATGAGAAGGCTTTGGGTATGTTGGAGGACTGCCGCCAAGCGAATCTAGCAGAGCAGACAGGAGATGCTGATAGCAATCTACCCCCTATGCATTTCAGTGAACACATGAGGGATGAAGAATGAACCCCTTCGACCAAGCGTGGCTTTTGCTGAAACAGACCCGTCAAAGCACGTTAGGTGAGTATCATCCCGATTTCCCCTCTCCGCACGGTGATGTGATGTGGTATCACGGCACAACAGCAAGACCCTCTTCGATAATCAATCGTGAAGGCTTAACCCCCCAAACACCTAATTATCACAACACATTATCGACAAGGTTGGACCCCTCTTTGCCTTCTCAGTTCCCAACAGGGGTTTATGCAACAGGTAAATTAAAGGATGCCCAAAGGTACGCTTATGCGAGAGGTCAAGATAGAAACCAATCAAGTCAAGTATATGGGATAAGAGAAGGTGTCTCTGAAACCCCCCAAGACAGACGCCTTAGAGAAATTGGAGAAAGTGCAGGTCGTAACATATCAACTGTCTTAGAAGATGTTAGATTCAGTAATCCAATACCAAGGCAGTATATCACTCCGGTGCCGATTCCTCTAAATCAAAAGACAGTTTAAGTCCGTTTATGGACTTCAGCATTTACGAAGTGGGACCGAGAGACGGATTACAAAGTAGCGATACTATAACCCCTACTCATAAGAAAGTAGAACTCATTGAGAAGATAGCACAAGTGGGCATTGATAAGATTGAAGTCGGCGCAATGGTGAATCCCGACAAGGTTCCGAATATGGCTGATAGCGAACTGGTTTTCAGTAGAGTGGCTTGGTTACAATCGCAGTGTGAATTAGGGATGCTTGTCCCTAATAGGAAAGGCGTAGAAAGAGCAATGGATGTAGGAGTTACCCAATACAATGTCTTCTTTTCGCCGTCTGATTACTTCAATACGAGAAATCATGGAAGAACCATGTCTCATATCTTCACGTCTTATTGTCACTCTCTTGCCGATGTTCCGAAGGATAACATCAGAGTATATCTCTCCACTTCTTTTGGTTGTCCTATTGCAGGCGAGATTCCAAGAAACTTAATGGAGAAGGCGCTCGATTGGGCGGATACATTGGGCTCTACAATTGTTCTATGTGATACGATTGGTAAGGCTAACCCTCCTCTTATCACCAAAACGATGGCTTGGACAGAGGAGTTAGACGCTAAGATTGCCCTTCATCTTCATCATGGCAAGAGAAGAGGTAGAATGAAGGATAATCTGAGTGCTGCTTTCGATTGTGGCGTGGAACAATTCGATTCTTCAATTGGAGGAATGGGAGGTTGCCCATTCATACCGGGAAGCGGTGGAAATCTCGCTACTGAAGAATTAGTGATGTGGGGAGAAAAGGAGAATCTGGATTGTGGCGTCTCTCTAAGTGACATGAAGCCGCTCATCAACTATGTGAATAAGGCCATCAAGGTCTAAGCGCTTACTCCAACTTGTCCAGTAGTCGTACCGGCTTTGGAACGTGCTTGTTGGGCTACTTGCTGGATTCTATCTTGTTCTTGTTGGCGAGCCTGTAACTTTGCTTGCGAGCGGGCCTGCATACTTTGTATACCGGCAGAGCCAATTCCTACTCCACCAGTAGCCATCATGCTTTTCTCTTCTCCTGTAAAAGGCTCTACTGTTTTTGGCAAACTACCCTGTACCGCCGATGGCGTGGTTAGTTCTTGCCTATCAATCTCAGCCTGTAATGCCTGTCTCCTTGCTCCAGCCATTTGTTGACCAGTGGGAGACGGTGCTGACGGTGCTGACGGTGCTGTATATCCGCTATGTCCTTGAGCATTATCGAACACATTGAGTCGAGTTTGCGTTGTTGAAGGAGAAGGAGGATTTGTAAGGTTGGTTACTGGTTTTTGAGTGTCAAGGTAACTCTCCCAATTGGTGTGCCCTTCCGGTAGATTTAGCCCCGGAGTGTTCTGCCCTTGCTTCCATCCTTGAATCTTTACAGGATTATGTGCCACATCCGTATACGGTTTCCCTCTTAGTGCATTTAGGGTATTAGACCCTCCTCCTTTTGGAACAACGCCTGCTTTTGATGCCGCACGAGCATTTTTTGCAGCGCCTACTCTTCCCATCATTTTTGTTCCAAGTTTTGCTGCTCCTGTTCTACCTGCTTGTGAGAATAAAGCGCTGGTGAGTATTGGGAGAAATTGTGCCCATTTTTCTATGTCGTCTTTGCTCTTCACAACGAGGATTGGAGGTGTGGCAGCCGGGAGTCCACCATCAGTCACAAAGGAAGAAGGGGGAGAAGAGACTGCGACCATACCCTGCGAATCTCTCGGCGCCACGAACGTGTGATGGAGCGCAATGTATTAGACATATCGCAGTAGTGGCGTAGGTATAGGGAGTCGTGACGATGCCGAGAAACATACCCATCAACTGCGCCATCTCTCTTCTGAAAATGGGCAACTCCGCCAATGCTGCGATGATGCACGACCTTCCTTCATACATGGAAGAGGCGCTCAATCAGAAGAAAAAAACGCGTAGCGATGCTCGAAAGAAGAAAGACAAGGCCGCGAAACTCCGTCAAGTAGTAGATGACCATGAGGAAGACGCCAGTGTAATTGACTATTATCGGCAAAATCATCCTGAGTGGTTTGGTGCATTTAGAGGCGGTGGCGGCGAATGAAGTTCGACCCGCGTTCAAAGAGCGGAAAGCCCAGCATCGCTATCATGATTGGCGTCAAGCCTTCAAAGAAGGATGACAAGAAGAAGTATGGCGGTGGGCCGGATATGAAGAAGGCTTGGAGGTATGAAGATAAACCCAAGCCAATCGACATGAGTGAACATATACGAGGCGACCCAACAAGGCCATTCGGTCACTCTATGGAACAGGGGGATTCACTTATTGATACGGCACGACCAAGACGAATAAGGCAATATGCAGGCGATGTGCCAGAAGAAGGACTGGAAGACAGAGAGCCTGAAGGACAAATAGACTCAGAGTCTCTACGAGAAAGCAATCCCGAACTATTCGAGATGGATGACCCACGATGGAAAGACAGAGAGCCTGCACCAAAGGGTTACGAATATGGTAGAGATGGAAGACTTCGGAGAGTTTCCCCAGATGAGGGTAGAAGACCTTGGGATTCAGATGACGTTTCTAATCTCTTAGCACGTAACAGGATGCAAGCCAAAGGTAATGATTCCATAGCCATGAGCATGGATGACCCGATGTCAGCAGCATGGGGTCTTCTAAGGGGATGACAAAGTGTGTCATCTGTTGCTGTAAGAAAGGCTTGGTACGATTCTACCAACTCCTTGTATGAGGATGATAGTCCCCCTAATACTGGTGAAAACACTCGCCAGACTAAACTCTACAATTTCGACCCACGAATGGCCCATCCGAAGTATGGGGAAGATTTAGCAGCAATGCGGGCTACCGATGAAGAAGTATTGGGAAGTGGGCTAAAACCTACAGCGCAACCTCGTCACAATATAGAATGGGAAGAGGGAGTGAGTGAATTACTCGGCTCTAATCCTCGCTATCCAGATGAGGAGATGCATGAAGTCACACATCATGGTGTGAAGTATTTGATGAGGCCAGATGGGAAAGTTCAGTTCCCCATCAAAGAGGGAGATAAGGGAATATGGCTTACTCGACCTACTGAATCAGATGCAAGTCCCGGAGGATTGTTTACACACAGAGACGCTGATAAATTAGTTTTCGTTCGTGGTAAATCTAAGTCATTGCGAGGAATGGGGAGAGCATATGAGCGAAACAGCGATGAGGCGCGAGAGAAGGTAGCAGAGATGTTTCTTCAACGAAAGAAGCCAATAGACCCAGATAGACTTGTCGAAGTGCCTTTACCTAAAAATAAGCAAATGTGGCAAGTTTTGAGAGATTTAGGGCTTACGGGCGGAACAGATAATCATGGCCGAAGTAAATGGGGTAATAAGGTACCAATTAAGAAGTTCTTTCCACTTCGAGGAGATGGATTAAACATGGGCGAACCAATGAACATAGCCTACCAGTTGCTCAAAGACCGCAAGTCGCCGGAGGCTTGGGCACACAAGTTGGAGTATGATAAGCAATATCAGAAGAATCCAAAGAGAGTCAAGTATCGTGAGCAATTGAACGCAGAACGTAGGAAGCGTGGCATATACGGCAAAGGCGGTGGCGATGTTAGCCATACTCAAGGTGGAAAACTGACGTTGGAAAGCCCTCATGCTAATCGAGCGCGACACTTCAAGGGGAAGGGAACACTTCGGAGAGTGAAGGTGAAATGAGTCCTTTTGACAAAGCGTGGGTCTTATTGAAGAATGTGACTGACCATGATGTCGATATGAGTAACCCAGTCAGTATAGAATCATGGAATGAACCGACAACGCCGTGTAGCAAATGCGGCCAATACGGTGCGAACATGCGTATGACATACAACAACAAGTTTGGTACAGATGAGCAAGAAAGGCATTATTGTGAGACTTGTTATCAGATTTCACATGGGAGAGAATAGAATGAATCCCTTCGACCATGCATGGACTTTGCTTAAAGAAGCCGAATGGCATCCCCCTAATACATTCGATAGTGATGAAATGACGAGGTATCTTCGTTATCATATGAATAATTTTCACGACAAGTTATCAACAGAAGGGCAAGGAGAGGCTGCATTTTACATGCAGCAACTAGAGGGTTTCATAAATGCAGCAAATAAAGGGGAAGAGTATTTTGGCTTTATGACTCCTGAGTTTGCAGTTGGACAGATGAATAATTTGATTGATAAAGAAGGATTGAAAGATACCCAATTGAGGAATTTAGAATGAACTTCTTCTGTCCGATAATTCCTAATATCTGTCTATACAATTAGATATTATTCTCTATGTTTAGACAGGATAAAGGAATAATCGGAAAAGTAATGCTTAAGATGACCTCCTTAGTGGACAGGGGCGAGGTCACGAGGATGAGCGACACAGACGAGATGAAAATGACAGGGCTAATTCTGTCCCAATCTGCCTTAGTGGGAGTGGCAGTTGGGGTATACGCTTCGGGTTTATGGTTACCCGGAGGCAACAACACAGACTCTACGATAAGTGGAATGACATATGCGATGGGTGCATTAGCAGTACAAACGATTGCCTACTATCTGTTCAAGATGTTCTTTGAACAAAGTATGAAGGAAAAGGTACAGATTGCCGAAATGCAGAGAAATAGACAAGATGCATTTAGACAACAACAGTTCGGCTTTGAGCAGAGAAGGGCAGATTTAGAGTTGAGAGTGCAAGAGTTGCAGTTGGAGAATGAATTGCGTATACTACATGAAAACCCTGAGAGAATCACACCCGGTTACAATGGAGGTAGCATAGGTATAGGTGTTCAAGGGGATTTTCATAATACATACAATCCCGGCATTCCAGTTCATCAGGCAGACAATAAAACGCCACTAAATCTTGGATTAAACGCTATGGCAGATGAAGTAATGCGAGATGCGCCCCCTTCTTCAAATATGCGACTAAAGAAGGATGGCACCCCAGACCTTAGATACAAGCCGCCTTCACAGTGATTATATGGTGCTCCCCGGACAATTGATACCCAGTCCTTTGCGAATCTTTCGTAATGTGCAAGATGATTCCGTAGAGGAAACGCTTAGAGCGATGCATCTTGCTAATACTGTGGATAATACCTACGAGTGGGGAATTGGATGGATAAGAACGATTATTATTTCTATTGTTCTTGCTTTAGCCGTGTCTGCTACTGAATCGAATAGCGATTTTAGTCTTTGGGAATCTACAATTGAGTGGTTCTATGAGCAAATCAGAGACATAGGACAAGGTATTGTCGATTGGGCAAGTTGATGCTCAATGGCGGTTGGCGGCGGTAGTGTATTGGTGGGCGTTGCCTTATGGGGCAAGCAGATTTGGAATAACTGGAAACCGAGAAAAGTCGGCATCTACGGAGCGAGTATGGTCGGTAAGACCACTCTTGACAAATACATGACTACTCCCGGTGAGATGGAAGACATACCAATTGAAGATAGAACTGAACATTACAAAATACTAACCAAGTATCTATTACCTAAACCAACAAGAAAGAGGATTCGTTGGGAAGGAGAGAGAAGGGTCATTCATTCGACTGATATAGGCGGCCAAGAGCGATTTTGGAACTTATGGATTGATGATATGGTGAATAGACAGTGCGAGTATGTAGTATTCATGTTTGATGAGCGAGCGTTCAAGGAAGGGGCGTTAGACCAAATAGGTGGATTCAAGTATCTTGTGGACTCTATAATCGGTCGAAATTATAGATATCGAAATTGGAAGAGTTGGAGGAGAGGTAAGAAGTATGTTCCTCGACTTGTGGTCTTGATTGCTAATAAAGCAGATAGATACTTCGACAATCATGCTGCGACGTTATGGCAACAAGGAAGAATAGGCGAACACAAGATATTTGACCCCTTTCGTGATGACCTCATTAGGCTTCAAAAAGCAGGTATACCGACCAAGCGCAACTTTATGGCAACACGTATAGGATGGAACGTAGAAGCCGCTTTATTGGAGATGATTGATTATTGACCTCGTAAGTGACCTTTTTGAAGTAGATAGGAGTCGGAGATATATGGCGAAGGGGAGTTCAACCACATCTTTGGTGTCTACAGGAGGTAGTAATTCTCTCAGAACTACTATTCCGATGTGGATTGTGGAGCAGTTCGATTTGAAGCCCGGAAGTAAGATTGAGTGGTCTCTAAGCGCCAAAAACGACGCAATGACTATTTCCGTAACCCCACAGGAGTGATACAATGGTGATGAACTACTGGCAACAACCTAACCCAAATCTCGCACAAGTGAACGAAGCAACATTGATGGCTCTTTCGCAGCAAGGAAACCCCGGTTTTACACATGCGATGTTATTGGAACAAGCGGCTGCACAGCAGCAAATGCAGAGAATGGCAACAGAGAAGAACTTAGAAGTTCCCAAAGTAAACTTCTATCCATCGCGCCATCCTAATCCAATAAAAGCAAGAAAATCTGATATCAAACAAGCATACAAGTTATTGAAACCCTCAAAGCGTTCGCTTCTTGACCCGCGAAGATGGGGGTGGAGTAATTATAGATACAACAAAGATACGGCAGTTTGCTGCGTTGATGGTTGTAATGTTATGGAACTAATTCAATACGACAACCTATACGCGCGCATAACCGACGAAGATAGTGGTAAGACTCTATGGGATTTGTATTGGAAGAATCCAGTTACTGGCGAACCAGAAGCATTCATCGCTCGTGAAGGAGTAACAAGTGGTAGAAAACTAAGAGCAACATATTGTCCTGAGCATCTCCATCTCTATCATCTCCTTTGTAAGTGGGAGGAAGAGGAAGATAGAGAAAATGAGATGCGACCAAGTAGGTTTCGTGATAAAATCAAGAGGGGAGTGAGTATTGTTACGGTGCCCGTCACTGCCGTAACAGGGGGCCAAACTGGGCCAACCCATCCTCTAATCACAAAATACGAGCCGTTCTTCGCTGAAGTTTCTGCAGATGCGAGGAAAACTAATGGTATCACAATGCAGCATTATTCTAATCCTGTGACTAATGAAAACGACATAACGACCATAACATTCGACATGAGAATGTTTCAACAGGAACTTATCGAAATGTCTCGGCCTACACAGGCATTCCAAGATGTTCTCAACCAACAGGCTCAAGTCATACAGCCTACTCCATTACCACCAGAGATAGCGCAGGGGGCTCAATAATGACATTCGGACAACCACCAGTAAGTAGTGGACTGAGCCTCAATTTGAGTCAATCTGGCGCGCCGATGACTAACGGTTACGCGGCCTCTGCTGCTGCACCAGCCTATTCCGGCTATGCTGCACCTAACCAAGGTTGGTATGGGAGCCAACAACCCAGCGCAGGACAAGCATTGTTTGCAGGCCTTACAGGGCAAGACCCTTACAATCAACAAGCAATTATGCCGCCCAGTGAGACTGAGATTCTAATGACAATGTTGGACCAGCAGTATTCTGTTGAGAGGTTTCTTGCATCTCCTCTCTTTTCACAATTACTTGAGATAATCAGCGCCATAACCACTTTCTCTGTTCTAAACGTTCTGAAAGGGGCATCTTACACTTTTGATGAGGATGCTGGTGTATTCTCTTTCAATACCACTACGTTACCTCAAGAACTTCAAACAATGAGTGCTGAAAACGTCTTGGCTCAAGTCACTGCATTAAATGCGCAACTTGGACAAATTATTGGACAAGCAGACCAAATCAAAATGCAAACTATGCAGAATGCTGGTAATAGTATACTCCAAGCACAACTTGCTAACGCTATGGCAAATCCCGGCATGATGACGGGTGCCGCAGAAGCAGGAGGTTCCTTCTTGAGGAACTTCATTACTGGAGGTAGAGTCTGATGATGAGAAGAGGGTCAAATTTCATGCCAAAGCAAATTGCCGACGTGACCATGCACATGCTTGCACCTAAGAGGCAAGTTGTCGTAGATATGGTGATGGTTCAACTCATCAGTGCTATCCTTATCTTTTTGGGAATTTTAACCTTCAAAAATACCGAAATCACTCAAGTAGAGATGTCGATGTATATGCTTGGAGTTTTTATTTCCTTTGTTCTTCTCACTTCAATCTACCAGCGTATTACGCGCCCAGTCTAAGCAATGCTGATTAAGCACATAGTATTCCGCTTATGTATGGTTGAGCGTAAGCCAGTCGTAAAGAGGTCGTGTGCCTTTTGTCAAATCGAGGAGAGGGAGGTGCTCGAAGAGACTCTTACGAATGGCGAAATGTCATGTTCGCAGTTGGATAAGGACATGGGTTGGAGAGCCAATACTGCAGACCGGCATTTTCGTAATCATATGGGTCAATATCACATGGCTGCAAACCCGTCTTGTATTATTTGCTCAAGTGAGAGTAGAAGTAAATATGAGGAGCGTTTCTTCTCTGATGGAGCAGAATCAGACGCAATAGCAGAAGAGTTAGGAATCAAGGAGAGCACTGTATATCATCACATGAAGCATCACTTTCAGCCATTGGTTCAACGCTCGGCGGCGACTGAAGTCGCAATTACCGTTGGAAATGAGATTACTGTTCTTCGAGGGAACGTCGAGAGACTAAACTCGAAACTTACAGAACTCATGGATGAAGGGGATGTGCACGAGGATGGATTTGTGAGAAAAGCCGTATCTCTCCATAAGGAAGTTCGTGAGTCTATCAAAGATTTAACCAAAGTGCAAGACCAATGGGGCACTATGGGTGACGGCACGCAAGTTAATCAAACCATTAACATTCTACAAGTTGAACTGGCAAAGGAGAGTCCAGAGAGTTGGAAACGTATCAAGACAAAACTCCAAAGTGAAACAGGTGAGATATCGTGATACCTATTTCGGACCTTATGCAAGTAAATCATCCGGGGTATCGGGTTTTCTGTATGGGTCATAATATGCGTGAAGTGCACTATCCTGTATTCTTGGATTATTGCGTAAACGTATGTGAGAGATTCAGGTTTTATGCCCATCAACATAATGGTTCGATAATAGTCGAAAATAGCATTATGCAAGTCATAGAGTGTCTCAAGAATATAGATGAGACAGACGAGCCGGAAGAAGTGTTTCCACTTAGAGAGCAGATTCGTAACTCATGCTATGAGTTCAAGATGCATTGCGATGAAATGGGGAGTAAGTTTACTCGACCAGATGCCATTACAGAGTTCTACGATAGAATCGCAGATTTGGTTATAGATGTAACATTCACATATGCGGGCGTAGAAAACCTCTATGAAAACAAGGAGGCATAATATGGGCAAGATTCTGATTCGTAAAGCACAGGGAACCATGGGAATGGGAACTGGGTCAGACTTGCGGATATACAATCCGAGAAGTGAATCTTCGACGATGTTTCGTCACAATCATGAAGATGAGGATAGTGTACACTCCCCAGAAGATGGGAAATATCGTGATGAGAGAACAGCCAAGAAGAAAAAAGAGCGAGAGGATAGGGCCGCCGAATTGAAAAATATCAAACACATTCCTATCAAAACCACTGATTTACATGAAGATGAGGACGTGGATGAGGATTTAGAACCGACCAAGTTTGACAGGGAACTCGAACCTTCTCTCATGACTGGAACTCATGGGAACTTCGGCGCCATGACAAGTATGGCAAATCAAGCGAAAGGGCCGGGTTTTGCTGGAGGCCATGCTTTTGCTATGGGTGAACCAATGGAAATCGCTTTCCAGTTGTTGAAGAGGCAAACGACTTTGCCCGGTTACGACAGGAAACGTGTAGAGGAAATGGTATCTCCAGAGAATAGTAATATCTGGATTGCTGCTAAACCGGGAAATGAGGAAATCTCATCTGAGCAGTCCAGCAACCTATCAGATGCAATGCTTCGAGAACTTGCTACACTAAATCGTAATCACGGACCCTTCTCCATAACAAGTGCAACGGGAAATAGTGGCGAATGGGGTACGGAACCATCATTTATGCTGACTGGGGTATCTGAAAAGACTCTTCCTCATATTCACGAATTAGCAGATAGATTCGGCCAACAAAGTATAGCGATATCTAATGCAAATAGTGAAGCAGCAAGATTTGAAACTCCTCAAGGAAATGTAACTGATGAGTTTACAAGTATGGATTTTAACCCAAATGCAGAGTATTCCACAGACTTTCCTACCGGTCAAAGATTAGAGTTTAAGAAGAGCGTCATAGTTCTCAAGAGAGATGAGAGAGTGGGATTTGTTGGTAAGAAGCCAAAGAGAGCAACGGGTGCTAAAGCAAGGAAAGATTACAAGGAGAGAAGTCGTCATTGGCGACCTTCGACTGGCGAGTTCAAACGGCCACCCGGCGGTATGACTCCCAGTAGTGCTACTGGAAGAAGGGCAAAGTCACGGATGCGAGGTATCAAGAGTGGTAAGAAGACCGGATTGAGTAGGGCTCATCTTGCTGTTGAGATGTCACACCGTGGTGTGAAGACTAAGCAACCTAAATCGAAAGACCCAAGGGCGTATAGGCAATATATGGGACAGCAAGAAGCGAGAAAGCGACTTGGTAATGTCAGAACAGTGCACGCCACGCCTGCGAGATTCGGAGCACGTTCCTATCGAGCCGGTCCGACTGGTGCCGGAATGTTGCAGAGTCAGTTGCCGGGACAGGCTGCAGCCGCAAGACAATCAGCCATGAGACGGATAAGGCCACCTCGAATCCCATCAGTAAGAATGCCATCGGTTCCTAACATTCCCGGCGGTGCTCCACCGAGCCCTCCAATGAGTGTAATGGGACAAGGTGGCGGGCAAATAGGAGTGGGGATGCCCAAACTACCGACTGCGACAGTGCAGGGGGCAGGTCCGGGAATGGTAATGACTGGCAAAGTGGGAGTAGGTAGTGATTTGCAGAAGCGGGGACTATCATACTACGACATGGCCGAACTTCGCCAACTCGTCAATGATGCTCGAAGAGCGATGAAGCGGAAGGAGACTAAGAAAAAGGGGAAGGGAGACAGAGACACAAGTGGCGGTGGCTCTAATTTACCAAAACATCCAGAGAATGGGCCTAAACAAACAACTCGACCCGAAGGTGCTACCGAAGATGCGAATAATGAACCAAGAACATTCGGCTTAGACCCCATAGGCCACTTAGTAGGACGTGGAGGTAGAACTCCATGATTTACTCATCTCCTCAACTTCTCAAGGCTCTCCTCATTAGGAAGGGCGATGGTAACTATCTACTCTATGGTGGGCAACTTCAAGTTCAAAGATATCCGCCACCAGAGGCTCATTTTGAAGACCCGGCTAAACCAGATATTCCGGCTTTTGCTCACACTGGTGGTCATGGGGAGAATGATACCGGTCACCCCGGTGTGGGCCACGTGATAAACGGCACATGGGTGAAGGGAGAACATGGTGAAATGGTCTGGCGCGATGACTCTGCTAATGAATATCTACATGGTATTGATGGCTTAATCAGGGCTGTTGGAAGTGAGTTTGCTAAGAGAGGCATAGAAGCCAATCCAAAGGACGTAATTCAACGAGCCATTGACAGACACAATATGGGAAGAGCAGAGAATGACCAAGTTCCTCATATTGATAGCAATGAGTGGAAAAAACTCCACATGTCTCATTTGAATGAAGGCGGACCTGTTAGAGGTAAAGATGGTCAATTTATCACTACTATCTCGAACGGTCTTAAGCACGCCAAAGACCATTGGCTTGGGAGATTTATGGAATCATACCATATCCCTATGAACAAAGAACTTGGAGCGGAAATGGCCGCAGTAGGCCATGAAAATCCCAATAGACACAGTTGGATTCGGGAACCTTACGTTAAGCCACATAGGTTGTCTTTTGCAGTCAATCCCGATGGAGAATTACAACCTGCTGGTGGGTCAGCCGATAATCTCAAAGGAAGAACAACGCTCCCTCAAAGAGATGTTCAAAGACTCTTAGAAAGTGGATTGATGAGTGGTACACCAGAGTTCCAAAACATATCGGCTTGGGGACTCGGCGGAATGAAGGCGCCAACCTATTATCTCAGACAACCATATGGCAACCAAAATCCAGTGAATATAAATCCACAAACTAAGGCAAGTTTCATGCATGAAATGATGCAAGCAATGGGAGGTAGCCCAGAGTCACTCGCCAACAACACCATAGTGAATAGTGCTGGAGCAAAGGAGTTCATCAGTAAATTACCAAACAATTTTTCGATACCAGTCGAAGGAAGGAATCGGTCATTGAAGGCTCTTCTAATGTCTGGTTCAGCAGGTTGGGAGAAGGTATACGGCTCTCTATCAAACGTAGTAGCATTCCAAGGTATGTTTGGTGAAAACAAGAGAGGAAGACGAGATGCAAATGGAAAGTTGCAGGGAAGCACAATCGGAAAGAAGAATCTACTCTACGGTGAGAGATATGGAGATATGGCAGAAGAGGGACAAGGAATCGACAAGTTTCTCGGACACTCAGCCAGAATAGGCAATCAGCATATATACAGAACCGAGGGTGGTCGAGGTCTCGGCACACACACTCGTGCAAAAGACCATTACAGTCATATTCTTCTTGCTGCTGCACATGGCATCGCGCACCATGAGGATGAATTATCACCAGAAGCACTGGCTCTCAATAATATCAAACTGATTGATAATGAACAGGAAAGGGCACAGATACCAAGATTAAGAAAGGTCATGGAGGTGCTCGGTAATACGATAATGATTGCCAGAGGAATCGAACCTATGAAAATACCCGACCAAGAAACATTGCGGAATATGCAGGCGTTTACAGGTCACGACCTCAGAGGAGGAACTCACGAAGACCCGGCAATGCTCGGCATTCCAGACCACGTAAGATTAGTAGGAACAACTGCTCTTCCAATAGATACAGAACCTCACATTACGGGACTTGGCACCCCATCATCACCTCACCAATCAGTAGACGGAGCGCCCGTTAGACCCGGTGCTGCTGAAATGATTCAAGGAGGAGGTCAATCGGCTGCAACTGGGCCTCCTCCACCTAATCCATTCAATATCCCCGGTGCCACTGTTACTCGAACACCGGCAGACCCTTCAATTGCGGGAACTCGATTTCCGGTAGACCCAACTACACCGGGTTTAGACCCACTGCAACAAGTTAGAGCAAGGGTAGGTAATGCTCCTATGGAGAAAGTGAGAGATTTTATGGCACGACGAGAAATGCCAGTTACGCCACAAAGAGTGCAGCAGTTTCAGCAGTCTTATGGCGACCCATATCAAACGCAGTTATTTGACCCCAATCAACCATGGATGCAGAAGTCGGATAATCTGGTCAATGTGGTAGAGACGATACAGATAGACGATGCTATGAGCGATATGGCAATAATGAAGCATGTCCCTACGAGAAAATTAGACAAGAGGTCGATAACAGATATCTTACTTATTGCTAAGAGAATGGATATTTCACCAGTAGATGTTCGCACGATACTCAATACCAAAGGCGATTGGGAGCGTATTACCAAGACCTATGGCTATGATGAGGATGCCATTAAGGTAGTCAAGGTTTCATTTGGAGGGATTTGATGGGGAAAGTCATGGTCATTAGGAAAGAAGCAGGAACAGCGTCTGCTGTTGGTGGTGGCGGTGGCAGTGTAGGAGTCGGATTGGGCGGTGGTGGCCTGATGTTCATGTTGGGGCAAGGCAGAACGATGACGCCGGAACAATTGGCAGATGCCGGATTTGGAGAAATCGGAAGCGATAGACACAATAGAGCACTCCGTATGCAGCGAATAGGTCATGCAGCAAGATATGGCGCCGCAGGATTAGGTGCATTCAATGCACTCTATAATCAGACTTCAAGCGGCCAGCCGGGAATTGGGGGAGCCATGGCAACCGGTGCGATGAGCGGATATGCTGGAACTGCTGGTGCAGAAGATATAGCAGCACGAATGGGACAGCGCTTTGGAAGAAAATTAGACGATAAAGTGTATCATGATGATTTTGTTGAGGGGCCAGAGGTCGCATCTCCATCTCCAGAGCCACTGATGATTACAGAAGGTTATGCAGAGATGACCCCCGAAGAGGCATCGTGGCAATATATGCAAAACGTTCACGCTGGGGCAGCAGAAGATTTTCCTGAGACTGAGGAAGAGAGACTGAATAGAGATGCAAGGAGTTACGATTGGTCATGAGTAATGAGCAGATGGACGCCTTCATCCTGAATATGGATAGAGAGATGTGCAAGAAGTCATTCAAGTATTTCTTCGTAGATATCCTTGGTTTCCTATACAATCACCATCATGACGATTGGCGGAAGGGATTAGAAGAGTCACAATACTACTGCGTGAAAGCATCTCGTGACCACGGTAAATCCGTCTTCTTCATGTCGTATGCGCTATGGCTTGCTGCATTCAATCCCGGCAAACACGTTATGGTTTTCTCTCACTCACTTGAGCAGACGCTTGAGCATATGAGATTCATTCGCAATCTGATAGAGGGAAATGACATCCTTAGACATTTGAAGCCAGAGGGCAAGCCTTGGGCGAAATCTTACTTCGAGTTTTCTAATGGTAGCCGTATGATGGCAAAGTCAGTTGGTGGAGCAACTCGTGGATTCCACCCCGATATTGTCGTTTGTGACGATATTCTCTGGGGAACGACTGCTTCTGAATTGGCTAAGACGGCCGATTGGTTCTACGGCGTTCTCCTTCCGGTTCTCCATCACACGAGTAAATTGATGATGGTTGGCACGCCATTTAGTTACAATGACTTGTATGCGGAATTAGAGCAGAAGGAGACATTTAGAGTAGAGACTTATCCTGCAATTGATGCTGAAGGAATTGCTCTTTGGCCTGAGCGTTGGGATTTAGAAGCCTTAGATTTGAGGCGCATGTCGATGCCAGCAATTCAGTTTACGCGAGAATATCTCTGTGAGCCTATTCACGATGTAGCAAGTATGTTCCCGATGCCTTTGTTGGAGCAAGCAAGAGACACTGATTTGGTTCTGATAGACAGGGCCGAAACTAATTACAACGAAGAAGGAGAGGCAGATGGTGTCTTCGGACAGCACTTCATAGGTCACGACCCTGCGATAGCATCTGATAAGAATGCTGATTTTACTGCGATGACTGTTATGCGTATCAAACCCGATGAGGAGAAGAAGGAGATAATCCACGTCGTTCACGAAAGAGGAATGTCCTCAGTAGCACAAAAGAGGATGATGGTGATGCTCAATAGTAAGTTTCAACCTGAACTTATCGAACTTGAGGGAAATAACTTCCAAAGAATGCTTGAGCAAGAGATGAGAGAACTTAGGGCGGATATGCCTATTCGAGTATTCATGACTACGCGCACGCGTAAGGAGAGTTTGTTCATGTCTCTCCTTCTTGCATTTGAGCAAGGACACATTAAAACTCCATATGGCGATGAGAGAAGTAAGAAATACACTCATGCTCTTGAGCAGGAACTCAATCGTTTCGGTATGCAGAAGAGTGGTAAGTTAGAGAGCGTAGGCGTGCACGATGACTTAGCGATGAGTATAGCACTCGCAAATTGGGCATCTAAGGAGTTTAAGGGAAGTGTAATGCTCTTGGATGATTATATGCCCGGTTTCGATAGTTGGGTAAGTGGGGATGGCAATAATACAGGGAGTTGGATGATACCATGAATAAGATAAATACGACAGAAATAGACTCAAAGAATGTAAACACTACACTTTGGACGTGAGAGAATGGGCATTTTTCCAGATAATGGAGACGGTTGGTTTGAAGCCAATCTTGGTTTTTCAGCATCTGAATTAGTGAAGCGTCTAAAGAAAGCCAGAAGGCACAATAAACAAGATAAGGATTTCATAGACAAAGCAATAGATGATATTAGAGCGTTGAAAATTATGGAAGTTGATGCTACATTGAAGGTGCATGATTGGAGTGAACCCTATTCTGATACTATCAAGGAATTAGGACTTACTGACCGTAATATGAAAGCACTCAGAAAGTTTGGAGAGTCAAGGAGTATTACTCTTCAAAGGGCTTGTCGCCAATGGGATAATGCAGATGATACACTTAAGATGCTCGAAGAATATGAAGATGTATGGGGCGATTCGGAAAAGAAGGCTTGGGTAGAAGCGATGGATGCCAAAAGAGATGCCAGATTGATATGGAAGACTGCACTTCATCAGATAGAAAGACTAACCGATAAAGAGAAGGAAACACTTGTCAAAAGTGCTGAGATTCTACAAAGTAAAGGCCCAATGACAGGAAGGATGATTTTTGAAAACTTATCTGAAAAGAAGATTCTCCATAAGAGTATGACGTCCATGAAATTAGCAAAATTACTCTCAATGTATGGTGAGGAGATTGATATTATTGGAGGAGCAGGAAGAGGGACTTTTGTCAAGATGGATAAGACCGGTCTCATTATCAAAGACCCATGGGCGTATGCTGCTGGATTCCTCGATGCCGATGGCTATATCACAATTACAAAGAGAGGTGAGCCTCGCGCTGGTTTCATAGCGACAGGGAATAGAGGTAAGATACATTGCGAACAACTGCAGAAAACTTTGGATTGCGGTATACTACAGTTGGACCAAAAGGTGTATAGCGACAATCAACGCAGTCAGCATCGCCTTCAGTTCTATTCTAAAGCGGATATAGCAAAACTATTGAAAGGAGTCCTGCCATTCTTACAAATGAAAACAACTCAAGCAAAAGCGGTGCTTGCATTCATAGAAGAGAGAGATAGTCTGAAGAAAGACGAATTGAAGAAAGTAGTAAGGTATAGCAATTGGAGTGACGATACCAATAAGGCTAATGCCCTACTGGCCGAGTGGGGTATAGAGGCCGACCAAGTGAATAAGTGGGCGGAGGCGATTTGATGGCAGAAGATGAAGAAACTGGAATACGTGGTTTTCTCAGGAGGGTTTCGGCTCCATTCAGAAGTCGAACTACACCTGAACCGCAGATGCCGCTCTATACTACTGGTATACAGGAACCAGTCTTAGCGCAGGGTATTACACTACCCGCGCTATATGCGGTCACGCACGAGAATCTCATACTGCGAACAGTCATTTCTAAGTTAGCGCAGGAGATATTCAGACGAGGCTACTATTGGGAAAAGAAGTTTCAGCACAAGTGTATGGACTGTGGTGAGGAATATAAGAATGAAGTAGAACAATGTAATCTATGTGGCGGGCAATTGAAGACGCCAGATGTAAATCAACTAATCTATCCTAAATGGCTTCTTGAGCAGCAAAATTCGATGGAACAGAACTTCATGCACATAATGGCTGAGATTGAGAAAGACCTCAATATAGTGGATGATGCATTCTTGATTTGCGTTAAGGAATACTTCGTAGACCCTGAGACATCAGATATGAAGTTCTATCGAGTAAAGGAAATCATCAGAGGCGACCCGATATTCATGAGAATCATCTCAGATAAGCGCGGAGTTCGTGGTGGTAGATACAAGGTATGTCCTCTCCATCGTGACCAAGTTTCCTATCCCGGACAAGACGAGAAATGCCAAGTCTGTGGAAATAACATGCAGGAAGCCCACTATGCCAATATGGCAGGAAGTGGGAAGACACAGTATTATCTGGAAGGAGAGGTTCTCCATATCAGTAAATACAATCCATCCAAGTTGTATGGTAAGAGCCCAGTTAATACCATGTGGCGACAAGCCATGACTTTGACGGCAATGGATAATTACATGTATACAGCATATCAGAAGAGAAGGAGTCCGAAAGGAATCATATCTGTTACCACTGATAATCTTGAATCAATGAAGTCATTTTGGAAGACTGTTGATGAGAAAATGGAGCGTGACCCACATTACATACCAAAAGTTGGCATAGAGAGTCAGACTGGAAGAGGTGGAGTGAATTGGGTTAAGTTCATGGACACTCTTGAGGAAATGCAGTATATTTCAGTTAGAGATGAGATGAGGAATCGTATAGCCGCTTTCTTTGGTGTAAGTAGCATTTTCATGATTGACAGTGGTAAGAGTGGCGGTTTGAATAACGAGGGAATGCAGATTCTTGTAACTAATCGGGCTGTAGAGTTTGGTCAGAAAGTCTACACTGACGTGCTTTTCCCTCGTATGCTCAAAGAAATGGACGTTACAGATTGGAAACTTACTCTCTATCCTAATGAGGAAGAGGATGAAATTACTCGTTTGCGACGAGACGAGATGGAAGTGAACCTCGCTCAGAGGATGATGATGCTTGGCTACAAACCAGAACTTATGGAGGAAGGCGACAGAGACATACGCTTTACTTATCGTCAAATGGACCCCCAGCAGGATGGCGCAGCGCCAATGCCGCCGGGAATGACACCACCGCAAGGAATGCCGCCCGGCACTGGAATGATGCCTAATGGAATGATGCCGCCGGGAATGGCACAACGTGGAGGAATGCCACATGGAGGAATGCCACATGGAGGAATGTCACCCGGTATGCCACCCGGTATGCCACTCAATCAGATAATGCCGCCATCACAACCCGGAGGAGAGGGAATGGGAATAAGAACGCCAAGAGGACCAGCCTCGCCACAAAGTCGAACATCTTTCGGTATAGGCTCCCCTGTTTCATCAGTTCAACAGAGGGGACCACAGAACTCATTAGCGCAGGATAATAGTCGTGCTCTACTAAACGCAAGACGAATAAAGGGCGCGTAATTCAAATAGCATCGCGCATACGCAATAGGCAGTGAAGACCATGGACCTCATCAAAATGCACCCAATGGCGCGAAAAATGACAGCCCACAACGAAGAACTTGCGAAAGCAATAGAAGATGGTAATGCAGATGTCGCAAGACAGCACATTATGGAGATAATCAAGTATGCGAGCACTCTTGAAGACGACCTTCTTATGGCTGTGAAGAAAGGAGAGAACGAAGTAGTAGTGCCTGATAACTCATGGCAAGTCATGAAGTTCAATCAATCTGGTGCAAACTTCGACCCATCTATGAGGGGCGACCAATTGCCCGGCACAATCATTCCAGCAAGAACAAAGCAGGCTATGAGGCCCGTACGCGGAACCTTTGGTCGAAGAGTCTGAGGCGATATAATGGAAGAAGGGGACGCAGGAAAACTCATGAATACTCTCATCTCTAAGATGGAGAGTATGGATAATGAGGTTCAGACGCTAAAGGCGGAGAATCTTATTCTCAAGAGAATGATGGATAATCCTAAAGTTCTCTTACGTAAAGCAGGTTTTGTTCCTTTCAACACTCCTCTATCGGAAGACGTTGAGGTTGACGCTTTCAGAGCAGACGTGCAGACTGGCGGACTTCTCAAGGCAGAGGTAGACTCCTCTGACCCAGATAAGTTTAGCAATACTGAGATTCACGAAATGAGTTGGGATGAGATACACGATATGGCAGACCAACATAGAGAAGTAAAGGAGATGTATTGATGGTAAAACCAAGATATGAAGAAACCTCGTCTGAGGTCCAAGAATTATTGATGAAAGCAATTGCACTTGAAAAGCGTATAGATGAGGCAGAGATACAGAAATCATCTCATCATCCAGAAACTACTTTTGATACGAGGCCGGGTGGCGTTCAATTCATGGCAGAAAGTGGAGGGCAAACTTACAATGTCTTCTATAACACAAACCAATCACTTCTTGATTCCGATGATGTCGCTAACAAGGGTGCGTCCAGTGAGAGCGTAAATCTTGATAATACTCCAATGAAGAATACCCACGACACCGTAAACAGGCTTGTCGAGGGATGAGCGTGACCAAAGTCGCCGTAATCAAAGGCGTCATAGACTCTATGTCGTGTAGAACATGTGGTGCTACTCCCAGCGAGGGGTGTAGGCGAAAACAAGGATTACCCATAGAACAATGTCCGATGAATGGGTGATAAGGTGATAAGGTGATGATGGATGAAAGAAGGCCCAATAGATGTCTATCTGCGTCATCGTTCTGAATTACTGAAGGCCATATACGACGGCACCGACCCAGAGCAAGAGGTTGGAGATTATCTCATCTCTACGATAAATCTGGAGAATCACGAAATAGAGTTTCATCCTACATCAGAAGACGAACTCTGTCGGGGATTTAGTTCCGATTTTCTAAAAGCAGAAGAGGGCGGACGGAGTCAACCATTCGCATCATGGAGACCTGCTTTTCATATGGAAATGGGGACACGCCATCCTTGGCGTGGACGAGTCAAGATGGCCTATGATGAGAGCGATAACGATAGATTCAATTTTCCCTTATTCACTGAGAAGAGGAAAGGGGAAACGCATTCACAGTTTATGGAGAGAAATAAGATACCTATCAGTATGAAGCATGGCCTTTGGCCGGAAGTTCTACCATCGAGAACGAGACCTGTAAGGGAGAAAATTGTAGGTAAGGATGGGATAGAGCGTCTGGTCGAGACGGGAGTCGAAACCGAACCAATAGAGAATTATACTGACGTCAGTCCTTTTGATAAAAAAGTGCATCCATTAAGGAGGATTCGTGCTGATACTGGTAAACCAGAATGGGAACAGATGCTTAGAGAGTTCTATCTGGGTAAGAATAAATGGGCTGAGAAGGTAGCAGATGCGGAAAAGAAGCATAGAGCGCATTGGAAGAAAGATGCAATTGGAGACGGCTCTGAGGAATATGATACGCAGACTATCTATGATTCTATACCCGATGGAAAGTTCTCTTTCTTAGGTGGAGATGATGGGCACAAAAGTGAAGTCACTAACCATCTTCATGGATTGCGATTGAGAGACTTCGAGAGATGGAAGAATGGAACTGGCGATTGGGGAGGTTTCAATGAAGAAGATGGTGAGAAGCACAAAGATAGAGTCAAGGCGCTGGACAAAGAAGGCAAGGACTTGGAAGAGGAGCATTTCAATGATAGGATGGAGAAATTACTCAGTAACGATGTTACTCCTATTACTTACAAACCAGAAGACCCATACGGAGAATGGGATAAGAAGGGAATAGAATCATTAGCAGATATGACCAAAGTCCATGCTCATGGAATGGGGCATTCGACTTTGATGAGAGGATTGGAGTTCCTTTCTCCAGAAGATAGGACTATTGTGATGGAGCATATAGCGACACATGGCACAGATGACCCAGACCTAAGACATCAATATATTGAACTTGATGATGGGCATCGTCTTTTTATGGCTCGTATAAAGCAGACAAAGAAGCAGAGGCAAGAAGGAGAGTTGCATTGGTTTCAACGTGCCAGAATGCATTCGGGCGCTAATGTTCCAGAGCATAAGGAAAAGCCACACGATTCATTCATACATGGAGACGAAGGCATGATTGCTGGCACTTTGGCTAATACGCTCGTCAAAGACGACGGCATCCATGAGGGCGAGCCGCACCAGTATGCGAGGCACGCATCTGGGGAGATAGATATGGATAAGGAGCCGAAGAAGATGTATGATAAGACCGCATTAGAGCATGTGATGGAAAAACTCGAAGAGGCCTATGAGGGAGATGGCCTCTTAGAGTATGGTGAGGATAGGGTAGATGCGGGTGGCTTACCTATCGGTAAGGCCAAGAATCTTCCGAAGTTTAGCGAGAGAGATATAGAAGATATTCAAAGTGCTCTATCAGAAGGGAAGGATGCAAAGGAGGCATTGAGCGAAAAACTCACAAATAATAGTCACATTGCTTTGGGAACAGAAGGATTTCTGGATTTAATGGGTTGGAATCGTGATTTAACTGAGAGGCACAAGAGTCACCCTCTCTTCAGTGGGAGAGGGAGTAAGGCTCTGATTAACAAGTCTATCATGAGAGGCATTCTCAAAAATCTAAAGCGCGTATCTGGTCTTTCTCTTAGTGCAAAACAGATAAGGTCAGCAATGGGAGCGCATATCGTTAATCATGGACCGAAGCCTGAAGACATTTCTGATGAGGAGCGAGAACATTACTTAGATGTTGAAGGAAGGCTCAAGGGATTAGGATTCCCACAAGGCGGGCGCATATTTGCACATAGAGGAGGGCTTGGAAGAGAACTTTCAACTTATGTGGAGATGATGCATGATTTTCATGCTGACGATATTGATTGGGATAAGGGAGAGGGAATATCGTCAGAGTTAGGGGACAGAGAACAAGAGGGGTCTGGAAAAATCATTCCTAATAGCAATACGTTGGGACTCTGGGCACGTGCCCATCCTCATTTCCTTCCTTATGGACAAAACTACCACGACACTGCGCATGGTATTATGGCTACGACTGATACAAATACTCACGCATTACACAGAATAGGAACTGCAAGACACCCCGGAAGAAATATCAAGACGAACAGTTCACAATATCTTTCGACTCGCAGTCCTTACTTTATGGCCCGATTTATGCGTGAAAACCCGTCTCCACAGAACTTTGTAATGGAAACGAAGAATCTAACTACGAGAAGTATCATGGCTCATCATTTCAATTCTCATAATTTCGCTACTATGACCAATACAGCAAAAGAATGGAAGGAACCTCCTTCAAAATACAAGAAAGATACGGATGGTGAACTCGTGCTTGACAAAGATGGCGAGCCGATATTATCAAACCGTAAGGGATGGACCGATGAAGAGTTAGCACGAAGAGTGCAGCCGGGAGATTATGGAATAAGAAGAGTAGCAGCATTAGCACGTCTACAAGCCCACGCCAATGGCAGGCGTAACGCCTTTGGCAATCCCGGTGAAAGAATGCATATTACCTTGAAAGATTTAGAGGATAACCCAAGTTTTCGAGCATCTCCCGATATGGACTCAATGGATTACTTAGCGGAGATGCCTCACTTCAAAGGCTCAAATATCCAAGATAGGCTCGACGCTGGTTTATTGGATGAGTTGGAAGACTTCAATGTCATACTTGATGAGATGAAGTCGAGGAACCCTCCAGAAGAATTGCCTGCAGACCATCCAATAATGAGACGATACGAGAATCTCATGGCGAAGTTCAACAAGGTATACGGGGATGAGATAATACGAACCAGTAGGGGTGCATACGGTGGGAGGCAAAAGCAAACATCATACGGTTGGCGTGATAAGGACGAGGATGTTATGCGAGGCGACAAAAAGGCTGTTACTAATTATGCTCGTGATGTCTTAATTCCAGAAGTTCTCAAAGCCCATCCTTCTGCATATCATCCGTCTAATCCTAAAGCGCTTGCTAATGTCGCCGCCACACTACAAGGCGCTATGAGGAGTATTTACAAGAAAGGGGGAGGAGGTCTTACTACTTCTGCTGCTTGGATTAGGCCTGCTGGCTCAAAAGCCGCATTATATGCTCCAGAATACAAGAAAGATGCGGATGGTGAACTCATACTTGACAAAGATGGTGAGCCGATATTAACAAAGAGGATTTCATCTGATGAGCAATATAGATTGGCTTCTTTGATGCAGCAAGGTGAAGTCGGAAGCAAGATAATTGGGGATGAGTCAATACATATGATTCTGAAGAAACTCGGTTTGCCAGACGATACTCCCCATCGCAAACATGTAAAGCACATGATGAAGACACACGGTGGTGATTTTACTGCTGCTACTCTCGGCCAATTAGCAACAGCAGGTATAGATTGGCAGTCGAATTATGAGAAGGATGAGAGGGGAAAGTATGTTCTCGATAAGGATGGGAGGAAAATCCCAGCAGCATCTCCATTTAAGAGTTTGAAAGGGGAAGATATCCATACATTTTTAGACGATAAAATGAAAGAACTTCAGGAGAGTTATCCAACTTCGGCAGCAACTGGACGTGAGAGCACAGAATACCAAGTAACACAACGCGCCTTACGAAGTGCATGGGACAAAACCCATAAGGGCCATATTGCATTGAGAGGAATTAGAAATGTTGTGAATCTTCAACCTGACTTATTGAAGGGCTATGGATTAACCTTCCAATCTTCTCCTAACTACAGTAGGAAGAATCCAATGATTGCTCAACAGAAAGTTTCAGGCGAGCCTTTGGGGGATAGGGAATTGTTGTTCTCCCACAGAGATAAGACTGGCGATAGGAGAGATTTAACTGATATGAAGAATATAGCAAACAGCATTCTCGTATTCGATGAAGGGGCATTGCAGGGAGAAACACTTCAAGCCAAGTTCGACCCTTTCGAGGGAAAGAAAGCGGTAGGATGGTATGACGATGTTCCAATCGAATCACATGATAGCGGAGAAGGGGCTATTCCTCATGACCACTACATCAGTGGAGGTATGGATGATGGTTATCTCGTCACACCAGAAATAGGAATTGAACACGATGAAGACGACAACATCGTCGTAGGCACTAATGCTACTGAGGGCTATTATCACACCGTACCATTCCAAACGTTACAGATGATGTTTCCACACTATAACAATGAGCATATACAAACTTTGATTGATAGCCACCCAGTTGAAGAAACGACCTTATCTAATCAACAAACTCCATCCAGTGATACGGGATATCCACCATCAGCGGATTTTCCATCTGTTAGATACAGTGAACCAATGCATATTTCCAATCTGTTGTTGAAGGACAAAGCAGAGTTACCGAAGCAAGTTCCGCTCATTGACCCCCTTCATAGGATATTCGACATTGAAGATTTGAAGCAATTGAGAGGATTCACTGGTGAATGGGTCGTCTCAATTCACAAGGATGGAAAAAGATGCAAAGTGCAATGCAAGAAGAATCGTGTGACCGTATTCGACGATAGTGGCAATAAACAATCAATGAGTGAGAAAATGAGGAATGCTTTCAAACAAATCGGAAAGAAGGATTACGTAATAGATGGCGTAATGCAAGACGGAGAGTTCCACGTTAATGATATTCTACTCTATGATGACGATGTCGTATACGACCTCTCTACGCGTGAGCGCATTAAAGTGTTAAGGGGACAGTTCGATAGTTACGACCCTGTTTACATACCCAGCCCGTCTGATATTAGAATTACAGATGAAGTTGGTTTGGAGAATGCAGTGAAGGAGTTGAGTAAGGAGTCTGACAAGATACTCTTGAGAGATGCAAAGTCCACATACATGAAGGGAGAAGAAAAGCACCCTAAGTGGGTTCTATTGGCAAAATCGGACATAGAGTTCCACATACCTTTCTCTATGGAGATTGATGATAGTCACTTCATTATACATCTTCCAGAGGACTTAGTGAAATACGAGATAGTAGATGGGGAGGCAATCGAGCCAATAGCAGCAATAGGTAGTCTTACTGATTCAGATTACTCTCTACGCCTCGCTAAGAGTCTTGAGCCTTATTGGAAAATAGCATTAAGTGAGATGTTAAAGGAAGAAACCGAGATAGAGCCTGAGATAGATGAGGAGAGGATAGAGGAAGAGAGTGCTGGCATACTCAAACCAAAGAAAGATAAGAATCTGATAATGAAGCCAAACGATGTTTACAAGACGCTCGTTCTCATAGAACGCGCAATAGATGCAATGGAGAAGGGATTCAGCAATTTGGCTGGAAGAGGTTTTGGATATGATGTGGGCGATGGAACCGAGAGTCCACGCGGCCCTACGAAGTTGGATAGTGAGGAGTCTTTACCGGATTGGGACATGAGGAAACGGCCTACAGAGGATATGGAGAAGCCAGAGGACTATCCCGGTAGACGAAGGAAAGCGAAGAAAAATGCCGAGCAGTCCAACGAATTGGGAGAAAGAAGCCTTGAGGGATAGTCCCGCAGCATTGAAGTAGTAAAGCAATACGTGAGATGATTAGTGTGCTCGGTAGTAAACAACTGTTCAGACATGACGATGAGTCAATCGCCATCCTCAAGGGTGGTAACGACCTCATTGTCGCTGGCTACGCAAGCGTGGAAGTTGTAGACAAGCAAGGCGACGTAATAACAAAGGAGGCATTAAAGGACGCATTTCGTAAGTTCATGGAAAACCCATCTTACAGAAACGTTCAATTAGCGCACTCCAATATACAAGTAGGCGACGTAGTACCAAGTTACACAGATAATGAAGGGAGGTTGTGGAAAAGCGAAGTCGATGATGTCGGGATGTTTGTAGTAGTACAACTCCGTAACGACATCGAGAAGGCCAAGGAAGTCTCAGCAGAGATTAGAAAAGGCGTTCTCAGAGGATTCAGTATCGGTGGTCAAGCGTTCAAAAGGGTTAGAAAATCAGACCCAAAAAGAGGCGACTACCAAGAAATAAGCAAACTGGAACTTCATGAAATAACGATTTGTGAAAAAGGCATCAACCCCGAAGCAACATTCAGCATTCTAAAAGAAGATACGGAAGTGAACAATATGACAACAGAAAACGACGAAAACGATATGACAAAGCAACTGGGCGACGTTCTAACGCGCTTGGAATCACGTTTGGACGGTATGGAAAAGGGCGAGAAGCCTGCTTTCCTTGAAGACAAGAAGGACGATGACGACAAGAAGGACGACAAGAAGAAAGAGGCGGCGGAGATAACTGAGGAGCCAGTGGAGAAATCCAATGAGTTCTCAGATGTCATTACATCCGATTACTTGAATTGGATGGAAGACACTCTGAAGAGTGGCGGTGTGGACACAGGAGCCGCACGCGCACACTTTGATGGTCTGGAAAAGGCTAACCTCGGTTCCACTCCAGAAGAGATGGCCTCTAACGACCTCCAGCGAACTGGACAGGTTAAGGGACGCGTGCAGGAAGGTGGCAAGCCTTCAACTAACGCACTCGGTAAGACTACTGGTAGTGGCAAGGTTGCGAAGTCTGACTTCATCGACCCTCGTTCACTAACGGACTCAGACATTGAGGCCGCTTACGAAGTTTACAAGGCTGCAGCCCTTGAGAACGAACTACGTGGAAGCCTCGAAGAGCAGTTCTCTACACGCTACACGCACGAGAGGCAGTCCGAGATTGCCAAGGCAGAGGCAGCAGCATTCGATGCACGCAGCCCACTTGAGGCTATTCAGAAGTCCATCGAGGCACTTGGAGAGCGCATTGACGGACTTACTACATCAGCAGAAGCAGGAGAAGATTTCAAGAAGTCCGAGAGCGCCACTGGAATAGTGGTTCCTTCGACTGAGGATTTGGCACTAATGTCTTGGGACGAGGTTCATCAACTGGCCGATAAGACATTGAGCCCGGAGTGAGAATCCACAATACAAAATAGGAGATGAAGAAAAATGGCACGAAACTACGTACGAACAATAACTGACATGGAGCGCTATTACTATGGCGCAGGGAACGCAATGGGGTATTCTTACTCCGGTAGTGAACTACTCAAGGCAGACAGCCCAATGCTGTCTACCACTGGTGGAACTTACCAAGCAATTTATGGACGCAAAGTCTGGTCGCAACTGAACCAAGAGTTCAACGCTTTCAGTATTCTACCCAAGAAGCCTTGGGACCGAAGTGGATGGCGCGTAATCACTGGTCGCCCCAATTCGGGCACTCTACACGGTGGAGTTGCAGAGAACGCAACACTACCTGAGACAGTCAAGCCGACTTTCCAGCACGTTGCTGCAAAGCCTAAGACTATCGCACACACCTTTGATATGTCCGAGACAGCGATTTTCCTCGCTGACAAGGATGATGGCCTCGGAGATATCCGCTCGGTCATGAAGGAAGAAATGGGCAAACATCACGCTGAGATGGTGAACAAGATGCTTTGTACCGATGTCGACACACCTGCTGCTAACAACTTCGAGTCCTTGGACCGAGTTACAGCAGCATACAGCAACAACGCAACTACCACAACTGGTCTGGTTAATGGTCACGACAATCTAAGCGCTGACTCTGACCTCGACATATACAGTATCGACAGGAGTGCAAACTCATGGTCGAACGCTGAGATGAGCAACAACGCAGTGAGCAATGTCTCAACTGACAGAGTTCTTTCTCTCGACTTGATTGACGAGATGTTCCAGAAACTCTGGGTCCGTGGTGGTAACCCCAAGGTTATGCTAACCGGATATGACACACTAATGCGCCTGCAGCAACTATTGCAGAGCCAGCAAAGGTTCATGGAAGAGAAGAGAGTCACCCCCACCTACAACGGTGTAAAGGGTGTTCCGGGAATGGAAGCCGGATTTATCGTGGCTACCTACAACGGAGTCCCAATTATCCCAACCAAGAACATGCTGACGGATTCTATCAGTCGCGTTTACTTCTTAGATACAGATTACCTGCACTTTAGCACAGCAATACCGACCCAATACTTCGAGTCGGGAATTGAGACCGGCGACCCCTTCGCCATCAACAGGCTGGGTCAAGAAGGACTCTACCGAACAATGGGCGAGATTTGGACCACTTTCTTTGGGTCACAAGGAAGTCTGAGGGACTTGAAGTGAGGCCAGAAGGCAGGAATATATACAGGAGATGAAGAAAAATGGCAGATACATTAACAGTAACAGGCAGTAGCACAACGGCAACCCTTGTAGGGGCATGGGAACTCAGAGCGGGCTCTCACGACACAACAGAATGGCTTGACGGAGCAGCAGATGTAAGTTATCCGGGCGGAGGTCCGGGCACTTTCCATCCATCAAACTCCGATGGAGCGACCGGATACGACCCGGCCCCCAAGATGGCATTGATTACACTTGGTTCAACAACTAATGGAGCCACTGTCACACTAAGTGGCGGAGCAACCTCTGTTCTTACAGCAATAGCAACTGGCGGCACAAGCGCGAATGCGCAGACACTCGGTGCTACAATTAGCGGTCTGGTAGTCACACTACCTACAACTGGAACTGTAACCAGTGGGCAACTTGTGGTATTTTACAACTGAGGTGGGTGAATGCCTACCGTAACATATGCAGGCAAGTGGTATTCTCGTGCTGGACGCGACCCATCCATAGGCGAATGGATTCGCGGAAGCAGAAGAACCGTCTCCCAATCTTGGTTGGATGACAACAGGCATTGGTTACTCAAGGACGATTATATCATTGAGGGCGACGAAGCACCGCATTCAGATGCGGGCAATGATGGCATTCCAGACAGCGAATGGAGAAAAGCCGACATTATGGCTTGGCTCGACAATAACGGAATACCAATTAGCGGTGGTTACAAGACCAAGAGTTCTCTTCTCTCTTTAGTGGAAGAGGCTTTAAGTCCGGCCCCTGTCGAAGAGCCAGTAGTCGAGGCGGAACCTGAAGCCGAAGAACCAGTAGTGGAAGAAGCAGTAGTGGAAGAAGCAGTAGTGGAAGAAGCAGTGGTGGAAGAAGCAGTAGCAGAAGACGAAACGGAAATGGAGTGATGAAAAATGGCATTTAGTAGCACAACAGACACAAGAACACACGTAATGGGTGACCTAATGATGGTTACTGGAGATTGGAACGCAGCGAGTGTAGCAACAGGCACAATAGTAACTGGCCTATCAGAGATACTCGCTTGCGGAGTAATAGGCGACACTTTCGGTGACGTCACAGGTGGAGGCGTAGATGGGGCATTTGCCATCGTCACAGACGCAGCACCCGGCTCCCTCACAATAGATTGCGTAGCCAGCAACACTGGTAAGTGGTGGGCATTGGGTAAGCGCTGAAACAGGCGGTGACCTATATGGCTAATCTAACACTAAAGTTTGCAGTTATCGGCCCGATAGCCCCGAAGGATTTTTCCAATGAGGCTAGGGCAGAAACAGCATTGGCGGCAGGATATACTACGATTACTGATGCAGCGTCTACGTCATCATTAGTGTCATCTGAGCCAATTATTATTCTTGGAAATGTGTTTCTTGTTCTCACATACTATGCATGAAGGTGGTGTTTGTGGATGTCCAAGTTCGAGTTACAAACACTTGATATTGACGACATCAGCAGAGCAGCCAAGCAAAATGTTCGTGCAGACATTAAATACGACAACCAGAAAATCAATACCGATGCTCCGCTAAAGGGCATCACTAAGAAGCAGAGGGCGAGAACCTCTGATATCGCAGACATACTCGATATTGGTGCTGGCACACGCTGTGCTCACTGTGGTATGCTTCACTTTCTATGGAGGGCTACTTGTGGCGCTTGCGAAAGGCCTATGAAATATAACCTCGGAAGCCGTAATGAGGAGGCGAGGTTATGAATGAGTTTGACTTAGCATGGACCATCTTGAAGGGACTCCCCGAACAACAGATGTTTATAGAAGATTCAACACCTCCTAAAATGATGAACCAAAATAGGAGAATTAGTAGAATGGGAACAGTCAATCCTGCAATTGAGGGTATGTTATCAAGAGAGTGGTCTAATCATCCAGATTGGGGTGATAAACGTCCTAATTTAAGAATTAATTCAGAGGCAGCCCCAAATTACAAAGGGGATAGTTTATTGGATTGGACTCATTCCATAATTGATGGTTCTCAAGGACTACATGAAAAATGGTATCCGGGTAAAAAACGAGGAGCGTGGGGAACTGAGGGAGAAGATGTAGCGTATGACGATACTCCAAGACGCAACTCAACTCAAGATATTATTAACCAATATGACCCGAAAAAGCATGGAAACGATATTGACCAGTATATGGCTGAGAATGACCCATCTACACGAAGAAAACTGGAAGAAGAGGAAGAAACAAGAAAAAGAGGTGAACAAGAAACTCAAGATAATTTCAAAAATCTTCTTCAAGAATATGAACCGGAGCAATTTTTGGACCATCCTGACGGCTTAACTCCTATTCAAAGACAAAGAAGTAGATTAGAAGACATGGCTCGTGAGTTAGCAATGGCTCGCGGTATGCCTGACCCTCGTAATGAGGAGGCGAGGCTATGAATGAGTTTGACCCAATGGATATTGTATTCCAATTACTCAAGGATTCTGCTAAAGTACGAGATGGTAGTCCGTTTGCCTTTCCTAAAAGAGATGACCCAAGATATGATTACCGGCACCGGCTCCAAGCGCCGCATACGAATCCCTCTTTGGATTATCTGAAAAGACAAGCGGCTTTGTCACAACAATCAGCACCACCTATGGACCCTTCATGGACTCCTGAAGCAATAGCGAGAATCAATGCTCAAAACGATGAAGCAAGGAGAGCACTTTCTCTGAAGGGCAAAAAAATCAATTGTGAAGATAATTCCCATGAAGAAGGTTGGTCATATTGCGGTAAGAGTGAATGTGTATCATGTGGCGGGGGTTACTGAAATGACAGCATTCGACAAGGCTTGGATATACTGTGGGTATAGTGAATTAGCCGAAGAGAACTCGTAAGAGAGAGATTGAAATGCCACAAGTATTCAGCCCCGGTGAAGGAGAGACAAGACCTCTTGACCCCACAGCAGTCGTCTACACCACAGCACAGAAAGTTGCAGACCTACTCGATATGGGGCCGCAAGATGCTGTCGCAGTCAGTGCTGACTCTGAGTCTGATAGAGTATATGTGACGGGCGCCGATTACAGAAATATCGGATTTTCAGTAGGCGATACAATTCTCATTTACAGCGATGCGCAAGCATTGGGAATAGAGAAGACAATTACATCTATTGCCGAAGGAGGGACCAATGGAGTAGCCCTATACTTTACAGGGTCATTCTCAACTTCGGATTACCAAGCGGTAGACGATACATATGTGCAAAATCTGGCATCATTCACCAATGGAAGAACTCGTGGATTAACTAAGGCTAAGGTTGAGGAAGTCATTCTTCGTATGCAGGACCACATAGACAACAGAACTCACAATGCATGGAGACCGTATCTTGTTAATGCGGAATACATCAACTTCGATACTTACAAGCCATATCGTCGTCGATACTATACTGACTACGTCGGCACTTCTCCACTTCTCTTCAGAAACGTTCAGCAGATACTTCGATTGGAGTTGTGGCAAGGAGATGACTACCGAGAGATAGGTGCAGCAGAGGCAAGAATCACACTGCCAGACAATGTGCGAGACCTCTCCGGTTCCATAGTCGTTTCACCCGGCAATGGGAGCGTCGGTGTCCTCTCAATCGGCAGTAGCACTGCGAATTGGCGAGCAGACTTCGATAAGGCAACTTCTGCTCAGAATCTGGCTGACCTAATCAATAAAGAAGACAGAGTAGGAAAGACCGTAGTGGATTTTGCGCCTACATTTATTCTTGAGGGTAATACGGCTAATGTCGCAGTTCACAATGAGTTTCTTGCTTCGGCTAATTCCGATTATGGGACAGGCATCGTCAAGATAACCAGCATGAGAGATACAAAGGGAGGAGAGAGTTGCACAATCGTTGCCACTGATAGCGACATAGATATTAGTCAGACCAGCAGTTCAACGGCTACATTCAGTAATCTCTCTTCTACAACTATTAACGTAGATACTACAAGTGGATTTGCAGAAACGGGTGTTGTCGTCGATGCGAGCGGTGACGTCTTTCGTTATACAGGGAAAACTGCTACGGCCTTCACCGGATGTGTAATTGTAGTAGGGTCTGCTCTTTCTGATATAGCGGGGATTCTGACTCAACATCAATTCCAGATAGACCTTCAAGGTGGAAGCACCAGTGGAGACAAAGGCAGACTGAGAGACTGGTGGCTCGACCACGAGATGGGCATCATATACTTCAACAACTCATATCCATTCTTTGAGTGGAATGCAATCAAGACATCTTACATCTATGGTGAGCGCTATGTGGATAAAGGCATAGAGGATATCTGCACTAAGTTGGTAGCAATTGATTTACTGATGAATGATGACCGTAGCGTTCTCATACCGGAAGGAACACAGAATGTGGACTTGGCATCTAAGATTCAACTCTATCGAGCAGATGTAGACCGGGTCTTCACGCGATACATTGAGGTGGTTGTCTTTGGGTGATGATACCGAAAAAATGGTCTACAATGAGTGGAAAGAAGCGATTGAGAAGGAGTTCACTCAAGCAGAGACTCAAGCGGAACTACGTAAGGGCGTTATAGAAGGTTCTACGCAGTATCACGATTTAGTGAAGTCTCAAGAGGAGAATCCTGATATTGTGGATAGGCGTATGCTAACTGAATCGCCCATATTGACTGAGCAGAAACTTAAGTTCAATGGTAATTCAGTATTACCAGATTGGGACGCTCATGATAAAGCAAGGAGGAAGAAGAAATGGTTGCCACCTTCAAAGAAGGAATAGATGTCATTTTGGATGTCCTCAAGGACAATTGGAATAGGGCAAATACGAGCAACTACAAGCCTATTATCATTGATATAGCCGATGTGACGCCTGAGCGAGGTAAGCGTCTTGACCTTGATAGGTCGGACTATATTCTCGTTTTCGAGACGGCACATAACGAAGAACTACCTGAGATGCTCTACGATTTTGTCACAACCAGAATCAATATCACGGTGGATATGCGGACTACGAGAAATCGTAGGCAACTTAAGGAGATGGAAAACGAGTTGAGAAGGTGTATTCACTTGAAGAGAAAGGGCGATGGCGTCAATTTCGATAGGTTAGTATACAAAACACGCACGGATTTGTCCGATAGGAGCAAGAAATTGTTCAGAATGACCTTCCAGATAGAAGTAGTTATCTTTGCAGAGCCAATCCCATGAGGTGAGAGAGAGCCATGCCGTCCACAGTCTACAAGGGTGATTTAACAGAAGTGACCTTCGGTCACGAGTCTGGCTTGACTTTGAAACATGGTTATGCGGGGTCTAATTTCAAGTTCACAGCATCTTTTGACCCGAATGACCCTGCACCCGCTAATGCGCCACATCAGAATCTCACTAAGGATACCAGTGTGATTGTCTTTGATAGCGGTGCGTCGAATACTCCAGTGCATAACGGAATCCTTCGTTATCCCAATGGGATGCTTGTGGGTAGTAAAGTGACCTTCTCAATAGCCTCAACCAGTCCTAATTGGAGCACTGATGATGATTATTCTGTAACTGGTAGGACATATACCATCATCAAGCAGGAAGTCGCAAATGATACGAACAGCCAAAATAACAACAAGACTGAGATTACAGTCACTCCTGCGTTGAAATCTGACCATACTACTGCCGACAAAGACTCAAAGACTGGAGATACCATGTATATTCACTCCTTCACTACGCCGACAATAGATGTCAGTATGATTCATAATGATGCTGCCAATGAATCTGTGGAGCGTGTTCTGACTGACCAATTCGTTGGACTGGTCAGCACCATAGCCCTACCAGAGACTAAAGTTGACCTCAAGCGTTATCATGTTGTTGGCCTTGGTCGTGATGTAGCAGTGCAAGTTCCGGGTAGATACCTCAATCAAGGAGGCTCTTTCGAGTGCAACATTCACAATGGTAGATGGTTTAACTACTGCCTCGGTCAAGAGGTAGTAAAATTACATGCTAACACAAAGGAGACTGGCGGTAACACATACAGTCTTCTTGGTTCAGTTAGTGCAGGCGATAATTTCTTGATGTTTGATGGAAACAGTAGTTGGCCTACGATAAATAGCGTGCAACTCGCTCCGGGTGATTACATCATTCTTGACTCTTCGACAGAGATGGTTGATGTTCAAACATACAGAGATACTGGCGTGGGCACCAGTGTAGACAAGAAAGACGACGCTTGGCCCAATGTAGGAGCCGCACAGATATTCGATAAGGCTCTCAAAACTGAGGTTAGAAGGATAGCGGCTGTGCAACGAAATGGGGCAGAGTATTCAGTCTGGTTGGACGACTCTCTATTGTATGCCCATGCAAATGATTTAGTCGTGAAGTTCGCTAAGTATCAAACAGACTCAACTTTCGGCAGTCCTCACAGAGACAGTAGCACTGGCAACCTAACTCAACCCGTCGAGCATCTCTTCTTCTCTCGAAGCACAATACCATCTTTCTCAATGGAAGTGAGTATCAGAAGGCGCGATGCCGATAGCAATGAGGGAACTACAGATGGTGGAAGTGGCGATTCTAAGCAACTTACGCGTGTTTTCCGTGGTTGTAAGGTCAAGGACTTCAGTTTGACCGCTGATACAGATGCTGCTCTAAGACTCACTACAAACTTCGATTCTGCTCTTTGTTATACCGATACAGGGCGCTTAGAAAGCACAAAAGGAGACAGATACGATACGCACAGGCTCTTTGAGGACACCGCTAATACTGAAGTTGAACGGAAGAAGGCAGGTATCGAGAAGGGTACGCAGAAGCCGTTTATGTTCTACAACGGTTCGATAAGCGTAGCAGGAACCACATTAGGGCAGGTAGTATCTTTCACTTTAAACGGTAAGACTGGAGTTGAGCAATTCTACACTATCAGCGGAGCAAACATAGCAGATGCGGCGACAGACCAAGTGCCTCATGCTGGAACAAGAAACCCTAAACTCGCTGTGGAAGGTAAGACTGAGTATGACCTTGAGATGGAGATTATCGTGGATGACCCTCTTTTCTACCATAAGGTAAGGAGAGCAGTAGACCATTTCGACGATACTGATGAGACTGCTCAAACAGATGCAGACATGATACGACTGTCTTTCGTCAAACAGGGCACTGGGGCAGACAGAGAATCTATCGACATACTAATTGATGACTATTTCATTACGGAGGCACCGCTTCCTATTCCAGAGGATAAGGGGCCAATACGCTCTGCACTCAAGATATTGCCTAAGACCTTCAAGGTCATTAGCAAGGATACGATACTACACGCGTGATTACTATGATGCCGTCAGATTTGGAAAGAGTGCAATACTACAATCGTCATACTCATGAGGAGTATGTCTATTGGCTGCTTGATAGATGTAATGAGCATTTAGAACACTATGGAAAGAAGGTGCCTCTTCAAACTATGATGCTCTTTGTAGGCACGAGAGAAAGCGTCGATGAGATGGTCTCAAAGAGGCTTGACCGATTTACTCTCGAAGACCCTATCGTGCCTCTCGATACAGAGAAGATTGAGGATTTCAAGCCTAAGCCTGAGCCAGAAGTGGAGCCTGAGCCTGAAGAGGTCGAAGAGAAGCCTGCATGGGTAGAGGCCGCAGAGGAAGTTCTTGAGGAAGAAGAGGAAGTTCTTGAGGAAGAAGAGGAAGTTCTTGAGGAAGAAGAGGAAGTTCTTGAGGAAGAGGAAGAGGCTATGATAGTCCCCCCTGAGAGCAACCCATTTGGTGAAGTGGATTACCACTCATG
>Ga0208013_1000066_pt1 | contig 109992 bp, 105 predicted proteins | sample 16_taG_FD_184091 | JGI IMG/M metagenome (GOLD analysis project Ga0208013, IMG submission 184091) | Marine viral communities from the Subarctic Pacific Ocean - 16_ETSP_OMZ_AT15313 metaG (SPAdes) (version 2) | ecosystem: Environmental > Aquatic > Marine > Oceanic | place: Pacific Ocean...
CTTCAACGCTGGGTGGGAGCAACAACGTCTGACTTCGAGGAGTGCCTTCCAGATGTCTCATAAAAAATAACCGCGAGCCATGTCGCGGTTATTTTGCCAGCTTCGGAGGCTGTTTTCACACAGCCTCATTCGCCGGCTTTTTCTTTTTCAGGCATCCGCTTCCGCCGACGCCTTATTGGTGACCCCATCCCGACGACCAGCTTCGACCACCTGGGAAACCGCTGAAAACAGCGCCTGCAAGGTAGCCGAAGTGGTATCCTCGGCCAGAGCGGCCGCACTGCAGTGATGCCCATCCACCGTCACACGGATACAGGCCAGTGCATTGGCGTTGGTGCCCTCACCCAATGCGAATTCATCGTAGGCTTCTACCGCCAGGGTTACACCGTATTCCGCCTCCAACGCCGCTGACACTGCCTCGACCGCTCCGAGGCCATGACCTTTGAGTATGATCGGGTCGCTTTCAGCGCCAATACTCACAACGGCATTCACGCCTTCATCATCCCGGTGAAGGTCATAGGATCTCAACTCCCAGGCTTTGGCCACCTTCAGGTAACGATCTTCGAACAACCGATGAATCGTCAGTGAGTCAATCTCTCCGCCGTTGGTTTCGGCCTCTCGCTGCACCAGCTTACTGAACTCGATCTGCAACCACCGTGGCAGGCTGATGTTGTAATCACGCTCCAGGACATAAGCCACACCACCTTTGCCAGACTGGCTGTTGATGCGAACCACTTCCTCATAACGGCGACCGAGGTCGTGAGGATCGATGGGCAGATACGCCACATGCCAGCTTTCGCCTTCGGTGCGGCGGGCCAGGCATTTACGGATGGCATCCTGGTGGCTGCCCGAGAAGGCGGTAAACACAAGCTCACCGGCATAGGGGTGGCGGGGATGGGTGGAAATCTCGGTACAGGCTTCAACCACATCGGTAATCTCGGCCATTCCAGACAGGTCCAGCGTCGGATCCACGCCCTGGGAGTATAGATTCATCGCCATGGTGACCAGGTCCATGTTGCCGGTGCGCTCACCATTGCCCATCAGCGTGCCTTCCACCCGGTCAGCGCCAGCCATCACCGCCAGCTCCGCCGCCGCTACGGCACAGCCACGGTCGTTGTGGGTGTGGACGCTGATACTGATGTGCTCGCGATACCGAACGTGATCGCAGATCCACTCGATCTGATCGGCAAATACATTGGGGGTCGCCATTTCCACGGTGGCTGGCAGGTTGATCACCACCGGCTGACCCTGATCCGGGCGCCAGACGTCGTTTACCGCATCGATCACGTCCGCGGCATAATCCAGTTCCGTTCCGGTAAAGCTCTCCGGCGAATACTGGAAGGTCCATTCGGTGTCCGGGTACTTGGCGGCGTTAGCCTTGACGATGCGGGCACCATTGACCGCAATATCTTTCACGCCTTCGCGGTCCATGCCGAAGACCTGTTCCCGTTGAACCGTCGACGTCGAGTTGTACACATGTACGATGGCCTTACGAGCCCCCTTGAGGGCATCGTAGGTGCGCTCAATCAGCTCCGGCCGCGCCTGGGTCAGCACCTGAATGTGCACATCATCGGGAATGCGATCTTCTTCAATGAGCTTGCGACAAAAATCAAAATCCGGCTGGCTCGCTGCTGGAAAGCCAATCTCGATTTCCTTGAACCCCAGCTTTACCAGCAAATCAAACATCCGCTGCTTCTGCGCTACCGACATCGGCTTTACCAGTGCCTGGTTGCCATCCCGCAGATCCACCGCACAAAAACGGGGAGCGGTGGTGATGACTTTGTCCGGCCAGCGACGATCGGTTTTCGCCACCGGCGTAAACGCAACGTATTTACGATGATCAAATGCCATTGGGGTGATTCCTTGCTGTTCTCACGGGGAATTCATTGATTGTGTATCAGGATAACGCGTCACACGGGGAAAATGATTGCTTTTTATCCCTTAAGAAACCCAGAATAGACACAATATTCCAGGATATTCACTGAAGGTGCAATTTTATGTCAACTTCCGACAAGTCGCTTGTTAAAATCGACAAGATTGACCGAAATATCCTCGAACAGTTGCAACAGAATGGCTCGCTGACAAACCAGGAGCTGGCAGACAAAGTCGGTCTGTCACCCTCCCCTTGCCTGCGACGGGTCCGCGCACTGGAGGACGCCGGCATCATAGTTCGGCAGGTAACAATCCTTGATCACAAAAAGCTGGGACTGTCCCTTACGGCGATCATACTCATCGGCATGGATCGGCACACCCCCGAACGCTTTGCCACGTTCGAGCGGCAGGTGGGTGAATACCCCGAAGTTCAGGAATGCTACCTGATTACCGGCCAGGACGCCGACTACATGCTCAAGGTGGTGGTGCCAGACATGGATCACTATCACCACTTTCTGCTAAATCGCATCACCCGCATCCAGGGCGTCAGTGGTGTGCACTCCAGCTTTGTGCTGAGGCGGGTTATTGACAGTACGGCCCTGCCTCTGGGGTATCTGTCCTGACTCGCTAGCGGATGAGCTCAGCGAGATAGGCCCGGGCCATGCATTTGAGCTCACTCACCATCGAACGGGCCTGATCGTCCGGCAGGGTCGCCGCAAGCCTGAGAACGGTTCCGGCCGAGCGGGGCAACATCAGGCTCGCCGTCCACCGACGGTCTTCCGGAATGCGGGGGCAGACGTCCCGCAAGCGGTTATCCAGGTCGCGGGCATGGCTGTATAGCTCACGGATATCCAGGTCCCGCAATTCGGGCATCGATTCCACCCCGCTCCAGATCACGGAATAGGCAGGTTCGGTCCGATAAAACTCATAGAACAGGTCAATCAGAACGTCTACGGCATCCACCAGCTCCAGAGTCTGGAGCCGCTCCCGCAACGCCGTCTCCATCCGCTCAACATGCCCTTCAGCAATGGCCTTTACGATGGCAGCCTTGTTGGGAAAGTAACGATAGAGGGAGGCGAGTGACATGCCGGACTGACGGGCAATGGCAGACATACTGGTGGCGTCGACACCCACCTCGTGGAAAATCGCTGCCGCATGGCTGAGAATGCTACTCACGCGCTCGCGGCTTCTGGCCTGAACAGGCTGACGGCGAGGCGTGATATCTACGGTTTCTTCGGTCATATCTCCTGCTTCAGTCGCGGTTATACGGTAAAGCATAGCTGCCCGTTACATGGGCGACCAGTTTCTCTTCCTTTCCCCGCCCGGATAGCAACCGCACTTCGCAAAAAGCAAGTCGGCGCCCCATCCGCAGAACCCTCGCCTCCCCTATCAGGTCGTCCGGTGCCGGCTTATGCAGGAAATTGATCGACAGGTTGCTGGTCACCGCCATCTCAACCTGACCAATGGCGGCCATCACCGCCGCGTACATGGACGCATCCGCCAGGGCCATCTGCACCGGGCCAGACAGTGTGCCGCCGGGGCGAATCAGGCGTTCGGAAAACACCAGGCGGGTGCGGGCGAACCCATCTTCCCGCGCTTCGTCGACGGTAAATCCGATATCCTCGGCCATGGGCACACCGGCCCTGATAACGGCCTCGACTTCAGTTGCGGTCAGTGTCATTCGCAGCTCTCCCAATGTCCATCTGTACCTCGTGGTAATCGCTCCGTACAATAGCGAGCACGACAGGATAAATAAAGAACCCCTTCTCAACTGCTTACGGATAACACAATGCGAGCAAGCCGCTACCTGATTGCCACCCAAAAAGAAACGCCTGCCGATGCCGAGATCATCAGCCATCAAATGATGCTCCGGGCAGGAATGATCCGAAAACTGGCCTCCGGCCTCTACTCCTGGCTGCCAATGGGATTGAGGGTGCTTCGCAAGGTTGAACGCATCGTGCGCGAGGAAATGGACAAGAGTGGCGCACAGGAAGTGCTGATGCCCGCGGTACAGCCGGCGGAGCTGTGGCAGGAGTCCGGGCGCTGGGAACAGTATGGCGGTGAACTACTGCGGATGAACGACCGCCATGGTCGCGACTTCTGCTTCGGGCCCACCCACGAGGAGGTCATCACCGATCTGATCCGCAACGAGCTGAAAAGCTACAAGGAATTGCCCGCGAACTTCTACCAGATCCAGACCAAGTTCCGCGATGAACGACGTCCCCGGTTCGGCGTGATGCGTGCGCGGGAATTCATCATGAAGGACGCTTACTCGTTCCATGTGAATGCGGAATCATTGAACGACACCTATCAGGTCATGCATCGCACCTACTGCGCCATCTTTGATCGACTGGGCCTGGATTACCGCCCCGTCGAGGCGGATTCAGGCGCCATTGGCGGAAGCGCGTCCCACGAATTCCATGTACTGGCCTCATCCGGTGAGGACGCCATTGTGTTCAGCACCGACAGCGACTATGCCGCCAACATTGAGAAAGCCGAAGCCGTTGCACCTGCCGGAGACCGCTCATCGCCTTCTGAAGAAATGGCGGAGGTGGCCACACCAGAGCAACGGACCATAGAGGCCGTTGCCACGTTCCTGAAGGTAGACGCCAGTCGCTGCGCCAAGACATTGCTGGTTAAGGCCGAAGAAGACGACAACGGCCACAGTGGCCTGATTGCCCTGATTCTGCGGGGGGATCACACCCTTAATGAAATCAAGGCGGAAAACCTGCCCGATGTCGCTGAACCGCTGACCATGGCCACCGATGAGGAAATCGAACAGGTTGTCGGTTGCAAGGCCGGCTCCATCGGCCCCGTGAACCTGCCAGTGCCGGTCATTGTCGATCGCAGTGCGGCACACATGGTGGACTTTGTCTGCGGCGCCAACAAGGAAGGCCACCACCTGACCGGCGTAAACTGGGAACGCGATGTAGCCCTGAGCCGCGTGGAAGATCTGCGCGATGTGGTCGAGGGCGATCCCAGCCCGGACGGCAAGGGCACCCTGGAAATCCGGCGCGGCATTGAAGTTGGCCACATTTTCAAGCTGGGCAATAAATACAGCAAGGCCATGAACGCCACGGTACTGGATGAAAACGGCAAGAGCGCCATCCTGGAAATGGGCTGCTACGGTATCGGTGTCTCCCGGATTGTCGCCTCGTCCATTGAGCAGAACCATGACGACAAGGGCATCATCTGGCCCGACGCCATTGCTCCGTTTGAGGTGGCCATCGTGACACTGAACGGCCACAAATCCCCTGCGGTCATGGCTGCCGGGGAAAAGCTCTATGAGCAGCTTCGCCAGGCTGGTTTTGATGTACTTCTGGATGACCGGAACGAACGTCCGGGCGTGAAGTTCGCGGATATGGAACTGATCGGCATTCCTCACCGGTTCGTGGTATCCGAGCGGGGCCTGACGGCAGAAACCCTGGAATACAAGGGCCGCCGTGACGAAGACAAGCAGGATATTCCACTCGCTGAAGCACTCCCCTTCCTGATTAGCGCCTCCCCCCGCAACGGCCTTTAAGGCACCGCGCAACGAGCGTAATCGGTTCAGGCCTGCCCTATGGGCATGAACCGATTACGCCCGGTTCCATTTCCAGCGCAATACCGAAACGGGCTTCAACATCCTCCCGGATACGGTTGGCCAATGCCAACACGTCCTGACCGCTGCCATTCGAATGATTCACCAACACCAGTGCCTGACGGTTATGGACGCCAACGCGGCTATTGCGATACCCCTTCCAGCCACACTGGTCGATCAGCCACGCGGCCGCCACCTTGGCATTGTCATCACCGGGGTAGCCGGCGATCTCTGGGTGTTGCTCCTTCAATGACTCCCAGGTTGCCATTGGCACAACTGGGTTCTTGAAGAAGCTGCCGGCATTGGGAAGCTGTTCCGGATCAGGCAATTTGCGTCGACGAACAGCCATCACGGCATTGGCGACATCGAGCGGAGTGAGATCGCGCAGGTCCTGCCCGTCGAAATAGTCGCAGAGGTCACGATAATCCAGTGAGAATGGTCGGCTGCGGGACAATCTCAGACGAACCTCTGTGATGACGTAGCGCCCGGGCTCGTGTTTGAACACGCTGTCACGATAGCTGAAATGGCACAGACTGTTGGTCAGCACCACTTCGTTGCCGGTCTGCCGATCCAGGGCCCGGATATCCACCAGGGTGTCCTGCAACTCCGTGCCATAAGCTCCGATGTTCTGAACCGGTGCCGCCCCGACGGTGCCAGGAATCAGCGCCAGGTTTTCAATCCCCCTGTAGCCGGAGGTAGCCGCGTACAACACACTTTCGTGCCAGTTCTCACCAGCGCCCAGTACCAGTGTCGCCTCGTCGCCACGAACCTGCTCCCAGCACCGGCGTGCGATGGCGATGCGAATCACCAGCCCCGGATAATCCCCTGCAAATACCAGGTTGCTGCCACCTCCGAGCAGAAGCGGCTCAACCGACGCTTCCGATGCCCACGCCAGCGCTCTCCGGAGCGCCTCGACAGTGGTGACCGACACAAAATACCGCGCCCTTGCCTCGATACCAAGACTGTTCATCGCCCCCAGGGACACGTTCTCCCTGATCTCCCCGGAACGGGTCACACCAGCCGCTCCCGGATATGCTCAAGAAGACCTTCACTGGCCTCGGTAATCAGGTCAAGCACGTGCTCGAAGCCCTGGTCGCCACCGTAGTATGGGTCCGGAACTTCCTCTTCACCGGAACGACCAAACTCCAGAAACAATGCCGGCTCGGTCCCGCCATGTTGCTGCCAGATACCCCTGACGTCCGCGAGATTCTGACGGTCCATCACCAGTACGTAATCGAACCGGTCCAGATCCGGCGCCTGGAACTGGCGGGCCCGGAGATCACTGATATCGATTCCGCGCTTGCCGGCAGCGGCCATGGCGCGTCCGTCCGGGGCCTTGCCCACATGCCAGTCGCCGGTGCCGCAGGAATCGATGGCAATGCGACTTTCGAAACCGGACTGCTGAACCACCTGGCGAAAGACACCTTCAGCGCTGGGCGAACGGCAGATGTTGCCAAGACAGACAAACAGTACGTTTACTTCCGGATTCATGGGTATCCTGCCCCCTTTTGTCTGGTCATCATGATTTGCCGCAGACGCTCGAGATCCTCGGCGGTATCCACGCCCGCGGGTGGCATCCGGCACGCTTCTTCGACGTGAATGCGGGCGCCATTATAGAGTGCCCGCAACTGTTCCAGGGATTCAGTGACTTCGGTTGGGGCTGGCGCCCAGGTCACGAAATTCCGCAGGAGGCTGACGCGGTAGCCGTAGATGCCAATGTGACGATAGTAATTGCTGTCTTCCGGTAGCGGCCGCGCCGCGGCGGTGTCGCCACCGTCCTGCCACGCATCCCGGGCCCAGGGAATCGGCGCCCGGCTGAAGTAGTGGGCCATGCCCCGGTTATCGAAAACCACTTTGACAACATTGGGATTGAACACACTGGTGGCGTCAGGAATCCGCTCGCAGAGGGTGGCGATGGCTGCGTCAGGGTGAGCTTTGAGGTTTGCGGCCACCTGGTCAATCAGTTCCGGTGGGATCAAGGGTTCATCACCCTGAACGTTGACAACCCGGTTGTCCGAACCAAACCCCAGTTTTCGAGCTACCTCTTCAAGACGGTCCGTACCACTGGCGTGGTTGGAGGAGGTCATCACTACTTCCGCGCCGAAGGCGGCACAGGCGGCCTTGATGCGTTCGTCATCCGTGGCGATCACCACACGACCAGCCTGACTTTCACACGCCCGCTCATAGACGTGCTCAATCATCGGCTTGCCGGCAATGTCTGCCAATGGCTTGCCAGGCAGCCGAGTAGAGGCATAACGTGCCGGGATAACGACGGTGTAGGACATACGGGCTTCCTGTCAGCGTTTGTGGAGTCGCTCGTCGGTCGTCAGAGTCCGGGCTTCGGTGGCGAGCATCACCGGTATCCCCTCGCGAATCGGAAAGGCCATCGCATCCTGATAGCAGACAAGCTCGGTTTTGGCATCGTTCAGCTTCAGGTCACCTTTGCATACCGGGCAGGCCAGCAGGGCCATCAGTTTTTTATCCATGGTGCGGTTCTCACAATGTCATTGTATCCAGCGATTGGTTGCAGTCGTTGACGCGGGCCACGAACGCCTCGGAAAACCCCTCGGGGAGGCTGGCCGTGACAGACAGGACCCAGGTGTTGTCCGGGGCGATCCCGCGGCACTTGACCGCATCCTTGGCGGTCATCACCAGCCATTCGCCGTCTTCGGAGTGAAGGTCGGCGGGCGTAAAACGATGATGGTCCGGCAAGGCAAGAGGCCTGACCTGAGCCCCCAGCGCCATCAGTGTATCGAAAAATCGGCTGGGATTACCGATCCCTGCCACTGCCCTCACGCGCCGGCCTTCCAGGCATTCCGGAGACAGCACTTCCCCGGTCACAAGGTTGCGCAGCTCAGTGGGGGCCAGGGTCATGGTGAACTGGCGATCATGCTCGAGCTCGTCGAGAAGGCCGCCATTGGTAATCACGAAGTCGACGGATTCGAGCCGCGCCATAGGTTCACGCAACGGCCCCACGGGAATCAGGGCGCCGTTGCCGACACCACGGGCCGCATCGAATACGGCAAGTTCAATATCCCGGGGAAGCCGATAATGCTGGAGCCCGTCGTCGCACACCAGAATGGTACCCAGCCCTTGCTCCAGTGCCCATAGGGCACCCCGTCTGCGATCCGGGTCCACCACAACCGGGCATCCCGATTGCGCGGCCAGCATTACCGGCTCGTCACCGGCGATCCTGGCGTCAGTGTCAGCGTTGACCAACAGCGGATAGCGATCAGACTTGCCACCGTAGCCACGGCTCAGGATCACTGGCTGCCACCCCTGGTCCTTCAGCAGGCTGGTGAGAGCGGCCGTCAGCGGGGATTTTCCTGTGCCCCCGGCGGTGATATTGCCCACCACCACCACGGGAACCGGAATGCGTTCGTTCCTCGCCTGCCAGGCCCGGCGGCGACGGTTTTCAGAAATGGTGCGGTAGAGCCAGACCAGCGGATACAACGGCCACAGGGGGCGCCTGCCGCTGTACCATACCCGCTCCACCAGCGTAGTCATGCCTGCTCGCTGAACTGCATCTGGTGGAGCTGGGCGTAGGCGCCATCCTGGGCCAGCAATTCATCATGACGACCGGACTCGACAATCCTGCCGCCATCCATCACCAGGATGCGATCCGCCTTTTCAATGGTCGACAGCCGGTGGGCAATGACCAACGTTGTACGACCCTGCATGACGGTTTCCAGTGCATCCTGTATGTGCCGTTCCGATTCCGTATCGAGGGCCGATGTAGCCTCGTCCAGGATCAGCACCGGTGCGTTCTTCAGCAGGGCCCTTGCAATGGCCAGTCGCTGGCGCTGGCCGCCGGAAAGCATCACGCCGTTGTCACCAATCATGGTATCCAGACCTTCCGGCATACGCTCGATGAACTCCAGCGCATGGGCCTTGGCCGCCGCATCAGTGATCTGCTCGCGACTGCAGTGGCGGAGGGCGCCATAGGCAATGTTGGCCGCAATGGTGTCGTTGAAAAGAACCACATTCTGGGTCACCAGCGCAATCTGTGAGCGCAGGGCTTCCAGGCTGAACTCCTTCAGGGAGTGGCCGTCCAGGCGGATATCCCCACCGGTGTATTCGTAAAAACGCGGCAAAAGACTGACCAGTGTCGACTTGCCACTGCCCGAACGCCCGACCAGGGCCACACTCTGACCGGCGGGTATATTCAGGGAAATATCCTTGAGAACGTCGTCCAACTGGTCACGATAGCGGAAGGACACGTTTTCAAATTCAATGTTGCCGTTAACCCGCTCCGGCGCGTAGGTGCCCGGATCGTGTTCCGGTTCCTCGTCCATGGTTCCGAAGACGTCGTGGGCAGCGGCAACGCCACGCTGGATCTTGGCATGTACGGACGTTACCTGGCGAATGGGCTTGGCCATGGTTGTTGCGGCGGTAATGAAGGCCACAAGCTGGCCGGTACTCATTTCACCACGGATCTCAGGCGCCAGCATGGTCCACACCAGTGCCGCGATGGCAATCGCCACCAGCACCTGGATAACCGGAATGCTGATGGCCTGGGTGGAGGCCATCTTCAGGCTCTGCTCCAGGTTTTTCTCACTGACCTTGCGGAAGCGGTCACGCTCATAGTGCTCGCCGCCAAAGGTGCGAACCACCCGGTAACCACTGATGGATTCGGAGGCCACGTGGGTGATGTCACCCATCGACCCCTGGATACGCTTGCTGATCTTGCGGAAGCGCTTGCTCGCGTAGCTGACCACCAGGGCAATCAACGGCCCCACGGCCAGGAACACGAGGGTCAATTTCCAGTTGGTGTAAATCATAAAGCCCAGCAGGCCCAGGATGGTAAGCCCTTCCCTGAGGGTAATGGTTACGGCGTTGGTCGTGGCATCCGCCACCTGTTCAACATTGTACGTGATCTTTGAAACCAGACGGCCAGAAGCGTTCTCATCGAAATAGCGGGACGGCAGGCTCAACAAACGATCGAAGACCTGCTTGCGCAGGGCGTTAATTACCTGCCGCCCAACGTAACTGATGAAATACTGGCTCATGAAGGTGCCGACACCGCGAAAAGCGAACACTCCGACAATCAGCAACGTCAGCAGAATCCGGTTCTTGTCGGTGGGGTTTTCCAGTGCCGTGATGACGTATTCCATCGCCGCAGCCATACCGGTGGAGGCCGCTGCGTAGATGATGTTGCCAACCACGGCGAGCGAGAACGCCAGCCAGAAAGGTTTTACGTAGGCCAACAGGCGTTTGTAGGTTCCCCAGTTGGATGCCGGCTGGTGTGACTCTTCGGCTGTCGACGTGGCGTCACTCACGGCCTTCCGCCTCTCGTTCGGTGGTGATGCTGAGCTTGGCAAAACCAAGACGACCCGCCACATCCATGGCACGCACGACGAACTCGTGAGGGGTACGGGCATCCGCGGTGATGATGAACGGCAGAGACGTGTTGTCCTGTGCCAGTTCACTAACCGCCCTTTCCAGGGTTTCCCGACGATTATTCACCAGGGTGCGATCATTGAGGATGTACTGGCCCTCGGCATTGATGACCACATCAATCAACTCTGCCTCGGATTCCGACCGCTCACCGTTGGCTTCCGGCAATTCGATATTGAGGTGGCTCTCACGGGTAAACGTGGTGGACACCATAAAGAATATCAGCAGCAGGAAAACCACATCGATCAGTGGCGTCAGGTCTACCCCGACTTCCTGACTTCTCTGACGCTTGAACTTCACAGTGTTCAGGCTCCTTCCACGTCAATTTCGCGGTCGCCATGCACCACTTCCACAAGCTTGATGGCTTCCTGCTCCATACCTACGACCAACTCATCGACACGTCGGATGAAGTAACGGTGGCAGATCAGTGCCGGTATGGCCACGCTCAGGCCCGAAGCCGTCGTAATCAGTGCTTCCGAAATACCCCCGGCCAGATTGCCGGCATCGCCTACACCCGCGAGCTGGATTTCTGCAAACACCTTGATCATGCCGATCACGGTCCCGAGCAGGCCCAGGAGAGGCGTAATGGTCGCAACGGTACCGAGGGGGTTCAGGAAACGTTCCAGTTCATGGATGACCTGACTCGCCTCGTGCTCAATGCTTTCCTTCATGATCTCGCGACCATGCTTGGCATTCATCAACCCGCCGGCCAGGATCCGACCCAGGGGAGACGACCCCTGCAGTGCCTTGAGCTTGCGCCCGTTAAGCTCCTTTTTCTTGATCCACCGCCAAAGTTCGTTGATGGTGTGCTGCGGCGTTACCCTGGACGGCCTGAGCGTCCAGAAGCGCTCGAGGATGATGGCAAGGGCAAGAATGGAACAGGCAAGAATCGGCACCATGAGGATGCCACCGGCTTTCAAAAGCTCGAACACGCTTGGTCTCCCTGATTGTTTACAAGCCGCGCTACTTTAGCATAGCTGCCGGTGTAGGCCACACCCGGAGTGTCACGGTTTTTATACTCCGTTCAGGGAGTTTCGGGTTTACGAATCCAGAACGGGGTCGCGGCCCTTGCCTTTATGGTTATCACTCCACCCGGCTCCAGAACCAGCCTGATCGCGCCGGAGGTAGCGGTATTGGCAATATCGCTGCCAACGGACTGATACCGTTCAACCACGTCTGCATGGGGATGACCGAAACGATGCCGGTAGCCGGCACTGACTACGGCGAGATCCGGAGCCATCCGCGCGACCCAAGGTTCCGATGAGGACGTTTTGCTGCCATGGTGGGGTGCCAGCACAACCCGATAGCGGTCGGGATCATTCCCGTAATGATCAGCCCGGGCCATAAACTCCTCTTCCACCCGGCGGGTTATGTCGCCGGGCAACACCACCGCAACGGGCGGGACAGCCGACGATACTGTCAGCACACAGGACGCGTCATTCCCCTCAACCCTGCCCTGGCTTTGCCAGAGCTCCAGTTCCAGATCGCCCATCTTGACATCCACCTGGCCAGAACAGGGCTCAACCTTTACGCCTACGGGCAACTTGTCTGCAACCCTCCCGGGTTCGCCGGTAACAACCCGCCCGACTTTGAATCGGTCGAACAGCAATGGCAGCCCTCCGGCGTGGTCACCATCGCCGTGGCTGATTACCAGGGTATCAATGCGGCGTACGCCCAGGGCATTCAGATTGGGAATCAGCACCGACTCCACCGACGAGTAGACACCCTCCAGTGCCGGGCCGGTGTCGTAGAGCAGCACCCGGTCCCGCTCGCGAAGCATGACGGATAGCCCCTGGCCGACATCCCATACCCAGATTTCAGGGTGGGCCACTGTCTCGTTCGCCTGCTCCATCCCTTCGCCCCGAAACACGATCATGGCAATCCACAACGAGACAACGCAGGCACTCGCCTTCCGAAACCCGCTGAATGGCACCAGCAGGGCCATCAGAACCACCAAGGAAAATCCCGCAACCTGCAATGGGGCGGGCGCCGTCAGTATAAGATTAACGTTCGCGAGCCAGGAAAGCCCCTGCCACAGAACCCCAAAAACGGCATCCAACACGCCAATCACCAGGGCATCCGCAGAGGGGAGCAATACCAGTACAAACGCTCCCACGACCAATAACGGCATGACCACCAGCGATACCCAGGGAATGGCAAACAGGTTGGCTACCAGACCGAGCACCGGCTGAGGCTGCCCCAGGCCGGATAATATCGGCCAGAGCCCGGCAAAGACGGCCACCTGGGCCAGCAATAGCCCCGTGAGCCAACCAGTCCTGCCAACACGGAGGGCAAACAGCAACACCAGAACCATCACGGCGCCAAAAGACAGCCAGAACCCCTGGTCCAGGGGCGAAAACGAATCACTTAACAACACCAGGGCCAGCGCGGTCAGCAGCCCCGTAAAAACCCCGGTTTGCCGGGCGCCAACGAGAACCCACCCGGCGATGATGACCATAATAAGCGCCCGCCTGGTGGGCACGGAGAACCCGGCCACAAGCGCATACCCGATGCTCGCACTGGCGACCACAAGGAAAACCAGCATTCTTAGTGCCGCAGGCGATACTCGACGTTCAGGAAGACAAAGCAGCAGGCGGCGGCACAGGAAGCCCGCCCCAGCGGCAATCAACCCCAGATGCAGACCCGAAATGGCAACCAGGTGAATGGTTCCGGTAGCTTTCAGAACGTCCCAGTGTTCGGGCTGCATATGCCCGCGGTAGCCCATCATCAGGGACGTTATTAATGGGAAATGGCGCGCATCAGACAGCCTGCCCGAGACAGCGTCCACCAGGTCGCCCCGCCAGCGGTGATACCGGCAACGAAACGGGCACTCAAGGTGGTCTGCGCGGGAAAGCTCGCGGACTGTGCCGGTGGCACCAAACCCCTTCCGATACAGCCAGGATTCGTAGCGGAAGCCCTCCGGATTCACGGCGCCGTGGGGGCGTTTGAGCGCAACCGTGAGTATCAGCCGATGACCGGGCCTGGCCGTGGCCTCATCGCCGTACCAGGCGAGTCGCAACCGATCCGGCAAATCCTCATCGGAAAAGGTACTGTCGCCCTCGGGCAGATGCCATTGAGTCACGCAAAAGGCGAAACGGACGCTACCGAAGCTGCCTTCGGATGGGACATCACAAAGATACCCCGAGACGTCCAGCTCCAGGCCTTCCAGTGCAGTCGGTAGCATCGACTGCTGCCGGCCGTCCGCTTGCAGCGCCGCCCAGGCCAGGCCAACAATCCCACCAGCAAGCAGGACTGCGACCACCCTGAACAGCGGGAACCTGACGAGAAGTATCGCGACAAACGGGATAGGTGTCGCGGAAATCAGCCAGTGCAAAGGTGGCAAGACCGCCAAGCTATACAGTAAGATAACGCCGCAGGCGAAGCCCACGAGGCCGACCCTGGCCATAAAACTTCCGGACAATCCTTGTCCTCCTGATAGTTGGTCAATTCCGGGATCCGCCATACCCCGGAACCATTATCCCGAGCAGGCAGAACTTCCCAATGCCAAAGAAGTTCATGAAACGCTATCTACCAACGCCGGAACGGGTGCGCTCGATCGAGTCGCTGCACTTCCTCGGGGATATCCTTCATGAACCCAACTTGTGGCACATCAATCGCCACAGCGTCGCCAGGGCGTTCCTGGTCGGTATTTTCCTGACATTTATACCGATGCCGTTCCAGATGGTTGCCGCTGCCTTCTTCGCCATCTGGTTCAACGCCAACCTGCCGCTTTCGGTAGTGCTGGTATGGATCAGCAATCCGGTGACCATGCCACCGATGTTCTACTTCAATTACAAGATTGGAGCCTGGATACTGGACAGACCGGTACTGAACTTCGAGATCCAGTTGTCCTGGTCGTGGCTCAGCGGCCGCCTGATGGATATCGGCATCCCTCTCTACCTGGGATCGGTACTGGTGGCCACCTGCTCGGCCTGCCTTGCCTATCTGGTCATTCAATTCCTGTGGCGGCGCAAGGTCCGCAGCGACTGGCGGGAGCGCCAGCTACTTCGAATCCGCCACCGCCGGGCCACTCGCAAGTCCAAGCCGGGCGCCGACGCCCATCAAAGCTCCTGAAATAGTTCACCCTGCTCCAGCCGAAGCACCCGCCCCAGGCTCCTGGCCATGGCCATATCGTGGGTGACCAACACGAACGCAATGCCAATCTGGTCCCTGAGCGACTCGATAAGCTCGCGGACGCTTTCCCCGGTCTGCTCATCCAGATTACCAGTGGGTTCATCCATCAAGACGCATTCGGGCTCGTTCACCAGGGCGCGGGCAATCGCCACCCGCTGGCGCTCACCACCTGACAGCTCTCCGGGTTTATGCCCCAGACGCGCCCCCAGCCCGACACGTTCGAGAATGGCGGTTGCCTGCTCCGAGGCCTGGCGAACGCCACGCCCCCCCAACGCGCCCGGCATCATGACATTTTCCAGGGCGGAAAATTCCGGCAGCAGATGATGGAACTGGTAAACAAACCCAAGGTGACGGTTGCGAAAACGCGCCCGGCCGGATTCGCTCATCCGGTGGATATCCTGCCCGCAGATATCAATATGACCCGAAGAAGGTTTATCCAGCCCCCCGAGCAGGTTTAGCAGCGTGGTTTTACCCGCACCACTGCTGCCAACTATTCCAACCGATTCGCCAGCCGATACCTGAAGGGAAATGTCCGAGAAAATCGTCAGCTTTCCCGGCCCTTCGCTATAGGTTCTGGTTACTTTTTCGCAGTTGATCACCAATGACCTGTCGTCGTTCATGGTTGCTGAATCACTCATATCGCAGGGCCTCCGCCGGGTCGACGCGGGATGCTCTCCACGCTGGATAGATCGTTGCCAACAGACTCATGGCGAGGCCGGCACCACTGATGATCCACACGTCCTGCCATTGCAGCTGGGACGGCAGATAACTGATGAAATAGACGTCAGCACTCAGGAACTGATGCCCCATAAAGGCCTCCAGCCAGGCAATAAACCCGCTGATGTTGTAGGCACCCAGAATGCCCAGCGCTGTGCCCACCAGGGTGCCGGTAATGCCAATCACCGCGCCCTGAACCATGAAGATCCGCATCACTCGCCCGGGTGTTGCGCCCATCGTGCGCAGGATAGCGATATCGGCTGTCTTGTCGGTAACCACCATCACCAGTGTCGACACAATGTTGAACGCGGCCACCGCGACGATGAACATCAGCAGCAGGCCGATCATGGTCTTCTCCATGCGGATGGCCTGGAACAGATTGCCATGGGTTCGGGTCCAGTCAGATATGTAATGGCGACCGCTCAGCTGGCGCGCAACTTCTTCTGCCACTTTCGGAGCCTTAAACAGATCGTCCACCAGAAGGCGCACGCCCTGGGCTTTGCCGTCGGTGCGTATGAGCTTTGATGCATCATCCATATGAATCAGGGTGTAGTTGCCATCCAGTTCCGCCCCGACACTGAATACCCCCTTGACCGTGAATCGCTTCAGTCGCGGCAATACCCCGGCTGGAGTTACCGATGCTTCCGGCAACACCACGGTGACCCGGTCCCCCAGTTGCAGCCGCAGGCTGGCGGCCATCTGCCGGCCAATAATGATGCCAAATTCTCCGGACTTCAGATCGTCCAGCCCGCCTTCGATCATATGGTTTTCAATGATGGAAACGCTTCGCTCCTGCTCTGGCAGTACACCATTGAGCATGACGCCGCGAACGTCACCGCCCCCCGTGACCATGCCCTGCCCCTGAATAAAGGGGGCTGCAGCGATCACCGATGGGTGTTGCTCTACTTTCCGATCCACTTCCTGCCAGTCATCAAGATCAGGGTTACCCTGGATCACAGCGTGAGGCACCATGCCCAGAATTCGCTGCTTGAGCTCACGGTCAAAGCCATTCATCACCGACAACACGATGATGAGGACAGCCACGCCCAGCATCAGGCCAATCATGGAGGTCAGGGAAATGAACGAAATAAAGTGATTACGTCGTTTGGCCGCGGTGTACCGCAAGCCGACATACAGTGATAAGGGTCTGAACATTGGGAGGAGCCTGTCGCTGCCTTCTGGTCTGTCGAAAATCCTGCGGCGATACGGACCGTCAGGAAGCTGCTAAACTGCTATCAGGAAACAATAATACCGCGTTATGGAGCCCAGATGTCTGAAATGACACCCGACAATAACCCGGCGAATATTCCCTCTGATCGCAGGGATTACTTTCGTATCAGTGACCATATTGGCCTGGAAATCCGAACGCTGGGTCCTGGTGAGGCCAATCGGGAAAACCCGTTTAACGGCAATCACATGGAAAGCCTACGCTCGGAGTTCAGGCGCCTGGACCAGGACGTCAGGGCACAGCTCGCCAACCTGGCAGAACGTGACCGCCTGCTGACCTCGCTGATCAAGTCTCTGAACGGGAAGCTGGATACGTTGGCGCGCATTATGGCCTTTGAGCAAAATCCGTTGCAACCTGGGGACTGGCAGGACGTCACACTCAGTGAAGGCGGGCTGTCGTTCCACAGCTCCACCAACCGTTTTTCCGCCGGTGACCAACTGGCCCTGAGAATGACGCTGCCACCGGAGCTGTTTCAGCCAGTGGCGACGGCCAGAGTCATCGACGTTGTACCTGACAAAAGCGGCGGTGGCAGGGTTCATACGGAATTTACCGACATTCAGGACAGCGACCGACAGCAAATCGCCCGCCACGTGATGCGATGGCAGATCCGCCAGCGACAGAAAGAGTAAACGATCCACAAATCATCGGATTCGGGCTGACTTTTGTTAGTCTTTGGTGGATATTACGTTTTATCAATGTCTGGCGAGTACCGCCACGGTACTTTCCAGGTTTTCCAGGCAACCCCGTTCAATCGGATACGACGATCCCAGGGAGTAAGTCACTGATGAAAAACCGCACCATAAAAGCCGTTTGCGCCGCCGCAGCCTTCTCAGGACTGGCGGTAGCCCCGCTTGCCACCGCGGTGGCGGAAGAGGTTCGGGTTCCAGTGATGTCGCAGGCTGAGCGCGGCGCACAGGAAAACCTTCCACGTACTGGCATGAGTCAGTCCAGCGTTCGCAACGGCTGGGGCAACCCGATCCGCACCTCCGGGCCTGTGGGCAACCCACCCATATCGCAATGGCACTACGCGGACTTTGTCGTGTACTTTGAAGCTGACCGGGTGATCCATGCGGTACTGAAGCCCAGCCGCTAAAAAATCCTCTGCACATCCTGACGCAACCCCGCTCGTTCGTTAGAATGGCGGCTTTTGGATAAGGTGTTCACAACTTGACTTCCAGACCTGTGATGCCCGCCGAGTGGGCACCCCAAAGTGCCATCATGCTTACCTGGCCCCACCCCGGAACGGACTGGAGCGACATCCTCGCCGATGTCGAGCCGGTGTTTATGGAGATCGCGCGGACCGTTTTGCGTTTTCAGCACGTATTACTCAGCTGTGAGCATGTTGTCCGTTTGCAGGAGCTGGAAAGGGACCTTAATCAGTTCGCTCAGGATAACGGTTTGCCCGGCCGCGTTGCGGCCGTTCCTGCCCCGGCCAACGATACCTGGGCACGCGACCACGGCCCCCTAGCCATTAGCCGTGGCGAGGGCCACGAATTACTGGATTTCAGGTTCAATGCCTGGGGCGGAAAATTCCCCTGGGAAAAGGACAATGCCCTGAACAGCCACCTGTCGAATTTTGGCAGCTTTGGCACAACACCGCTGATACCGGTCGACTTCGTTCTCGAGGGAGGCTCTATCGAATCCGATGGTAAAGGCACCTTGCTGACCACCAGCGAATGCCTGTTGACGCCTTCCCGCAATCCATCCATGGATCGAGCCGGTATTGAACACCTGTTGTCGGAAACACTGGGCGCCGAGCGCATCCTCTGGCTCAACCACGGCTACCTTGCCGGTGACGACACTGACAGCCATATCGACACCCTGGCGCGCTTTTGTGCCCCCGACCATATCTGTTACGTGGCCTGCCCGGACGTCAGCGACGAGCACTACAGCGCCCTGGCGGCCATGGAGGAGGAACTGCAGCAATTCCACCAGGCTGACGGCCAACCCTACCGCCTGACCCCGCTGCCCTGGCCGGATGCCATCCATGACGAAGACGGCGAGCGCCTTCCCGCAACCTATGCCAATTTCCTGGTCATCAACGGCGCCGTGCTGGTACCAGTTTACGGGGTGCCTCAGGATGAAGACGCCTTGGCCACCCTGTCGAACGTTTTCCCTGAGCGGGAAGTGATTCCGGTGAACTGCCGACCACTGATCACGCAGGGAGGCAGCCTGCATTGCGTCACCATGCAGATACCGGCAGGGGTTGTAGGCGCATGACTCAGATTCCTCAATCCGCCGATGTGGCCATTGCCGCCATTCAGCAGCAATGCAGCGCTGACAAGGATACCAGCCTGGCAACCAGCGAACGCCTGATCCGCCAGGCGGCAGCGGACGGCGCCCAGCTCGTCGTCCTGCAGGAATTGCACGCCACGCTCTACTTTTGCCAGACCGAAGACACCTCGGTATTCGAACTCGCCGAGCCGATTCCCGGCCCGACCAGTCGTCGGCTATCCGCTCTGGCGGCGGAACTTGGCATTGTTCTCGTCGGGTCTATCTTTGAACGGAGAATGAACGGCGTCTACCACAACACGGCCGTCGTTTTTGAGCGGGATGGAAACATCGCCGGCCTCTACCGCAAGATGCATATTCCCGACGATCCCGGCTTCTACGAAAAATTCTATTTCACCCCGGGCGACGCCAATTTCAATGATGGCCGTAACGGCTTCACCCCCATCGACACCTCCGTGGGTCGGCTGGGTGTGCTGGTGTGTTGGGACCAGTGGTATCCAGAAGCCGCCCGTCTGATGGCCCTGGCCGGCGCAGAGGTATTGATCTATCCCACCGCCATTGGCTGGGATGTCACCGACGACCCGGATGAACAAGCGCGCCAGTTAAATGCCTGGGTAACTGTTCAACGCGGCCATGCGGTTGCGAACAACCTTCCGGTCATCGCGCCAAACCGCGTCGGCACGGAACCCGACCCATCGGGCAACTCGGACGGCATTCGTTTCTGGGGCAACAGTTTCATCTGCGGACCCCAGGGAGAATTCCTGGCCCGTGCCGACGACAAGTCGGAAACCCTACTGTCCGCCACCATTAATCGCTCTCGCAGTGAATCGATTCGTCGCATCTGGCCGTATTTCAGGGATCGGCGCATCGACGCCTATGGTGACATTCTCAAGCGGGTAAGGGACTAAGCACTTCATGAAAAAACTGACCGACACGGTTATCCGCGAGTTAAACAGCATACTGCTGGGCAAGGATCACCAGGTACGGCTTTCACTCTGCGGCTTGCTGGCCAAGGGCCACCTGCTGATTGAAGACATTCCGGGAATGGGCAAAACCACCCTGTCCCATGCACTGGCCAAGGTCATGGGCCTGACCTACCAGCGCATCCAGTTTACCAATGATCTGTTACCGGCGGACGTGCTTGGTTTTTCCATGTACGACAAGCAGGCGGGCAGCCTGGTGTTCCATCCCGGACCGATCTTCGCGCAGGTTGTCCTGGCAGATGAAATCAACCGCGCGTCTCCCAGAACCCAGAGTGCATTGCTGGAAGCCATGGAGGAACGGCAGGTTTCGATCGAAGGCGAAACCCGCCCCCTACCCCACCCGTTCTTCGTTATCGCCACACAGAACCCCATCGAGCAGGGAGGCACCTACCCGTTACCGGAATCCCAGCTTGACCGGTTTCTGATGCGCATACGCCTGGGCTACCCCGACCCGCGCGCCGAACGGGAACTGCTGGAAGGTGAAGACCGCCGGGTCATGACCGACAGACTGCAATCACTGCTTTCTTCGGAAAACCTGCAAACCCTCCAGGACGCCGTCAACCGGGTGTCCACCAGCCCCGCGCTGCTGGACTACGTACAACGCCTGCTGGAACAGAGCCGCCGCATGCCCGGCCTGCTTTACGGACTGTCGCCCCGGGCGGGTCTCGGCCTGGTCCGCGCCGCACGGGCATGGGCCCTGATGGACGGGCGCCACCACGTATTACCGGATGACATTCAGGCGGTATTTCCGTCCGTAGCAGAACACCGTCTTGAACAGGGCGAGTCCGGAAAGAGCGCGGAGAGAGTAAGGCAACTTCTGACCTCCGTCTCTGTCATTGAGTAAATAGCATCACTTAATGGAATGAATTGGGCAAAACAACTGGAAACCAATCCTGTTCATGTTAGCCTTTTGCCCTTTTCCTCCGGGCCAGCCCCCGGACCAACGTACCGATTACGTGCAAACGCGGCCAGCGCAACACGTCCAGATTCGTTAGCGAGAGAACCACAATGAGCGAAACCAAACACTCCAGACTGATCATCCTAGGCTCCGGCCCCGCCGGCTACACCGCTGCCGTCTATGCCGCCCGTGCCAACCTGAAACCCACGCTGATCACCGGTATCGAAGTGGGCGGACAGCTGACCACCACCACCGACGTGGACAACTGGCCGGGCGACAACGATGGCGTGCAGGGCCCTGAGTTGATGCAACGTATGCTCAAACACGCGGAGCGCTTCGAGACCCAGGTGGTCTACGACACCATCAACGAAGCCGACCTGCGTACCCGCCCCTTCCGCCTCAAGGGTGACAGCGGCGAATACACCTGCGATGCATTGATCATCGCCACTGGCGCCTCCGCCATGTACCTGGGCCTGGACTCGGAAGAAAAATTCAAGGGCCAGGGCGTCTCTGCCTGCGCCACCTGCGACGGTTTCTTCTACAAGAAACAGAAAGTCGCCGTCATCGGCGGCGGCAACACCGCCGTTGAAGAAGCGCTGTACCTCTCCAACATCGCCGACGAAGTCACCCTGGTACACCGCCGCGACAGCCTGCGTGCTGAAAAAATCCTGCAGGACAAACTGTTCGAAAAAGCCGAAAACGGCAACGTCAACATCATCTGGGACCACACCCTGGACGAAGTCCTCGGCGACGGCACCGGCGTCACCGGCATGCGCATCAAAAGCACCAAGGGCGAATCCACCCAGGAAATGGACCTGGCCGGCGTCTTCATCGCCATCGGCCACAAACCCAACACCGACCTGTTCCAGGGCCAACTGGATATGGAAAACGGCTACATCAAAATCCGCTCCGGCCTGGAAGGCATGGCCACTCAGAGCAGCATCCCCGGCGTCTTCGCCGCCGGCGACGTAGCCGACCACGTCTACCGCCAGGCCGTGACATCTGCAGGCTTCGGCTGCATGGCAGCACTTGACGCCGAAAAGTTTCTGGACCAAGACTGAGTTTAACCGAGAAACTTATTCGGAAGTGGTTCAGGGCAGGCACCTCCGAGGCCCGAAAAGGCGAGTGGTTACGGATGTCTGAAACTGTGCGGAGCCATGGATGGCGGAGCCCAAGCGCCACACGGACGTGCTCGAGCGTGTTTCAGACATCCGTGACCACTCGCCGACTCCACCAACACTCGAGTACTAACTCCGGACCGAGATGACGTCACTACCCTGGCTAGACCCCGACCAACTCTGGTTCCCCCCCGCCGAACAGGCCCTGGACGACCCCGACGGATTGCTGGCGCTGGGCGGTGACCTATCCACCGAGCGGCTCAAACTCGCCTACCGCAACGGCATCTTCCCCTGGTTCAGCGACGACCAGCCCATACTCTGGTGGTCCCCCAGCCCCAGATGCGTCCTTTTCCCGGAAGAGATCCACATCTCCAGAAGCCTCCGGCGCACCCTCAACCGCGGCTATTTCACCATCACCGCCGACCAGGCTTTCCCCCGCATCATCCGCCTCTGCGCCAACACCCGTGCCGAAGGCACCTGGATCACCCAGGATATGATTGACAGCTATGGCCAGCTTCACAAACAGGGGGTAGCCCACTCCATAGAGGTATGGAATCCAAAGGGAGAACTGGCCGGGGGAATGTACGGCCTGGCCATTGGCCGTTGCTTTTTTGGTGAGTCCATGTTTTCACTGGAAACCAACGCCTCGAAAGTATTGATGGTCCATCTGGCCAATCAACTCCGGGATTGGGGTTATCGGATTATGGATTGCCAGGTGGAAAGCGGCCACCTGTTGCGAATGGGTGCGCGAAGTATCCCACGCAGCGAATTTTTATCTATACTCAGGGCATGCGTCGACAGTAGTCCGGACCACAGCGACTGGGGCTTCCGGTGGCAGTGGCCCGGCCCGGAGGTATGAATGAGCAATCTCAGGACCCTGGTGTTTTTTGCCACGCCGGCCCACGACTGCAGTTACCTGCCAGATCGCGAAGCAACCACCATGTTCGTCGACCCGAGGGCCCATGTGGACAAGCGGCTGTACAGCCAACTGACCGCCCTGGGCTTCCGTCGAAGTGGCTCGCATTACTATCGCCCCCACTGCGAAAGCTGCAATGCCTGTGTTCCTGTCAGGCTCAAGGTGGAAGAGTTCCAGCCTGACCGCAGCCAACGCAGGGTCATGAAAAAGAACGCCGATCTTCGTTGCCGCATGGTCAAGGCAACCTTTTCGGAACGGTATTACAGCCTCTACGCCCATTACATTGAACAACGGCACTCTGACGGCGACATGTACCCACCCTCCCGTGAACAGTTCATGTCGTTCCTGGTGGAAGGCGCCACCGATTCCTGGTTTGTCGAAATCATGGACGGAGACAACCTGGTGGGCCTGGCCGCCGTGGACATGCTGGACGAAGGCCTGTCCGCCATCTATACCGTATTTGATCCTGCCTACGAAAGCCGAAGCCTGGGCACCTTTGCGGTGCTTTGGCAGATAGAGGAAGCAAAACGGCTGGGGCTTCCGCACCTGTATCTGGGGTATTGGATCGAAGAATGTCGGAAAATGAACTATAAAACACGATTCCGCCCGATCGAAGCGCTTCGGGACGGGCAATGGCACACCATGGAAGTGAACTGATTTTGCCAAATGGCGGTAAATCAGGCAGAATTGCGCAATTTAAAATCACAGCAAGCCAATTTACGAGGTTTTTACTGAATGGCGAAGTCCGATGCTATTGAAATGGAAGGCGTTATTGTTGATACGCTTCCAAACACCATGTTCCGGGTTGAACTCGAAAACGGCCATATTGTGACCGCTCACATTTCTGGCAAGATGCGCAAGAACTATATCCGTATTCTGACAGGCGACAAGGTCAAGGTAGAACTGACCCCCTACGACCTGAGCAAAGGACGCATCGTGTACCGCGCCCGCTGATAGCTGTATGAGACTTGAAAGCCCCGAATATCGGGGCTTTTTATTTTCAGGCCTTTCCATGCCAGGCCGCTACTCCCGGTTGTCCGCCGAGCATTCCATCGCGCCTGGATTGGTATAACACCGCACCTTCCGCAGTATCGTCATCATGTCGTCATGGTACACACCCGCAGCCAGCATGCCCGAGTCTTCCGTGGACTGCTGCATATTAATCCTCACGCTGCGCAACATTTCCTGGTAACCCCGGACGGCTTCGGGTGAAATCTTGACCCAGCGCTCCTCGGGAATCGACCGTTCGTACTGCCTCACAATGCGCATGGCCTCCGGGTAGAGCCTGGACATGATCCGCCGTGACTTCCTGACAAAAGCGTCGTCGAACTCATCCGCCCGGGCGATCAACTGAACGGTTACCTGCCCTACCGGATAATCGACAATACCACCTTTGCTGCCCATGCCCCGGAACATCTCCAGCACCTCGTAGGCAGCCGCCGGCGCATAACTGATATCAGCCTCGCCGGAATTGAACAGGCTGGCAAAGTCGGAAATTTTCGCCGCAACCGGCACCGCGCCAACATACTCAACCATATGACGGGCATCGTGGTGCCCCTCGAACACCGTGATGCGCTTTCCCTCCAGAGCCTCCACGTGGTCAATCGCCCGGTCGTTCACGAACAGGTAAGCCGCTCCCATCGGCGTCACACCCAACACCTCGTAGCCGTTCTGCTCAAGATGACGGTCAACCCTGGGGCTGGCCAGAATATGGAGCAGCACTTTCAGGTCTTCATAATAGGGAATCGCACCGATGGCACTGATGGAGCCTGAAAAATCGTTGAATTTACGGGCGCCCATATCGGTCACCGCCACAATGTCGCAACGCCCGGCTCTTAAATCTGCGACGGCCTGATCTTCATCGGTGTAGGGACGCATGTTAAGGCCTACGCCGGCCAATGCGGCCTTGCGGTGGTAATCCTGCAACGTACGGTAGACAAATCCACTTGCTCCGGCGACATCAAATACACAGAACTCACGGCGCTCACTCGCGCCGGCATTGCTCCAGCCGGAAAGCCCGAGCACAACCAGCAAAAGCATGGATAACGCTTTCATTTCCCGGTTCTCCTTATCATTGTTGTTTCACGGAAACACAGACCACGGCGCGTACGCGTCAGGTAATCTGACTGTCAGACAACAATTTGACAGAGAAGCGGAGCAATTGGATTGACGACAATGTCAGGGCTGGCCCTTCAACAGAGTCAATTGATGGTCGGCCAGTGACAAAAAAGGCCATGCTGTTTCCAGCATGGCCTTTCCAGGAGGAGAAGAATCGCTCAGGGCTGCTTACACAGCCTCAGCCGGTTCGTCCTCGTACTCGAACTCCAGTTCACCATCCTTGAGGTGAATGTGGACATCACCACCGTGCTCCGACAGCCGGCCGAACAGGATCTGTTCCGCCAGGGGCCGCTTGATCTTGTCCTGGATCAGGCGAGCCATCGGGCGTGCCCCCATGGTGACATCGTAGCCCTTCTCGGCCAGCCATTCCTTCGCGGCGTCGTCAACGTGGAGCACCACGTGCTTCTCGTCCAACTGCGCCTGCAATTCCGTGAGGAACTTGTCCACCACGTGGGTGATGGTGGCCGGCTGGAGATCACCGAACTGGATAATGCCATCCAGGCGGTTGCGGAACTCCGGCGTAAAGGTCTTGGATATGATTTCCATACCATCCGTGCTGTGGTCCTGCTCGCTGAAGCCAATGGAACGGCGGGCCATGCTTTCAGCACCGGCGTTGGTGGTCATCACCAGGATCACGTGACGGAAATCCGCCTTACGACCGTTGTTATCCGTGAGCGTACCGTGATCCATCACCTGCAAAAGCAGGTTAAAGACCTCAGGATGAGCCTTCTCGATCTCATCCAGCAACAGCACACAATGCGGATGCTTGCTCACGGATTCCGTCAGCAGACCACCCTGGTCATACCCGACATAGCCCGGAGGCGCACCAATCAACCTGGACACGGTATGCCGCTCCATGTACTCGGACATGTCGAAGCGCACCAGCTCGATACCCAACACCTTGGCCAGTTGCTTGGTGACTTCGGTCTTGCCCACACCCGTGGGGCCGGCAAACAGGAAGGCACCTTCCGGCTTCTCCGGCGCCTTCAGGCCGGCACGGGCCAGCTTGATGGCGGTGGACAAGGACTCGATAGCCGGGTCCTGCCCGAAGACCACCATCTTGAGATCCCGCTCCAGATTGCGCAGCAGGTCCTTGTCGCTGGTGGATACGTTCTTCGGCGGGATGCGGGCGATATTGGCCACCACATCCTCGATTTCCGACACGTCGATTGTCTTCTTGCGTTTCGCCACCGCCAGCAGGCGCTGATGGGCACCGGCTTCGTCGATTACGTCAATCGCCTTGTCCGGCAGGTGGCGATCGGTGATGTAGCGTTCAGACAGCTCCGCCGCCACACGCAGTGCCTGATCGGTGTACTTCAGGTCATGGTGCTTCTCGAAATGGGACTTCAGCCCCTTGAGGATCTGGTAGGTATCCTCAACGCTGGGTTCGTTCACATCAATCTTCTGGAAGCGGCGAGCCAGCGCGCTGTCCTTCTCGAAAATGCCACGGAATTCCTGGAAGGTGGTGGAGCCAATGCACCGGATTTCCCCTGAGCTCAGCATGGGCTTGAGCAGGTTGGAGGCATCCATCACACCGCCGGATGCGGAACCGGCACCGATGATGGTGTGGATCTCATCGATGAACAGAATCGCATGCTTCTCTTTCTTCAATTCCGCAAGCAGCCCCTTCAGCCGCTTCTCGAAATCACCCCGGTACTTGGTGCCAGCCAGCAGGGCACCGAGATCAAGTGAATAGACCACCGCGTCAGAAATGATCTCCGGCACCTGGCTATCCACAATGCGCTTGGCAAGGCCTTCGGCAATCGCGGTCTTGCCCACACCCGCTTCGCCCACCAGCAGCGGATTGTTCTTGCGACGGCGAACCAGTATCTGAACCACCCGCTCGACTTCGTGTTCACGTCCGATCAGCGGGTCAATGCGGCCCTGGCGGGCCTGGTCATTCAGGTTGGTTGCGTAGCTTTCAAGCGGTCGTGACGCACCGCCTTCTTCCGCGGCTTCATCATGAGACGCCTGATCGTGCCCCTCCTGATCTTCGGCACCCTGAACGCGAGAGATGCCATGGGAAACAAAATTCACCACGTCAATGCGGGCGATGCTCTGCTTCTTGAGCACATACACCGCCTGGCTCTCCTGCTCACTGAAGATGGCCACCAGCACATTGGCACCGGTCACCTCCTTCTTGCCAGAGGATTGTACGTGAAATACAGCACGTTGAAGCACGCGCTGGAATCCGAGCGTGGGTTGTGTTTCCCGCTCGCTGTCGTTGCTGGGGATCAGTGGTGTGGTTGAATCCACAAACTCTACGAGTTCTTCCTGAAGCCGGGCCAGGTCTGCACCGCATGCTTTCAGGACGCCCACTGCCGATTCGTTGTCGAGCAAGGCCAGCAAAAGGTGCTCGACGGTCATGAATTCATGACGCTTGTCGCGGGCACTTTTGAAAGCCGCATTCAATGTAATTTCAAGATCTTTGCTCAGCATGGGCCACCCCAAGGTCTATCAGTCCGCACGTTCAATCTCGCAAAGGAGCGGATGTTCGCATTCCGAGGAATACTGGTTCACCTGTGCCGCCTTTGTTTCCGCGATGTCCCGGGTATATACCCCGCATACAGCCTTTCCCTGCGTATGGACGAGCAGCATCACCTGCGTCGCCTTTTCTTCGTTCATTCCGAAGAACTTCATCAACACATCCACTACAAAGTCCATGGGTGTGTAGTCATCGTTCAGAAGCAGAACCCTGAAGCGCGCGGGGCGCTTGAGGGCCGGCTTCTCGGGAGCAACACTGACATCGTCCTGACGCCCTGGCTGTTCGTCCTCCCCCTGATTTAATACTAGTAGAGAATTCTGGATAGTCCGCATGATTCTTTACCGGAAATCGGTGCCTCTGCTTAAAGATGGTTGTCTGCCGCCCGGTTTTCAAGGTACCTCCGGTAACCGGGCGTGCGCTGGTTATCAATCTCGTCATGATACAGGCTCCGGCCCCGGTTCAACCATACATTCCGGCTATAACTGCTATTGACTCTGAGCGAATATTGGTCAACAGTACGATAGCAATGTAAAATATTGTAAATTGGCGTAAGAAGCCTGTAACAGGCTGCAATCCGTGCAAGGCAAAACGCTCGGCAACAACATCAATAACAAAGACACTGACAGTGAAAGAACAGGGGAGTTCATCATGCCAAGAGGCAAAGTAAAGTGGTTTAACAATGCCAAGGGTTATGGCTTCATTATCGAGGAAGGCTGCAGTGACGATCTGTTTGCTCACTTCTCTTCAGTGCAAATGGAAGGTTACAAAACCTTAAAGGCCGGCCAGGCCGTTACCTTCGATAAAAAGCCCAGCGACAAGGGGATCCACGCGGTCAACATCGTCCCGGAAGAGCAGCCGCAGAAGCAAAGCTCTCAGGAGAACGCTTCTGGGAAAACCTCCGGCAGTGACGACAACGTGGAACAGAATCAGGACAGTGGATACCAGGATCAGCCCCGCGCGGCAAACGCCTGATTGCTGACGCCACCACTGCCCAGGCAGATAACACCGGCCCACAATGACCGGCAAGACAGGCTGTGTCCGGACGTTCGGTCGTTCCGCAACCAGATGGGGCGACCGGGCCCTCCTCCCTAACCCTCTCTGTTCCCTAACTCTGGCATAATGCGCCTGTTCAAATTCGACTCCCCAAATCAAGGTTCATTTGCCACCATGGCAACGCTGATTCTGTTCAACAAACCGTTCCGGGTCCTGTGCCAGTTCACCGACGAGAAAGGCGGTACGGATGGGACCCACCGCGCCACCCTTGCCGACTGGGTCAAGATTCCTGCTGTCTACCCTGCCGGGCGACTTGACTATGATTCAGAAGGTCTCTTGCTGCTAACGGACAACGGACAGCTGCAGCATCGAATTGCCTCTCCCCGGTTGAAAATGCCAAAAACGTATTGGGTTCAGGTTGAAGGCGAGATCAGCGAAGCGGCGCTGAAGAAACTGCGCGAAGGGGTGGAACTGAAAGACGGTAAGACTCGCCCAGCCGAAGTGACGACGATGGCGCCGCCGGAGATCTGGCCCAGAAACCCGCCAGTGCGGCACCGGGCATCGATCCCCACGAGTTGGATCAGGATCATCATTACCGAGGGCAAGAACCGTCAGGTCCGTCGGATGACGGCGGCGGTCGGCTTCCCTACCCTGCGGCTTATTCGCTACGGTATCGGAGACTGGACCCTGGATGGGCTTGCACCCGGCGAATACAGGACAACCACAGTTCACGCGCCAGCGCCCCCGCAGGGCAAAACACCGCCGAAGCCGGCAAAATTTCACAAACATCCACCCCGGAGGCGTTCCGACAAATGACCTGGACACCCCACGCCACAGTTGCCGTTATTGTTGAAGATGACCAGGGTCGCTTTTTGCTGGTTGAGGAGCTCAGCCATGGTCAGGTGGTGTTCAACCAGCCTGCGGGCCACGTAGAGGAAGGCGAAAGGATCCTTGACGCCGCACTGCGGGAAACCCTGGAGGAAACTGGCTGGAAGGTGGTCCCTGAGCATTTTCTTGGCGTCTACACCTATAAGGCCCCCGCCAACGGCGTTACCTATTACCGGTTTTGCTTCTCAGCCAGGGCCCTGGGCCGCGTGACCGATGAGCTGGACGACGGCATTATCGCCGCCCACTGGTTAACACCCGGTGAAATCCGCTCTCAGGCCGACAAACTTCGGAGCCCTCTGGTTATGCAATGCATAGAAGATTACCGAAACGGACGCCGCTTTCCCCTGGATGTCATTGTCGAGCCGCAGACGTAACCTGGCTTAAATGCTAGAATCCGCCTCTTTGACCCGACAGACCCATACATGACTAAAGCACCTGAAAATACCCGAGTGATTGTCGGCATGTCCGGCGGCGTAGACTCTTCCGTGGCAGCCTGGCTCCTGAAGGACCAGGGTTACCAGGTGGAAGGCCTGTTCATGAAAAACTGGGACGAGGATGACGGCACCGAATACTGCACCGCCATGACCGACCTGGCGGACGCTCAGGCGGTGGCGGAAACCATCGGTATTACGCTGCACACCGCCAGCTTTGCGGCGGAATACTGGGACCGTGTATTCGAGCACTTCCTGTCGGAATACAAGGCTGGCCGGACCCCTAATCCCGATATCCTCTGCAACAAGGAAGTGAAGTTCCGGGCGTTTCTCGATTACGCCATTACCCTGGGCGCTGACTACATTGCCACCGGCCACTACACCCGCCAGCGCCCTCTGAACGACGGCAGTGGCGGAGCCGAACTGCTCAAGGGCCTTGACCCCAATAAGGACCAGAGCTACTTCCTGCACGCCGTCTCTGGCGAACGTATTGCCCGTACGCTCTTTCCGGTGGGCGAGCTTGAAAAACCGGAAGTACGGCGCATTGCCGCCGAACAGGGTTTTATCACCCACGACAAGAAAGACTCCACCGGTATCTGCTTTATCGGGGAGCGCAAATTCCGGGATTTCCTCAAACAGTACATTCCCGCGCAGCCCGGAAACATCGAGACCCCCGATGGCCAAGTGATCGGCCGCCATCAGGGCCTGATGTACCACACCATTGGCCAGCGTCAGGGCCTCGGCATTGGCGGCTTGAGTGAGTTTGGCGACGAGCCCTGGTACGTCGCGGAAAAAGACCTTTCCCGCAACGTACTGGTTGCCGTTCAGGGCAAGCATCACCCCCTGCTGTTCTCCCGCGGACTGATCAGCGGTCCGGTGGACTGGATTGCCGGCGAAGCTCCAGCTGCGGAATTCCGCTGCAAAGCCAAGACCCGCTACCGCCAACCGGACCAGGACTGCACGGTGACAGCCCTGGACAGCGGGTTCAGGATTGTCTTTGACGACGCACAGCGCGCCGTCACTCCGGGCCAGTCGGTTGTGTTTTACCATGACGAGGTCTGCCTTGGTGGCGGCGTTATCGAACAAACCTGGCGTGACGGTGAGCAGGCGCCCACAGGGACCGAAAACAAGGCGGAAGGAGCCGGCGCATGAGCCGATCGATACACGACCAGACCCTGGCTCTGGCGGGCGTCTTCCAGGCCTCTGCTCTGGTCCAGCAAATAGCCCATTCCGGCCAGTGCGCGGAGTCCAGCTTTGAAACCTGCCTGCGTTCGCTGTTCGCGACGCAGCCTGAAACGACCCTGGATGTGTTCGGCGGTGAACTGAAGGATCTGCGTGAAGGTCTTTCCACCCTCGCCAGCGTAATGAGCCAACAGAGCAAGCAACAGGACATTGAAGTGCTGCGTTACGCGCTGAACCTGATCAACCTCTCTTCCAAGCTTCGTCAAAACAGCGATATGCTGGATGTGGTCGGCAGTCGGATCGATCAGGCCCGGCACACCGCGAGCCATTTCGGCTACAGCCACAGCAACCTGATTGCCAACGTGGCGTCGATTTACACGGACACCATCAGTACCTTCCGCCAGCGTATCCAGGTCAGCGGTGAGCCCACGATTCTTCAACGCGAGGAGAATGCGGCCAAAGTACGTGCCCTGTTACTGGCCGGTATTCGCTCCGCCGTCCTTTGGCACCAGACCGGCGGCCGCCGCTGGCAGCTTATCTTCACTCGTCGCAAGGTCATCATGACCGCCCGGGAACTGGCGGAGAAGGCAAACCGCTCGGTTTACGACTGAATCCCGGCCACCACTGGTGTATCATATGCGCCCCCAGTTTTTCTTTTGACCGTATCTTTGATGACTTGAGAGGTTTTCGATGGAACTCAACGCCCTGACCGCCATTTCCCCGGTCGATGGACGCTATGGCAGTAAAGTCAGCGTTTTTCGTGACATTTTCAGTGAATATGGCCTGATCAGGAACCGCGTGACCGTTGAGCTCCGCTGGCTGCAGAAACTGGCTGCCCATCCCGGCATTACCGAAGTGCCTGCCTTCTCCGCCGACGCCAACCAGTTTCTGGATCGCATGATCTCGGAGTTCAACCTGGCAGACGCGGAACGGATCAAGGGCATTGAACGCACCACCAACCATGACGTAAAGGCGGTGGAATACTTCATCAAGGAAAAGATCGCCGAGGTCCCAGAACTGCACGCCGTTACTGAATTCGTGCATTTTGCCTGCACCTCCGAGGACATCAACAACCTCTCCCATGCCCTGATGTTGCGCGAAGGTCTGGACCACGGCCTGCTGCCGGCCATGGAGCGCATCGTTGACCGGCTGGCGGAGCTGGCCCATGAGCACGCGGAACAACCCATGCTGTCCCGCACCCATGGCCAGACGGCATCGCCCTCCACCGTCGGCAAGGAACTGGCCAACGTGGTTTACCGCTTACGCCGGCAGGTGAAACAGATTCGCGCCGTGGAGTTGATGGGCAAGATCAACGGGGCCGTAGGCAACTACAATGCCCACCTGTCTGCCTACCCATCGATCGACTGGGCCCGGAACGCCAAGGAATTCATTGAAAGCCTGGGCCTGGACTGGAATCCCTACACCACACAGATTGAACCCCACGATTACATCGCCGAGCTCTACGACGCCATTGCGCGCTTCAACACCATTCTGATCGATCTGGACCGGGATATCTGGGGTTACATCTCCCTGGGCTACTTCAAGCAGAAAACCGTGGAAGGCGAAGTGGGCTCGTCCACCATGCCCCATAAGGTCAATCCGATCGATTTCGAGAACTCTGAAGGCAACCTGGGCATCGCCAACGCCCTGTTCAGCCACCTTTCAGCCAAGCTGCCGATTTCCCGCTGGCAGCGTGACCTGACCGATTCAACCGTTCTGCGCAACCTCGGCGTGGGTTTCGCCCACAGCCTGATTGCCTACGAAGCCACCCTGAAAGGTCTGGGCAAACTGGAAATCAACCCGACACGCCTGGACGAGGACCTGGATCACGCCTGGGAAGTGCTGGCGGAGCCGATCCAGACCGTTATGCGCCGGTACAACATCGAGAAGCCCTACGAAAAGTTGAAGGCGCTGACCCGTGGCAAGGCCATGACACCGGATGTGATCAAGGCCTTTGTGGAGTCACTGGACATTCCCGATGCCGCCAAGGCGGAACTTATGGCACTCACTCCCGGCTCTTACATTGGCAACGCCACGCAACAGGCACGGGATATCTGAACCATGCAACTGCCCGGCGGAATGCCCGCCCAGGAATTCCTGCGGGACTACTGGCAAAAAAAACCACTGGTCATCCGCCAGGCCTTTGCAGGCTTTGAATGCCCTGTCTCAGCCGACGAACTGGCAGGACTGGCCTGCGAGGAAGCTGTTGAATCCCGTATTGTGATCGAGGACGACAACGGCAAACCCTGGCAGTTGCACAACGGCCCTTTCGAGCCCGAGCGTTTCAGCAAACTGCCAGACAGCCACTGGACACTGCTGGTTCAGGGTCTTGACCACTGGGTTCCTGACTTCGCGGACCTGCTGGACGAATTCCGCTTCGTACCCAACTGGCGGCTGGATGACATCATGGCCAGCTACGCGCCAAAAGGTGGCAGCGTAGGCCCCCACTACGATCAGTACGATGTCTTCCTTCTGCAAGCCGAGGGGCACCGTCGATGGACCTTTGGCGGCCATTGTGACCACACCTCGCCGCGCGTGGACGGTACGCCGCTACGAATCCTGAGCAGCTGGGACGGCGAGGAAACGGTAACCCTGGCACCGGGAGACATGCTGTACCTGCCACCGGGCGTTGGTCATCACGGGGTCGCCGAGGACGACTGCATTACCCTGTCTATCGGGTTCCGCGCACCTACGGTCGACGATGTACTGACAGGCTTCACCGACTTCCTGTGCAGCCGCTCCGATGCCTCTGAACACCTGGATGATCCGGACCTGAAGGTCCAGGACAACCCCGGCGCCATCAAGCCCGACGTTATCCATCGGCTTGACCGCCTCATCCGCGACCAACTCAGTGATCAACGCCAGTTGGCACTCTGGTTCGGCCAGTACTCAACGGCACCCAAGAGCCTGGAAATCGTTGTGCCCGCGGAAGAACCGGTCACACCAGAGTTGCTGGGCGAGTTGATTGCGGCCGGCAACCCATTGCGCTGGAACGAGGGCTCACGTTTCGCCTACCATGACTTCGAGGACGAAACCGCCCTGTTCGTGGACGGTGAGCAATTCCTGCTTCGGGGCGACGCACGGCCCCTGGCACCCCTTCTTTGTGCCAGCGCTCGCCCAGACATGGGCGCACTGGCCAGCTTTGCCGGTGACGATGCCATACAGGGTCTTCTGAGCACACTCGTCAACCAGGGCTCTCTGTACTTTGACTGACATCTGACTGAAACCTGGGTGAAGGCAGCATGAACGTACGGGTTCGAAAATACAGCTGGCAACTGGCGCCGGCCGATGTCCGGAACATCCGCCAGTCCGTATTCGTGGACGAGCAAAAAGTCCCACCGGAACTGGAGTGGGACGACACCGACGAAATTGCCGACCACTACCTGATGGTATTACCCGACAACACCCCCGTTGGCGTCGCCCGCCTGTTCTCCACGTTGGAGGAAACGGCACACATCGGCCGCATGGCTATTCTTCCGGCGCACCGGGGCAAGGGTCTGGGCGAAGTCCTGCTACGCCATCTTGTCTCCGAAGCCGCAGAGCGTTTCACCGAGCTGCAACTTTCCGCCCAGGAACACGCCATCCCCTTCTACCAACGCTCGGGCTTTCACGTGTGCTCCGACCTCTACGACGACGCCGGAATCCCCCATGTCGACATGCGCTGCCTGGCTCCGAAACTGGTGAACGACGCCTACTCAACCCGTGAGAATCCCATGTTGTTGGGTGAAGATCGGGACGCCTGGCTGTTTGACCGCGAGAGCACCATGGTAGATCTGATCGACTCCCTGGCCGGCCAGGCGCGTCAGCGGCTCTGGCTGTATGACCGGGTGCTGGATCATGATCTCTATGACCGCCTGCGCTTCCGGGAACTGATATCCGGCCTGGCCCGTCGACATCGGCTCAGTGACGTGCGGCTTCTGATTCACGATGACAAGCCGCTGGTCCAGCGCCGTCACCAGATTGTTGAACTGATGCGCCGCCTGCCCAGCCGGATTGAACTGAGGCTGGTGAACGAGGATTATCCGGTGGACGACCAGCCCTTTCTGATCGCGGACCGCGAGGGCGTGGTTTACCGGCATGACTTCTACAAGCCGGAAGGCTTTGCAACGTTTGCCAACAGCGGCCGGGCCAAACTGCTGGCTGAGTCGTTCCAGCGCATGTGGGATGCAGGAAGGAGTTCTCTGGAGCTGCGAGAACTACCGCTCTGAGTGGCGGATACCCGGCACCCCGGTGGATTCAAACTGTGCTCCGAACGGGGCAAATTCCGCGTCTACCTCTTCCGCCACTTCGGCAATCAGCTTACGTAACCACTGGTGATCCGTGTTGTGTTGCAACAGCGGGCTCCAGGCCATTTTGAGCTCGAACGGCGGTATCTCGAACGGTGGCACCTTCACCACCAGGTTGGCGTTTTCTTTCTGCAACCAGGCCGCCCGGCATGGCAGCGTGGCGATCAGGTCGTGCTGCTCCGCCAGCAACATCGCCACCTGGTAATGCCGGGTAAACACGGAAATCTGGCGTTTTCGACCCATCAGTGACAAGGCCTCGTCCACCCACCCCAGACGCTGGACGTCTTTCGGGTTCACCCCCACCCCAACACCAAACCCGGTCTTGCTGACCCAGATATGACTGGCGTCCAGGTAGGTATCGAGGGTAAACGGCTCCCTGAGTATCGGGTTACGTGCGTTCATCAGGCAGGCAAAGTACTCCGTCCACAGAGTTTTTTGGTGGAACGACTGGGGGATCTTGTCAAAACGGTTGATCGCCATATCGAGGCGCCCCTGCTCCACGTCGAGGAAGCTCACGTCACTGGGCGTAAGAACATCCAGAGTCACATGAGGCGCTTCCTGACGAATCCGACGAAGTACCCGTGGCATCAGGCAGGATTCCGCGTAGTCACTGGCCATGATCCGAAACACGCGCTGACTTTCCATAGCCGCGAACGCGGTTTTTTCATGAACCGCCTGCTCAATATCGGAAAGTATGCTCCGCACCAGTGGCTGTAGTTCAGTGGCACGCTCGGTTGCGGTCATCCCCTCACTGGTACGAACCAGCAGCGGGTCTCCGAACAGGTCCCGCAGTCGGCGCAGACCGTTGCTCATCGCGGGCTGGGTAATCCCAAGATGATTGGCTGCTTTGGTGACGTTCCGCTCCCGCAGCAGCACATCGAGATAAACAAGCAGATTAAGGTCTACCCGGGAAATGTCCATGACGTGGCCCCTATCGGAAGTAACACGTAAAAACGGCTTTTATTCACTAGAATAATGGTCAACAGGGTATCAATTCATCGAATTGATATGAAGCTGCAATCTTTCACATTTCAGAACGGAATCATCCGGGGTTTTCTGCTAATCTTCCGGATACTTGCTGGACTTCTCCGGATTTTTTCTGTGGCCGGAGTTGCCAGTGGCCTGTCCATTCAGCCGGAGTATTTGCAACAAGATGGATACCACAATGATTGTGCTGCTACTGGCGGCTGTCGTTACCGTTTCGATCATTATTATTGTGGCCAGTCAGATGCGGGAGCGCGCACGTATCGAGCGTATTCGTAAAACAACGGCTCTGGAAGACAGCTACAACAGAGCCAGCCGCCTGCTCTCAGAAATCCCGGGCCAGTATTTCACTGCAGATCTGAAACTGTTATTGATCAAGCGGATGGAGGAGTCTTGCAAAGACCTCCAGGCCCTGAAATCTGATCAGCCCGTTGAAGAACGGCTGAGTGCTGTACAACAGCTGAAAAAGTCCGTTATGGACGGCGAAGACAAGCGCACTCCGATCAAGATCGATTCCCCCGAAAAGTCCACCTATGTCCAGGAGCTGCTGCAGAATCTGTTCAAGATGATCGAGGGCATGCACAAGGCCGGCAAGATCGATAGCGCCACAGCCAAGAAAAACCTGAAGTTCGTATTGTTCCTGGTGCACAAGACCCACGCCGACCTGCATGTGTTCCAGGCACGCGATTATGTGAAGCAGAACCAGATTCGAAAGGCCATTCACGCCTATCATCTGGCCAGTACCGAAATGGGCAAATCCCGGGACAATCCAATGGCCATGAAAGCCGTGAAAAGTTTCCGTACCCGCATCAAGGAACTGGAGGCCATCAAGGGGGACGAAGAACACAGTGCCGCGGCCGCGGGCCAGTCAAGCCTGGACAAGGAATGGGATACGTTCCTCCACGACGATGAGTGGCGCAAGAAAGCCGACTACGACGACTAGGCGCCGACTGGCGCCCCGCGAAAACCACCGAAACGTTACAACAGGGACCGTGAAACGCCGTGACAACTGCATTCCAAAAGCGGCTATCCTATCGCCTGACCCGTGACACCGTTTTAATCGCAATGGTATTGGGCCTTGTGCTCAACATTGTCCAGGTCACTCTCGATTATTTCAGCGCCAGGGACTCCATGGAGCAGGAGATCCGTGCGCTCATCGAAATCAGTCACAGCCCTGCTTCTCAGATCGCCTATAACATCGACATCCGGCTTGCGGAAGAGCTTCTTGATGGCTTGCTTCGCCACCCCGCAACCATCGACGCCCGTATTATCGATAACAATGGCCAAACCATGGCTGCAGCGAGCCAGAGCAGCCCGGATTCGCGCTATCGGTGGATCAGTGACCTGCTCTTCGGTGACAGTCGCGTATTCAGTCAGGAACTGGTGGTACCGCAACTGAGTGATCTCTCCCTCGGGAGCCTCACGGTCACCATCGACACCTACCACTACGGCCTGCTATTCCTCCAACGCGCGGGCTATACCATCGTCAGCGGCCTGCTAAAAAGCCTGGTGCTGACTGCTGCACTGCTGTTCATTTTCTTCTTTGTGCTGACCCGGCCCATGCTGAACGTTATCGGTGCTCTGAGCCGGGTCAAGGCTGAGACACCTGAGAAGGTCCGACTTCCTGTGCCGGAGAATCATCGTGAAGATGAGATCGGGCTGATGGTGGGTGTCATCAACCAGCACCTGGAAACCATCGATTCCAGCCTCGCACAGCTCAGGATGGCCGAAAGTGCGATGAAGAACTACTCCAGCCAGCTGGAACAGGAGGTGGAAGACCGCACTCGGGAAATTTCCGAGAAGAACGAAGCCTTGCAACGAGGCAACCGCGCCCTGGTTCGCGCCAAAGAGGACGCTGTACGCCGCGCCAGGGCCCGTGCCAATTTCCTGGCCAGCATGAGCCATGAGATACGCACACCACTCAACGGTGTTCTGGGTATGCTGGGCCTGGCGCTGGAAGGCGACATGGAACAGGCACAACGAAACCGGCTGGAAATTGCGCTCAATGCCGGCCAGAGTTTGCTCGGTCTGCTAAACGACATCCTGGACATCTCCAAGGTCGAAGCCGGGAAATTGAACCTGGAGAACATCCCGTTTTCGCTCCGCAACCTGGTGGAGGAATGTGCGACGCTGCATGCCCAGCAAGCCAGGCGCAAAAATATTGATGTCGTGGCGGATATTGACTGTGAACTGCCAGAAACCTTCCTGGGTGACCCTACCCGCACACGGCAGATCCTCAACAACCTGCTCAGTAACGCTATTAAATTCACCGAGCAAGGCTGCGTCCGGATTCGCGCCACCCGCTATAACGGCAATGTACGTATTGACGTTATCGATACCGGCATCGGAATGTCCAAGGAAGGACTGCACAGGATCTTCTCACCCTTCTCACAGGCTGACAGTGACACCACCCGACTGTATGGCGGCACGGGCCTGGGCCTGACACTGTGTCGTCAACTGGTGGAACGGATGCATGGCCAGATTCTGGTAGATTCCGAGGAACACGAAGGCACGCACTTCACCGTGAACCTGCCCCTGCCGGTCCACGATGAGCAGGAGAGCCAGCCGTCGATGCCGGCTATTCCAGACCTACTCCAGCAGGTAGGTGTCGATATCGGGATGCCCGGGGACTATCCGCACCGCACGCCCATCGAGCATCAACTGAGAGCCTGGGGCATTCCACTTAGCGAGGCAGCACCCGGCGGAGAGGGAATTCTGATGATAGCCGCCAACGAAAGCGACGAGACCGCGGCACAACTGGCATCGTCCTGGTCCGGCACCGGCATTGTTCTGGTGGACCGGGACGGCTCCGCCCATCCCACCAAAGATCGTCAGGTACTGTCGATGCCACTCCGACGTGAGCATTTGTACCGCACACTGTGCAGGGCCGCTGGGCTGGACACCGGGGACAGGGCAAGAACCATCGAAACCCCGGCTGGCGTGTCACGCACACTGAATCTTCTTCTGGTCGAGGACAACCAGGTAAACCAGGTGGTCGCCAGCAGCATGCTGAAAAAGCTGGGCCACACCGTCACCCTGGCCGAAAACGGCAGGCAGGCATTGGAGGCCTTGCAGCAGAGCGGGGGAGCATTCGATATTGTATTGATGGATTGCCAGATGCCGGTGATGGACGGCTATGAGGCCACCCGCAATATTCGTGCAAACCCCGAGTGGCAGGATCTACCCGTGATCGCGGTCACCGCCAACGTCATGCAGGGGGACCGGGACGACTGCCTTGAGTCCGGCATGAACGACTACATGACCAAGCCGTACAATCGCGCTGACCTGAAATCCATTATCGACCGCTGGGCGCCTCCCCAGCCTCCAGAAGACTGAGGACCGATCGCAGCTCTTCCCTCAATTCCACTATGCGCTCCTGATCAATGCCCGTACCGCACAGCAGGCGGCCGGGAATGTCCCGAGCCTGCTGGCGCATGGCACTGCCCTTCTCAGTGGGGGCGACCGTAACCACTCGCTCATCGGTGGTATCCCGCAAACGAGTGACCAGGTCACGCTCGGCCAGACGTTTGAGCAGCGGCGTCAGGGTTCCGGAATCCAGACGCAGTCGTTTACCCAGGTCAGACACTCTGACTGTCTGTCCATTCTCCCCGGCTTCCCACAGCACCAACATGACCAGATACTGCGGATAGGTCAGATTCAGTTCCGCCAGCAGCGGACGGTAGCGGGCGGTTATTGCCCGGTTGGCGGCGTAGAGGGCAAAACAGAGCTGATTATCCAGCGCCAGGACGTCGTCTTCGTCAGTCATGGTTTACAGTAACGCTTCAATGTCGGCGCGAATGGCAGACGGTTTGGTGGTCGGCGGGTAACGACGCACCACTTCACCCTCACGATTCACCAGGAACTTGGTGAAGTTCCATTTTACGGCTTCCGATCCCAACAGCCCCTTGGCACTGTGCTTCAGGTACTCAAACAGCGGGTGGGCATTAGGGCCGTTGACGTCAATCTTTGCGAACATGGGAAAGTCCACGCCGTAGTTAAGGCTACAGAATTCGCTGATGGCCTTGTCGTCCGCCGGGTCCTGATTCCGGAACTGGTTGCAGGGAAAACCGAGCACTTCGAGGCCTTTTTCTTTCAGCTCGGCGTACAGGGACTGCAAACCCTCGAACTGCGGGGTGAAACCGCATTTGCTGGCCGTGTTTACGATCAACAGAACTTTGCCACGGAACTCATCCAGGGAATGCTCCTCACCGCGAATATCGGCCGCGTTAAAGTCGTAGATGCTTTGCGTGCTCATTACATTCCTCCCTTGTATTTTTCGCTATTATATTTTGCACAACCCTATTTACAACTGATTCCGTCACGGTTGTCACGCTCAGTTCATGGAATCTGTGAGCTTTGGGCGTTAAATCTCCGCATTTGTGCCACAATTCATCACAATTGGCCTATTGCCGCCGGCCGTTGCTCCGCTAGAATACAGACTTGTCTTTGAAACATGGCACTTGTCATCTTACCGATCTAAGGAAATACCGGGCTTATGCAGAACTATCTCAAATCCGCCAAGCTGGATAACGTGTGTTACGAGATACGTGGCGTGGTTCTGCGTGAAGCCCGTCGGCTGGAGGAAGAGGGCCACCGGGTTCTCAAGCTCAATATCGGCAACCCGGCGGCTTTCGAACTGGACGTTCCCGAGGAAATCCAGCAGGACGTTATTCACAACATGCCCCTGGCCCAGGGGTATGTGGAATCAAAGGGGTTGTTCTCTGCGCGTAAAGCGGTGATGCACTATTGCCAGCAGCGTGGCATCGACAAGGTGGATATCGACGATATCTACCTGGGCAACGGCGTCAGCGAAATGATCGTGATGTCCATGCAGGCCATGCTCAATACCGGCGACGAGGTGCTGATCCCGGCCCCTGACTATCCGCTCTGGACGGCCGCCGTGACCCTGTCCAGTGGCAAACCGGTTCACTACCGATGCGACGAGCAACAGGACTGGTTCCCGGATATCGACGATATCCGCAAGAAAATCACCCGCCGCACCCGGGCTATCGTGCTTATCAACCCCAACAACCCCACCGGCGCCGTGTACTCCCGCGAATTGCTGGAACAGGTGGTGGAACTGGCGCGGCAGCACAACCTGATCGTGCTGTCAGATGAGATCTACGACAAAATCCTGTACGACGGCACTGAACATGTCCCCACCGCGTCACTGGCGGATGACGTACTGTTCTTTACCTACAACGGCCTGTCCAAGAACTATCGTGCCGCCGGTTACCGTTCCGGCTGGATGATTATCAGCGGCGCCAAACACCGCGCGCGGGACCTGATCGAGGGCATCGAAATGCTCTCCAACATGCGCCTGTGTGCCAACGTACCGGCACAGCTGGCCATCCAGACCGCACTTGGGGGCTACCAGTCAATTGAAGACCTGGTGGCACCGGGCGGTCGCCTGTTCGAACAACGGGAAACCGCCTGGAACCTGCTCAATGATATTCCAGGCGTCAGCTGTGTGAAGCCCAAAGGCGCTCTATATCTGTTTCCAAAGCTGGACCCGAAGCGCTTCCCCATCGTCAATGACGAAAAGCTGGTACTGGACCTGCTGCTGCAGGAGCGCATCCTCCTGGTTCAGGGTTCCGCCTTCAACATCGACGACAAGCAACACCTGCGCGTGGTCTTCCTGCCCCGCGAGGACGCCCTTGAGGATGCCATGAAGCGTTTGGCACACTTCCTGTCGTCTTACCAGTTGTGAAGGGGGCTTGATGGCGGACATTCATATCGAAGAGTTCTACAAGGACGCCGCAATCGCCCTGGTTCAGCTCTACAATGCCTTTCCCCGCCGGGTGAACCTGTTTGTGGAAGACATTGCTGGCCCCGACGAACCAGACGAGTTCGGGCTCCACAGCAAGCGGCACATGGCCTGCTTCGGCACCCTGCTCTGGTTAGCTGAGGAAGGCCTGCTCCGCTACGTGGATACCATCCGCCAGGAAGCCCTGGACCAGGCCGTGCTGACCCAGCGGGCGTTCGTGCGCCTGAGTTCGCCTGCCAGCCCAGATCTGCATGAAGAAAACAACGCTGACAGCAGCCAGGACCTGCCACCGGCTATCCGCGAGGATTTTTCCACGCACATACACATGCTTCGCAACGCCCTCCGAAGCGGCAGCTCCGCAAAAATCAGCCGCGTTATGCAGGCGACGTTCTTTCGCGACCGGTCCGATCATTAAATTGGCGTAAACCTGTTGAACATGGCCACGCTGGCCACATATAAATATCCAGATACAAACCGCAGCCTGCGGCCGATGATTCAACAAGGGATTCAAGATGCGTATTCTGCTGTTTCTTGCCACCAACCTGGCTGTCATTCTAGTCGCCAGTTTCACCCTGAAACTTCTGGGTGTTGACAGCTACCTCGCCCAGAACGGTATCCAGTACGGTTCACTGCTTGCCTTCGCTGCGGTCTTCGGCTTCGCCGGCGCCATTGTATCGCTCCTGATTTCCAAGCCCATGGCTAAGTGGAGCACCAAGGCAAAGGTGATCGAGTCGCCACGTACGCCGGCTGAGCGCTGGCTGGTAGACACCGTTCGCGAGCTATCGAAAAATGCCGGCATTGGTATGCCGGAAGTCGCCATTTTCCCGGCCTCGCAATCCAATGCCTTTGCTACCGGCTGGAACAAGAACGACTCCCTGGTAGCCGTCAGCGAGGGACTGTTGCACCGCTTTAACAAGGATGAGATTCGTGCGGTCCTGGGCCACGAAATAGGCCACGTGGCCAATGGCGACATGGTAACCCTCGCGCTGATTCAGGGTGTGGTGAACACGTTCGTGATTTTTGCGTCCCGTGTGATCGGCTCGTTCGTTGACCGCGTGGTGTTCAAGAACGAAAGCGGGCACGGCATCGGCTTCTTCGTGGTCAGTATCGCGGCGGAAATCGTGCTGGGCATTCTTGCCAGTACCATCGTGTTCTGGTTCTCGCGTCGCCGGGAATACCGTGCCGACATCGCTGGCGCGCAACTGGCGGGCCGTGGCGCCATGATCAGCGCCCTGGCGCGGCTGAAACAGGAAAGCGAAGTGCCTGATCAGATGCCCGACAGCCTGCAGGCGTTTGGCATCAATCGAGGAGCGAGGGCCGGCATCAGCGCCCTGTTCATGACACACCCGCCGCTGGACAGCCGGATCGAGGCCCTGAAGAGCGCGCAGCTGTAATCGGTGCGAACAGGCGCGTTCGCGGGAACGTCAGAGCTTGAGCTTGAAGCCAAGGGCCCGGAAAGTATCCTGCATGGATCTACTGGTGCCCTTGAGCTGGATCTTCAAACTGGAAAACTCCCTGCGAACCGGATAATCCCGGCGCAGCCGGTCAAAGGCCTGCGCCCGATCCTCCGGCGGCAACGCCATTGCCAGCCGCATGCGAGCGTCATCCTGGCGCGGATCGTAGCAGGACCGTATGGCAATATTGGCTGACGCCATTTCTTCTGCGGCACTGGTAAAGGAGAGCTTGCTCAACGCTGGTTCTGGCAGGAACTGACCAGCCTTCTTGCGGGCGGGCAGCCCCATGTAACGACTCAATGCCTGGTACACCACCTCACTACCCTGCACCTTGCCTTCCAGGCTATAGCCTGCGATATGGGGAGTAGCCAGCCATACTTTTTCCACCAGTTCAGCGTTAACCCGGGGCTCATGCTCAAAGACATCCAGTACCACTGTAGGCGCGTTTGGCGCTTCCAGACGCGCCAGCAAGGCGGAGGTCTCAATAACTTCGCCCCGGCTGGTATTGATCAGCAACTGGTCTTCAGTCAGCGACGACAGTCGTTCCTGCCCGAACATATGAAGCGTTGCATGCTCTCCCTCGCGGGTCAGTGGCGTGTGCAGTGTTACCACGTCGCACGCCATGGCCTCGTCAAGACTGACAAATTCCTCGCCTTCGTCGCCTTCCCGTTCGGCCCTTGGCGGGTCACAAAGGCGCACATTAAAACCGAGCCTGTCCAGCTTGTGTGCAAGCTCTCCACCCACATTGCCGGCACCCACGATACCAACACTGAGTTTTGTCCAATCCGCCATGCCACGCTTTTCCGCGTGCAGCGAGATCACTGACAGCACGTACTCAACCACACTGTTGGCGTTGCAGCCGGGCGCCGCTGAAAACGCGATGCCACTGGATTCAAGCCATTTCAGATCAACATGGTCGGTACCGATGGTACAGGTTCCAACGAAGCGGACCCGACTTCCTTCAAGCAATGCCTGATTGACCCGGGTGACTGAACGAACCAGCAGGATATCCGCATTCTGAACATCCGCGGCAGACATCGTGCGCCCGGACACTGGTCGTATCTCGCCGATATCGCCAAAAAACGATTCCAGTAAGGGTATGTTCTCGTCCGCTACTATCCGCATGATCCTGCTTCCCAACCTGTTAGTTCCTGCGTTGACGCTGGTTTCCGCCACGTCCACCCTGGCTGCGGTTGCCCTGGGGACGCCGGCCACCACGCTTGCGAGTGATCGGCGGTTTGGCGAGTTCGGTCATCAGCGCTTCATCCGGCACCGCCGTGGTCAGTTTCTGGCTGATGTAGGACTCGATAGCCGGCAGTGAAAAGGCATCGTCCTCACTGGCAAAGCTGACAGAGACACCGTGCTTCCCTGCCCGACCGGTGCGCCCGATACGATGAACGTAATCCTCAGCGTTGTCCGGCAGATTATAGTTGAATACGTGGGTTACACCGTCGACGTGGATACCACGACCAGCGACATCCGTGGCAACCAGTACCAGAATGCTGCCATTCTTGAACTGTTCCAATGTCTTCAGCCGCTTGTTCTGGGCGATTTCCCCCGACATCAGCGCGACCTTTACGCCCTGGTTGCGAAGGTCCTCATCCAGGTCACGACACTGGTCACGACGGTTCGCAAAGACGATGGCTTTTTCCACCTCGGGGCGCTGAAGATAGTTGACCAGCACCGGCAGTTTTTCATCCTCACCCACCAGGTAGACAGTCTGCTTCACTCGCTCGGCGGTCTTCTGTTCCGGTTCGATCTCGACGAATTCCGCACTTTTGGTCCACATCGAGGCGAGGTTGAGGACGTCCTGGTTAAAGGTGGCGCTGAACAGCAAGGTCTGACGCTCTTCCTTTGGCGTGCACTTGCGGATAATGCGCTTCACATCGGGAATAAAACCCATGTCCAGCATCCGGTCCGCTTCATCCAGGATCAGGATGTCGAGCTGGTCGAGAAAAACGTCCTGAGAGCCCAGGAAATCAATCAGCCGGCCCGGGGTTGCCACCAGTATGTCAACGATCTCGTTCTGGAGCTGATCGCGCTGTTTATCGTAGTTCATACCACCCACCACGGTGACCACATTATGGCCCGTGTAGCCGCATAGCTGCTCGGCGTCCTTGGCGATCTGCATGGCCAGTTCCCGGGTTGGCGCCAGGGCCAGAACCCGGGGTTCCGAGGCGAACCGGTCCTCTTTCGGAATCGGCGTTTCCAGCATGCTCTGGATAGCCGTGATCAGGAATGCGGCGGTTTTACCGGTGCCGGTTTGAGCCTGACCGATCAGGTCCTGGCACGCCAGGGTGAACGGAAGAGTCTCTGCCTGGATGGGTGTGCAATGCTCAAAACCGATATCGGTGATGGCATCGAGCACTCGCTGGTCAAGGTTGAGATCCTTGAATAACGTTTTGCCGGCTTCGGGTGCGTCAGATGTCATGTTGCTTCAATCTACCTCAGTGTCTGTGGCGGAATCGTCGGGCATCAGGCGCCTGGTCTCTTTCTTCCAGACTTCGTTAAAATCTGCCCCGGTTCCGTAAAATGTCTTGAGCGTCTCGAAAAACAGGCCCGCGCGGGCCGGCATGCCGTGCTCAAGGTAATAATCTGCCTGCGCCCGCACATTCCTGCGAAAGGCGTTCTCATCCCATGCCCCGCAACCGGAGAGATTGTCGACGCTGATGTGGAAGCGTGTGCCCGATGCGACAGAGAACAGCCATTCCAGGGCCTGCGGCTTGATTTCAGCCTTCTCAAAGGCTTGCTGCTGCGCCTCGTCGCGGCCATCGGGACAGTACCAGTAGCCAAAGTCCGGAAGTGTGCGCCGGTGCTCACCGGCGATACACCAATGACTGATTTCGTGCAGGGCACTGGCATAATAACCGTGAGCAAAGATAATCTGTGCGTAACTGCCAGACGCCGTTGCGGGCAGATATTCAGGCTCATCGCTGCCCTTGACCAGAACGGTCCGGTAATCCTCCCGGAACAGGTCACTGAACAGCATGATAAGATCATCAGGATCGTGTTTCATGGGACGGCTATTGTGCGACTTTAGACCGTTCAATACCAGAGGGAACTTTTGCCTGACAAATGAGTCCATTGCAACCTTGGGATGCAGGGTTTCAACAGACACTGAGACCGCGCAGATATTTCCAGAACCAGCTACGGTAATCCATTGACTATGACCGGCAACAACACAGCCTCACGCAGTAGTGCTCTCCATCGGGTGCTGAGCCGCTTTCTAGTGTTTCTGGCCCTGTCCACCGTATCGCTGTTCGCGTCCGCGGCAGGCAATTCGCTGTTCGGCGGCAGCAACGATTTCCTGCCGGTGGACGAAGCCCTGCCGTTCAGTTACACCGTTGATACCGGCGCTATTGTGCTGTCCTGGGACGTCGCCCCTGAACACTACCTCTATAAAGGCCGCATCCAGGTAAGCAGCAACACAGAGGGCGTCACCCTGGGTGAACCCGATTTCTCCTACACCGGCACCGATACGGAGGATGAGTTCTTCGGCAAGGTCACGGTCTTCTACGACCCGGTCCAGGCACGCGTCCCGGTCAATCTTCCTGAAGGCGTTCGCGAGGCGGAGCTTCAGGTAACCTATCAGGGCTGTGCCAAGGCAGGCCTGTGTTACCCGCCGCAAACCCGTGACGCTTTGTACTACGCCAGCGCCGGAAGCAACGACGCCTCTGTTCCTGCCGGCACGTCCGGCGCCTCGGGTTCATCAGGCAATGCCCAGCTGTCTTCGATAAATGCACCCACGGATACATCCTCGGCGACCGGGCTCGCCGGCTTTTTGGCCAACCAGTCGGTCCTTGTCATCGCGGCTCTGTTTCTGTTGCTCGGGCTGGGGCTGACCTTTACACCCTGCGTCCTGCCCATGGTGCCAATCATTTCCTCCCTGGTGTCCAGTCGCAACACCACTACCACCGCCCACGCGCTACTGCTTTCCGGCAGCTATGTCCTGGGTATGGCACTGACTTATGCTGCAGCGGGTGTGATTACCGGGTTACTGGGTGCCAGCTTCAACCTTCAGGCGCACCTGCAGTCGCCGTGGGTTCTGAGCATTTTCGCGGCCCTGTTCGTGGTATTTGCCCTCTCCATGTTCAACCTGTTTGAGATCCAGCTTCCCCGGTTTATCCGGGAGCCGCTCAACGATGCCAGCCATCGCCTGACCGGAAGCCGGGTAGTCAGCATCTTCGGCATCGGCGCGCTGTCAGCACTGATCGTTTCACCCTGCGTGTCGGCACCGCTTGCTGGCAGCCTGCTGTACATCAGTACCACCCAGGATGCCGTCATCGGAGGCGTAGCCCTGTTCGCCCTTGGGCTCGGCATGGGCATTCCCCTGATACTCGTGGCGGTGGGTGGCCGCAAACTGTTGCCCTCCACCGGTCCCTGGATGAACGTGGTAAAGGCCTTCTACGGCGTCATGCTGCTGGCTGTTGCAATCTGGTTGGTGGAACGGCTGGTACCAGCCTGGCTGGCGCTGACTCTCTGGGGGTTGCTGATTGCCGTTACCGGCGTGCAGCTCGGAGCCTTCGATGCCGCAAAGGCTGGCTGGGAGCGCACTCGCAAAGGCCTTGGCCTGGTAATGTTTGCTTACGGCATTGCGTTATTAGCCGGTGCCGTATCCGGCGCCAACGACCCAATGAGGCCGTTAGCGCCGTTCACGGCCTCCAACCCGGCGGTCGCTGGTGGCTCTGCACCCCAGGTAGCTCACGCCCAATTCCTCCGGCTGGAATCGCCCGCCGATATCCGCAGTGAACTGGCTCAGGCGAGCCGCGACGGCACCCCGGTCATGCTGGATTTCTACGCCGACTGGTGCATCTCCTGCAAGGTCATGGAGCGCAATGTCTTTAGTGATGAGGCGGTTATCCAGGCACTTTCACCCTACACACTGTTGCAGCTGGACATGACGGACAACACGCCCGCCCAGCAGGCACTGCTTGAGGAGCTGGGGCTGTTCGGCCCGCCGGCCATTCTGTTCTATGGCAACGATGGGGCTGAGCTGGAAACCGCCCGGATACTGGGCGAGATGGACCGCGAACAGTTCCTCGGCCATCTGAACACGCTGGACATGTCCGGCGGCTCCTGACAGCCTTCAGTCACTTCCCTCGGCGGATGAAGTAAACAAATTCCTGGTCATCCTCGGCGCTGTATAACAGCTCGTGATTCAGAAACTGGCAGAACCTCGGTATATCCCGGGTTGTTGACGGGTCCGTGGCAACCACCTTCAAGACGCCCCCTATACTAATATCCACGATTCTATTGTGCAGCAGCATGACGGGTTCGGGGCAAAACAGGCCCCGGGCGTCCAGCTCTGCATCGTGTTCCGGTTGTCCCAATGTTCTTCCTCCTGCGATTCCACCTGAATTTTGGAAAATACGTGCTAAATTATTGTTTATAGATGTCAAAAAACAAAACGAGGTAAACAATGATCCGGGTGCTGATTGAACGTCATATTGCTGAAACACTCGAATCCGCCTACGAGGAGAGATCCCGCAGGGTCCTTCAGAATGCCGTAAGCGCCCCCGGCTTCGTTTCGGGTGAAACGCTGGTCGATACCCACGACTCCAACCATCGGCTTACCCTCTCCAACTGGCGTTCCGAAGCCGACTGGCAGCGCTGGTTCCTCTCAGAGGAACGCCGGGAACTGATGGCGGAGCTGATTCCAATGATGGACCGGGACGAGATTATCACCGTGTGGCAGCATAGCTAAAGCACGCTATTCACAGGCGCTCAATCCCTGCGCTCTATGAAACAGGTGATCTCCTCACGATCGTGGTAGAGGTGACGGGCCCTCAGCAGGAAGTTCATTTCCGTCTGTGCAAGGCCTTCTTCCAGGATGTCCTTGCACACCAACCACTCGTCGTATCGTTTTTTCATCGGTAGTTTCAGATTGAAAACGGTATAGCGACAAAGCTTGGCAGACAGCCAATGCACGACCATCTCCGAGGTTCGGCGTGGATGGTCGACGATATCGCACACCATCCAGTCCACACCGCGCCGGGGCCTCCATTGATAACCATCTGCCTCGACATGCTCTACGTGTCCGGAAGCCATCAATTCAGCATTCATGGGCCCATTATCAACGGCGGTCACCATCATACCCTGCCGGACCAGTTGCCAGGCCCAGCCACCGGGAGCCGCGCCCAGATCCACAGCCTGCTTGCCGCTTCCCAGGTAGTCCAGTTCCTGGCCCGGGGGCAGGAACACCTTCCACGCTTCTTCCAGTTTCAGCGCCGATCGGCTGGGGGCGGACGCGGGCAGTCGAAGCCTTGGTATACCACTGACGTAACGCGCACGATTGCTGGCCAGGCTGAACCCGACGATGGCGCGTTCAAACCCCGTCAGCAACACTTCAAGCCGTGCCGGCGACTCAGCTTTCGAATCCTTCTCCAGTAACCCGGCGCCCCTGAGCGCTTTCGACAGTGGGGAAACCCATTTGCGGGCGAAGTTACCGAGGTCTGCGTCAGCGTTGTTTTCGGGAAGACGAATTTCAATACGGGCACAGCCAGGAATCGCCCCATCAACGGATCGCAATGCGTCAATAACGGCGCCGACGCGATCCGACGTGGGCAGGGCTACGTCCGCTAAAACCACAAACCAGTCCCTGACAAACACCAGCTGGTCGATGGACAGCCGCTGGAGCAGCATCTCCACCTGCCCGGGCCCCGGGCAGTGAAAGGTCAGAAATCCCTGGTTTACAGAGGGCTCGAAGTAACCATAGACCCCGCCGTTGGCCGCCGAGTCGGTTAACTCCCGCCCCGCTTCCGTCTCGAACCCGGGACGACAAATTGCAATCAGTTGTTCCATCAGGCACCTGGACAGGGCTTCTCGCCAGAAACCCCAAATTTGAATCTGTTTAACATACACACAGCCCGCAATTGTCTACACTATTGGGCTTTCCGCTGGCAGGAATACCTTAATGCCGCTGTACCTGCGCTTTCTGTTCCCACTGATTGGGCTGTTACTGGTCTCGGACCTGTCACTGGCGACCCATCCGGGAACGACACCTCATTGTCCGGCGCTGGACGCCAACGATCCGGTGCAACGGGAAGCGCTGATGAACCATGTCTGCTTCCTGAGCGCAGCACCCGACACGCCCGCACATCGGGCCGAATCCCCCCGTGAACTGCCGGCGGATATTCAATGGACATCCGCCAGGGGACACGATCTGGTATTCAGCCACACCGATTCGGTGTACTGGGTTCGCCTCAATGTTCGGAATTCCGGCGATAGCCAGAAGCTCTGGTACCTGAAGCTCAATTACCCACTGCTGGATGAAGTAACGTTCTGGCGCTCCAGCGAACTCGTTGAACCAGCCTTGACCACGGGGGACCAGCACCCCTTTCTCTCGCGGGGCATAGATTACCGGTATTTCCTGCTCCCCGTCACGCTCGGCGCCGGCGAAACCCAAACCATCACCTTGCGGATTCAGAGCAGCGGGGCATTGAACGTTCCGCTGTCGCTGAAAACGCCGGAAACGACGATCGCGGAAAGCAACCACCTTACCCTCCTGCACGGCTTCTTCTATGGGGCGTTGCTGGTCTTTGCGGTATTCAACCTGCTGCTCTTTTTCAGTTCCGGCACCGGCTACTACTTCTACAACGCCTTTTACATGGCATCCCTGGGGCTGTTCCTGTTCGCCATGGGCGGTTTCGCCAACCAATATTTCTGGCCCGACAGTACCGGTTTCGCCAATACATCGATTCCCATGCTGATGTCGATCAGTTCGCTGGCCATGACCCTGTTCGGGCGCTCATTCCTCGAAATCCCCACCAACACGATTGCGAACAAGGTATTGACGGGGCTTGCCCTGACCAGCGCAGGCCTGCTCATCATGGCGTTCCTGTTGCCCTACAACAAATCCATCGTATTGAATACCGGGATTGCACTGCTGATCATCGCCTGCCTGTTTATCATCGGCATCATCCGCTGGCGCCAGGGATACTCTCCCGCCAAGTGGTACGTGGTGGCTTGGTCTGGCATGTTGGCAGGCGCCCTGATCTACTCAATGGCTGCCTTTGGTTACCTGGCGGATTTCCTGGCGCGGGAAATCTTTATGCAGGCCGCCGTGGGAGCGCAGGTTATTCTGCTCAATTACGCCATGGTACAGCGCTGGCGGCTACTGAATAAGAAGCTTCTGGACGTAGAGCATAACGCCAGAACCGAGCTCGAGTTAAAGGTGCATGAACGCACCGCGCAGCTTCGCAGCACCATGAGAGAGCTGGAGAAGGCAAACCGGCAGCTGGCTGCCCTAAGCCTCAATGACGCTCTGACCGGGCTCCACAATCGCCGTCATATGGACAACCTGCTGCCGGAACTCTGTGCCGAAGCCCGACGTACTGGCCAACCCCTGACCATTGCTCTATTGGATGCCGACCACTTCAAGGCTGTCAACGACTCCTGGGGACACGAGTTTGGTGATCGTTGCCTGCAACACATTGCCGACATTCTCAGGCGCCACGTCAAACGACCCCGTGATGTCGCTATCCGCTTTGGCGGAGAGGAGTTCGCCATCCTGTTGCCCGGCACCGACGCGAATGGCGCTCTGGAGGTCTGTAAAGGAATTCTTGGGGATATCGCTACGATACGCGTGCCTGCGGATGATGGTACACCGGTTACGCTGACCATGAGTGCCGGTACCGCCACGTTATCCCAGGGGGACGATGAGCGGGACCTGTTCCGGCGTGCCGATGAGGCCCTCTATCGCGCCAAAGCGTGCGGTCGAAACCGGACTGAGCAAGCGACGCCCGAGGTCTCCTGACTCATTCCTGCCCGATCATAAACCTCGCAGCTGTTGCCGCCGCCTGCTGAATCAGGTCTTCCCGGCTCTCACTCTGTCGCGCCAGGGGCCGATAATCGTGGTCTCCACCTTCCAGCCACGCCAGATTTACGTTATCCAGGGTGTCCAGTGCACGCGCCTCAACCTCTGCCTGTTTGCCGAAAGGGTCCCGTGTCCCCTGAATGATCTGTATTGGCCGGCACAGCGACTGGAAATGATCCGTCCGCCACCGATCATTTTTGCCAGGAGGATGAAAGGGATAGCCGAAACACACAGCACCACGCACCGCGTCGTCAATGCCGGGCTCAGCAGCCAGAATGCTGGCCATTCGTCCCCCCATGGACTTGCCTCCGACAAAAACGCCGGCCTGCCCGTCGATGCCGGCGCAAGTTTCTGCAATGACCGTGCGGAAATGCCCGAGCAGTGTTGGCTGGCGGTCTGGTGGCCGCTTTTTGCCATCCTCCCGCCGCTTCTCCATATAGGGGAACTCGAACCTGACGGTCGTCACGCCCTGCGCTGAAAGCGCTGCCGCCAGGAGCTCCATGAATGGCGAATCGGCGGGTGCACCTGCGCCATGTGCAAGGACAAGCACCGGCGCTGCCACACTACTTTTCGCCCTGGTTTTGAATACGGTTACAGAATTCACCAAACCTCCGAATTATGACTATCATTAGTGTTCCGGGAAGCAATGCATCAACCGAACATCAAAAACCGCTTTTGGAGCATTCGTGATTACCCTTGTAGATTCGCCATGTTACTGATTTAGACACAGTTGACAGAGTTTCAGAGTTGATCTACGTCATTGCAAACAGCTAATCGTTTCTCCATACTTGCGCCCGCATATTTTCCCCACTCTAAACCCATTGGTAAGGCTATGAGCACAGTAAATGCTAACCTGACATACAACTACAAGGTGGTGAGACAGTTTGCCATCATGACGTTGGTCTGGGGCATTGTTGGCATGGGCATGGGTGTGCTGATCGCATCCCAGCTTGTTTGGCCCTCGATGAACCTGGATTTCTCCTGGACTCACTTCGGTCGTTTACGGCCGCTCCACACAAACCTCGTCATCTTCGGGTTTGGTGGTTCGGCACTGTTTGCCACCTCCTATTACGTTGTTCAGCGTACCTGTCAGGCGCGACTGATCTCCGATGGGCTCGCGGCGTTCACCTTCTGGGGCTGGCAAGCCGTGATGGTTGCGGCGATCATTACCCTGCCAATGGGCCTCACCTCTTCCAAGGAATACGCAGAACTCGAGTGGCCAATTGATATCCTTATCGCCATTGTCTGGGTGTCCTACGCACTGGTTTTCTTTGGCACAATCATGCGGCGCGCCACTGCCCACATCTATGTGGCCAACTGGTTCTACGGCGGTTTCATCCTGACCGTGGCCATTCTGCACATCGGTAACAACCTGGCCTTACCGGCGGGTGCCTTCAAGTCCTACTCCGCCTACGCGGGCGTGACAGACGCGATGATGCAGTGGTGGTGGGGCCACAACGCGGTCGGCTTCTTCCTGACCGCAGGCTTCCTGGGGATGATGTATTACTTTGTTCCCAAACAGGCCAACCGCCCTATCTACTCTTATCGCCTGTCCATCGTTCACTTCTGGGCGCTGATTGCGACCTACGTATGGGCGGGTGGCCACCACCTGCACTACTCGGCGCTGCCGGACTGGGCCCAAACCGCGGGCATGGTAATGTCACTGATCCTGCTTGCACCCTCCTGGGGTGGCATGATCAACGGTATGATGACGCTGTCGGGTGCCTGGCACAAACTGCGCACCGACCCGATCCTCCGCTTCCTCGTGGTGTCTCTGTCGTTCTATGGCATGTCTACGTTTGAAGGCCCGATGATGGCCATCAAGACGGTTAACGCGCTGTCGCACAACACGGACTGGACCATTGGCCACGTACACTCCGGTGCACTGGGCTGGGTTGCCATGATCAGTATCGGCGCCATCTATCACCTGATTCCCAAACTGTGGGGCCTTCAGGCCATGTACAGCGTAAGCCTGATCAACGTCCACTTCTGGCTGGCCACCGTGGGCACCGTACTCTACATCGTTGCCATGTGGGTGAACGGTATTATGCAGGGGCTTATGTGGCGCGCCGTCAACGAAGACGGAACCCTGACCTACAGTTTTGTCGAAGCCCTTGAAGCGTCCGAATCAGGCTATTTCGTGCGATTCCTTGGCGGTGTGATTTTCCTGACCGGTATGCTGGTGATGGCATACAACGTATACATGACCGTGCGTCAGAAGGAAGCCGTTGCTCAGGACAATACAGCAGCGCAAGCGGCGTAACGGGAGACAGAATCAATGAAACACGAAATTGTTGAAAAGAACCTGGGGCTGATGATCGTACTGATCATCTTCACCATCAGTGGTGGTTTCCTGGCAGAAGTGGTTCCGCTGTTCTTCCTGGACGAGACCAACGAGCCGGTTGAAGGCCTTGAGCCCCTGTCAGCACTGGAACTGGAAGGCCGGGACATCTATATCCGTGAAGGCTGTCACGTCTGCCACACCCAGCAGATCCGCCCGTTCCGCGCTGAAACCGAGCGCTACGGCCACTACTCCGTTGCGGGCGAGTTTGTCTACGATCGTCCGTTCCTGTGGGGCTCCAAGCGTACCGGTCCTGACCTGGCGCGTGTCGGTGGTCGCTACTCCGACGCCTGGCAGCGCCAGCACCTGTACGATCCCCGCAGCGTTGTGCCTGAATCCAACATGCCCGCTTTCCCGTGGCTGTTCGAGAATCGCATCGATCACACCAGCACCGAGTCCAAGCTGGAAACGCTCCAGACCCTGGGCGTGCCCTATACCGACGAGCAGGTTGCCGGAGCGGCCGACGAAGTCAGGGGCAAATTCGAAATCGAAGCCCTGGTGGCGTACCTGCAGCAGCTTGGTACCGTGATTTCAGATAAACGGTGATCCCCATGGATATTAACGAGTTACGCGGCATTCACTCACTGGTCATTATGGCCATGTTCCTTGGCATCATCTGGTGGGCCTACAGCGCCCACCGGAAGAAGCCCAACGACGAGGCGGCCCACCTGCCCTTCGAGGATGACGACGTGGAAAAGCGTACTCTTGAACAGGAACAAACGGAGAAAAAGCAATGAGTACCTTCTGGAGCATCTGGATCAGCGTGATCGTGCTCGGTACCGTGTTTGGCTGTTGGTGGCTTCTGTATGCCACCCGCAAGGGCCAGACCACCGATACTGAAACCAACAAAACCGTTGGTCATTCGTTCGATGGCATTGAAGAATACGACAACCCGCTGCCAAAGTGGTGGTACTACCTCTTTATCGCGACCTGTGTTTTCGCACTGGGCTATCTTGCCCTGTACCCGGGCCTGGGTAACTACAAGGGGCTGCTGGGATGGACCGCTGAGAACCAGTGGCAGGCCGAAATGCAGCAGGCCGATGCCCGTTACGGCGAACTCTACGCCAAGTTTGGTGACACACCGGTGGCCGATCTGGCAGAGAACGACGACGCCATGAAAATGGGCCAGCGGCTGTTCGCCAACAACTGTGCCGTCTGCCACGGTTCCGCTGGGCGCGGCTCCCTCGGGTTTCCCAACCTGACGGATGACGACTGGCTGTATGGCGGCGACCCGGACACCATCCTGACCACCCTGCACCAGGGGCGTAACGGCAACATGCCCGCGAAGGGCACCATGCCGGGCATGACCTCTGAGCAAGTTGATCAGGTTGTCAACTACGTGCTCAGTTTCAGCGACCGGGCAAAAGACGAAGAAGCCGCTGCCAAGGGCGAGCAGGTGTTTGCACAGGCCTGCGTGGCCTGTCACGGTCAGGACGGCAAGGGCAACCAGGCTATGGGCGCCCCGAACCTCACCGACAATACCTGGCTGTACGGCTCCACCTACGAGTGGATCAAGGAAACCGTGGTAAACGGTCGTGCGAACCAGATGCCCGCACAGGGTGACCGGCTCTCCGACGATCAGATCCAGATCCTGGCTGCGTACGTCTACAGCCTGTCCAACTGAGTACCCGGCCGGGATTCTGTCCCGGCCCGGTCTGCTCAACCCTTGGCCTGCCACCTGCGGACCAAGGCTTGAGAAGATCGACTGCCCCACAGTCCACTGTGAATCAGGGCGCCACATCATCGGGAGGTAACGATGAGCAGTGAGATTCCGGTCAAACAGATTGACCCATCCTCTGACACCTCCGACAACAATAAAAACACCGGAACTGTCGAGCTATACGCCAGCCGCAAAAAGATCTACGTCAAAGGGGTCAAGAAGGGCTTCTTTCAGCGTATCCGGAATGTCAGCCTGACAGCCCTGATGGGCATGTACTTCCTGTTCGTCTGGTTTACCGTGGATGGTCAGCCGCTGATTCATTTCGATCTCCCGGCGCGGGAATTCCACCTCTACGGAACCACGTTCTATCCCCAGGATTTTATCCTGCTGTCGGGTATGCTGATCATCGCCGCTTTTGGTCTGTTTTTTATCACCACGCTGTTCGGCCGGGTGTGGTGTGGCTACACATGCCCCCAAACCGTTTGGACATTTATCTTCATGTGGGTGGAGGAGCGTATAGAGGGCAGCCGCAATAAGCGGATGAAGCTGGACAAGGCGCCCCGTTCCGCTGAGAAAATCGCCAAAAAATCCGCAAAGCACTCCGCGTGGCTACTGATTGCGCTCGCCACCGGCCTGACCTTTGTTGGTTACTTCTACCCCATCCGTGAACTCATCACCGACCTGTTCACCCTGCAGGCCAACGGTTGGGCCTATTTCTGGGTCGCATTCTTTACCGCCGCCACCTACCTGAACGCCGGCTGGCTGCGTGAGCAGGTATGTCTGTATATGTGCCCCTACGCCCGCTTCCAGTCCGTCATGTTCGACCCCGATACCCGCGTGGTGTCCTATGATCCCAACCGGGGGGAGCCCCGCGGCGGGCGCAAGAAAGGCATTGAACCCTCGGAACTGGGCCTTGGTGACTGCATCGACTGTGGCCAGTGTGTTCAGGTATGCCCTACCGGCATCGACATTCGGGACGGGCTGCAGTACGAGTGTATTGGCTGCGCGCTGTGCATTGATGCGTGTGACGAAGTCATGGACAAGATGGAATATCCGCGCGGCCTGATTCGCTATACCACTGAAAACGAACTCGAAGGCAAAACCTCGAAGCTGATGAGACCGCGCACCTTTGGTTACGGGCTGGTATTGCTGCTGATGGTTGGCGCGATTGTATTCACAATTGCCACCCGGGTTCCGGCACAGCTTGATGTCCTGAGGGATCGAGGCGCCCTCTTCAGCTTCAACGGTGAAGGCCGGGTAGAGAATACCTACACCCTCAAAGTCGCCAATATGTCGGAAGTGCCGCAGACCTTTACGATCTCGGTTTCAGGCCTGGAAGGCATCCGGCTGCTGACCGAGAACACCCTGACTGTGGCGAGCAGTGAGAACCGGGCACTGCCGACGGTGGTGGATGTCGCGCCCGAGAAACTCTCGGAAAGCAACAATGCCATTGTCTTCACGCTTGAATCACAATCCGACGAATCGCTCGTTCTTGAAACCGAAAGCCGGTTTGTCGGTCCAAATCGCTGATCCCCTGACACCAACCAGGGAGACCAGCCTTGAGAGACAGCACTATGAATGAAAACGCACCCGTCGTTCCCTGGTACCGGCAACCCTGGCTCTGGTTCCTGCTGATATTTCCCGGCGCCGCCATTATCTGGTGCTCCATCGCCATTACGGTCGCGATAAACACCGACAACTCCATGGTAACCGACGATTATTCCAAGGAGGGTCGCGGGATCAACATGGCAATTGCACGCGACCAGAAAGCCGAAGACCTGGGCCTGACGGCAGATATGACGTTTGGCGAACGGGAAATCACCCTCTCCATGGATACTGCCGACGGTCCTGCGAACTTCCCTTACCTGATACTGAGCCTGTATCACCCGACCATGTCGGAGTACGACCGCACCATACAATTCCGGGCAATCGGCGAGGGACTGTACAACGCCACCCTGAATCAGCCGATTGAAGGCCGCTGGTACTTTGACCTGCGTGGCCCGGACAACCAGTGGCGACTGAAAGGTGAGTCCAGCCTGCCATCGCAACGCTCCCTGAGCCTCGGTGCGGTCACAGAAGACCGCGGGTGATCCCCTTGGATTGTTATCATTGTGGTGAGCCGGCCACTGGAACGCCACCCATCACCCTGGAACTTGAAGGAGCGTTGCGACACTTCTGCTGCGTTGGGTGCAAGGCGGTCTGTGAGACCATTCGCGCCGAGGGGCTCACCGGGTTCTACCAGTTCCGCACCGAACCGGCCGTCACCCCGAAGGCGCTCAGCGATTCCGAACGGAACCGTATCCTCGAAGTGGACCATCCCCTGATTCAGAAGTCGTTTGTATCTCCCGTTACCGCTGGCCAGGAAGCCACACTGCTTGTAAGCGGCATCACCTGCGCCGCTTGCATATGGTTGCTGGAAAATCACATGGCCAGGCAGCCGGGCGTGGTGTCATTTTCCGTCAATCACAGCACCCAGCGCGCGCGGCTGGTCTGGAACCCGGAGCACTCAAAACTCAGCCAGTTGCTGATTGCCGTCCATGAACTGGGCTATCGAGCCCGCCCCTATCAGGCCGATGAGGCCGAGAAAGCCCTGAAAGCCGAACATCGCTCTGCACTGATCCGCCTGGCTGTCGCGGGGATAGGCTCGTTCCAGAGCATGATGCTGGCCTTCCCGCTGTATTTCGAACTGGTGAATGACCTGTCGCCAGAGTTTGTCAGTTTTTTCCGCTGGTTCAGTCTTCTGGTCGCCACCCCCGTAGTCCTTTACAGCGCTCGTCCGTTCTTTACAAACGCATTCAGGGATCTTCGCAGCCGTCACCTGACCATGGACGTACCGGTGGCCACCGCGATTGGCCTGGCCTATGTCGCCAGCGCCTGGGTGACGGTATTCGGCGGCGAGGAAGTCTATTTCGAGTCCGTCTGTATGTTTACCTTTTTCCTCCAGCTTGGCCGCTACATTGAGATGCAGGCCCGTTACCGCGCCGGGCTGACAGGCAACGCGCTGGCCGGCTTCCAGCCCATGGTCGCCAACCGCATCCAGGGGAACGGCAGTGATATCGTCGCCACCCATGACCTGGCTGCCGGCGACGTTATTCGCATCCGGCCTGGCGAAACATTGCCCGCAGACGGCATCATCGTCAGCGGGCACTCCACCCTTAACGAAGCGGCTTTGACCGGTGAATATCTGCCGGAAACCCGTAGCGAGGGTGACCCCGTCCATGCTGGCAGCATCAACGGCGAGAACCCGTTGGAGGTTGAGGTTCGCCGCGCCGGCACACAGACCAGACTGTCCGGCATTTTGCGGGTGCTGGATCGGGTGCAGGCTGAGAAGCCACCCGTTGCGCTGGCGGCCGATCGAATTGCCGGCGTGTTTGTCAGCCGTGTGCTGATCCTGGCCCCACTCATCTGGATTGGCTGGTGGATGGCCGGCGCCGATAATGCCTTCGACATTACGCTCTCGGTACTGGTAGTGACTTGCCCCTGCGCCCTGTCGCTCGCCACTCCAACGGCAATAACGTCGGCAACCATGAGGCTTCGCAAGCTGGGCTTCCTTCCAACACGCGGACACACTCTGGAATCCCTGAACACCATCGACACGGTGATTTTCGATAAAACCGGTACCCTGACCCGAGGTGAGCTCAGCCTGGTGGATACCCGAACCTTCGGCAACCTTGATGCGGACCGGTGCCGGCAACTGGCAGCCAGCCTGGAGAAACATTCGGAACACCCGATCGCCAGGGTATTCCACCAGATACCCGGTTACGCCGCCAAGCAGGTAAAAAACCACCTGGGTGGTGGTCTCTCGGGGCAGGTAGACGGGGCTCCCCTCTATATTGGCCACCGGGATTTTGTGGAAGAGAAGGTGGGTAGCCCGGCGCCGGAAGCCGACACCTCCCATGGCATCGAGATATGGCTGGCCACGAGCCACGAATGGCTGGCCCGGTTCACACTGGACGACGAACCCAGGCTGGATGCAAAAGAGGCCGTCCAGGCCCTGCAAAATGCAGGACTGCGCACCATCCTGCTCAGCGGCGACCGCTCAGGACACGTTGAGCATATAGCGGGCAGACTCGGCATTGATGAAGCCATCGGCCAGGCCTCACCGGAAGAGAAACTCCGTGTACTGGAGAACCTCCGCGACCAGGGCCACCACATCATGATGGTGGGTGATGGCCTCAACGACCTGCCCTCCATGGCCGGTGCGGGTGTGTCCGTGGCCATGGGAAGCGCTGCCGACCTGACCCAACTCAAGGCCGATGCAGTGCTGTTGAGCGGGCAGTTGACGCAACTGTCCGAAGCCCTGAAAGCCGGCCAGGACACACGCCGCGTCATCCGCCAGAACATGGCCTGGGCACTGGCCTACAACGTCTGCGCCCTGCCCCTGGCGGCAGCGGGTCTGGTTCCACCCTGGCTGGCGGCCATCGGCATGTCCCTCAGCTCACTGGTGGTGGTACTCAATGCCATGCGGCTTGGCAGGCAGAGAGGCAACCCGGTATCCCAACCCCCGGCGGTTGGCGCCGAAGCAACGTCCTGATACCGTGAACACTGAATCACCCAATACGTCTGAGGTAGCCCTGTGCAAATTGTGATGATCCTTGTTCCGGTCATGCTGATCCTGGTGGCACTAGGCATCCTGCTGTTCTCGTGGGCCGTCAAGAACGGCCAGTACGATGACCTTGATGGACCGGCCCATCGCATCCTTTATGACGATGACAAAGACATGATCCCGGACGACGCCAAACAGCCCAAGCAGGATGCCAACTCTACCGAGGAGCCGGGCGACCGCCACAAATCCTGATGGGCGAAGAACTTTACCTGAGCTATTCCAGCGCCTTCCTGATTGGCCTGCTCGGCAGCACCCATTGCCTGAGTATGTGCGGAGGGATCAGCGCCTCGCTGTCCATGGCACTGCCCGTTGGTCGGGGCTTTCGTATTCGCCAGACCGCCATGCTGCTCGCCTTCAATGGTGGTCGGATTGGCAGCTACGCAGCGATTGCCACGCTCCTGGCACTGCTGAGCACCAATGCGGCAACCCATTGGGCGCAACTGGGCCCGATGTTGCGGACACTGGCGGGGGGTCTGCTGATCCTGATGGGGCTCTCCATGGGGCAATGGTGGCAGGGCATCCGTTACGTGGAACGCATCGGTGCACCGGTCTGGAAGCGGCTGTCACCACTTACCGCCCGGGTGCTACCGGTGCATCATTTTCACCAGGCACTCATCCTCGGCGCGCTCTGGGGCTGGTTGCCCTGCGGGCTGATCTATAGCACCCTGGGCTGGGCCGCCCTGCAACCTACCGTGGGTAGCGCCGCCACCACTATGTTGTTCTTCGGCCTCGGTACCCTGCCATCCATGCTGGCCACCGGTTACGCCGCCACCTGGATACGAAAACTGCGGGAACACCAACACTTCCGGCAGATCGCCGGACTGCTGCTGATCGGTTTCGGTATCTGGACCCTTCCTGTCACCGCCTTTTTGCATACCGGTCACGGATAGACAAGGGCTGGACTACCGGCTCGAACCGATCAGATATTAAGCACGTCCAATCGTCCGAAATCGGGTGTTTGCGGCTCGACCGTCCCGGCACTTTGGCCCGGCCCGGAATGGCGGTGACCCTCGCGGAAGTTGTACAGGGCGGTATCGGCGAGGTGTGACAGCTCAACGTTACACATGGCCCGAAACATGGTTTCCAGGCGCCCCGGGTGCTGCTTGTCCCAGGTCTGGAACATGTCCTTGATCACCTGACGCTGCAGGTTTTCCTGGGAACCGCAGAGGTTGCAGGGAATAATCGGGAACTCGCGCAAGCTGGCGTAGCGCGCAATGTCTTTCTCCCGGCTGTATGCCAACGGGCGAATCACCGTGTTCCGGCCGTCGTCGCTGTGCAGAACCGGCGGCATGGATTTCAGCTTGCCGCCATAGAACATGTTCAGGAACAGTGTTTCCAGCAGGTCATCCCGATGGTGCCCCAAAGCAATCTTGGTAACGCCGTGTTCTTCCGCAAAATTATAGAGAATTCCGCGACGTAGGCGGGAACAAAGTCCGCAGGTGGTCTTCCCTTCCGGTACTTTTTCCTTAACAATACTGTAGGTGTCCTTCTCGATGATGTGATACTCAATATCGAGAGCCGAAAGGTACTCAGGCAGCACTTCTTCCGGGAAGCCGGGCTGCTTCTGATCCAGGTTCACAGCAATCAGCTCAAAGCGCACCGGCGCGCTTTTCTGGAGATTCAGCAGGATATCGAGCATGGCGTAGGAGTCCTTGCCGCCAGACAGGCAGCACATGACTTTGTCACCAGCCTCGATCATCGAGAAATCAGCAATCGCCTGCCCCATTTCCCGGCGCAGGCGCTTCTGCAGCTTGTTCAGTTCCAGTTTCTGCTTGCGCTCCGCTTCAGGAGCCTGGGCGGTTTCGGAGTTGGCAGTTATTGCTTCGGGCATAGGAAAACGTCGTTCATAAGGTCAGTGAGCGTCGGATTATACGCGTGCAAAAGTTCCAGGGACAGGATACAGACATGGATATGTTAGACACAAAACCGGAAGCCACCGGTAAACGGGAATTCAACCGTATTCGCAACCGCAGTGCCATTCTTGACGCGGCGCGGGAGTGCTTCCGGGAACGGGGGTACGACAACACCACCATCCGCGATATCGTGCGCCGTACCGGCCTGGCGGCAGGCACCTTCTACAATTACTTTTCCAGCAAACAGGACATTTTTGCAGCCCTGCTGACAGACTTTCTAAGCGGCCTCAATCACAACCTTACCGAATGCCGAAAGTCCGCCAATTCCGCTGAAGACTTCATCTACTTTGCATACCTTTCGCTGTTCCGGGCCACCGCCAGCGACCCACTGGTTTACGAGCTTGCGCATCGTAACGATCGTGCCATCCGTGAACTGTTCGGCTCGGACATTCTCGGGCTTGCCATGCTCTCCCTGGAGGACGACGTCAGGAACGCCGTTGACCGCGGCCTGTTGCCGGAGATGGATGAAGAGTATCTGTGCGCCGCCTTCTTCGGAGTGGGCTACGAACTCAGCCTGCGCCTGGCCTACCGTGCCCACAATCGGCCCGCCGACGCCGAGGCTGAAGCCAGGAACGCCACCCGGTTCGCGACCAACCTGTTCCTGAAGGGGTTGGAGCGGGACATGCCTCTTCCGTAACGGCGCCCTGTCGCCTACCATTGGGGCATGAATCAACCCGATACCGCAACACAGGGCGCCAAGGCGCTGGATACCGACGCGCCCAATGAGACGCTGAATTTTCAGATTCAGCACCTGCTGGTTGCCACCGAGCATATTCTTCGTCGGCACCCAGCCGGAATCAACGAGCTGGGCCTTATCAAAACCCTGCAAAAGCCACCCTGGGAGCTGATTGGCGAGGTCAACTTTGGTGAACCAGACAAGCTCTATCCGGTTCATTTCCTGCTGTTCCATGTGCTCTATCGGCTACGGGATCAGCTCGCCACCGGCGGAGAAACCCTGACCATTTCGCCACTGGTGATTCAGCTCCGGAAAAGTTCTGTGGTGGCAGGCGCAGGTGTGCCCGACCGCATGGACGAACTGCGGAATTTTTACCTGGACCTGTCCAAGTACGAGCTGCCGGAAGACACCATAAACCGGATGATGGACGATTTCTGGGCCGGGCGCAGTGGCAACCGACCCGCCGCCACAGAAGCGAGTGAAGCCGCAGCCGTCCTCGGTTTTGATACCATTCCCCCTGGCTTTGACGACGTCAAACAACGCTTCCGGCGGGCAGTGATGCATGCGCATCCGGACCGGGGTGGCGAAACCGAAACCATCCAGGACCTGAACCAGGCCTTCGCCGTGCTCAAGGCACACTTTCGGACCTGATTGCACCGGAATTACCGATTTCAAGGACACTCCAATGGCACCAAGAATGATGACCCGATCTCTCCTTCTCCTGACCGTCACGGCGTTCGCGCTGACTGCCAATGCCGATCTGGTAGTGCTTCAGTACCACCATGTCAGTGACTCGACGCCGTCATCCACCAGTACATCAGTGTCCCTGTTCCAGGGACAACTGGATATGATTGAGGATCTGGGGCTGGAGGTCGTTCCACTTGAATCGGGAACCCGCGCAGCACTGGCCGGTGAGCTGAACGACAGGTCCCAGGTTGCCATCACCTTTGATGATGCCTACGAATCCGTCTACTCACAGGCAGCGCCAGAGCTGCAGGAACGGGGGTATGAGTACACCATATTCGTCAATACCGAGGCCGTGGGCAGCCATGGCTATATGACCTGGGATCAGTTGCAGGAAGTCAGGGACCGCGACGGCGTGACCATCGCCAACCACAGCAAAGACCACGGCCACCTCGCAAAACGCCCAGGTGAGTCTGATAGCGACTGGGAGGCACGTGTCGATCGCAGCCTGGATGGGGCCCAGGAAACACTCTCCGAAAAACTGGGCATCAACGTTCCGATGTTTGCCTATCCCTACGGCGAGTTTGACGACGCGTTATTACGCAAGATTGAGGCACGCGGCTGGCTCGGCTTTGGACAGCAATCCGGCGCCATCGGGGAGACTTCCGCCGCCACACGTCTGCCCCGGTTCCCGGTGGCGAACGCCTACGGACAACTCAACAGCCTTGAAGACAAACTACGTAGCAAGGCGCTGCCAGTCGATGCCAACAAGCTGCCGGACGGTGTTATCTCCGAGAACCCGCCCACCCTCGCTTTTACCGTACCGAACACCATCAGCGTCGACCGGTTGAGTTGTTTTGCCTCCGGCCAGGGGCGCGTAGACTTCCAGGTATCGGGTGGAGATAACGTCATTCTCAAGGCGCCGAGAAGCTTTAACAGCCGCCGTTTTCGCTATAACTGCACCCATCCGGCCCCCGATGGCAGCTATTATTGGCTGTCACAGCAATGGCTTGATCTGAGCCAGCCGGAAGACTGAACGTCACTCGCCAGCCCGGGAGAGACTGAGTTCACCGGTACGGGTGTGCGGGATGGCCTTGGGCCCGTACTTGTCCTCGACAACCGTCTGCCCCGCCAGATCCGCCTCGCGCGTGAAGATCACCATCCAACGCTCACCCCGGCTCGGGAACACCGGAATGTAGGAGTGGAGGTAGCCGTACTGGTACCAGGATTCAGGGACATAGCTGGCCACCAGGTCGGTCACGATTCGAACCGGGGCGAACGAGGCATCAAGAAACGCCACCGAGGGCACAAACATTCCTTCGTGATTGAACGACCTGAGGTGGAGGATGAAGTCGGTAATTTGCTCCGCCGGCGGCAGCTTGACCAGACGGTAATGGCTTTCACCCGTGCTGAATGAATGGCGGGGGGCCTTGTCACCCATGGACACCCCGAATTCACGACCTTCCTGCCATTGCTCAGGCTCCGACCGTTCCAGCGCCTGACAGCATTGCCCTGCCCACTGCTGGAAAAAACGTTCCTCTCCGGGATCGATTCCCAGGACAGCCATGGCTTCGGGGTCAGCATCTTCCGGCAGGCCCGGCAGCCCGACCGTTTCTCCCGGTTGGTGGATACTGGCCTCCGTCAGTTGAATCGGCGGCTTGATGCGCCCCTTCTCGACAGCGGTCCGGGTATCCGGCTGGTAATAGCTGACACGAATATTGCCCTGGGCATCTCGCCAGGTGAAATAAGGCTTGGGTTCGCCCGGACGAACATAGCCGTCTTTTTCGAGCTGATTGCCATCGGGGTAGTTCTCGAGGTTGTATTCCTGATGATACCCGCTGGATGCGTCGTCTCTGGGCACGGATGATTCGGCGGCACTGGCCTTGGCATGATCATCCGTTGCTTCAGTGTGCTCGCTGTCATCACTTTCACCGGAGCTTTGCGGAATCGGCGAATGCCGTACCCGCCCCTGCTCGTCCACCCAGGTAAAATACCCTTCGCGGCTCCCGGACGAGTCGGAACCCGACAACTGGCATCCATTCAGCACCAGTACCAGACAGGTAACAACCATAAAACGGCATTTCGGCATCGGGGCACAACACCCTGTTCGCAAGCGCTTTCGCGTCAGAATTTGGTACGGAAACTGAGACCCGCCATCACAACCCGCAGTGATGTCTTCACATCCAGACCCGCATAGGGGTTGTAGATGATATTGGTGATATTGTCACAGTTTAAGTTACAGCTACCATTGGCAGGAATCGTTTCCACCGAGTGCAGATAGCTCAGGTTCATGTCGATTTCGGTATCCTTGTCCCACTGGTACCCCATTCCAACACTGTAGAGATTTGCGCCACCGAACGGCGCCATGATCTGGCGCTGGTCGTCTGGAATAACAGAGTCGCGAATCTCCATGCCGGCACGCAGATCAAGCCGCGAGGAAGCGTGAAACTCCAGCCCGAATCCCCAGTTCCACTGGTCAGTGAAACCGAGGGGCAATCTCAGCGTGTTCGGCGTGGCGTTCTGCGGCGACAGTATCCGCGCGGCGTTCAGGAATTCCAGATTGCGGTCAAAGCGGAACACAAACGCATCCCACTGTTTGTAATCCGTCCACCCCACATCCACGTTCACGGTCAATTTGGGATGGACATCGAGACTGATACCGGTCTGGAAGTGCTGGGGATAGGTCAGATCCATGGACACGTTACCCGCTTCCCTGGGAGCGCCGGAAGGCAGGCTGAGAATCGCCGACGTGATAGCGCCGAGCACGGAGCCGTTCACGCTCTGCCAAAAGCCGGACCAGTCGTCCGTGTACTCGATCTCGAAAGTACCCTTCATGTTCATGTCGGCTTCTGAGGTATAGCTCGCTCCCCAGCTGAACCACTCGTTCGGCTCCCACATCACACCTAGAGCATAGGTGGGCGACAGGGTTTCCTGCACATTGATGCTCAACGCGCCAATGTCATCCCAGGGCCCTACGTTACCCCCGCAGAGGGCAAGCCAGGGCTGCAGTGGTTCATCCCCACTTTCGCAGTTGAACGCGTCCTGGAGCACTTCGGCGACACCCAACAGCATGTTGGGCGCGCGCATGTACTGGTCTGCCGCGATCCCCATGTGCGACAGATGGATGCCGGCACCCACCGACCACTCATCGTTAATCTTGTAACCAACGGTTGGTGACAGATAGGTTGTCCGCTGCAAGGCCGTTGCCTGTGGCATATAACGCCCCGGGTCGTCCTTGTCGCGATAGAAACCGGCGGCCAGGGGCAGGTAGAAGGCGTTGCCAAAGGTCAGTTTCGAGCCGGGCGGGTTGATGCTGATACCAGCAGACGGAGCGATGGCGGGGCCAGGCGGCGCCCGCAATATGCCAAATCCCGGGAGATACAGGGCAACATTGTTGGTATGGCTGTGTTTGTTTGCGACCGGGTCCCGCTGTTTGCCGGTGAGAGGATCTGTTTCCAGGCCATCAATGCCGAAAATCTCGTAGCCATCCGGGGCGTGGAAATCGGCGTCAATGTCCAGATAAACGCTCATCAGGTTAACTTCAAGCTGACGCCCATCCAGCTTGGTCAGCCCCGCCGGGTTGTAATGGATCGCCATAATACCGGGCGGATCGGCCGTCACGGCGTTACCCAGGGCCAACGCCTTGGGATGAATGGTCAGGTTCTGTGCCAGCTGCGCCTCGACACCACAGCTCACCGAGGCTGCCATGATGGCAGCGGCAATCCGACTCTTGTGGCTGGTTATTCCCATGAAATCTTCCCTTCCCGTAGAACGTCAGAGGCTGAACTCACTCTTTGAGACCTGAAAACTTGATGGGCAGGGACACGCCCAGCGAGAAATCAGGTGCGTCTTCGGTAAGGCCAATACCAAGGCTGGTGTTCACGATGGTGGTATCACTCACGCGGGTACCCAGAGACATACTGAGAAAGCCACTCATCTGGTCCTGAGCAACGGCCTGGGTGCCGTCGCTGAAGGACAGGATGGTCTGGTCGCTGTAGCTCAACTGGGCGGAGATGCTGAGGGAAATATCATAAGACAGCGAATAGGCGAACCCGGCGGAACCGGACAGCCCGAACCCCGGCTCGAGCTCCTGCAACACCCGGGCGCCCCGCACCTGCTGCAGACCGGTTTCGGGAATGTTGTATGTGGCACTGGTAGACCCGAACACAACCACCGGGTCCAGTACCTTTGAGAAACTTACGCCGCCGGCAACCGAATAATAACCGCTGCCGGTGGACAGTTGCTCGTCTATATCAATCTCATAGGGACTGACACCCGTCTTGGTTGTGAAAGTGCCGAACACCGTCGTGGACATCTTGCCCGGGACATAGGCAAAGGGCTGCCAGCGCGCGGTCGCGGAAATGTCTCCGAAATCGTAGATATTCAATTCATCCTGGGTGTCGTACTTGACCACCAGGGGTATCCGCGCACCAACGGTCAGGTTATCCAGCAGGCCGTAGTCGTAGGAGAACGCATTGGTGAAGTTGTGGGTCGCGGACGGCACCACATCCAGGTTACGCACCGAGCCATCGGTAATCGCCAGATCGAGACGCTGGTCACCGGTGTAGGAGTAATCGAACGAATAGTTCAGGGAATGGGTACCCTTCTTCTGCAGCGAATAGCTGGTCTCGGCCGCCTGGAACACCTCTTCCAACTGCTTGGATGAATCCTCGTCACCCTCCTGCCTGGCAAGTGCCTCCCTCGCCTCGTCTACGTTTCCTTCCTGCGACAATGCCATGGTTGGTAAAAGGCCAGTCACGGAAAAAAGGATAAAACCTCGCACTAACCAACGATTCATCCTGACTCCCTTATTTCTAATTGTATTGGTTCCTGTGTGCCGGCTTTGCGCCCGGCACGTTAATGGCGCCGGTAAAACAGCTGCTTCCGGGTATTCTCAACGCTGCCGTCTGGATTATTCTTCTGGCGCTCCAGCATGTTTCTGATCCGGCGCTCCGTGGATTCATGGAATTCCGGTAACTTCTGCAAGGCCAGCAAGGTCATCGTCTGGTCATCGACAAACCGGAGGTCTTCTTCTTTCAACTCCAGGTAGTCCAGCGGCTTGTCACTGCCGGGGAATACAATAAAGAGCACGTTGTCGTCCCAGGTCTCCTCAAACTGGGCAAGTGTGAAGGAGATATTGCCAACCGCCGGATCAGCGAGATAAACCCGGCCGTCGCGAATGGTCCGAAGCACCACGAAGTGTTTGAAGCCGGCGTGCTGGATGGGAACAATGGCCGGGTGATCGAGGTCAATCAGATCATCAATCGTGGCGCGGAACCCGCCGGAGGGATAACCAAGGGCGGTGACCAGGCGCTTCATATCGAGCATGGAAAAGGCGCGGCGCTGCACAATCCGTTCACTTTCGCCGTAGTGAAGCAGCCCCTCCATGACTTGCCGCTCACCAAGGTTTCTACCGAGGTAAAAATTCAGAACCGTGGTCAAGGCGGCGCTACCGCAGCTGTAGTCGTAAGCCTGACGAACGATGTTGCGGAACTTCTGCTCAACGAGTGGTTCAACGCGGGTGTCCGTCCGCAACTCAACGGGGCTGGTGTCGAAATCCTGCTCAATCACAATGGTGCCCTGTTCATAAGGCTCCACGACGACCGCCTCCTGGGCCATAGTGAAAGTGAGGATGGATCCGGCGAGTACCAGCAGCATGGTCAGACGAAGTCCCTGTTATTATTAGACATCACGTTTTCCGAGTTACATCTTGTTACGGTAAGATACCGAAATCGCTAACGCCTTAAAGATAACTGTGCCTCAAATCTGCCGCAGCAGAAGGGGCTCTCCCTGCCGGTTTTGAGAACTGGTTCATGCCCCTCAAATCGCGACAACGGGAAGTTGACGCAGAGCCACAAAGCCGGTATCACATTCCTTGCTACTGTCTGACACCAATTACTGAAGATCCTGATGACAACAACACTGAATCCGGGACAACTGACGTTCATCGCTGCCAAAAACCAGAGCCCACAACCACCACCCGCCCTTTTACACCGGGAAAAATTCAACGATCTTCTCCATGGACTGGAACCGGTAAGCCTGCTGCTGGTACATGCGCCCGCGGGCTATGGCAAAACCACCACGGTGGCGGACCGTCTTGAGGCACTGGAGGCCACCAGCGCCTGGTATCGCCTGGAAGTCGGCGACAACGACCCGGCCCGATTTGCAGGCTATCTGGCCAAGGCACTTGAGGTTGCGGCTCCCGGCAGCTGCAAGGCCACGCTGCGGAAACTGCAGGAGAAGGGGTACGACGATCTGGAGAGTTTTCTCACCGACCTTCTGGCCGAGCTTCCCTTGGACGGGCTGGACGGGGACCCGCTGTATCTGGTGCTGGACGACTATCACCTGATTGACAACGAGGTCATCCACAACGCGCTGCGCTTCCTGCTGCGGCATCAACCTGCCTGTCTGACGCTCGTCCTGATCACCCGGACGGTGCCCCCCATTGGCGTCGCGCAACTGAGGATGCAGGGACGGATGACCGAGATCACCTCACGGGATCTGGCCTTTGGCGCAGACGAAGCACAAAGCTACTTTGACAGCCGATTGCCGTTTGAGATTTCGAGGGAAAGCATCGAGCGGGCTGTCAGGCGGGTTGAAGGCTGGGTGTCGGCGCTCCAGCTTTTGTCCGCATCCGCACTGACCAGCATCGAATTCAACGATTTTGTGGATCAGCTTGAGTACGGCAACCAGCACATCTTTGACTACTTTGATGAACTGGTTGGGCAGGGGCTGACGGAACAGCAGCGAACATTCCTGTTGCGCACCAGCATACTGGACCGCTTCAACGCGCGAATGGTCATGCGGGTGATGGACGACAGCAACGGCCAGGCCCTGCTCAGCGGCCTTCTGTCCATGGGGCTGTTTATCACGCCCGTGGACAATTCCGCCCTGTGGTTCCGCTACCATCCGCTGTTTTCCGTCTATCTCCAGCACCTGTTGAGCTGCACCACCGAAGAGAACCGCCAACGGCTGCACCAGCGGGCCAGTGACGCCTGGCTGGAACTGGACCATGCCGAAGAGGCCGCCCGCCACGCCATCGCCGCCGACGATGCGGACCGTATCACCCGCGTACTGACCATTCACGGCCGCAAGTTTTTCACCGATGGCCAGTTTATCCTGCTGCAGCGCTGCCTCGACGCACTGCCCCAGGATGTGATCGCCCAGGATCCAACGCTGACGCTGCTCAGGGCCTGGGTGGCCCAGGGCCAGTACAAGTTTGACGAAGTTGAAAACTGGTTGTCGGCTGCGGAAACCCGCCTGGAAGCATCGATGACGGAAGACACCCAGCGCGCCGTGCATGGCGAGTTCAGTGCCATTCGTGCCCAGGTCGCCATGAATTACGGGGATGGAGAACGTGCCCTGGCCCTCGCCCGCGAGGCCATCGATCAGGAAGCCCGCTACCTGCCCACCTCCCGGGTGGCGGCAGCATCCGTTATTGGAGAGGCTCTGTTTGTGCAGGGCGAACTGGAAGAAGCCCTTGCGCGAATGCAGGAAACCGAGCACCTAGCCCGGGCCCACCAGGCCCATCAGAACGTGCTCTGGGCACTGTGTCAGCAGTCTGAAATCAGCGTTGCCATGGGCTTGTTGCAAAAGGCCTACAACATCCAGGAACGGGGCTTTCAGTACGCCGAGGAAAACCACCTCAACCACCTGCCGATACTGGAATTCCTGTTCCGCATCCGCAGTCAGATCATGTGGGAATGGCACCATCTGGAAAATGCTGAGCGGTGTGCGCTCCAGGGTATAGAGATCCTGGAAGCCCAGGGCGAGCGCTGGTACGTGCAAAGCTATACGTCGCTGGCCAAGGTGGCCCATGCCAGGGGCCGGCAAAGCCTGTGCGCGGACTACATCGCCAAGATGCAGAAAATGCTCGCCTCCGGTGACTATCATCTGGACTGGGTCGCCAATGCCCATGCCACCATGCTCGCCTACTGGGATGCGGTTCGGGACCGGGAAGCCATACAACGCTGGCTGACCATTGCCCCGCCCGTCGACCCCACCACGGCGACCAACCACTTCAATCAGTGCAACGGTCGCAACCGGGCTCGGGCATACATGAGCCTGGGGCTGTACAGCAAGGCGCAGCCTCTGCTGACGGGACTGCAAGCCGTAGCGGAACAGGTGGGGCTTAAAACCGACCTCAACCGCAACCATATCGCCCTGGCGCTGCTCTACTGGGACACCGAAGATCGCGAGAACGCACTGAAGCACATGGTCGCCGCGCTCCAACTGGCCAGCACCACCGGGGCAGTTGGCAGCTTCCTGCGTATGGGCAAGGTATTGATCGTGATCCTGAAAGCGCTGATCAATGACGAAGCGATTGACGGAATGGAGCTGCAGCGCGCCGAACGCCTGATCCAGCTGGCACAGCAACAACGGGATTTCAGCCGCGCCATCCGGATTTCACTGGACGAAGCCATCATTCAGGATATTATCGACCGGCCGGATGTACCCGAACTGATCCGCACATCTCCCCTTACCCGCCGGGAATGGCAGATACTCAGTCTGATCCACGCCGGCCTGTCGAATGACCAGATCGCCGAACACCTGAAAGTCGCCTCCACCACGGTGAAGACGCACATTCGCAGCCTCTACCAGAAGCAGAACATCAGCCACCGGTCAGAGGCCATTGAACTGGCCAAAGACCTGCTCAGCAAGATTCAGGGGGAGTGATAGCGGTTCAGTCTTCGGCGCACTTCACGCAGACTGTGGTGTAGGGCAATACCTGCAGGCGCCGTGGATCAATGTCTTCGCCGCACCCCTCACATTCGTCCCCGAGCCCTTCAGCAAGGCGTTCAAGGGCGTGTTCGATCTGGGCCAGCTCGTTGCGGGTTTCCGTCTCCAGTGAATCGACCACTTCGTCGTTCTGGGTCTGTACGGCCTGCTCTTCGAAGTCTTTCTCCAGCGCGCCACCCTGGCGATGCTGGTGGGCTTCATACTTTGACAGGCGTGCCTTAAGGTCAGCACGCAGGGTTTCCAGTTCCGATTTGCGATTACTCATTGGATGGGGCCTCCCCCGTCGGTTCAATTCCGAATGGTGACTTACTACAGTAAAGCATAAGACAGACAGTCAATCGCAGCACCGCGTGGAATATGTCACTATTCCCGGCTTTATGATTAACGGAGAAACACACCATGCTCTACACCACGGTAGCTGCCCTGGCGGCTGCACTCGTTCTGTTCACCTGGCTCGGGCTGCGGGCTCGCCTGGCCGATGGCGGCCTGGATGATTTCGTGACGGCCCGCAACAGTCAGGGCGCCCGGGCACTCGGGCTATCCTTCCTGGCGTCGGGTATGGGCGGCTGGATACTCTTCGCGCCTCCGGAAGTTGGTGCCCTGGTGGGGCCGGTGGCACTGGCCGGTTACGCCCTGGGCGCCGCCCTGCCCTTTATCGTGTTTGCCTTCTGTGGCCCGGCCATCCGGCGCTACCTGCCACAGGGCCGCAGCATCGGTGAGTTTGCCCAGGCCTGTTATGGCGCATCGGTTCGCCGCTACGTGTCGCTAATCTCCGTGCTCTACATGCTGTGCTTCCTCACCGCCGAACTCACCGCCATCGGCGCCATCACCTCATTGCTGTCAGGCGTGAATGGGAACCTCGCGGTGCTCGGCGTGGCCGTTGCCACACTCATATACACCACCTGGGGTGGCCTGCGGGCGAGCATCGTCACGGACCAGTGGCAGGCGTTCCTGCTGATCGGGCTACTGGCCATTGTCGGAGTTGTAGCAATGGAGCGGCTGCCGGACCTGCAAATGGCTGACGCACCCTCCGCGCCTGTGGGCAGTGCACTTGGCGTTGCCCTGACATTGGTGATCGCCGTAACAGCCGCCAACCTGTTTCACCAGGGCTACTGGCAGCGTCTGTGGTCCGCCCGTGATACCTCGGCATTACGCAGCGGCGCCTTGTTGGGCGGCCTGGTGACTATTATCGTGGTTGCCGTGGTCGGAGCCCTGGGCATTGCCGCCGCCATGAGCGGTGCAGATCTCGGATCTCCACCCATTCCTTTCTTTGCACTACTATCCGGCGCCCCCGCATGGCTGACCATTCCCGCCCTGGTACTGGCCCTCACACTAGTCGCCTCATCCGTGGACACACTCCAGAACGCCCTGGCCTCCCTGGCAGTAACTGAAAAACAAGGGCTCTCCATCATATCGGCACGATGGGTGACCGTCCTCCTGATGATTCCCGTGGTTATAGTCGCACTCCAGGGCGTCTCGGTACTGAGATTGTTCCTGATCGCCGACCTGCTCTGCGCAACGGCGGTGATACCGGTATTGATGGGGCTGTGGAAGCGAATGACCACCACCGCAGCCGTGTTCGGCGGCCTGGCCGGCCTGGCGGGGGCGATCATTCCTGGCTGGGTGACTGGTGGCAGTCTGACGGCGGGCCTCCTGGCCGCCAGCTTCCCCGGTGGCATCCCTACCCTGGCGCCCTTCCTTGGTGCCCTGGCCGCTTCCACTGTGGTCAGCGTGGCGATAACGCTGGCTTGGGGGCGGAACAGGCACTGAGCGTTAATAGGGATAGTGGTCATGGGGACTGATGGCTGCGTATGGCTTAGCCCGCAAACATCAACTAAGCTTTTTCCATGGTAAATGAAGAAAGCCGCCAGTACATTTTTATAACGCGCTGATACTCGTCATAGAATAACCTTGGAACCGCAGTACGAGGCTAGGCAGTTTTGTCCTCGATATCGTTCTATCCGTGTACCCGATAACCCGCCCCTTGCTGTCCGGGTGGACTTTTGATCGACATGGCCTATGCGGTACAACGCCTCCCGAGAGGGAGGATCGGAGGACTTGATCATGCCAACACACTCTTCATTTCATAACGAAGGACAAAACCCAACTTCCTCCAGCGGAACCGAGAACCTCAGCGACATTTTCACGTCCTTTTTCAAGGTTGAGGTCGCCACCACCGAGGAATTGGCCAATAAAGTCTTTGAACTCCGGTACCAGGTTTACTGTATCGACAGAGCTTTTGAAAATCCGGGGCAATTTCCCGACAAAAGGGAGCATGATGCTTACGACCCGCGCTCGGCTCATGCCTTGATTCGGCACCGGAGAACCGGAGATAGCGTCGCGGCTGTCCGACTCGTCCTGGCGGGCGATAACCTGGAGCAGTCGGGCTTCCCGATGGAGGGGCAATGTATCCATAGGATGAGCCAGCAAGCCCAGGACACGATTGCGGCGACTCCCCGGCAGCACATGGCGGAGATTTCCAGAATGGCGGTGAGTCGGGAATTTCGCCGGCGCCTCAACGAGAGTGAATCACCCACTGGTGTTACCGACCAGACCTGCTACGCCGATGCCGAGGGCGGTAGGCGCGCCATGCCCTATATCAGCCTGGGCCTGTTCGCCGCTATCCTGCGGATGTCGGTCAAACACGATATCACACACTGGATGGCGGTAATGGAGCCGGCCCAATTGCGCCTGTTAAAGCGTTTTGGTGTGGAGTTTGCCTACGTTGGACCGGTAATGGAGTTTCACGGCCTCCGTCGGCCCGCTTTCACCGAAGCGGCATCCCTGATCGATGGCATCCTCCGGCGCCGCCCGGATGTCTGGGAGTTGATCACCGAATCAGGTCGTTATTTGCCCCCCATACCCGTAAACCGGTGAGGTAGACAGGGGCAGGTTCAGGTCTTGCGTATTGTCCTGATCCCCCCCTAACTCATCTGCTGTCGGAAGCTCTGTGCTTCAGCCACCAGCCAGTCAACAAACCGCTGGACCGCCGGGGGTGCGATGCCTGAAGCAGGCAGAAGAAGGTCATAGGCGAACGATGACGACAGGGTGTACTCATCACCCAATGGGCGCACCAGTACTCCGCTCGCCAGACGATCTGCCACCACAGGATAGGTGGCCAGCATCACTCCCTGCCCAGCAATGGCCCGATCCAGCGCCAGGCTGTAGAGTGAATACTGGCGCTGCGTCCGTGAAGCGGTGGCTGTAACGCCCGCTGCACGGAACCATTCGTTCCATCCCGGGAAATCCCCGCTCTGGTGCGAACACCACGCCAGGGGCCGCGTCCATAGCGCATGGATAACCTCGCACTGCCCTCCTGCCAGACCGGAGGCGTGAGTTTCTGATCCGCGTCCAGCGCAATCTCAATGTCGTTTTCCTGCGTCTCGAAGTCGTTGAGCCGGGGCAGCAGCCAATGCTGCATGAAGGATGGCGGTGCACTGATCACCAGTGTTGTGGTTTCCCGGGATCGCTCCGTCACCATCTGGACACCATTGGCGATGCGCGCAAGGCCAGCATTGACATCCTCTGCCAGCAATCGGCCGGTTCGACTGACCGAAACGCCGTTTGCACGGCGTTCAAACAACGACACGCCAAGACGATCCTCCAACTGTCTGATCTGTCGGCTGACGGCGCCCGGCTTGGCGCCGGCGTGGGGGTCGGGCTTGGGTTCACTTTCGAGTTTGTCTTTGTCGCCTGGGGGCTCAACTACACACTGGCCTCACACATGTCCGTATTTCTCTACACGGCGCCGGTGTTTGCAGCGCTGGGGCTGCATTTCCTGGTCCCTGGGGAGCAGCTGAGTCGTCGTCAATGGTGGGGCATAGCCCTGGCGTTCCTGGGCATGGTGTTCTCGATGGCGCCAACCGCCGACGTGGTCGGAGGCTCCAGTCGAGCAGACACTGATGTATCAGTTGGGAATGGCAGGCCTGTTGCTGCTGCCAGCGGCTTATATACTTGGCGACCTATCATCCATCAAGTTGACTCAAACGGTCATCGCCAGCCTGACCTTCCAGACCCTGGTGATTGCATTCGGCGCCCTGTTACTGTGGTTCGCCCTGCTGCGTCGTTATCGGGCATCGCAACTCGGAGTCTTTTCATTCCTGTCCCCGGTGTTTGGCGTGCTATTCGGTGCACTATTGCTGGATGACCCCCTGACCACCAACTTCCTGATCGGCGGTGCTATGCTGATGATCGGTATTGTCCTGGTGACACGCCAAAAATAAAACTAATCAGCCCAGACATATATGGACGCCTCTCCGGTGCGCTCAACGCAATGCAGTAAGGAGGGACCATGATTTCGGATCAAGAAAGGAAGTTTGCTGAGCAGCCCAATGGATTGTGGGGTTACTTAGAGATATCCCTTACCTGATCTGTTGAGGACTTGAGTCGCTGCAACTGCTCAATGTGCGCACGTCGCGGCGCTGTCGTGACCTCAGTTCCCTTGGCTAGCGCTAAATGCCGGTGATCGCAAAGTCCAGAGCCCCAACAATCTGGTCCCTGAAATGCGAAAGGGAGCCAACGGGGCTTTTGAGATACTTTTCCGGCACAGAGGATATTTGCGGGGTTAACAGCAGCAGTTCCTGATCGGCAAAGCTGATTTCCGGGGTGAGCCCTTGCATTGCTTCGCCACCAAAGGCGGAACGTTTGCCCAACGGGATGACGATTCGGGTTGCCAGGTCGCTCAGGAGGCTGCTCTGAATATCGACAAGGTAAGGATAGTGGGCTTTGCTGACTTTGCTCGGATTGGGGTATACGTCGAACTGCGCCATCAAAACTCCCTGAATTCGTCGCCGAAGCATCCATGTTGTTCGACGAAATCGTTGTAATTTCTTATCGCAGCTCGATTCTCTTCAACCCATTGTGCTGATTCACGCTTGGACAGCTCTTCTTTCAGGGCCTGCTCCAGGGTCGCAGACAGGTTAATGTTCAGTTCCCGGGTCTTGCGCAGTAGATCGCTATTGATTGAAAGGTTCGCTGCTTTTTTTGGGGCGGCTGCATTGTAAAGTTCGGCCATCAGAGCCTCCAAGTTGCGATTAGTGCTCCGCCCCAGTTTATGCGCACTGACGTGCGCATTCAACCCGACAGCAGTTCGATCGGATAGCGAATAGTTGTCCTGTCGACACCCGGACGGGCGCCGAAATCCACCAGCCGCAAGCGGTTGCAGATTTTCTTTTCAAGGGCTGGCTCGTTCAGAGTGGATTCCACCACCGAGCAGCTTGAGACCGCCCCGCTCTCTTCAATCACCAGTTCCGGCGTCACGCTGCCCTGCAGTGAGGGTTTGCGGCGCAGTTCGCGGTTGTAGATGCTGTAGATGGCCGATTTGTTGGCGTCCATGGTGCGACGGAGCTCTTCCCGGCTGCGCTTGCTGGCAGCGGCCTGTTGCTCACGCTCGGCGGCTTTCGCCTGGGCAACCACTTCTTCCGCTTCTTCCACTTGGGCTCGTTGCCGTTCCGCCAGCGCAACCTCGCGGGTTTCGCGGGTCAGGCCAGATTCGTCGACGCCGGAGCTGCGGCCGGTATTAGCCTTCTGTGCCAGGGTATCGCCAGTCTTGCGAGCGATGGGTTCGGCCGTTGTGACGGTGGCTGGGGTATCCAGTTTGACGGATCTACCCAGGGCACTCAGTTTGGACAGCTCGTCGCCCATAGCGAGGATACCGGTGTTTTTTGCCTTTTCCCGGGCTTTTTCGACATCCTGCTGCGTTGGCTCCGGCTTCTCCGCCACCTGGGGCTCTGGTTCCGGTTCAGGCTCAGGCTCCGGCGCGGGCGGCTGGGGCACTGGTTCGGGCTTGGCAACGGGCTGCTCTTCCGGTTCCGGCTTCTCTGGTTCAAGCTCGGGCTCAGGCTCGGGTTCCGGCGCTTTCAGTTCCGGGGGTGGTGGCGGTTCCTGTTTCTCAACAATCAGCTTCGCCAATTGCGGCGGCAGGGCTTCACGCTCTTTGCGATCCTGCTCCGGCAACTCAACCCAGGTGATGTACGCGGCTGCCACAAGGAACAGCGGGACCACGAGGGTAGCAACCGCAAACAAGCGCTTGCGTTCTCCGGCCTCCTGATTCCAGGGCAATCCCTGACGATACTCTGCCACAGCTAGGCTCCCTGCTCTGTTTTCTGGTTTACAGCCAGTGAAATACTGGCGTAGCCCGCGTCCACGCAGGTGGACATGATTTTCTTCAACAGTTCATAGGGCAGTTCGCGATCAGCAAGGATGGTGATGGGGCGCCCTGCATCCGGTGCCGGAACACTGGAGCGGCTGGCCTGGTAGTCCAGCTCTTCCTTCAGGGCGGGCTCTACCTGGCCACTAAAGGCCTGGAGCACGTCCCGCTTCATCACAACACGGCCGTTCACCAGGATATCGTTGTCCGTGACCGTCAGCGCAAGCACATCACCCGGGGGCTGCTGGGCACTGGAGTCTGGCAGCTTGATGGCGTTGTCCTGGTTCAGCACCTGCACATCGGAGGATGAATTCACCATCAGGAAGAACACCAGGATGGTAAAAATGTCCATCAGCGACACCAGGTTCAGCTTGCTCTGTTGTTTGCCCCGCCGATGATGGCGCTTCAGGCGCTTGGCTTTCGCAGACTCTTTCATGACTGTTCAGCCCTCTTCGGTGCGTCGCCCAGTGAGATCTCGGGGAACAGCTCGGCCTCAACGACATCACCTGCGACAACCGCTTCGTAAGAGCGCACCTTGTCCATGACCGACACCAGCGTCTGATAAGAGGTATCGCTGGACGGCATAATGATGATGTTGCGTTTGTCCGGGAGCCTGCCCTTAAGCTCCTTCATGACCTTACCGAGCATCTCGAAGTCGTGGGCCGCTTCGCGGTTGGCAATGGTCTTGATCACGCCGCCCTGGTTGTCGGACACCACAAGCTGGTCTTCGAAAATGACGACCTGTAACTGGAGTTCTTTCTGTTCTTCAACGGAACTGCTATCCACGTCCGGGAAGTTCAGCTCCAGCACGCTGGTGTGTGCAAACACCATATTCAGCAGCAGGACCGGAACCAGCACGATCATCAGGTTCATGAACGGTGTGATATCCAGGTCCGCTTCGCTGCGAAGCCGACGATGCTTACGCCTCATGGCTTTAGCTCCCTGATTGAACCGTTACGCCACTGACCCGGCGGGGTTGGCCGCACGGGAAGCAGGCTCTGCTGGGCGGGCAGCGGCGGCAGCCGGTGCCTGCGGCCTTGCGCCTGTTCCGTCGGTGATCAGGTTCAGCACCTTGATGCCGGCCATCTCGAAGCTGTCGATGATTTCGTTGGTCTTGGTCTGGAGCACTGAGTGGATCAACAGCAGCGGGATCGCAGACATCAGGCCGAAGGCCGTCGTGTTCATCGCTACGGAGATACTCTGGGACAGCAGGCTCGCCTTTTGAGACGGGTCCGCCGCAGCAACCGCGGTAAAGGCCGCGATCAGGCCAATGATGGTGCCGAGCAGGCCCATCAGCGTGGAAATGTTGGCCAGCGTGGACAGATACTGGGTACGCTTCTCAAGGCGGGGCATGACTTCCAGAAGGCCCTCTTCCATGGCGTATTCGATCTCTTCCCGGGACTGGCGGCGGGCCAGGCGCTGGAGGCCGAAACCGATCATGGAGGCCATGGCACTGCCAGACTCAGTAGCGTAGTTCAGCGCGCCCTTCAGATCCTTACCACCAATCATGTGGTGCAACCGTTTGAAATCACGACGATTGGTGATCTTCTGGGCAGACAGGTAGATGTAACGTTCGGCAGCAACGATGAGTCCGATAATCAGCACGATGGCGATCGGATACATGAAAAAGCCACCTTCCTGGAAGAAGCGAACGGCAGTTTCAATCATTTTCAGGGCACTCCATAGTCCGTGTTTGCAGGCTAGTGTATGCGGCAACCGCCCCGGCAGGGGTAAGTTCGCGCAAGTCTTTGTAGCGGTTTGTTTTTACATGCGTATGTGCACAGACAACGTGTGACACACTGCTCATTCCGACGTTGAGTCGGGACGTCCGGACACCGTCGAATCCTCCGCTGAAGCGCGGAAATACTGATGATAGGACACCAGGCGCTGAAATTCCTGACGCTCCAGCGGCGCAATGGGGCGCCGGAGCATCAACTGCTCGTCCGGCCGGGCCAGTGACTGCACCGCCGGCGCCTGCCAGGGCACCAGGTAAAGCACTGTCGGCACTTCCTGGTCGCCCCGGATTCGCGTGCCTTCGATGGTCACAACACCGTCCTGGGCGACGCAGGGAAACGCGATGATTAACAGCATCAGGCTGAGTAAGTGTTTTCTGGCAATCATAAGCGGTTCCTGACATCGAAGATCCAGTCTTTAAGGCGTGGATTCGGCTCTTCCGCCAGCGACTGATACTGCTCGTAGAGAGGCAAAGCCTCCTCGAGCCGGCCGAGGTAGATATCCAGCAGGATGGCCAGATTCAGCATGGCCGGCAGGTGATTCGGATCGGCTTCCAACGCCTGCCGGTATAGCGTTTCAGCTTGCTCGAACTCGCCCTGCGCACGGGCCATCACTCCGAGATGGGTCAACGCTGCGCTGTGTTGCGGGTCGCGCTCAAGCACCTGTTGGAAATACCCTTCAGCGGCTTCGGGGTTGCCCTCTTGCAGAGCAATAATGCCGAGATTGGCCAAGGGTCCGGTTCGCTCTGGGTCGGCCTGATGGATCTGTTCAAACAGGTTCCGCGCGTTATCGGTATCCCCTCCCCTGAGCAAGGCAACCGCCTCGCTGAAGTCCTGCGTTAACTCAGCCTCCCGGGCCTGGCGCTCTGCCTCCGCCACATCTGCCGGGTCGGTTTTGGGCGAGGACGCACAACCGGCCACCAGCACGACAGCCAGCAGCAGGCCCACTCGCGTCCACCCCTGGAATGACCTAGCCCAGCTCATCGACAACCTCTACGGTGATTTCAGGTTTGTTGTAACGGCCCGGAAGCAGGGTTTTCAGGGCTTCGTAACTGCGCTGAACCCATTCATCGAAAATGCCGTTGCGGGCGCGGCTGGCGTTCTGTTCATGAATGTCGATGGCGTTGTCCTCAAACGGGTAGGCCTGCTCTTCCAGCAAAAGCTCGTACTGGGATAATTCCAGCTCCGACAACCCTTCCGGCCGCTCCGACTCCATCAGGTCACGGCCGAGGCGCGCGTAGATGTGTGCAATCTGGTATCCCGCTTCTGTGGAGAAGGACGACACGCCGTAACTCGCGGTTTTCTGGTAGGCGGTAACGGCCTCTTCCAGTGCCTCGGTCTTGGCTGCCATGCTTTGATTCAGCGGCAAGGTCAGGCGAATGCTGTCGTAATAGGCCAGAGCTTCCCGGGCCAGGATCGCCGAAGCTTCGGCCGCCAGGTAACGCATGCGGTCGTCCGCCTCGTCGGGGTTGTCGTCCACGGTCTCCATCTGCTTGCGCAGCCAGAAACGACGGCTGCTGTCGTCGCCAATCCCGTCGTATAGGCCGGCCAGGCTGTTGGCGGTCTCCATGTAAACATCCCGTGGTTCCGGATAGGTATTGGCATACCGCCGCCAGGTGTCGATGGCCTTGCCAGTATTTCCCGCACGTTCGTACAGATCCGCGGCGATCAGCAGGTTCTCGCGCTTCTCCTCGTCCGTGGTGGCCATCGCAATCAGGATGTTCAGCTCATCCCCGGCTTTCTCCCACTGCTCTGTCTCGCGGTAGGCCAGTGCCAGGCGCGCTGGCAGGGTATCGATTTGTTCGTGTTCGGGGTAGCGGGTCCGGAACGCCACCATCACATCGATGGCATCCTGCCAGTGGCTAAGCTCAATCAGCAGGGTGGCAGCATCGTATTCGGCATTGGCCCGCAGGGCCGAGGTGGGCGCAACCACGCCCACACGCAGGAATTCACTAACCGCTCCAGCGGTATCACCGGCATCCGCCAGCGCTTCCGCCTGACGGAAAACGGACGCGGCCAGGCTTTCAATGACATCCGGCCGCCGCTCGTCGGTCTCTGCCATGACGCGCAAGGCCTGTTGATAGGTGGTTTCCGCCTCGGCGTATCGGGCCAGCTCAAACAGGCTGTGGGCTTTCAGTAACCAGGTTTCCGTGAGGATATCCGCCCCGGGCGCGGGAACTCGGGCAATCATGCGATCCGCCATTTCAACCACCTGCCCATAGCGATAGCGCTCGAATTCGTGCTGCATGGCAATGTAGAGCACTTCTTCCGAGCGAGGGTCGTCGGGAAAGGCGTTCACGAATCGTTGACGATTCAGCTGCTGGAACTCGGTGTAATCATTGTAGGTTTCAGCGGGCTCACGGGGCCAGGTTTTGGCATATTCGCGGAAGGCCAGTACCGACGCATAGCCTGCCTCAGCGGCGCGTTCGGGTGGTTCTCCCTCCCAGGGGAAGTCATAGGCCACACGTTCGAAGGCTTCGATGGCTTCCGGCCACTGAGCCAGTTCGACATGGGTTTCACCCAGCAGGAACAGCATCTCCGGTGTGCGGGGGTGGGCCGGGAAGGTATCCGCGAAGGCCTCGTAATACACCGCCGCCTGACGATAATGCTCATCCGATTCCAAACCTTCTGTCTCGCCCGCCAGTACATAGTGGCGATTGGCAAGCTCCGGGATCAGCTCTTCCAGCTGCTGCCCGATATAAAACGCTGTCTCGTCATCCGCCTGTTGCAGGTAGGCACTGTGAATGCCGTAGTCCCGAACAAACGCCGCCTTGCGATCCGGTATGTCAGCGGTAAAGCCGGCCTGTGCCAGGGTGTCGATGATACGCATGTGGTACCGGGGCGCCCATGGGCTCAGTGGCCGCGCATCGATGTAGCGCTCGAATACATCAATGGCGTCTGTGTACTGTTCCCGCTCCAGCAAAAGGTCGCTGTAGCGGTCATACACGAGGATTTCGTAGGGTTTCTCGCCGGTCTCACGGAAGATGGCCTGCAGGGTGTCCGCACCGTCCAGGTAAGACAGTGACAGGCCAAATACGCGGAACAGGTCTTCCATCATGGTGCGGTATTCCTGCCCGACGGATTCCACGTCCTGCTCTTCCGGCATGACCAGGTCCAGCACATTGATGTAGCTGAACAGGGCTTCCCGATAATTCCCCTGCTTGAACTGGCTCCAGCCCAGCATGTAGTGGGCGTTGACCAGGAACGAGGCGTCGTCCCTTCTCGCCGGGTCGGCGTCGATCACCGTGCGGAACGCCTGTTCAGCCTCGGTGTAACGGCGATTACTGAACAGCAGGTCACCGCGCCGGAACTGCGCCTCGACCCAGAATGGCGAATCCGGATGTTCATTCACCAGCGTTGTCAGTGTGGCAAGGTGTTCTTCGCTCATGCCGCGCAGATCGTAGGCGCGGGCCAACTGGTAAAGAACCTGATCATTACCGGGCCGCTCCGGATACTCAGCCAGCAATTGTTCATAGGCTTCAATGGCCCCGGCCATCTCATCCTCTGCGGTTTCAACCATCTTGTTATCCGCACGCTGGAATTCCAGGTCCGCCAGCCGGTGGCGCACGGCAACCTGCTTGGCAGGGTCCTCCAACAGGGGCAACAAGGCACGGTAACTGTCCATCACCTCCCCCAGAGATACCTCACTGGTGCCGCCCCGGGTATCCGGTGCAGGGTCGATGGTTTCCTCGATGGACTGAAGAGTGGCCAGAGTCCCCGGCTGAGGCTGTCTGTCATCCCCAGCGCCGAACACATCCGGCATTGAAAGCGACTGGCAGCCTCCGAGGAGGCCTGCGACAAGCACTGGCAGAAGGGTATCTAGGCGCCTGCGGATGACCGGCTTAGTCACGGTCACCTCCCGCTTCGGTGGCCGGATTCGCCGCCGCGCCATTGCGACCAAGGAAAAGCGTGTCCGCCAATCTTGCCGCTGCATGACGGGTTGCCCTGAGGTACCCCTGCACCTCCTGGCTCTGTTGCTGCAGTTCAGTATCCACCAGGGTGAGCAGTTCCGTTCGTGCTGCCGAGAGTGCCTTGTCCAACTCGCCCTGCAAACGTTGCAGCGCGGCCTGGCGGGCCTCTACCCGGGCTGCCAGGGCCTGATTTTCTCCACCCGATGCCATCTCCTGTTCAATCAACGCGCGCTGATCGACGAACACCTCCATGGCCCGGTCCAGTTCCCGCAGCTGCTTTTCGGCAGCCCAACGATTGACCGCGTAATCATCGGCAATGCGCCAGTTGAAATAGGCGTTCATCCGCTGGAAGGTTTCACGCTGTTTGCGGGTGGATTCGTCCTCCGGCAGTTGCGACAGGGTCTTTTCCACCTGCGCCAGTCGGTCCGCCAGTTCGTGCTGTTCCTGCGTCATGAAGAAGCGCAGATCCTCTCTGGCCAACGCGTCTTCAATAGCGCTGCGGTACTCAGCCTGTCGCGCCAGCCATTGATCCGCGTTGAGCGCATCAAGTGCGTCGCGGGTCTCGCGGATACGTTGCTCCCGCTGTTGGGCACGGGTTTCCAGCATGATATCGAAGGATTCCAACTGCGTTTGCCATTGGCCAAGGGAATCGCGCAACCGATAGAGTTCATGCAGATCACGCAGGGACAGCTGAAAGGACTCCGTCGCCAACAATCCAGCCAGGCTGTAATCCCCGGGCCGGACCTTTACACGCCCATAGGCATCGGTCAGTACGGTTGTTTCTCCCGGTTCGGGACGAACCATCTCCGCGTCCATCGATCCGGGCTGCCCGGGACTATCGCCCTCACGCACGAAGCGAAGCGCCTCGATCAATCGCGCTTCGGTTAGCTGCTCCCGCTCATCCGACAGGCGAGTACTCAGTGACTGGTAATGACTGGCAGCCTCACGGTACGCCTGCAGCGCCTGCTGTTGACGATCCATCTGCTCGAACAGGAAGCCGCGGGCATAAGGCACCTGCTGTAGCCAGGGTGTGAACAGAGGGCGTTGTTGAAGGGTATTCAACGCTTGCAACGCCAGGCCCGCCTTACCTTCGCGAGAGGCTGCAACTGCATAATCGAACAGGGCCTGGTCGGAAAACACGCCGTCGAGGGCGATCTGCTCAAGGCTGGCCATGGCGCCGGCGAAATCACCTCTGCTGAGATGAAGACGACCGATGGAGAGCTTTACCCGCTCCCGAAGTGCCGACATTTCGTTGGCTAACGGCGGCTCGAATTCGGGCAGCTCGCCAAGCAAGCTATCGAGGCTCGCCAAAGCGTCCATCGCCTCTTCCGTCTGGCCTTCAGACAGCATGCCAACAGCCTGGTTGTAATGCAGGTAAGCACGCCAGGGTGAGCTCTCTGGCAGCGCGTCGATCAGTTCGTCAACGGTTTCCCCACTGGTCCCGGCCGTTCCGGACAGGGCCAGCTGGCCCCGAAGGTACAGCCACTCGTGGTAAAGCTCGTCGCTTTCGTGCCGCAACAGCTCGTCATCCACCCGCTCAAGGGCATCTCGCGCCGCGGTGGAATCCAGCTCAAGGTAGAACACTTTGCCCAGATAGAACCAGGCCTGGTTGCGGGTACCCGGCGCCACCGCTGCGTTGTCGTCCAGTAACTCCCGGAACAACGCGCCGGCTTCGTGGGTCATACCATAGGACAGCATCAGGCCGCCCTCTACGAGGGCCGGATGGTCACCATGGCCATCGATGCCGCCTTCGGCGGAGGCCACGTTTAGGCGGGTCAGCGCCTCAAACGCATTGCCCTGATAATACTCATACAGAGCCACACCATAGGCAAGATCACTTGCGCGCTGCGGCAGTTCATCACCCACAGCCACCGGACCATGAAGCAACGCCGCAAGCGTACCGGCAAGAGTCAGTCCCGCCGGGGCGCCCGTCGTCATTCGGTTCAGCCACTCAATCACGGACCGCGTTACTCCCACTCAACAATCGCCACTTCGGGCTGGTAATCAGATGAGCGGTCGCGGATGCGGACCTCCAGGGCAGCGGTATCCGTATCCTTCTGCAATTGATAGGTCGCGGCCTGCTTATAGGCGCGGTTATCCGGGCCAATACCCTCAACAAATACCGTCACCTCGTGTTCGCCCGTCTTGAGGTTACCGATGTGCAGGCGCTGCATACCGCCACGCTGCAATGCTTTGGCCTGACGCTCGGTATACAGGTGCGCTGCAACGGTTTCGTCATTGACCTTGAGTTTCACCGAATCCAGTTTGAGGAATTCGCCGGTGTCGAGGCTGAGAAACACCGCAAACTGGGTACTGGCGGGATACAGCAGGTCCTCTTCCAGAATGAACAGGTCCCGGTTCAGGCGGATCACCTGCTTTTTCAGCTCTTCAACGCTCAGTGCCACGGCACCGTCATCGCTCCCGGCTTCGCTATTGTCCTGGGCGGTTGCCGTCGGCAGCCAGAACGCCAGTGCCAGGCTGACAATGTGCAGTGCGAATGTGTTCTTCAGGGTCATCATGATGAATCGTCCCGACCTGGTCAGTATTCAAGAATCAGCGATGCCCGGGTTACGAAGGCATCGAACGAATAAAGGGGCTCCTGCCCCGGCAGGAAATCGCCGGACACAGTGACATCCCGGAAGTTGTCATAGCTGAAATCGAGCCAGTCCACCAAGAGGCTCGCCTGCAGGCGCTGGATGCCCGGCAACGAGGTCTGTTTCCACTCGTACACCACGCCGCCACCAAGGGTAGTGCCGGAAAACGCACTCATTTCCTTGTCGCGCGCCAGGTGGGTCTGGGAGTTTTCGAAGGCGTAGAGGTCGCTGTAGAAATCCGCCTCGTCCTGGACGTAGTACCGGGCACGTCCCTCAAGCGTCCAGCGCGGATTCAGGGCGTGAACGTAAGCGAGCTCGAAGGTCTGGGCGTCAATGCCCCAGCTGTCACTGAAATAACGGAACTCACCGCGAATCGATGCCCGATAAGGCAGGTAATACAGGGCCCGGGTGGCCACGGAGAAACTGGTGCGGGTTTCCGGGTATCGCTCGGGCTGGTCGAGTATAAAGTTGTTGGGGTCGTCTGGGTCGATATAGCGATTTCGGCGATAGGGGTTCTCCAGGAAGCCTTCGTCCGTCACCACTTCCAGGTCAACGCCCAGCAGGCTGTTGCGGGTCATGACCTGGCTCAGACCGAGTTGGTAATTCTGGCGATCAGCGTCTTCGCTGAACGATTCGTCCCCCCTGACACCCACCTCGTCCTGCCCCCGCGCATAACCCAGGGTGACCGTGGACATGCCGCCGAAGAATTCCTGGCTGACGGAAAAGTAGACGGTGTTGGCTTCGTAATCGTTCTCTGAGCTGTTGGTATAACCCAGGCTCAGGATGGAGTCCTCATGGAGGTAATCCACCCCGAGGGTGTATTCCGTGCGCTCTTCGGTGTATTCACTGGCCAGCGCCACCACATCCACGGACGCGGCGGATACCATGTCCACGTAATACTGGCCGGACACCGACACCTGGGGGCCCACGCTCTTGCGCACCAGCACGGAGGGGCCATCAATGACCATGCCGCCGCCATCATAGCGGTGATAAAGGACATCCACGTTGTCTTGCGGCAGGGTTGCTGCGGTGGCGATCTGTACAAACGCCATCGCACACGCCAGCCCCTTTACCAGCACAGGGAACAGCCGGGAGCAATCAGTTACAGCCACAACCACCTCCGGAGCCGCCTTCCGCCCCCCTTGCGGATTCACGGGCCTGGTACACGTGATGCATATAGGCGTCCGCTTTTCCATGCCGGCTCAGGCTCATGACCGGGTCCGCGAGCTTGTCCCGCTCATAGGGCTTCACCCAGGGCTTGATGTCACTGCAACCGGCCGCCCCCGCCGTCATGAGGATCACGATTGCCGATGCCATCACTGCTTTGAAAGGGTTCATACACTCACCTGCCTCAAGCTATTCCCGCACCAGTTGCCGGATCTGCGTTTCGTATTCGTCTTCATAGCCGGGCTGGTAGCCATGATGGAGAAAACGTGCGTTGCCATCGCGGTCAATCATGACCGAGGTCGGCATAGCCTGCACTTCGTACTGTTCGCTGACATCGCTCTGCGGGTCATAAAGGATCGGATAGCTGACTGGCACCTTGTCCAGGAAACGGTGTGCCTCGTCTCGGTTCTCATCCACGTTGACCGCCAGGATGGTGAATCCGAGATCCTTGTACTGAGCGTACAGGTCATCCATCAATGGCATTTCCTGACGACAGGGCCCGCACCAGGACGCCCAGAAGTTGAGCATTACCACTTCGCCACGGAAATCCTGTAGCCGCAGGTTCTCGCCCTGACGGCTTTCAAGAGTGAAGTCCGGCGCCGGAATGTTCATTTCCTCGGCCTGAACGGATGAGACGCCAACCAGCGTCGCCAGGGTCAGGGCCAATCCCAAAAACCGTGTTGTCATCATTGACTCCTGTTATCAGAAAAAGACGGAGAGGCCACCACTGACCTCAGTATTCATGGACGTTTTTTCCTCGCCCAGCACATCAATCCGGTAGAAGTGTTCACGCACCCCCAGATGGATCGATACGCTGTCGGTCAGCAATACCTGGTAACCAGCGCCCACGTTGAAGGTAAACCGGGTGTCACCGGCAAAGTCCGTGGCACCGGCCCCGCCGATCAGGTAGAAGTTGGTATTGAAGGCATAGTTCTCGGTCAGGAAGGCCTCACCGGGCAGCACATTCATGCCAATATTGATGTTGTAGTAGCGGTAGTCCCGGTCTTCGTCCGACAACACCTGAACGTCCCCGGCGAGCTTTTCAAAGCTGGTTTCTCCGCCTTCGGCAAAGCCCACATTGGCTTCAAAAAAAAAGGTTTCACTGAGGTGGTAGGTCAGCTTGCCGCCCCACAGGAATGATGACTCAAAATCCTCGATATTGATGATGCCGGCAAACGCACCGATCTCGAAATTCTCGGTGTCGATCAACGCCTCGTCGACCTTCTGGGGCCGCACATCCGGCTCAATCAATGGCCGGTCGTCCTCCTGGGCGCTGACAGCAGTTGGCACCAGCAGCAGGCCCGCAAACGGCAGGACGGTCAGAAGAATATGCTTAATCCGATTTTCCATTCTGTTGCTTCTTCGTTGGTTGCCCGATTGGTAAAAATCTTATAGTCCTTGACCTCGGCACGGATGAAATAGTTGTCCGTGACATAGGCGCGCAGGCCCAGGCCGGCGTGCCCAATGCTGTTATCCCGGTCTCCGGGGTCCGCCAGGGTGGCCTTGGGCTCGATGAAAATATGCCCCACACCCAGCGTGAAGAACGGCGAAACACGCCAGTGCGGAAACGGCTGGTGAACGATGTTGGCGTTCACCATGCGAATTTCAGAGGCGCTTCCCAGCACCTGCGACCCCCAGAGCTCTGCCGACAGGTTGCGGGTCAGGAGATAGCCGCCGTAAACCGCAGTTACCGCCGCGCCTTCGAAGTCTCCCATCATTAATCCGGCTTCCCAGCTGCGGCTGCTGAAATCATCAAACCGTGGATTACTGAGTGAGACCTGCTCACCCTCGCCATCCAGCGTCAGCTGCACATCGTCCACATGCACCCAGCCTTCACGGCCCTTACGGTCGGTGACTTTCAGCCAGGACGTCTTGCGCATGCGCAACGTCAGCCACTCGCCCTTTTCGCTGGTATGGAACACCGGATAACCCACGGCCGGGCCGGTGCGCCACTCCACAAACGGTTCCGCCACCTGAACCTGGGGCATTGGCTCGTCGGCACCGCCCCACAGCCAGTCGGCGGCAGCGGAAAGGGGCGCAGTTAACATCAACAGCAGTATCAGGGCCAGTCTCATGGTTAACAGTTCGGGTCCTATCAGTCCGCCGGAGCATCAAAGGGGTTGTTGTAATACTGGCCACCGACATCAAGCCATTCGGCGAGGAGTCGCAGCTCGGCAGGGCTCATGAAGTCCTGGTGACTGCCACCGGCACGGAATCGATTGAAGAAGTTGCCGCTGGCCCGGGCTCCATTGACGGACATGGTGGGAGGCACGTTGACGTTCACCAGGATGGGAATGGGATTATCGTCATCGTCCAGGATCAGCTCTCCATTTTCGTCCCGCAGGAACTCCCCGGATTCAACCTGCACGTCAACGAGCTGGTCACCGACCAACTCCTGTTCGTTGTCGTTAAACATCAACTCCCGGTAGGACTTGAAATGATCGGGCTCATCCGGGGAGGCGCCGTCGCTCAGATCCAGTTGTGCAATCGGCAACTGTGTTGCGTCGGCTGCATCGGTGTCCGAGTGGCACCCGGTACAGGTGTAGTCATCAACGTTGCCGTTGCCGTCGTCAACGAGTCTCTCAAGCCCCCACAGCGGATGGATATGCTGCTCGTAATTGATGACGGTCCGACAGGCGACACGCCAGTCATCGGCGCACTCAGGACGGATCGGCGCGGGCGTTTCAAGGTCCGTATAACTCAACGAGAAGCCTGTTCCCGGTGTGAGACTGGCATCACCGGGGTCTGTCCACTGATCGACATAGACAGCGTCCGGCCCGAGGCGACGGATGCCGTTAATCCGGGCCCAGGTTTCCGCCATGGTTTCACCCATGTCTGCGAAGAGAGCGGGGTCGGTATTCGGGAATTCGATGCCTGTGGTCGGCGCGCCTGCATACACTGGGGCTGGCCCCGCATCCGGGCGACCATGAGGCACCGCGCTACCAGGGTTATGGCAACCGCTGCAGGCCAGGGTTTCTCCGGGCCTGACGTTCAGCCAGTTCTGATGACGGGGGCCAATCCGTCGCCCTTCATCGTCCACCACACTGATCGCAAACGCGACGTTGGCGGGCACTGCCACCCGAACCGACCCATCCGGCTCGACCGGCACGTAGCCGAGAATTTCCCGCATCGACTGCGCCTGGCTGCGCCCGAAGGCGGTGTTGTCGAAGTCCCTGACCTCTTCATCGGGAATTGAGACCGGTTTTTCGAGTCGGAGGAAGCGCCTGGGAAGGTTGTCCGGAGAAACAATCGCCGGATCGGCTGTCTGCCGAATACCCGCCGGAGAAGTATCAACGCCATCAATGTCGTAGACACTCTGGATCTGCAGTATGCCAAGACCATCCTCTGCAAGGGCCCCCGCATCGCCTGAGAACTGCGATTCGGGAATAAACGTCGGCAGGGACCTTTCGGTCATCAGTACCGCCTCGTCGAACTGTTGACCTTCCTCGGGCGACTGAATCGGGCGCTGGGTACCGGACGCTATATCAAGCAGCCACAACCCGTAAACGGGAGCGGCGGCCCGATAGGCGCCTGAGGCAATCCGCTCCTGCGTGCAGTTAAGGATGTCGCCATTGCCAGTGGCAAGCCTCAGCCGGCATGGGCTCCAGCTAACGAGGTAGCGACGGGTGCCATCCAGAAACGGGGACACCGAGCTGTAGTTTCCGCGCAGCGAGATCTCATTGCCAAGGGACAACCCGCTGACCAGCGGCGTTTGCGCCGAGCCGGAATTGCCGTCAACGCGGATGCCCGCCTCTACATAACTTTCGACATCAATCTCAACCGGAACCGCCCCAAAGTTGTTGGTTTCGGTAGGACGGAGCAGAGCCAGAAGTCGACCGGAATCCGTCGCCTGCGGGCGCAGATACTCAATGTTGACGTCATCGCTGACAGAGCCATGAGAGTGGCGGCCGTAAAGATAACTGAGCCCGGTGCCGTCCGGATTGACCTTATAGAGGTTGAATCCGTTGCCCTGGGTCTGACCGGCATTGTCCCAGCGGCTAAACACGATGGTGCCTTCGTCCGTTACCAATGGGTCCAGATCGTGGCTCTGGTTGAACGTGATCTGCTCGATGTTGTCCCCGTCAGCATCCATCACGTGCAGGACAAAGGCGGGAACCTCACGCTCCTCGTCAAGCGCCGGATACTGGGGTTTGCCCTCGTCCAGCAAAATCGCGCGAGACACCCGTTGCCGCGTGGAGGAAAAGACAATTCGGTCATCAGGCAGGTAGGCCGGAGCGATATCCTGTCCTGCCTCGGCCGTAACGTTCGATTCGATAACACGCCGGAGAGTGCCGGAAGGTACGTCGTACTCCCAGATGTTCCAGGTTGGCTGTTCGTCCTCATCCGCGTCTTCAATCTCCGGCGCCCTCATGGTGAAGAGAACGCGAGTACCATCGTAAGAGACGGTGAGATCCTTGACGTCGTAGCCAAGCGGCCCCGGGAAAGCGGATGAAGTGATGTCCCGCGACGGTGCGTCGGGAGACGCGCGATCCTTCAGGAACAGGCGAGCGCCGGGACGAAACTCCGCCGGCTCGGCAAGGTTGTCACCGATGAGCGCGCCATTGGCCTCATCGAAAAGCAAGGGGCGTTTTACAAAGATGACGGGATTTTCAACAACCACAGGGTCACTGGACTGACTGTCGCCGCCCTGGAGACACCCTGCAGCCAGCGCGACAGGAAGAAGCACGAACATTCGCCCAAGAACGCCCAGAAGTGATCGTAAATCACTGACGCAGCGAAATATTTTATTTTCGTAATGTTTAGTCACCACCAACAAACCCTGTATGGCCTGAAAATCCATTTACATACGCTAAGTCGAGTCAGGGCTTGTGCTCCAAGGCTTTTACGTAACGCTATGTAATAACGTGGAGCAACCCTCAAAACCGCAGTGAATAGCTCGCCTAGACTTTGAACAATTGTAAAATGGTACTAATGTGCGAATGCTAACGAAATCGAGGGAACCGATCATGACAGTCTTATGTACGACCCGGCAACTTATAAAGAGGACATTTTTACTCACTGTCCTGCTGGTTTTGGTCGGAACGCACGCCGCCATCGTAAGCGCAGGCCCGCGGGACCAGGCAAAACGCATCCATGAACGCATCGCCGGTGTTCCTCCTTCTCCGGAGGTGCTCGATCAGATGGCGGCAAATATCACCAACAATGGTGCGTCAGGCGCCGTTTCTGCCGCCTACACGGCCATGGAAGATCCAGCGTTTTACGATGTTACCCTCAAAAATTTCGTTGCACCATGGACAAATGAGGCGATGTCCCCCTTCGTGCCGTTGAATGATTACACGGCGACGGTCATCGGTATTGTGCGGGATAATCATGATTTTAGACGCGTTTTATATGACGACATACTTTATGTGGGTAACGCCAGCCTGAACGGCATCTCCGCATATTCAACGTCGAACAACGACAACTATGAGGATCTTGAGCGCTCCGGTTATTCCCTCAGTGACGACAACGTGCTGGAGCAAACCACACAGTCCAGCCTGAACTCAGAATTGCCCACGGGCGCCACGGCCGGCGTGATCACATCCCGGGCCGCAGCGAGGGCGTTCTTCAGCGCAGGCACCAACCGCGCCATGTTTCGGTTTACCTTGCTCAACCACATGTGCAACGACCTGGAGCAGGTCGCGGACGTATCCCTGCCACCGGACCGCATCCGCCAGGACGTGTCACGGAGCCCGGGTGGCGACAGCCGGGTATTCCTCAGCAATTGCGTTGGCTGTCATACCGGCATGGACCCGATGACCCAGGCCTTCGCCTACTACGACTACCAGTACAACGCGGACACGGACCCTGACGGTGAACTGGGCAGGCTGATCTACAACTCTGTTAGCGATGTGGACCCGGAAACGGGTACCCGCGTTGTCGCCAAATACCACATCAATTCAACGACGTTTGAGCAGGGGTACGTGACGCCGGACGATAGCTGGGACAACTACTGGCGGTCCGGCACCAATCGACGCCTGGGCTGGGATGGTGCCCTGCCCGGCTCCGGTAACGGCGCCAAGAGCCTGGGGCGGGAGTTTGCCAATTCCGACGCCTTTGCCCAGTGCCAGGTAAAAAAAGTATTCCGCAATGTCTGCCTGCGAGAGCCTTCAAACGATAGCGATCGCTCAAAGATTAGCGAAATCGTTACGAGTTTCCGCAGCGGGTACAACCTCAAAACTGCCTTTGCGGAATCCGCCGCGTATTGCCGGGGGGAATAGGACATTATGAAAACCATAATCAGTAAAGGAACCCGAGCCCCCGCTGCGCTGTTCGCCGTTTTTGCCGCCCTGATCTTTCTTGCGGGCTGTAACAGTGGCGAATCCACCGAAGCCCTTCCGAACACCGGCGGCGGCTCAAATACCGTTAGCTATAGCGGCCCGGCACCGGCTACCGACGATGTACTGAATTTCAAACGCAGCGTGTGGGATGAGCTTTCAGGCCAGAACAAGTGCGGCGCCTGCCACAACGCCGGTGGCCAGTCACCACAGTTTGTGCATGAGGGCGACATCAACATTGCTTACGCCCAGGCAAACACCATTGTTAACCTGTCCGACCCGTCCCAGTCCGAGATGGTGACCAAGGTGGCCGGTGGCCACAACTGCTGGACGACGTCCGTCACTGCCTGTACCGACCTGCTGACAGTCTATATTTCAAACTGGGCCGGTGGCTCGGAGGGATCGGTTAAAACGGTAGAACTTCGCGCTCCGAACATCCAGGACGTGAACAACACACTGACCTTTCCGTCAGACACCGACGACTTTGCCAACACCATCTACCCAGTACTAACCCAGTACTGCAGCGACTGCCACACCAGCAACGGCCAGACACCCTACATTGCGAGCTCCGACGTAGGCATCGCGTACGATCAGTCCAGAAGCCGCATTGATCTGAACGACGGAAAAGACCCGGTCACCGGTGAATGGATACTTACCGATGAAGCTTCTTCAAGGCTGGTAGAGAGGCTGAGAGACGACCGTCATAACTGCTGGGATGCTGACTGCCTCGACTCCGCCACAGAGATGCTGGCTGCAATCCAGGCCTTCATTGGTCGCCTTGGTGACCCGGAACCAATCCCCTCCAACCTGGTGACCAGCAAGGCACTGAACCTCGCCAACGACGGTCTGCTGGCCAATGCCGGCGGCCGATACGAAGACAACGTCATCGCGCTATACGAATTCAAAGCAGGCGACGGCCCAACGGCCTTTGATACCAGCGGTGTTTCCCCACCCCTGGACCTGACACTCAGCGGCAACGTTGGCTGGGTTGGCGGCTGGGGCATTGATATTGGCCCGGCCTTTGAAACCGAAGAAGGCGAAATGATCCGCGCCGGCAAGGCTCAAGGCTCCACGGCAGACAGCCGCAAGCTGCACACCCTGCTGACCGCCTCCGGCGAATACGCCATCGAAGCATGGGTTGTGCCCGGCAACATCACCCAGGAAGACGCCCGCATCGTGACCTACTCCGGCTCCTCGACAGCGCGGAACTTCACACTGGGCCAGGACATGCAGAGCTACGAGTTCCTGCATCGGAGCACCACCACCGACCAGAACGATCCAATGCTGACCGAAGCCAACCCCATGCTGTTGCAGGCGACCTTGCAACACGTGGTGGTAAACTTTACACCGGACGGTGGCCGCGAAATTTTTGTGAATGGCGAACCCTCCGGTGATATCGACCCGGATTCCGCCGGCCTGCTGACCGACTGGGACGACAGTTTCGCCCTGGTGCTGGGCAATGAGACGGACAGTGAATCGCCCTGGGAAGGCGCGGTCAGAATGCTTGCCATCCACAACCGTGCGCTCACCGCAGAACAGGTTGCCGCCAACTATGACGTGGGCGTTGGACAGAAGTTCTTCCTGCTGTTCAGCGTATCCCACCTGGTGGATATGCCGGAAAGCTTTATCGTCTTCGAGGTCAGCCAGTTCGACAGCTACGGTTACCTGTTCTCGAACCCGTTCTTCATCAGCCTCGACGAAACACAGTCTCCATCAGGCATAGCGTTGCAGGGTATGAGAATCGGCATTAATGGCCGTGAAGTAGTGGTCGGCCAGTCGTTCGCCAATCTGGATGTCACGCTGAATTCCAGTGATTATGTAGCGGGCTCGGGCCAGCCACTGTCACGGCTTGGTACCGTCCTGGCCCTTGAGAACGGCCCTGAATCCGACCAGTTCTTCCTGACCTTTGAACGGATCGGTAGCTACGAAGACGCAAGGGCGGAAGGCCCCATGCCGACGCAGCCCCCGGAAACCGGCAGTACGGAATTCTCCGCCATCGGCCTGAAGACGTTTGACGAGGTTAATGCCTCCATGTCGAAAGTGACAGGTATTCCCGCCACCCAACCAGCCGTTGCCGCGACATTCACGACCGTCAAGCAACAGCTGCCAACAGTGGAGGACCTTGAGGGCTTCCTGTCGTCCCATCAGATGGCAATTACCCAGATGGCGATCCAGTACTGTGACGTTCTGGTATCGGATACCGACAGGCGTAGCGACTTCTTCCCGGGCTTTAACTTCGGAGAGAATGCCGGCACCGCGTTTGACAACGCTGGGCGGGCGCTCATCAAAACGCCGCTGATGGAAAACTTCGTCGGCACCAGCCTGAGCACGCAACCCGCCGACGCGGACATTGAAACTGAGCTGGATGCGCTGATGGGACGACTCACCACCTGTGGTGGTAGTTGCGAGGCAGACCGTACCGTAACCGTTGTCAAAGCAAGCTGCGCAGCCGTACTGGGCAGCGCCGTGACACTGATCCAGTAGAGGACGTTGACCATGTATATCAAACCTTCTCGCAAACGTGCACTGGCGACGGATCAACCTCTCCTGCACAGCGATCACTCAAGACCGAAAACCCGACGCGAGTTCATCGCGCAGGGTTTTATGACCGGTGCAGCCACCCTCTGTGGCGCATCCGTGTTCAGCTTGTTCGCCAATCCACGGCAGGCGGCGGCAGCGCTGTCTCCGGACCTTGAGGACTGGAAAGAATCCTGCGGCATCGCCTCCGCAGGCGCGGGCAAGATTCCCTTTATCTGCTTTGACCTCGCGGGCGGCGCCAACATTGCCGGCTCGAACGTGCTGATGGGCAAATCCGGTGGCCAGTTCGACTTCCTGAGCACGGCCGGCTACAACAAGCTGGGCCTGCCCGGCACGATGCTGCCCAACGACCCCGCCTTCGTGAACCAGGAGTTCGGCCTGGCGTTCCATTCCGACAGCGGTTTCCTTCGAGGCATGCAAGACAGCACGTCGATTGCCGCCCGTGGTTTCATCAATGGCGCCATCATTGCCGCCCGTTCCGAGAACGACACCGGCAATAACCCTCATAACCCGATGTATGGCATCAGCAAGGCAGGCGCTGACGGTGAACTACTCACACTTGTGGGTTCGCAGAGCTCAGAAAGTGGCGGCAACTCCATGGCGCCCATGAGCCTGATCAATCCTCAAGTACGCCCCACCAAGATTGACCGCCCGAGCGATGTTTCGGGGCTGGTGGACGTGGGCGACCTGACCGCCATTCTGGATCAGGACGATGCCGTCGCCGTGATGGAGTCCATCCAGCGCATCAGCCGCAAGAAACTGGACAATGTCGATACCACACTTGTCACCAGAGACGATGTGGTGAAGGACCTCGTCAACTGCGGCTATGTTAAAAGCGCAGATCTGACCGAACGCTTTGCCGATCCGTCTTCTATCGATCCATCTCAGGATACGGACATCGTGGGTGGCATTTTCACCGAAGCCCAGTTCAACGAAAACTCGCGGCTGGGCCGGGAAATCCGCAAAACAGCAGCCGTTATGAAACTGGTCCAGAATGGCTACGCCGGTGCAGGTACCGTTACGCTGGGTGGTTATGACTACCACACCGGCGAGCGTGGCACCGGTGAAGAGCGGGACTACCTTGCGGGCCGCTGCATGGGGGCCTGCCTTGAGTATGCCCACCGCACACAGACGCCGCTGATGCTGTACGTGTTCAGCGATGGCTCTGTATCCAGCAATGGTCGGCTGGACGAATCCATGGCCGGGCGCGGCAAAGGTGAGTGGACAGGCGACAACCAGCAGACAGCTGCGTCTTTCTTCTTGGTCTACAGCCCGGCAGGCAAACCCACTGCCCTCACCAACCAGATCGGCTTTATGCGCTCGGACGCCTCCGTGGAAACCGCCTCGAGCCCTGCGGCCAACAACGTAAACCAGTTGGTGCAGACGGTATTGCTCAACTACATGGCGCTGCATGGGGAGCAAGGCATGTTTGAGAACTCTGACCGGTTCCCGAACCATGGCCTGGGGAACCAAGAAAGCCGGGATCGGCTTATCGCCCTCGAACCGATTGTGTGACCCGGCGTGACCGGGCTTACGGGCCCGGTCGCACACCCCTTTTGCATCACTCCCTTTCCGGCGGCATCAGCCCGTCCGAATAATGCACCTGACGCTGTTCATCAATGATGACGGCGTCGATGCCCTTTAACCGATTGACCATCTCCAGGCCCTTGGCCGCCCCGAGCACGAAGACCGCCGTGGACAGGCCATCGGTTGTGATGCTGTCGTCGCCGAGGACAGTCACACTCTGTGCGCCTTTTGCCGGTTTTCCAGTCGCGGGCGAGAGAATGTGATGGACACGCTCGTTGTTGTCGTCAAAAAAGAAGCGTTCGTAATCGCCTGATGTCGACACTGCCACGTTGGTCAGTGGCAAAACCATGGCGTTGCGTGATTCGGATCGGGGGTCCCGGATACCCACGATCCAGGGCTTGCCGCGCTTATCACCCAGCAGCCGCAGGTCTCCCCCCGCGCTCAAGCGGGCGTGACGAATGCCGAACGATTTCAGGATGTCGATACCACGGTCAACGGCATACCCTTTGGCAATGCCACCCAGATCCAGCCGCACCCCCTCATCAAGGAATCGGACGGTATTGGCACTGGGGTCCAGCACCACCGATCTGTAATTCACCTTTGCCAGGGCTTCCGCAAGCTCTTCATCGGAGGGCTGTTGTCTGGCGCGAAAGTCGTACAGGTAGCCGATGGAACCAAAGCTGATATCGAAGGCACCATGGCTTAATTCAGAAATCCTCAGCGCCTGCTGAAGCACCGTAAAAAGACTGTCGCTCACCTCCACCGGTCCGTTAGCCGCCTCGCGGTTAACCCGGGACAGTTCGGAATCTTCCCGGTAACGGCTCATCTGATGGTCGATACGGTCGAACAAAGCCAGCACGGCATCTCCTGCCTCGCTGGCCACGGCCGGATCCTCGGTCCAGAACTCCATCTCTATGGCGGTGGTCATTGCCGTACCGCTCACACGTACCCATTCGGCCTGGGCCGGCATGGCCACAGTCAGCAGCATGGCCATACCCCACACCAACGTCCGTGCAACTGCGCCTTTATTCAACCATCCGTTGTTCACCACCCACCCTCGTTTCAATAATTGTGTTTGATCGTTGTTTTGATACCAGCCCCTGACTCATCCCCTCTACGCCCCCCTCATCCCCCCGTCTACGCCAATAAAAAGTGCGTCAGGAGGATGAACAGCCAGGAGCATCGTCGCACTATGCATGAAAGCTATACCAGCGGATGCTCTCCGCTCTCACAATAACAATCTTTCACCGCCAGGGTGTTAAGCGAGGCAAGATGATGAAAAACCCGGACTGGTGGCGTGGAGCCGTCATTTACCAAGTTTATCCACGCAGCTTCTACGATTCCAATGGCGATGGCATTGGTGACCTGCCTGGGGTTACCGCCAAACTCGATTACATCGCCAGCCTGAACGTGGACGCAATCTGGCTGTCACCCTTCTTTACCTCGCCGATGAAGGACTTTGGCTACGACGTCTCTGACTACCGCGGAGTGGACCCGATATTCGGCACCATTGAGGACTTCGATGAACTCATTGCCGAAGCCCACAAACGCGATCTGAAGATCATGATCGACCAGGTGTTGAGCCATTCCTCCGATCAGCATCGCTGGTTTACTGAAAGCCGCGCCAGCCGCGACAACCCAAAAGCGGACTGGTACGTGTGGGCAGACCCGAATGCCGACGGCACCCCACCCAACAACTGGCTGTCGGTATTTGGCGGCTCCGCGTGGGCCTGGGACAGCCGCCGTAAGCAGTACTACCTGCACAATTTCCTGACCAGCCAGCCGGATCTGAATTTCCACTGCCCGGACGTGGTTGAACAGGTTTTGTCAGACGTAAAATTCTGGCTGGATCGTGGCGTTGACGGCTTCCGCCTGGACGCCATCAACTTCTGCTTCCACGATCCGGAACTGAGGGACAACCCGCCCAGCAACGCCGTTGCCGAGGGTTCTATTGGTGTGCGCAAGGAAAACCCTTACGCTTACCAGTTCCACAAGTACGATAAGACCCGCCCGGAAAACCTGGCCTTCCTGCAGCGTCTGCGTGCCCTGCTCGACCAATACCCCGGCACGACTACCGTTGGGGAAATCGGCGACGACAACTCCCTGCAGACCATGGCGGAATACACCAGTGGCGGCGACAAGCTGCACATGGCCTATTCCTTTGATCTGCTGACAGAACAGCATGGAGCCGACTTTTTCCATAAGACCGTCGACTCCATCGAGAAAAAACTGACCGACGGCTGGCCCTGCTGGGCCATCGGCAACCATGATGTTTCACGGGTTGCTACCCGCTGGCAGGCGCGTTCGCCCGAACAGTTGAAAGCCTATATGGCAATGCTGCTGACACTCCGTGGCAGCGTTTGCATCTATCAGGGCGAAGAACTGGGGCTGACCGAGGCGGAGCTGGAGTACAAAGACCTGGTGGACCCCTATGGCATCAACTTCTGGCCCGAATACAAAGGCCGGGACGGTTGCCGTACACCTATGGTATGGCACAACAAAGAGGCCAATGGTGGCTTCTCCGATGCACGCCCCTGGCTACCGGTTTATGATGAACACTACGGTGCTGCGGTGGCCGTTCAGCACGAACAGGAAAACTCCATCCTGCAGGCATACCGTACATTCCTGGGCTGGCGTGCACAGCAACCGGTACTGTTGAAGGGCGACATTGAGTTTCTGGAGAGCCCCGAAAACACTCTGGTTTACACCCGGACTTATGAAGGCGCCACTTTCCTGGTTGCCCTGAACCTGACTGATCAGCAAGTTCGAATCACAGCTCCGGCCCCGGGCCAGAGAGTCAGCGGCGCGCCGGATTTTGTCGGCGGTTCCTGGAATGACCGGGAGCTGGAACTTCAGCCCTGGGGTGTGGAGATCGCAACACTCTGAGTCCGCTTTCACAGATCAAACAAGAAGACATACGTTATGGCCAGCGTCACATTAAGAAACATCTGCAAGAGTTATGACGAAACCCAGGTCACCCGCAATGTGAACCTGGATATCGATGACGGTGAGTTTGTGGTGTTTGTCGGCCCCTCCGGGTGCGGCAAATCCACCCTGCTGCGAATGATCGCGGGGCTGGAGGACATCACCTCGGGCGACCTGTACATCGGCAACGACAAGGTCAACAACCTGCCTCCCAAGGAACGGGAAGTGGGCATGGTGTTCCAGTCCTATGCGCTATACCCCCACATGAACGTGGCGGAAAACATGGCATTCGGGCTAAAACTCGCCAAGACTGACAAGGCCGAGATTGACCGGCGCGTTAACGACGCCGCCAAACTGCTGCAACTGAACAACCTGCTGGAACGCAAACCCAAGGATCTGTCCGGTGGTCAACGCCAGCGGGTTGCGATTGGCCGCACCATCGTTCGGGAACCCACGGTATTCCTGTTCGATGAGCCCCTATCCAACCTCGATGCCTCCCTGCGGGTGCAGATGCGCATCGAGATCTCCCGCCTGCACAAGCGGCTGGACGCCACCATGGTGTACGTCACCCACGATCAGGTGGAAGCCATGACCATGGCCGACAAGATCGTTGCCCTGGATAACGGCACCATCGCCCAGGTCGGCAAGCCCATGGAACTCTACCACTACCCCGCAACAAGGTTCGTGGCAGGCTTTATCGGTTCCCCGAAGATGAACTTCATCGACTGCACCGTGGAGAGTGCCAGCAGCCAGTCCGTAACCGTTACCATGCCCGGCAAACATTCTCTCGAACTGCCCATCAACGGCCATGAGCTGGCCGCTGGTGAATCTGTCACCGTGGGCATTCGTCCGGAGCACCTGAGTAACGACGAAGAAGCGGATATGTACCTGGACGGCGAAGTCACCGTGGTGGAGCGGCTGGGTTATCAGACCCTGGTGCATATGGACGTGAACGGCGTGGATGGCGTGATCACCATGCGCACCGACGGCAGCGACCCCGTCCAGGAAGGCTCGAAAGTCACCCTGGGCATCAAGGCCATCAAGTGCCACCTGTTCCGCGAAGACGGCAACGCCTGCCCCCGGCTTTACCGGGAACCCTGCATTGATTTTTGAGCACTTCACCAGGCTCAGAAGTATCCTTCCGAAAACGTGGTCGCCTCCCGAAGGGCAGGCGGCCTGAAACTCCTGCTCAATCGGCGATGCTAAGGGACGTTTCTTATATCAGCCGATTCATTCCAACGCGAAAAAACAAGACGAAGTAGGCCAAAGGCCACAATAGAAGATACTTAATCTTTCGTGAGGTCACGTGTTGCAACTCGTAATACCTGGGGTGCCAATCTGTCGCTTTCCGGAGAACCGATCTGTTCAAGTAGATGCCGGCAGTGAAATAGAATACCCACAATACATAACCGAAAGCGTATTCATCGACTCTCTCGTCGAGCATTACAAGAGCGCCAAACAAAAAAGAGCTCACCCAAAACTCTAGGGCAGCTTTGTTTTGATCCTTTTTCGTTTCCGCTTTCTCACCGCCAAAGTCTTCCATTACATTGATGCTCCTTAGAGGTTCCAGGTGATTAGCTTTGTGTGTCCAGCCTGCGATCTAGTTAATTGACTTGTGGGAATCGGCAAGCCCCGATTCACCAGCCGACTCCATTTTAGCCCGATACGCCTTCATGGAGATTTTGCCGATCTGTGGTGTGAGTTTGCAGGTGCGCTTGTTCCAAGGATATTCTACCTGACGTTTCAGCCAATCAGCCCCTTCCCCCTGTTTCCAGGCTTCCAGGTCCAGGTCGCGCCAGAAGCGGGGGTTGCGTCCGGTTTTCTGGTCGTGTTCCGCCGTTACGGGGTCCAGGTGGCGGAAGGGTTCCAGCCTTGGCATATCCGGCAACGGCTGGGATACGTCCATATACCGCTGGAGCATGTCCCACAGCGCCAGGACTTCCTCCTTCGAGGGTTCGATCCGGCTGAGGGAAGTTTGGGTAAACTGCTTGGCGGTGTAGCGGTGAACAAACATCAGGCGGTAGAAGATACCCCCATGCTGGACCACACGTTCCACATAAGCGTCAAACTCCTCAAAGGGCGCGGTCAGTTTCCTGCCCCCCGGCAGGGCAAAACTCACCTCCCCCGTTTCTCGGTTGAAGGCGCTTTCGCCTGCCTCCAGCCCGCGATCCAGGAGTTTGCCCAGCAGCTTGTCGAATGGTCTCAGGAGCATGGCAAAGCCGCCCATAACCCAGGGCATGGTTTTGATGAGGATATAAAATGAAACAGGCATCCAAACGAAAACTGCAAATAGAATCACTAAAACTCGAAGGAAATATGCCGTATCGATTGTAATAACGAGTAAATAGTACACTGCGGCAACGCCACCACCGCCAACTAAGGTGGTACCCCATACATATGGAATGAGCAACAGCAAAGCCGAAAGACCTACAAATGCCTTGCCGTTAAGAAAACGAATCTGGCGGTGGTCCCACCACCATTCCCCCGAAGCAAAGCCATCCGGGTCTTCCTGATCCTGATGCTGGACGGCACCTACATCTTCACACACCCGGTAATAGGGCTCGATACCGGCGTAGTCACCAACAGGCTGAAGATCCTCACCAAGTCGTTCGCGTTTCTTTGGCGACTCCGGCAATGCCGGAATCTGATCCGCCCGGAAACCGGTTTTCCCCTGGCGATGTGTCTGGCCATTCTCGCTCACACGGCAACCTCTTTCACGGTCCAGTAGGGCACTGGCTCATCGTCGAACGGGTTCAAAGCCTGGGGCCGTTTGTCCGGCAGCGCACTGTGGCGACTGGTATCAAACAGGGTAAGCGTCTTGCGGGCGCAACTCCCGGTACGCCTGAGTGGAGACCTTCCCCAACTGCGGTGTCAGCCGGCAGGTGCGTTTCTCCCAGGGATACTCCGCCTGACGCTTCAGCCAGTCAGCACCTTCCCCCTGTTTCCAGGCTTCCAGGTTCAGGTCGCGCCAGAAGCGGGGGTTGCGTCCGGTTTTCTGGTCGTGTTCCGCCGTCACGGGGTCCAGGTGGCGGAAGGGTTCCAGCCTCGGCATATCCGGCAACGGCTGGGATACGTCCATATACCGCTGGAGCATGTCCCACAGGGCCAGGACTTCCTCCTTCGAGGGTTCGATCCGGCTGAGGGAAGTTTGGGTGAACTGCTTGGCGGTGTAGCGGTGAACAAACATCAGGCGATAGAAGATACCGCCCTGCTGGATGACCCGCTCCACGTAAGCATCGAACTCCACAAACGGGGCTGTCAGCCTCCTTCCTCCCGGCAGGGGAAAGCTCACCTCACCCGTCTCACGGTTGAAGGCGCTTTTTCCTGACTCCAGGCCGCGATCCAGGAGTTTGCCCAGCAGCTTGTCGAATGGTCTCAGCAGAAAGGCGAAACCACCCATGACCCATGGCATAGTTTTAATTAGTATATAGATGGATAAAGGCATCCAGCCCAGAATGACAAAAAGTCCCCAAAGAAACTTCAAAAACTCGGGAAGATCAACCATGGCAGCGCAATATAAGACGAGCACCCCACCACCGACCAAAACCACCCCACCCCATACATAAGGTATCAACAGCAGCAGAGCAGAAAGACCAATAAACGCTTTACCATTGAGAAAACGAATCTGCCGCTGATCCCACCACCACTCCCCCGATGCAAAGCCATCCGGGTCTTCCTGATCCTGATGCTGGACGGCACCTACATCTTCACACACCCGGTAATAGGGCTCGATACCGGCGTAGTCACCGACAGGTTGAAGGTCCTCACCAAGTCGTTCACGTTTCTCTGGAGACTCTGGCAATGCCGGAATCTGATCCGCCCGGAAACCGGTTTTCCCCTGGCGATGTGTCTGGCCATTCTCGCTCACACGGCAACCTCTTTCACGGTCCAGTAGGGCACTGGCTCATTGTCGAACGGGTTCAGGGCCTGGGGCTGTTTGTCCGGCAGCACACTGTGGCGACTGGTATCAAACGCCTCGTAATCATCAAGTACCGGCATAGGGACCCTGAATGACCCTATTTCGCTCTCGATGCGCGCCTGCAAGACAACCCTCAGGCTGATGGTCCGTCTTTCACTATGACCAAACGCGTGGGTTTCGCCACCGGCCAGGTGCCGTTCTACCAGAAAATGCACGGCGTGGTCTGCCGGTACGGGGACCCAGGTTGTCACCTTTTTCAAAGGCGTGTTTCGAGCCAAGTAATATTCATCGACTTGTCCGGCGGGGGTATCCATTACGCTGTGGGTATACTCCAGTTCCTGAATCCCCAGCCTCAGGTCCGGCTTCCTGTTTTTGTCTTTGGCTTTGCCTTCCGTTGGCTGGCCAAGTTTGAAGCGGCTGATCAGGGGAGAACGCACCGTCACCCTGTAGTCGTCCGGGGAGGGGTTATGGTCCGCAAACGCCGCCTGCTCCGCGCCACTCAGGTTACCATAGCGCTCGGCGGATACTGTTACCGGGGAAAGCTGGCTCAGCAACTGAGGATAATAGACGGCATCGTTGGCAGGAAGCCCCTCGTGGGCCGGCCCCAGGCCCAGGGGCCCCTGCTTCAGCACGCGCTCAACCTCACTGTCGGTGGCAACGATAGCAAATACACTACCGCCCAGTACGGCCCCCAGCCCAAGCAGCGCCCAGCCCCAACCGGGTACCGCCAGCAATCCGGCCATTAGAGGGGATGCGAGGAAAACGCTGCCGCCGGCCACCGCCAAACCATGCCCAAGAGCAGCGTCCATATCACCACGGCTGAGGCTGTTGCGACAGTCCCAGGCGCTGACTCCCACCATTACGCCGCCCGCAAAGAAATTAACAAGCCCCATAGTCCGGGCTATTGTGTCAGCCCCGACCTTTAAAAGCCGCCTCTGGATGAAAGGGCCAATCAGTGGCACGGATTTAATCTCAAAAAGGGGTCTTAGTATGACTTTTGCAACCAGCTTGCCATCCGCCGGAGAACTTACAACATGAAGCTTCATCAATGCCGCAGAAAGATCTAACGCAGCCCCGACGGATTTCACATATGAAATGCCCTGCTCTCCAGGTTTCAAAGTCCTCCAACTCCACATCTCCGAAACAAGATTATACGCCGCCAACCCCACCAACACCCTCGATAGCCCAGGCCCATCCGCAAACGCCTTGGCCTTGTTCGCCCAATCAATTTTCAGCGCACTGAATTTCCGGGCTTCCGGGTGATCTATGGGCAGCACAAACACCCAGGTATGAGCGGCGGCTTTTACCAGGGTTTCTCCGCCTTCATCAATCAGCCGGCTCGGGCTGGTGGACGCCACCCGATTACCCGCTGCGTCTGTCCTGTCTGCAAACAGGTAGTCGTTGCGTCTTGTCAGGGCTTCGCTCTGGAGATCTGCATCGGTAAGGCCAAAAGAGAGTCCTTTGCCATGGACACCCACCATGCTGTAGCGAGTGACATCAACCTCCCCACGGCGCATCACCCGCAACTCGCCTCGAAGGTTGCGATCGGCTACTTCGGCCGCTTCCTTGACGGACGTGAACACGCGATCCAGTTTGATGGCAAGCAAGTCGCCACTCTGGCGCAAACCTTCAACGCCCTTGAGCACAGCTGTACTCCAGCCCCCCAAAGCGGCTTGAACCATCCCCGCCGCAGTGCCTGCCGCACTGCCGGGAACGGGTGACGAAGAGTCACCCGTGGAATCGTCTTCTTCCTGCTTCAATTGCTGGGCCAACGCACTGATGGACGAGAGACCCACTCCGTTCAGGCGCTCCTCCGTCAGCGTATTCTGGTCGCCCGCCAGTTCCTTTAATTGCGCCAGCAAGGGAGGAAGCTCGCTGTTGGCGCCATCGGCCATGGCGGCTATCAGCGTATTCTTTCCCAGGCTCTGCTTGAGCAGTCGCGTCAGTATGGGCGGAGCGTCCAGGCCGTGGGCATTCAGTACGCCGGGCAACTGCTGCGTCAGGTTTAACAGGTCAGCCTGGAGCGCAAAGGCTTCACAGGGCCCCAGGTCGTTGTGGTTCAGGTAATCACTGCAGGCGGCGTCGAATTCACCGCTGTTGACCAGCGACTCCAGGGTATCCAGGTGAACGGTGATGTCCTCGAGTACCTTCGCGCGTTCATTCTGGTCCAGGGTTTTATGGAGTTTTTCCCGGTCCACCGCTGCCCGCAGTGTCTCAACCCGGTCGTCGGAGGCCGGTGTTTGTGGATCAAAAAGCGCCTGGCGTATCAACGTGGCGGAATGAATCAACGGCCGGTTTTTCAGGGACAGGTCGATGGCATCCAGGTAATGCAGAGCCAGATGCAATTGCGCCAGGGCATGGCGTAACCGGAACAGGGGGTCGGGAATGGCCACGCACACGATGGCACTGTGTTCCCGAGCATTGGTCAGGGCGTCATCTGCAGGTTCAGCTTCCAGGGTCAGGTCCGGCGGTGGGTTGTCAGAGCCCTCTTTATCGTCAGGAATTCGGGCCCACCTCTGGATAAGCCGTGAGGCCAACTCGCTGCTGTCGGGCCGTTGGAATTCGGGTGTGAACCGGAACGAGTCCTGCAGCATCAACTCAATACCAAGGTCCCGCGGCCTTAAAGCGGGTACTGAAGTAATAGCTGAGGCGGGGAAACCATTGTCGAAGTTCAAGCTGTCGTCTGTGGCAGCAGCCCAGGCAGGCGCGATGGACAGGGCCCTCTTCTCCAGAAGCGCTGGCGAGCTCTCCAGTTTCTCAATGTAGGACCAGGGCCACTGGATTTCACTATAGGCAATGCGGCATTCGGAAAGCTCAAAACGATTCTGCATGAAAACCGGCACCAGAAAATCGGTCACCGGCTTTCCAACTGGCAAACGGGCGGCGGCCTTATCCTGGCGGGCAGTGGTCAGGTCAACCTCACAAAGGGTACCTTCCGGACCAATGTCGAATTCCCGCCAAAGTGTCTGGCCCCTGAATACATAGAGGTAACCGGGACGCATAAGGGACACCGCGCGGCCACCGAAGATCGTTACGCCACCGGACTCAATGGGGCGTTTGCTGTGAACTTCAGCAACGGGGCAAATACTCATCAAGGTATTGCCCAACTCACCTTCCGGCTTTTCTTCCGTGGATTGCCAGTCGTCCAGAACGGGAACCATGAAGGAACCACCCTCCTGTGTAGGAATGGCAAGCACCATCCCCGCAGGCTCGCCCTTGTCATTTTCCGCCCTGAGGCGAACGGTTTTATCGAGCGGCTCTCGTTTAAGGTTCAGGGGTTGGTTCATGCCGTGCCCTCCTTATCGGATGCCGATGCACTTTTCACCATATCATCATCATTTTCCCTTCCACGGACATCGACTAAACGTCCAGTTTCGTTGATAACCGGGGGTTTAGTCGATGTACTCCCGGGCTTCGCCGAGGAAGTGACGAAAGGCGTAATACCGGCGCTGCCGTCGGGCTGGGCGTTGGTTCGGGTAGCGGTTTCAGCCAATGAATCCTGGGTAACCCTGGAGCCTGCCACTGGCTCGATGAGGTCGGGCTTTTCAGGCATTTTTGCCCCAACGCCACTACCACTCCCAGGTCCACCTCCGGAATTCATCTTCACCATAGGCCCGGACACAGTCACACCACTGGGGTCCACCTTCACAAAGCTACCACCGGCTTTCAGGGTTACTTCCGCACCCGCTTCGATCACGATTTTCATACCGGCCTTGTGGTGGATTTCGCTGCCGGCTTCGATGAGCTGGTTCTTTCCCTGTTTGCTGTGGTGGCTGCCGTTGACGGTGAGGCTCGAGTCACCGCCGATGGATTCCCGTTTCTCACCATCCACGGTGGCGTGGTCATTGCCCTTGATGTGGGCCTTGCGGTGGTTGTCGACGGTCAGGTGGCTGTCATTTTTGATGACTTCGGTGCGGTTGTTTTCCGTCAGCAGGTCCAGGTCTTTCTGGGCGTGGACGTAGATCTGTTCCTTGTCCGCTTCGTCCTCGAACCGCAGTTCGTTGCTGCCCTCACCCTTGTGGGTCTGGGTTTTGAGGGTGGTGCGGGTCTTGTGCTCCGGCAGCGCGTACGGCGGCGTGTTGGTGGCGTGGTAGGTTCTTCCGGTAATGATCGGCTGGTCCGGGTCGCCGTCCAGGAAGCTGACGATGACTTCGTTGC